>Ga0170475_109000985_pt1 | contig 17201 bp, 13 predicted proteins | sample Soicark_Litter_5_FD_111474 | JGI IMG/M metagenome (GOLD analysis project Ga0170475, IMG submission 111474) | Avena fatua rhizosphere microbial communities from Hopland, California, USA. Combined Assembly of 48 SPs
CGCCGTCACCTCGGTAGTCTCATCGCCTTGATTGCTTGTGGTGCCGTAATGCCACTTCTCATTGCGCTGCCATTACTGCTTACTCGAACAGTCGAGGACGCGTGGCGCTCGTATGTCATCTCGGCGCTGGACATCAGCGTTCGTCCATTGTCAATGTCGGAGTTCGCATCGTACGCGGTCGGATTTCCGAGCCTGAACTGGGCGTTTGCAGCATTGGCGGTGATCGCGCTTGGCAACTTCAGCACGCGCTATTTCCGGGACCGCGTGCTCCGGCACGAGCGTGTCCTGCTGTTTGGCGTCACTGGTTACGCAATTATCGCTGTCCTTGCCATATCGAAGGCTGGTAATCCGTGGGGTCACTACTTGCTCTTCCTGTTGCACCCGGGGATTCTCCTCGCGGGGGTGATGTCGGCACCGAGTGGGACGGCTACGCTCTGGCAACGTAGCCTGCACGCCGTGGCGAACCTCATAAAACGCTCAAAGCTATCTTCTCTTGGACTCGCATTTGGATTTGCGTGCTCCGCCGCCCTGCTCTTGATGTTTCTGATCCGCGCCCCGGAAGCAGTGAGACTTCGTTTGCGACATCCGGATCCGATCGTGCGAATACTCGAACCGATTATTCGAACGGACGATCACATAGCGGTGTGGGGATACATGCCGAAATACTATGCATTGACGCGGACAAGGCCGTCTACGCGGGAGGCAATAACGCAATTTCAAGCATGGAACGGACCGCAACAAGCTTACTATCGAAAACGATACATGTCAGATTTGCGGCGACAGCCGCCGAATGTTTTTGTCGATGCGAGCGGTGAGGGCAATTTCAGTTTTATTTTCGAGCACCACCCGCAAGTGCGCATAGAGGAATTCAAGGAACTCGACGAGTTCATTCAGGAGCATTACGTACTTCTTTTGGATATACGACCGTGTGAGACCCCCGAAACACGCGTCTTCGTCAGCCGCGATCGCCTCAACGAGCTCGGTATTGGCCCGGATAAACTTATCGAGATGCCCACCTGCATAGACAGTGCGAAAGCGCTTGAACGTACACTTCGCCTGCTAAACCGAAATGGCCGCATTGACTGAAATGCAGCCGGCTCCCGAGAACGCCTCCTTCAAGAGCAGCCCGCATCGAGAACCCGTTTCGCGTCTGTGCCCTCGCTGCCAGAAAAGGATAACATGATGCGTCGAGACCACACAGACGTCGTCACGGTTCTCCCGGACCTGTAGTCTTCCGAAGCGTAGCATAGGTGCGGTTAGCGATGCCCGCACATCAGCCCACATCGAATACGGGAGTGAGTTCAGGCACCCCACCGACAAGAGAACCGAAAACGCCAAGGTACTCACGCACCTGACGCCCTATCGAATAGTCTCGTTCCGCCACAGCCCTGCACCGTTCGCGCAGATCATTGCCGGCTGCGAGGTCCACTAGTGCTTCTTCGATTGCCGTCGCCAGCGAAGAAGCGGAATTATCCGCTGCAAGCCAGCCGGTCTGACCGCGCTGGACAAGTTCTGGAAGGCCACCCGTGGGGAATGCGATCACCGGCGTACCGCACGCGATCGCCTCTACGACCACGTTCGGCAGGTTATCGACCGGTGCAGGGTGCACGAACACATCCGCTGCGTTGTACGCGAGCATTTTCGTACGCTCGTGGTCTATGTAGCCCAGCGGACGGACATCCACTCCCTCGATCGCCGGTGGGGCCGCGCCGTCTCCCAGGGTAAGCACGACCAATGGCTTCACAGATACGTCGGCGAGTGCCTGCCACAACTGCGCGGCGCCCTTGCGCCGATCGGATAGGTCCTGCGCCGCAACCATCAGCACGGGTGCATCCGATTCCGGCAAGTCGAGCGCTCTACGTGCGAAATGGCGATCCTCGATTCGATACATGTCGAGCGGAAGACCGTTCGCGATATGTTCTACACGATGCCCCTTCCACAGACCGTTCAGTGCCTCGTCCCGCAACCAGCGCGATGGCGTCACTCCAACGATCCCACGTTGGTCCGCGAAGAGGCGAGCGCGTCGCTGCCATGCTTCATGTATCTGCGAGGGGTCGAGCGCCGGGTATTCGTGCGGACTGGGACACTCCGAGTTGCATCCGCTTACGAATCTTCTGCAGTCGTAGGCATAAGCGCAACGCCCGGTAAAGCTCCACATGTCATGCAGTGTCCACACGACGTGCGCGTGTGTGCAGCATGTCTGGACGAGTCCCAGCGGCTGATCGATACCATGTATGTTGTGGACGTTGATCACGTCGGGCCGAATCTCCTCGAGCATGCTGTCGAGCCTCGAGATCATCTCTCGTTGCGACATCGCCCGGCGCTGCGATGTCGTCATGAGGCGGCGGACGACCCGTCGCGACAACGACTTCTGAACGGTTGCACTCAGCTGGCAGATCTTCCAATCGTGTCGCCGTCCGTCCGAACTGTTTACGAGACGCACGACCTCATGACCGGCCCGCGTCAGGCCGCCCGCTAACCGGCTCGCGGCGATCGCGGCCCCGCCGGCGGTCTCATAGTCGGAAAGGAGCGCAATACGCATCAGCCGATTTGAAGCAGAAGTGTCTGAAACATTCTTAAATCAAGGTCAGGCCGCGAGCGCGCGCTCGGCGCAGCGGATGATCGCCGATCTCTGCTGTTCCCAGCAGAACGTACGCTCTGCCGCTCGAACGGATGCGAGTTGCGCGGCTTGAAGTCGCTTCCGGTCGGTCAGATACATTGAGAGCGCGTTGGTCAGCGCGGCGACATCGTTATTTTGTATTAATAGACCCACGTCCGGTTCCTGTGCGAACACCTCGGCCTGTCCCTCCGTCCGCGTGGCGAGGATGGCGAGTCCGCCCTGAAGGTATTGAAACACTTTGTTCGTGATGCTGAGGTTTCTGCTTGCCCGTGTGCTGGTCTCGAGCGCGAGACCGATGTCGTGTTCGGAGATCCGGGAAAGAAGCGCAGCATTGGGAACCGTGTCATGTATGAATACCCGCTCCCGGATTTGATCCGGAATGAGGCGGTTGAACGAGTCCGCATAACCAAGCGCCATTTTGCCGCGCAGGTGCACTTCGAAGGCTTCGGTGATTCCACGTGTGGCAGCGAAGAACATTTCCAGACCTCGCCCGGGGCCGATAGTCTGGGAGAACCAGTGAACAGAAGGTATTCCGAGATTCTTTCTATCGTGGAAAGTCCGGTCTATCGAGCTCGCCTCAGCAAAAGGAAACACGTTGTATACCACCGCCGGCAGTGGCGCGGAATAGCGTGCGGCGAGCGCGCCAGAGAGTGCCCGGGACGTCGTGATGGAATAACTGCACTCTCGCGCAAGTCGTCCCTCGAGTTCCTGCAGCCAGCGCATCGCTTCGGATTGTGGCTCATCCCCGCGCAGATCCTCTGAAAACCAGTCCTCGAAATCGACACCCACTCGCCTGCCGCGATCCAGGAGCTCGCTTCCAACCCAGAGATTGGGTTCCGAATGGACGATAGTGAGGTCGGCCGAATGGCGCAAAGCCGCTTTCCGGAATTGCTGGGCGCCATAGCCAAGCGCAGCGGGAAATCGCGCGCCAAGCCCCGAACACAGTTTGCTATCAATGCGCCGGCGTGCCCGGACGGCGAGATTGCAGAAGCGGCTGGACGGCGTGTCAGCTCGTAGGTCGAGTATCGGCCGATATGCCCACGCCTTGCCCGCCAGGAGCTTCGAATCGCGTTCAGCGCCTGACTGGTCGAACCAGACGCCGTTGATCGTAACGTCGTACCCCGCAGCGGCGAGCGCCTCCGCTTCCTTCTGTGATCGGGGGCTCGTCCAGAGATGGCCGCCAATGAGGATCAGAATCCGGGCCTTACCGTGCATGATGCCGCCCGCCCCCCGTAGCGGCTTGTCGCACAGGGGCACTCGCAGCCCCACGAAGAAGGCTCGGTGAGCGAGCGTTGCAGCTCCTACGAAACGCGCCGGGGCTGGGCCGAGGGGCGCTACGCCCGCCGATTTGAATCTGCAGCACCGAGCTTCTCCAATGCTGCATAGACCCCATCTACGTCGCCCACATTGGAATGAAAGTACTGCGCCTGCTGCCGGGATTGGTCGCACAGCAGATGTACGTCCGATGCGCGCGGGCCGATGAACAGGATGTCTTTGCCGGATTCGATGCAACCGTACACTTTCGAAGGGAGGACGAAACCGGCGAACGCATCCCTTAATGTAATGAGGTGCGCATCGGCGGTCACCAGCAGAGACGCGAGCTGGTCGAGCGGCACCGGCTCTGTCCGGAAAACTGGAAGTCCTCTCTCAATCAATGCAGCGTTCAGTGCATTGGCTCGTGCGCCCGTTGCGTTGAGCCATAGCGCCACGCCTGCATTGCCGTGACGGTGATGACGTTCGTATGCCGCGAGGAACGTCTCGTGGTCGTGGGCAACCCCAAAGTTCCCGGAGTAGAGGAGAATTCGTTTCCCACTCAGCGAGGGAGGTCGCGGCAGCGGCCGGGTTGATGGCGGAACCGATACCGGGCTCGGATCCCGGCGCAGGACGATCCGGCTCTCGTCAATGCCGATTTCGACGAGGCGTCTCCGCTGGTCCTCTCCCAGAACCTCGAACTGGCTCACGCGCCTGCGCCAGAATACGGTCAAGCGATACAGCAGCGCGAGCCCGGCCGGCGTCCTGCCGAGTTCAGCCATCAGACATTCGGGGAAGAAATCGGTGATCCTGTAGATGAGCTGGCGCCTGAACAGCACGTTGAGTGGCGCCAGGAGGTGCAGGAGAAATGGCGGGCTGCCCGTGAATACAACTTCCTTGCTGTGGATGATGTCGCCGAAAGCGTGCCACAGCAGCCGCGCGTTGGTCCTCGCGGTCCATAACGCCCTCTTTGCCAAAGAAGACTTGTCGTAAGGCCGTACCTTCAGGCGGACGACCTTCAGGAAAGCATCGTGATGACGTTCGAAATCGACAGACGGTTGCTTTGATGAGAGGCCGTAGAGCGCGACAGAGCTGCCCGCACGAACGCGTTCACGCGAGAAATGCAGGGAGTATTGACCGACCGCACCGAAATCCGGCGGCAGCCAGTCGCAAATGTAAACGACGTCCGGGCGATCGGCGCGGACGCCATCGAAATCTTTTGTCGCTGAATATGACACTGCGTGAGCGTGCTGGTGCAAACGGGCGAGAAAGAAGCGCCGCGGCGAAGTACTTCGCATGCAGCGCAGCTGTACGCGGAGTTTTAGCTCCTCACACGGCCGACGCCACGCGTGCGGCGACCTGAGAGGCGATCCAGGGATAGGTTCTCTCGATGCCTGCCCTGAGGCTGCGCGAAGGAGCCCAAGCCAGCTTTTCTCGAATCAGCCGGTTATCGGAGTTCCGCCCACGAACGCCCAGCGGTCCCGGAATGTTATTGATCGACAGCTTCTTGCCCGCGACGTCCATGATCAGGCGCGCGAGGCCGTTGATGCTGATCATTTCGTCCGACCCGATATTCACAGGGCCATGGAAATCGGATTCGACAAGTCGGCGCACGCCTTCGAGGCACTCGTCGATGTACAGGAATGATCTCGTCTGGCGGCCATCGCCCCAGATTTCGATCTGGCCGGCATCGGACGCTTCTGCAACCTTCCTGCACAGCGCTGCAGGCGCCTTCTCGCGCCCGTCGCACCACGAACCTTCCGGACCGAAGATGTTATGGAAACGCGCTACATAGACCTTGATCCCATAGTTGCGCATGTAGGAAAAGTACAGCCGTTCACTGAACAGTTTTTCCCAGCCGTACTCGCTGTCCGGCTGCGCCGGATACGCCGAATTTTCGGCACAGTTGGGGTTGTCTGGGTCCAGCTGGTTGAACTCGGGGTAGATGCACGCGGACGACGAATAGAAGATCTTTCGCACGTTATGCAGACGCGCCGCTTCGAGCACGTTCAGGTTGACCATGGCCGAGTTATGCATCACCGCGGCATCATGCTCTCCGGTGAAGATATACCCTGCCCCGCCCATGTCTGCGGCGAGTTGATATATTTCTTCCACACCCTCCGCGCAATCGACCGCGGTTTGCGGATCACGCAGATCCCCGACGATGAATTCGTCAGCCGCCGTCCTGGAAAACTGGGGTTTCTTCAGGTCCACCCCACGTACCCAGAATCCTTCCTTCTTCAAGCGCTTCGCGAGGTGCGATCCGATAAATCCGCCCGCGCCCGCAACCAGCAATCGCCGAGTCATAACGTTCCCTTCAACTGACTTTTTGGAGATTCGAGAGTAATACCGAGTTGTTTCAGCCGAGGCTCAATCCACCGGAGTTCACGCCCCTGCGAATTGTTGTGATTTTGTGCGCGGAAAGCCGTGCACAAGTTCTCGAAAGTAACGGGGCAGCACCTGCTGTGCCTCGAACATGCCTCGATTTGACGGGACATGAAGATATCACATGTGCATCCCGCGAGCCGGAACGATGCCACCTGATTGGTCGCTAAATGCCCGGTGTCAGGCCCGCCTTCACGCGCCGGGCCGGGGCAAGAATAAGGGCCACTATTTCGACGAAACCTCGATCGAGGCGGCGTTTGCAGGGGAACGCGCAGCCCGCTCGTCTACGATAGCGCGGTATACCTTATCCATTTCAGTCGCCACGGCACTCCACGTGAAGCGTGCCGCGATCGCGCTCTGCCCGCGCTTTCCCATTTCTCGCAGTTTTTCCGGGTCGGCGAGCACCTGGTTTATGCCGGCCGCAAGCGTCTCGGGTTGGCCCTCCAATACCACCCCACCACCTGTCTGTCGCACGACTTCCGCGGCACCGACTTCCGGTGTCACGATTACGGGACAGCCCGCCGCCATGGATTCGAGCACGACATTGCCGAAATTTTCGGAATAGGACGGCAACACGAGCGCGGACGCTTGCCGCAGCAGGACGGACTTGCGCGCCCCGTAAATAGGCCCGAGGAACAATATGCGATGTGCCACCCCGTGTTGGTGCGCCAGGGCTTCGAGCTTGTTCTGGTACCCGCTGTCGTCGTTGCCCGCTACGAACAATCGGCACTTCGGGACTCGAGCCAAAGCCAGGATGAGACGGTCGAGGCCCTTCTCCCAATTCACGCGACCGAGGAACAGCAGAAAGGGCTCTTCGTTACCGAGCGTACGATCTGCGTCCATCCGCACCAACGGATCGCTCGCTGCGATTTCTTCAGCATCGAGTCCGTTCGGCACGATGCATGTGTTTCTCGTGACGATACCGAGTTTCGCTGCCTGCTCCGCTTCAACGCTGCTCGTAAAATGGATAGTGGCTGCGTAGGCCAGGTTTCGCTTCTCGAAGCAGGCGATCCACGCTCGTTTCACCCACCGGTTCTTGCCCTCTATCATTTCGGCAACAAGCATTCCGCGAGGCGCGAGCACATAGGGCACGTGGTTGCGGCGCGCGAAATGAGCAGCGGCGGAGGTTGGCCACAGATAGATGGTGTGCAAGTGCACGACATCGAACGTTGCGAGATGAAATTTGAGCGCGCGAGTAAGACTCAGAGACCAGTGGAGACGCCGCAACTTTCTGGACGCGAAATACCAGATTTTGACCCCGTCGATAAGCACGGGGGTGTCGAGGGGAACGTCGAGGTCCTGCGGACCATCAATGTTCGTTGTGAACACGTGAACGTCGTGGCCCAGGCTCGCGAGACCTTTGCATAAGCCATGTACAGACTTGATCGGCCCCCCGTAGCGCCAGGCTGGCATGTAGTAGGGCACTATGTGAAGGATGCGCATCTTCAATCGACGGATGCGTGCTCCGGGGCTGCGACGCGTCGCATTGCCTCGATCAAACCTTCTGTAGTCTGGCGATAGCTGTACTGGTCTATCATGTCGCGACTTCGCTCGCCCCATTTACGCAGGCGTTCGCGATTCGAAAGCGCATTGTGAATGCATCGCGTGAGTGCAGCGACGTCTCCGGCCGGGAAAATGAGTCCGTTCTCCTCGGGTACGACGAGATCCCGCGCACATCCGACGTGATCGCTGACGATGATCGGCCGGCTCATGCACATCGCTTCGTTTACAGCGAGTCCCCAGGTCTCGGACGTGCCATAACTCGGCAGTACGAAGAGGTCCCCGGCTGCGTAGGTGCGCGGCATGAGCGTCTGGTTCTGAAACGATGCGAAGAACACCTTGTCATTGCCCGCTGCTGCAGCCTTCACCTCCTGTTCGAGTGGTCCCCCGCCCACGAAAAAGAGCGACACGCCGTTCAGCCGCGCAGCCTGGAATGCGTGCAGCAGATCGAGCGGTCGTTTTTTCGGTTCGAGCTTGCCGGCGAAGAGGATGACGAGATCACCTTCCGGGATGCCGATCCGCCGCTTCCACTCGGCTGCCTGGATCGCAGCCTCATCTGCTTGCGAATAGAACCGCTCGTTCTCGACCGAGTGCGGGGCTCGAAACAGTTTGTGTGCCGGGACACCGTGATAGCGGAAATAGTCATAGTTCGCAGCGCCGACGTACAGGAATGCAGAAAACTGGCTAAACAGCAGGCTGATCAATTTCCGCCTTATGAGTTCCTTCACTCCGGTGCGGCGGACGATGCGATGTGAATCGCCCCGGAAGATAAGCGGAACGTCTCTGACGCGCAGCACCAGGTAAATACAACTGGCGAAGTTGTAACCCAGCATCAGGATCGCGCTTGGTTTATAACGCGTCACGTGCTCGATGAGCGATGGATTCCAGAGTCCCATGAAGCGATACGTTCCCGGGCGCGGGCTCTTATTGGGAACAAATCGGTACTGGTATCCGGCCAGGAGCGGAATGTCCCACTGGATCGTCTGCTGAAATCCGGGATCGAACATCGGTTTGATCCCGTAGTCCCACAGGTAGAAAACGCGAACCGAGAACTCGGAGCACGCCGCGACGTGCCGGAACCATGGCGCGTTGTATTGAATCGGATGACTCGTCACGATCGCCAAGCGTGTGGGCGAGCCGCTATCCGACGCGGGGGAGTCGAGTTCGGTGAATACCATATGGCGCGTCCAGCTATTCGCATTGCATCTTGCACTGCTCGCACGATCGCGGCAGACGCATGCTATGCCGCTGGATCATAGCGGCTTACGGCCAGAAAAGGAGTGCAGATTCAGCGCAGGGGTGCCCCCTGCCTATGCCCCCGCGATCACCTGGCCGCAGAGAACGCTGCTCTCGCGGCTCAAGGCCGCGACCATGCGCCCGCTGTTCGCGCCGGAACCACGGTGGACCGGCGCCACAGCCAGTACCAGATCGGAGCGAACGCGATGGCGGCGAATATATACAGGTCGTGCGTATTGACCGGGGAGCGTCCGTCATGGCCCAGTCTGCAGATTATGCGGCCTGTGAACGGGATATCCCATATCCATAACGAGAGCGGGATCGTGGCGATGGCGAATGCCAGGGCGGCTAGCCTGAACGCGGGGGAATACAAGGACAACGCAAACGTGCCCATGGCGCCGAGCAAAGCGAGCCAAGGCGACGGATCGGATCGCAGCCACAACATCACCACCCGCAATGTGTAGTCCTGGCCGAAATTGTTCAGGATGCAAGTCGGATTATAGAAAAACGCGTGATGAAGAACGGCCGTTAATGGGAAAAAGCACGCCAGCGCGATGCCTGCAGTTGTGGATACTGCGGCCGGGCGGCCCCGACCGGTGTAAGTGCTACGGTCTAGTCGATCACTGCTGCGTGTCATGATTCTCCTAAGTAGCCCTATGGTCGCCGAACAGAGACTGTTCATTGGCACTTCGATTCTCACGGAAGCCAAAGCGCAGCGGGCCTCGTGCTCAGGCAATTCCGATACCTACTCGAGCGGGTCGAGGATTGGCGCGGTGGGTCTAGGTAAGACTGCAGTTCCGGCGAGCAACCGGCACCCGCTTGGCGCAAGCGCTCTACGGGCGTGCATTCCGCGCGACACTTTCGTCCAGTGCGGCCGCGAGGACTCGCGCTGACTCACGCGCAGAATGCTTGTCGAGAACGTCCCAATGTACCTGCTCTTCGGAGTAGGTGTTCCGGTAAATGAAATCCTCGAGTTTGGAAGCGAGCGTCTCCGAGTTCGGCAGTGCGTTTTCCGTCAGTGTCACTATCGATGCCGCGTTCGTCGCCTGCAGTATCGGCACCGCACTGGAGCGGCTGTGCAATACGGCAAACACGGGATGTCGCGACATCAGGGACTGAAAAATCTTGGAAGGCGAGTAATGTGGCTCAGTTGAACCCAATACGAGGATACCAGAAGCAGCGTCGAGGTGTGTCAGAACTTCCAAATATGGAAAGCGTTGCGGGTACTCCGATGCACAGTCAGTGAGTTGATGACGTTCTATGTAAGGGCGGATATTGAAGCCGTTCGGATCAGTCGGCGATTTGCCGGTTCCGACAAAGTGGAGATGGAACTCGCCCGCGAGTCCGGGTCGCCTGCGGCGCAGGATGACGATACTCTCGAGGAATCTGTCGAGAACTGTGTATGCCTTCGGCAGCATCGCCCCCGCATAGATGAGGTTGAACTTGCCGGCGTGAGTTGCAAAGAGTGCTGCAGCTTTCCGATTCAGTCTTACATACTCGTGATCCTTCTCGCTGCCGCCGTAGGGCATCGCGGCCAATACGGCCTGCGTGGCGAGATACGGATGCCTTTCTATTACGCCCTCGAAATACAATCGGTTGATTCCCGTAATGAGCGCAGCTTTCCTGACTGCCCACGGCTCCAGAATGTCAGCGAGGCGCGCGGAAGCCCACGCTTTCGTGAACAACTGGTCCGAGCCAGGTGCTGCGTTGACCCATGGATCGATATAGTCGATGCCATACGGCACACCCGTTTTCTCCAAGACCAGTCGCCCCAGCAACGCCGAATAGCCCGAGGGAATGGTCACATGAACGAAATCGAGATCGTCAGAGCATGCCAGATCGACCAGCGCGCGATAGTGCCAGAACAGGCCTCGCGCTCCGATATCCCCCACGATCCGCACCGGTCTCGTCGCCAACGCCTTCGTGCGGATGATCTTCAGATCTGCCGGCACCAATTCCATCAACTCGAACTCAGACTTCTCCTCGTAGTAATCCCAGTGGGTGGTCACGATGATCGGTTCCCACCCGAACTCGCGCAGATGAAGGCTCCAGAGCCGGGAACGATGCACTGCCGCTAGATTACTCGGCACGAAGTGGGCTGCAACGAGGGCAACCTTCTTGAGTTTCGATGTCACGAACCCCCCAACATCTCGCCATATAGCGTGAGATAGCGCTGTGCGACGATAGGCAATGCGAAGTTGGATTCGACGTGTTCTCGACATCGGCGTCGCGAGATCGTGTGCAGTCGACTGACAGCTTGTGCACCCTCATCGACCGTCCTGATGATGAATCCATGCCGACCGTGCGAAATGATTTCCGGTACTGAACCGCGCGGAGTGGAGATAACTGGCGTGCCGCAGGCGAGTGATTCCACGAACACGATGCCAAACGGCTCATCCCACTCGATCGGCACGATCATCGCGGCGGCCTGTCCCAGCAGCGTGTTCTTCTCCTGGTCGTTCACAGGCCCCACATATTCGATGCCATCGCGCCCGACGTACGGCTCGATCTCGTTTTTCCAGTATTTGACGCCGCCAGGTGAGTCGACGCGGTTGCCCGCGATCAGGAGGCGCCGCCCCGACTGACGCGCAATCGCGATCGCGTTGTGTACACCCTTGATCTCTTCCAGGCGGCTGAGAAAAACGAGCGGCGCGTCCTCGGGCAGTTCCGGCACGAAATCGAATTTCCCCAAGTCGACGAAGTTGGGAATCGCACGCCACGACCCACCGGATCGACTGCCTGTCTCCGTGATGTGCTGACTGCATCCCGTGAACATCAGGCTTGTACCTGAAAGTCGTCCGGCCCACTTGGTCGTCGTCGACGAGGGATGGCGTTGATAAGACATGACCTTGGGCATGCGCGAGCACAGATGTCTTCCGAGGTAAGCAAGCCTTGAGAACGAGTGGACGACTTGAGGTCTGAACTTCCGGATCGCCAGATCCAACGCGCGTTGCTGTTCCCACCATGCGATCGGGCCTTCGAGCTCACCGAGCTTTCTAGGCCATGGGTAAAACGCATCCACCTTGGCTTCAGAACCGGGCAGCGCGACCAGACCGACTTCGCGGCCAACTCTGCGGTACTCCTCGCAGAGCGACGCCACGATCCGTTCGATTCCACCATAGAGCGGCGGCGGAACCGGGAAGAAGGGATCCGCGGTCAGAAGAATGCGGCGCACTTGCGAAGCCATATCGTTGCCGGCCAAGCGATGCTCCGATGCAGCGTCAGTCGAGCGCTGCCGGTCTGATTCGAACGCCATTGTTGTTGTAGATTGCATTGACGTGTGAGGGCTTCACTACATTTAAGTCAATTTCGTTTCAACCAGTTCCACATACGTCGAGGAACATGCGCCGATAGCTTTCCTTGAGCATCTCGGCAGAGTAGTGACGGCGGACGTAGTCCACCCGCGCGGATCGCGCGGCATCCGTCTGCCTCTCCGAAAGCACTTTTTCGAGCGTGCTGGCGAGCACACCGGGCCGGGAAAGGTCCGCCAGATTGGCCTGATCCTGCAGGACGAACCTCGACACGTCATAGTCGTGCGTGATAACGGGCACGCCACAGGCCAACGCTTCGAGGAAGACCAACCCGAAACCTTCCCGGAGAGACGCGAGAACGAATACATCGGCGAGCGCGTAATAATCGTGGATGATTTCACGCGCCACGGTGAGGATTGCAAAACGACCGGGGCCTAATTTCTCACTGGCGAGCTGGTAGATCGATCGACTCGCCGCATCCTGCTGCCCCACGAGCAACAGAAACACGGGACGCTTGAGCGCAGCGCACTCCCGCACGACGTAGTCCATGCGCTTCACGTCGGTATCGATACTGCCGACTGAAAGCACGACCGGCATTCCGCGTGGAATACCCAACTGCTCGCCCAGCTGTTCCCGACCGCCGCGACTACAGGCCGCACTTAGGGCCGCCACGTCGATGAAGTGCGGAATGAGGAACTGATTCTGCCGAGCGAATCCACATTGCTCGGCGACCGAGACATAGCACGGCGTGACATGATGAACGTAGTCACGTTGTGTAGCCGGCAAAACGCCGAGCTGTCCACCGGTTGGATGAATCAGCTTGTAATGCGCATGAGTATATTGTCGCCATCGGCTCAGGAACTTGTATAGCGGCGCCTCCATCACGTAGAAGGCATGGAATGATCTGAACAGAAGCAGTGGAATCAGGCCCACGGCGAACGACACGTATTCGATGTAATACTTCCAGCGCGTGCCAACCACTCGACAGAGCATGCGATTCACAACGCCGTCGCGATGGAGATTGAAGACAACCTTCTCGTCCGCTCGCCACGGACCGTTCCCTTTGAGCAGCTTGAGCTCGATCTCGGGATCGCCTTTCAACAGGTCGAACAGATCGCGCGCGTGTATTTCGTAGCCTCGCTTCACCTTGTCCATTCCGGAGCATACGATGGCTACGCGTGCTTTCCCGGGGCGCTTCGCCGTTTTCATCACAGCTACGATTGCAACTTCACGAGGCCGTGGCGCTCGTATTTGCGAGCCCGCTGGCGTTCACGCAAATACTGTTTGTAGAAACAGAAGCCGCATATTCGATCGTATTCGGAGAGGTCGACGCCCTGAGGGCTTCTCCTGAGCTTCGACCGCTTGGACCACTGGTATATCTTGAGACGCGCCCAGGCTTTGGCGAACCTCAGCAACGGCCACTTGATATCCGCGTGCTCCCAGTGATGGCTCAGGTATGCGAGACTGCGGCCGGAGTTCACGGCACGCTGCAGAAACATCTCGCGACTCAACCGGCTCGGATCAAAGTGATGCTCGACGCACACGTCTTTGCAGAGCTTCACGCGAAACCCGGCCTTCACGACCTGGTATGAAAAGAGTGTATCCTCGCCCAGTCCGAGGCCAACTGGCGAACCAGGTCCCAAGTCCGTGTCGAACGCCGGGACCTTCTGGAGCACATCGCGTCCGATCGCCATGCTGCTCCCTTGCAGGTCGAAATTCTTGTCTGAAAGGGTATCCGTCTGCCCGCCCACGAACAATCGATGCGTGTCTTGCATCCATGGGCGCTCGAGATGCGTGGCGATCCGCACGCCTCCGGCAACCGCATCTGCCTCATCCGCGAGGATCGGCGCACACATGCCTTCGATCCAGTTGCGAGGAAACCGCATGTCGTCGTCGGAGAACAGGAGCACACGGCCATTCGCCGCTGCGATGCCTGCGTTGTACGCGTGTCCCTTGCCGCGGCGCGCTTCGTGGATGTAACGAACCTTTAGCCCGGCGCGACTGAACGAGCGCGCAACGGCGGCGGTTTCGTCCGTCGACCCATTGTCGACGATGATGAGCTCGACGGTTCCCACGGTTAACAGCGAAACCGCACAGATCGATTCCAGCGTCTGCTGAAGATCCGCCGCACGGTTGTAGGTGCAGATGATGATCGAGACTGCGACGTCCTCACTCATCTGAGTGCGAGGCCTTCATCAGAATGGCCGTACATCTTCGCGAAAGCCGACTTCAACGCTTCGAAGCAGTGCTGCCGCCGATAGTCTTCCCAGGCGGGTCTGTGTCGTTGCAGCCATGCATCCACGTCTTGCAGTATCTTCAGCATCACCCCGGCCGCTGCACTGGGGTCTTCCTGGGGAATGATTTCTCCCAGTCTGAATCGTCGAACGCGCTCTGCCATCAAAGACCCGTCACTCACGATCACAGGCTTCTGCAGCACGGCGGACTTCGCGAGTATGTTACTGCTGTAGGGAAAGTCGATGTAGCTGCCGAACAGCACGTCGCACACGGCCATAAGGCCATTCAGCTGTGGTTCGTCGGGAACTCGCGCGAGGTGCGTCCAGACGTTGTCTGCCTCGGCGAGCCACTTCTGAATGGCACGACGCTCCTCTGCCGTAAAAGAGAGCCAATCGACCTCGCCGACAATCGCGAAGCATACGTGGGTAAGAGCTGGATTCTGCGCAGCGGAGCAGAATGTCGTCAGTCCTTTGCTGCGCTGGAGATACCCAAATAGGCCGACGACCGGCCGATCGCCAGCGAACGCGCGGAGCCGCTCGCCAAGCCGCGATTCGATCTGCGTGCTGGGCAATCGTTCGTCGGTGAAATCGGGAAAGACCACTACGGTCCGTCCAATGCGCTCGGCGACCGCAGCGCGGATACCTTCGTCCAGAATAGCCAATCCCTTGAGCCGCTGGTCCCGCGAAATGCGGTCGAGCTGCGGGTTGATTTGCCGTCCGTTCAATTGAGCGTCGCCGGTGGGAAGACTAGCGGCTCTCATATACAAGCCCGACCACCGGAACGCGAGGAATGGCTGCGCGTATTTGAAGCGCTCGAAGTCCCATTCGTACATGCACGAATAGAAGATCTCGCAGGTTGCTGCCTCTGTCTCCCGCTGCCACGCTGTTACGAACCGGTCGACTGCGCAAAACCGCTTGATGGTCTGCTTAGCCGCAAAGAACCTGGATGGAAGCCAGCGTCCGCCCGACGGCCGAGGGACATCGCGGAATTCGGTTCGGGATGACGCGTCTCCAAAACCGCTGATCTCGCGAAGCTGAGAGACTGCTTTACGCGCGTCGTCCGGTTGTGGACACAATGCAAGAACGCGCAGACCCAGTTGCTCGAGGGCGAGCACGAAATGCGTGAAGTATGTCGGGTGGTGCCCGCCCCAGTACCAGTCCACCAGGGCGACTGCGCTAAGGGAAGCAACAGGCGCAGTCTTGCCCGAACCGGGGCCCATCACTGGCGCGGCGAGCTGGCTGCTGGCGCCCTGTGTTCTCCCGTCGGGGCCGTGATGAGCTCACGGAAATAATGAATCGTGCGCTGCAAGCCACTCTCGAGCGCAATTGTCGGCTCCCAGCCAAGAAGTCTTCGAGCGACGCTGATATCCGGCTGTCGCTGCACGGGATCATCGCTCGGAAGTGGCCGGAACTCGAGCTTCGAACCCGATCTGGTAAGCGCGATCACTTGCTCCGCCAACTCTCGTATCGTGAATTCTCTCGGGTTGCCAAGATTGACCGGACCGGTAACGTCATCGGAACTGTCCATCAGCCTTATGAGACCATCGATGAGGTCATCAACGTAGCAGAACGAGCGCGTCTGGCGACCTTCGCCATAAATCGTAATAGGTTCTGCTCGCAGCGCCTGGACGATGAAATTGGAGACGACACGACCATCGTTCGGATGCATACGGGGCCCATACGTATTGAAGATGCGGGCCACCTTGATGCGCAGATTGTGCTGCCGGTAATAGTCGAAGAAGAGCGTCTCGGCACAACGCTTACCTTCGTCATAGCAGGAGCGCACACCGATCGGGTTTACATGTCCCCAGTAGCTTTCTACCTGGGGATGCACTTGCGGATCGCCATAAACTTCACTGGTGGAAGCCTGCAGAATCTTGGCTCTGACCCGCTTTGCGAGACCCAGCATGTTGATCGCGCCGTGCACGGACGTTTTCGTGGTCTGGACGGGGTCGTATTGATAGTGAATGGGGGACGCCGGGCAGGCGAGGTTATAGATTTCGTCGACCTCGACGTATAACGGAAACGTCACGTCGTGCCGCATGAACTCGAAATGAGGATTCGAGAAAAGCGGCGCGATGTTCTCCTTGGTACCGGTGAACAGGTTGTCGGCGCACAGGACCTCGTGTCCATCGCGCAGGAGTCGCTCGCACAGGTGAGAGCCGAGAAAACCTGCCCCGCCGGTGATGAGTACTTTCTTTCTACCGTTGTAGTTCTGCATACCTTCGTAACTGATTCAGCTCACGACCGGTCGGCATAGCCGTAGTAGCTGTAGCCTTTGCCATACGTGCTGTACTTGCCGTACCCGTAGTACTTGTCCGCTTTACGCACGTCGAGCTGATTCAGGACGATCCCGAGCGTCGGTGCGCCTACCTTGCGCAGGCGCTCGATACCGGAGCGAACGATCTGATACGGCGTCGAGTTCGCCTTGACGACGTAGATCACCGCGTTGGCATGGCTCGAGAGCACCAGGGCGTCGCTCATCAGTTGCAGCGGCGGGCTGTCCAGAACCACGATGTCGAATATCCTGTGGAGCTCTTTCATCACTTCGTTGAACCGTCGTGACGACAGAAGTTCCTGCGGATTTGGGGGGACCACGCCGGCCGGGATAATGTGAATACCGGAAGCCTCGTCCAAGTGCATGCATTTTTCGATCGGCTCCGTGCCGGCGACAAGATGCGAGAAGCCCGGCAGTGAGCGATCGATACGCGCACTCGCGGCGAC
>Ga0170475_119924759_pt1 | contig 17199 bp, 25 predicted proteins | sample Soicark_Litter_5_FD_111474 | JGI IMG/M metagenome (GOLD analysis project Ga0170475, IMG submission 111474) | Avena fatua rhizosphere microbial communities from Hopland, California, USA. Combined Assembly of 48 SPs
AATAAACGCAAATATTCCAAATAATTACCTAAAAGAAAAAAATTGGAAATATTAACGCGAAGAAAAAAATTTGGAAGCTTAAAGAAAGGCAAATTAAACTGCTTCTTAAAAAAAGTATTACTAAATTTAAAAAAACATGGCAATTTAAAAATTAATTCAACAAAAACACCTAAATAATTAAAATACATACAATCACTACATTTACGGATAGGTAAATTAATAAAATAAAAAAAATAAACATAAAGATAAAATTTATAGGCACTGAACGTTCTATAAACAATAGGGTGATCCTTAACATTCAAATACCTAAAAAATAAGCAAAAAAAATTTAAAAAAGAAGTGGCTACCACCTATTTATCAAACAAAATTAAAGATAATTGAGATAAAAACAAAAAAGATCTGCTTTTCGATTTAGTCAAACTAAATAAAAAAGAAGATCCTTTAATTAAAGGTAAATAAAATCCTGTTATAAAAGCAATTAAAAAGTAAAAAGACTTAAATAAAGTCTCCTCTAAGTCTAAAAATTCCCTGCTAAAATTACCAAAAGTAAAAATAGCAGAAATACGAGTCAAAAATACACTCCTAAAAAAGTTTTGCTGATACGCATATATCAAAGGATTCCAACGTACAACATTAGTGAATCTTATCATATTCCTATAACCTCAACTAACAAGCCTACGAGTTACCAAACGAGAACTTGAATTAACAAAGAAAGTAACATTAATGCGAGGAACAAAATAAGTACGATCAACCTGCAATATTCTAGAATTTCTTAAACAATTAGTGGAAAAAAAAGTATAGAAATTTTTAAATTGCAAAGCGCTAGTAAAATTATAAGGCGTATAGTAATAAAACTTTCTTTTATAACGCTGTAAAATCAAATAACGTGCGGCCCTAAAATTAGGGGCCACTCGCTTATAATTAAATGAATATCACCGAGCTAACAAAAAACCTCTAAAATTAAGGAATTTATTAAACATTATCCACAAACTATTATTCGATAGATTAGTATATTGAGTAGCAAATTTCCTGACATTGCCAGTAATAGCATTCGTAAAATTAGCAACAGTATTTTTTATTTCCATAAAATAATTCCCAGTAATACCTGGCAAAGCAAATATTCCTCTAGTATTAAAGAAATATAATCTCAATAATAAAATTAATGAGAAACTTTTTTGTTTCTTAAAATAACTTAAAAAGCTAATCAAGAAAGAAGAATTAAAAAAAGAGCCTTTTGTTACACGTAATATTACAAAAAAATAACTTAAAATATACTGCACCCTAAAAGAGAAATTACTTTTAAGAAAAAAAGGTATACGTAAAAAACGATTTCTAAAAACTAATTTAAGAGATGCTAATAAATTCGAAGATAAAGAATAACAATCCAAAATAATCAATTTAGAAAAAGCACGTAACCAAAAATTTGTGGCATAAAATAAAAAACAAGAATAAAATTTAGATAACCATCTTGCACGCCAATCTAAAAAAGCTGTATCTTTAAATAAAGGCGTTTCAAAAGAATTTAATAAAAACTCAGGCGTTAAAGAAAGATTACTATTAGCAATCCAAAAATATTGCGAACGCTGCCTATAATCATTATAAAAAAATTTAGAATCATAAGAAGAAATTGAAGAATCAAGATCATAATATGAAGTTGCCCTAGTTCTATGAACATAGGGTTTACAACGAATTAATAGACAGAAATCAGATAATACAGAAGAAGACGTTGGCAAAGAAAAAGAATTAAAAGAAAAAAAGGATGGCTTAGCGTAAAATTTAAAAGAAAAAGCCGAAGTTAAAGACCTCTGCATTAAATAAACATATTTAATAAAAGACTTCCTATTAATAATTCTCGTATTATCAGATCGAGTAAAATTACTAACATAAAAATACCCAAGAGGAACAGAAACATTTGTTTTTAAATCCATGGTAAGTCATAAATTAAAAGAGGAAGTATATCTACTAAAATTATAACCGTAAAACGAAGCCGAATAACGACACCATCTATTATATTTTCTAGAAAATATATTATAATCAAAAGGTAACTTAAGATGACGAATTATATCAACAAATTTATCCATTATTTATACGCGACGTAATTTCCGCTTCCTAACTCCATTAAAAGCTATTTTACGCCGTACTATAACGCCGTAAATAGAAATACCATTAAATTTTAATTCTTTAAGCAAAGTATAATACAAAATGGAAATCCTAGTCTTCAGCACTATTCTTACTCGAGTAATTCTATACCTTTCAAAAACAGGTAAACACTTACGCACGATACTCTCTAAAGCCGTAGGGGCCTTTTTTATTCTTTTACTCCCACTTATGCCGGAGCTTCCTGAAGTAACACATTTTAATATTTTATCTTTTAAATCTGTAATTGTAAGAAAAATATTGCTATGGGTTCTACGCATATAAATGCGCCCAACCCCACCAAATTTACCAAAAAATAAAATTCGCTTTTTACTCTTTAAAACCATAGGGTTATATTAATTATATTTTGAGCCCGAATTTAACAAACGCTTATAAATATTAAGCGAGCGCTGTGTTCGCGCATTTGTCCGAGTACGTTGCCCATGTAGAGGTAAACCACATTTATGCCGCAAACCTCTATAACTGGATAAATCTACCAATAAAGAAATATTAGAGGATAATATTCGTTTTAGCCTTGTATTACTTAATACCATATTTTTAAGTAAATAAAATAAGATTGAGAAAAAATAAGTATTAAGATTAGTTAAATAAAAAGGCACCCCTAAACCCAAACGTATAGTCAACAAGTAAGCTTTATATCAGCCTACACCAAATATTTTGATAAGTGAAGCTCTTATCTCCTTTTTAATATCTAAAGTAAATTCTCTAAATAAAAACATTATAAATCTAATAAACCATATAAATCTAATAAAGGCAAAACAAAATTTATATAAGTGAATAATTTTTTAGAAAATTTAAGAGCTATTGAAGTTAAAGAAAAACAACTAATTAAAATAGTATTTAAATAAACTACGATAAATTTAGAGCATGCCTTTAGCTTAACAGCAGTAGATTTCCGCTTTAAAAATGTAAACCTGGACGAATACAACATCATATTAAACTTTCTTACCGCTCTTTTTTAACAAAATAATTTGATGCTTATAACGAAATCCTAAAAAACTATAAGGACCTATTTTCCTTAGTAATAATATATGGCTTAAAACTTTTTTCAATAAAAATCAATTAAAGGAAAGTAATAGAACTCGTTTCTTATACACACGAATAACAAGTTCATTGGGCGGATAAATATACATATAATTAGTATAATTGAAAAAAAAATAATACAAGATGTCAAAAATACCTCTAACTCTAAACCCTAATCCTCTTATACGCAACTTAAAAAAATAAAAAACAAAAAGCCTTGAAGATAATAACTCAATTTGCTTAAAAAAAGTGCGGAATAAAAAATATTTATTGAATAAAAAAGTTATATTATTTTTACCTAGCTTATAAAAATAATATGACGGTAAACGTAAAATAATTATACCCAGGGAACTCGTTAAAAAAAGTGAAGAAAAATTAATATAAAACTTGAAATTTATATTAGAAGGCAATCTTAATAAATTTTTAGAATTATCTAAGTTTAATTGCACTAAAGGTCAACTCTTATTAAAATTTCACCAGAAACGCGGCCATTCAATAGACAAAAATCACTAGTAACAATGCCTTTAGAAGTTGATATAATATAAAAACCAGAAAAATTAGAATTATTATAACTCAAAGATAACTGACCAAGAGATCAATAACTCCGTTTTCCGGGACGAGAAACTACATGTAATTTACAAATAGGCTGTCCATTAATAAATTTATAAAAAACTAAAATATGATCATCCTCAACACGAAAAGATCTAATAATTCCCTGGGCATACAATATGTATAATAAGCGTAGTGTCAAAGAAGTCTTAACAACCTTAATAAAACGAACTTTACGAATCATTCCCAAATTAAATTGAGAAACAAAATCAGCTACTAAATAATTAACATTTAATCTAAAACGCCTCATTATAAAAACAATCTAAAAAGAAGATTTCCTTAATCCAACCAAAAAGCCGTTTGATGCACTTAATTTCATAAAATGGCGATTTAACTTAAAACGACGAAACACTGATTTAGCTATAAAACTAAACATACCATAACGACGATATGCACTTATAGAAGAAAGTTTTGAAAAAATATAAAACTGCCTACTATAATAAATATTATATGTAGGTTCATACTCAGACGTATACAACAAACTCTTAAGAACAGACCTCTTTATTTCATCCCTAACGTATAACCTACGCCCTAGCTCATCTCTATATACTCATCCAAAAGACCTAAGTTGCATTTTAATATAAATATAATTTCATATTAGACAAAAATAAATTAAAGTTAATAACGTTAGGAATAGTTAAATGAAAAACTAAATTATTTTGTAAAAAAAACAACCCCAAATTAGTCTTCCGGTCACTAAAAAAAGCTAAATCCTTTAAAACAATGTAGAATACTTTTAAACTAGAAGAATATGTGCCGAAACCAATATAATTATTTTCACCCTTAGGTAAAAAATCATTAGAAAGAAAAAATAACTCATTATAAAGCGAAGAACCATTTACTGAATAGTATACACTTAAAGAATAAGTTCATTTCCCCAAACTAAAGAAGGATTTAAAACGCGAAAAGCAAGCTTTACGCCCAAAAAAAAAACGAAACAAATAAGCATAATTATAAGCAGATACTATATGTATATCTTCAATATTAGCTAAAGAAAAAAATAATAATAATTTAGAAATAAATGGGATATTATAAGTATTACCTATAGTAAAAAATTTATAGGCTATAATAGAACGCACAGTAAACTTATAGAAAAACGAATAATCAATCATTAAATCATAATTCTAGTAACACACCCTAATGATGGTAAACGCATACATAATTCGCGTATAACTGGACCATAAACACGATTCGAAATAGGGACTGCCTTCTTATTAACAATAACTACACTATTTTCATTGAAGCGAATAAATAAACCAACCGCACGACGATAATTAACTTTGGTACGTACAATCAAAGCACGATGTAAAGTACCCTTAAGAAATTTCTTGCGGCGAAATAGTTTAACTTTTTGAAATTTACGCGGATTTATCCTACGCACCGCTATCACAACAATATCACCTAAACCCGCAACACGTTTGCGAGCATGTCCTAGTACGTTAATACAAATACCTAAAACTACACCTGTTTTATCACATACTTTCACAACAGTACCTGCTTGTATCATTTAAAATTTTAAATCTAAAATTACTGTCTTAAGTGGCAACTTAGTAGCAGCCTTTAACAAAGCCAAATGCGCTAAAGAAGATCTTTGACAATCAACCTCTATCAAAACTTTACCTTGACGAATAGCAGCAACTCAATGCGAAACTGCACCTTTACCTTACCCATACGAGAGGCAACCGACTTCTGTGTAACTGGTATCGACGTAAATGGGCGAAGTCAAATTTTCGCAGTCTTACCTAAAGTTCTACGCAAAGCCCTTCTACAAGATTCTATCTGCTTCGCTGTTAATTTACCAGCTTCAGCAGCCTTAATACAGTATCTACCATCTAGAGGAAAAAATAATTTCTGCTCACTAACGGATAAAAAACTTGAGTTAGGTCGATGTAACTTCTTAAATTTTCATTTATTTTGATTAGGGTATGCTTTCATTTAAGTTAAATTACCTGATATCAAAATAAAGATCCTGCACTAGGGCCATTAATTCACGTCTTAACAGTAATGGCACTATTACGTAAAGGTAATGTATAATAACCATAATTAATAGAAGCCGCCGTAGAATTTAAAGGAACCGTTCCTAACGAGAACCAAAAAGATGTAGAACGCTGTTTGCGGGAAAAGCGCCCTAAACATTGAATTTTAAAGCCTGTAAAAGAAGAAAATTTATAAGGCTTTATCCTACTTTTTAAATTATTAATACCAACAAATTGAGCCAGTGAATGATAATTAAACATAGAATATTGTAAATCAAAAAAATCCTTCGAACTCGCAAGTGAATAACGAACCAACTTAAAAATATTAGAATTAACAATATCTGTGGTATCAGAAAATAAAACAGATTTAAGGTTGGCATTCTCAATAAATAAAAAAGAAACTAATTTATTATTAAAATTAATAAACAAAGAAGAACCACTAAGGCTATAAAAATTAAAGGCATAAATAGATGTCCTCTTTAGAAAAAATTTACGAAAAGAAGAAGTAGTTTTTACAAAACCAAGGAGACGCGCTAAAAAAATAAAATCATTTAAAGTCAACCATAAAGATGTTTTATTAAAAAACCAAAAGAAAAAAATCTTACACAAAAAAATAAAATAAAAGAAAAATGAATAATATGCTGACTTTATGAAAGAAATATTATGAGCATCCTGTAATAAATTAGGGACTATTTTTGTATCTTTCACCACCATTTTAAACTCACGTTTTAAAGGATTTAATACTCTGCGTAATGTATTATTATAGTCTAACATTTTTGCAATATAGCGGGATAGAAAAGAAGCATTAATATCATTATTACTGATTAAAAAGTACTGCGACACAAAATTAAAAGATGATATCAAAAACCTAACCTTATATTTAAGAATAAACCATAAAATCGAAACATAACGATATAAAAAAAATTGAACGAATAATTTTTCTATGAAAAATAAAAAATTAACATTAGAAAGATTATTATAAATCCGAAATATGAAAATAAACAATGACAACTGTACAAGATTAGACTTTTCAGACAAATTAGTAAAATTTGCCCTATACTTAAAATATTTACAAACATTATTATAGTCTGCAGAATAAAAAGCATTAACTAAAAAACGCCAATAGTACCAGTCATAGGAAGATAGAAACCTAAACCCCAAAAAAAAACTAAAAAAAACTAAAAAAAGAACATGGCTTATTTTAGAAAACTTTAGATACTGTTTTGCATTATCAGCATAATTACGCCTTAAAACAAGAAATTTCTTATATTGATCTTTCCTATAATCTAAAAAAAAAATCCTCATTTTTCCTCTTACCAAGTAAACCTGGCTTTTGTCTAGATAAAGGCGCCCTTTTTCTTGCTGAATAAAATTCTTTCTTTTTAATTGACCTGAATAACATGAATTTTTATATTAAATTATAAAGAGTATTTCTTACTGAAATTCACGTAAATTAGATAAACTAATAAAAATACTTATAATAAGATTTCCAATTTTGAAATCTAGAAAAAGGTGGTGCCTTTTTGAAGCTATTTTTTATATTATAAAGGGGCTTCTCTATCCTATAAGCAAATATACCATAATAATTAATAAGAAAAGCATTAAACACAGCAGCTAATAATTTTAATGAATATTTTAAATATCAAGTCCTTCTTTTCATCTTAAAAAAAATAAACCCAATGAAATCACGATATTTTGACGATAAATCATTAAAACTGCTTAAAAAACCCGAATCTAATAATTTTTTTAAATTCAAAAGATTGACTGTCATTAACTTATTAAATTTATTTAAAAATTTATAGTTAATACCTGTAAGTAATAATTTTTCAATGATAACTTTAAGATATTCTAAATTAAAAACAGTTGGACCTACAGAATCAAAAGAAAACCAATCATTAATATAAGAATATGATTGGTTATTTTTTGATGAATATATAAAAAACATTTTGAAACGGTCAGCCAATAAATTTAGTGAAAACGCTTGAGATAATTCAACTTTAGAACCTTTAGATGAAAAGTTATAAGGAAAAAACCCAGATACTACTGATAACTTGCGCAATTTATGAATAATACCTTTTTTAGATTTTAAATCAAACGCTAAATTATTATGTAAGGCTTCAATTAACCTACTATAAAATAATAAAGAATATAAATTAAAACTATAACTGGAAAAAGCGGCTATCTCATTATTGCCTAAATTAAAGGATCTAATTAATATATTTTTAAAATATAAAAAATTATTAAGCCAAACCTCACCCTTACCCTTAACAGAACCCATAGAATCTGCATCTAACAAAAGGCCTAAACTATTATTATTTAAATTGTTATCTACAATAAAATAAGAATAAAGTTTATTTCTAAAGTAATCTGCAACGTTCGTGCCAAAACTTCTAAAAGTTTCTGCTAATTGTGAATCATAAAAAAAAACTTGTAAAAATATATGGCGTCTCTTCCTGACCAATTCTATATGACTATATATAACATTACTGCGATCGCGCCTCTTAGCATATAAATAATTTAGTAAAAAATAACGTAAACGAAAACATGTGAATAAAACAAAAATATAAGATGAAACATCCCGAGCAAACCAAACATCCATTCATTCAAATGAAATACCTAAACGAAAAGCACGTGCGCTAATTAAATGTCCCATTAAGCCTTTTTAGTTTTTTTCTTCGACTTAGAGCGACCTTTTTTATGCATATCAAACCGTTTAGTTACAGAATATTCACCAAATTTAGTACCTACCATATTTAAATTTACCACTTGAACTAAATACCATGCACCATTATAAACACGAATGCGCCTACCTATCATATAAGGAGGTATAGAACCATTACGAAAAGTTAATGACCGTATCTTATTGACATCTGAACGAATTAATTTAAATTTCATATTAGAAGGAGTAATAAAAGGTAATTTTCAACTCACACGCTTTTTCATTATCGAATAACCTTTCTAATTTTTTTAGCGGCCTTCTGAAACAATTTAGATTTTGTTGGCGATCCTTTTGTTAACCAACCTCAGGGACTTTTAGGAGAAACCAAAGGAGACTTCCTTCCCTCTCCGCCTCCATGAGGATGATCGCAAGGATTCATAGCAACGCCGCGTACGGTAGGCCTTATACCTAAAGAGCGAACTTTACCTGCTTTTCCTATTCTATTAAAACAATGCAATACATTAGAAGAAGATCCCAAAGAAGAGATAGCAGCCATAGGTATAAGAAAATTTCATCCCGATTTTGATTTTAACAAAACCTTTTCTTCAATTTTACTTGTTAAAACAAGACTAGAACCTGCTGCTCTTGACAAGAGACCACCCTTATAAGGAGATAATTCAACATTACTAACTAAGCCAAATAAATTAATATAATGCAAAGGTACAGACGAGCCTAATAAACCAGCTATATTTAAATGTTCCTGAGAATTAAACGAACCCATATATATCCTTGAGCCTATTGAAACGCCTTCCGCTAATAAAATATAACTAGAAAGTCCATTTAAATAAGTTACATATCCTAAAAATGCAGTATAAAAGGGCGTTTTATATATTTTAACGACATAACCAAATGAATTAATACGCCTAAAAAAATCAACGAAATAAGACTTTTTTTTAGATGCGCCACCCCTATGATGAACACAAATCTTACCTAAAAAATTGCGCCCCGCTGCAGGCACATAGCCTACACGTAATTTGACCCACATACGTTTAAAAAAATACTGTAAACGCATTATCGAAAAAATCTAACCAAATGCCTATTCATATCCGCGATAGCATGAACTGAATTTTTCTTTTCGATAGCTAACCCATTACCATAAATAGCACCCACCAGAACCTCTACTACCTGTTGAATTTTTATAACCCTAAATTTATCCTTCAATAATTTTATTATTCACTTTATAGCAAATGTGTACTGTTTACGCTCACTTATAGGTAATGGTATTCATTGTAAACCACCACCCCGCTTTTTAGGAAATAATAAAACTTCAGGCGTAACCTTCATTAAAGCCACTAAGAAAATTCAAAAAGGCTCTAAGCCTTCATGGATTTTTAATTCATATTTCAAATTACATAAAAATTTAAAAGCTCATAGTTTATTACCTCGAAAAATAAGAGAATGGAAAAAAAGTCTATTATATTGATGCCATATAAAAGGATAATATAAATATTTAGACGAATATTTAAAACTATGTTTGCTTTTCATATTTAAATCTTAACTAATTTTTTAACCCCAAACTTCGACCTTCTATTACGCCTACCATAGGTTTCCACCTTATCAAAATCATAAACACCGCGAACTAAATGATAATTGATACCTGGAGAATCTTTAGGTCCATGGCCCCTAACAAGAACTACGGAATGCGCTTGCAAATGGTGATCACCTAAGCCAGGTATTTTTGCAAAAATTCTTTTTTGATTTATTACAATACGTATTTTTGCAAAAGTGCGCCGCGCTGAATTGGGTTTCCGCGGAGTCATTGTAGCAACCTTATAAACAACACCTTTACGCATAGGGGCGCCCATAAAAGCAGCAACTCTATTACGCCGTTTTTTTGTTATACGTAAACCCTGACTCAATTGATTACCTGTCGGTAACATAACTCTAAAAATAAAATTTCAAACCTAATTTTAAATCAAACTTTAATAATTAATTATGAAAGTTTTTAATGATTTGGAAAGAACTAGCCTATCTCTTCTTATAAATTCGCAAATTTATACTATTATATTAATTAAACTAAATATTCTGATACAATCAAATTAGATTTAGACAACAGTAATTTAATTAGAGAAAGCTTTACAACCCTCTTACCTAACTCCACACCTGAATATAAAAATATAAAAAATATAGAAAACCAACCCTGAACTAGAAATAAAAAAAGATCAAATAATTTAGAATTAGTAGACGTTAGTGACATATTTAAATTAAATAATGTAGGAAATTTGTGTTGCACATCAATTAAAATTGAATTAAGGCCTATAGCATTATTAGACCATTCAGCCTTAGATAAATCTAAACTAAAACGCGATAACATAAACCTAGTCAAAAACGAATACGAAACTGGTAAACGAGTTAAATTAAAAAAATTATATTTAAAATACGCATACGTATTTCTGCTAAAACTTATTTGAGAAACTTTGCCTAACAAAAACCTATTCAAAATAATAATATAATAATTATTAGATGTCTGTACGAAAATACTATTAGAAAAACAAGCATCCCATACAAGATAAAAGAATACAAAAACACCTACAACTGATACTAAAGAACCTACAGAACTCAAATAATTTCAAAACCAATACATATCAGGATAATCAGGAATTCTACGGGGCATTCCAGCTAATCCTAAAAAATGCATAGGAAAAAACGTTAAATTAACACCAACAAAAGTTAATCAGAAATGCAATCTACCTAAATGATGCGAAAACTTTGCTCCCAGAAAAAATTCCAATCAATAATAAAAAGCTGCAAATAAACCAAATACAACCCCCATAGATAAGACATAATGAAAATGAGCAACTACATAATAAGTATCATGCAATGCTACATCTAAACCCGCGTTTGCTAAAATAACTCCTGTTACGCCACCTAATGTAAATAAAAATAAAAAACCAATAGCAAAAAGCATAGGCGTTGTCATTTCAATAAGGCCACCTGCTATAGTTGTGAGCCAACTAAATATTTTAATACCTGTAGGAACAGCTATAATCATAGTGGCCGATGTAAAATAAGCCCTACTGTCTACATCCATACCCACAGTATACATATGATGCGCCCATACAATAAAGCCCAAAAAACCGATAGCACTCATTGCATAAACCATTCCCAGATAACCAAAAATCGGTTTATTAGAATAATCCGAAACAATATGGCTTATTACACCAAAAGCAGGCAAAATTAAAATATAAACTTCGGGATGCCCAAAAAATCAAAACAAATGCTGATATAATATAGGATCTCCACCACCTGCAGGGTTAAAAAAAGAGCTATTGAAATTACGATCCGTTAATAACATTGTAATTCCCGCTGCTAATACAGGTAATGATAAAAGTAATAAAAAGGCTGTAATAAATACTGATCATACAAATAAAGGTATATAATTCATTTTTAACCCAGGAACTCTCATATTTAATACAGTAGCTATAAAATTTATAGCACCCATTAATGAAGAAACTCCCGCTAAATGAAGACTAAAAATTGCAAAATCTACAGAACCATCAATAGCCATCGCACTTAAAGGTGGGTAAACTGTTCATCCAGTACCTGCCCCTGCTCCTACCATAGAAGAACCAATTAATAAAGTTAAAGACGGGGGCAATAACCAAAAACTCAAGTTATTTAATCGAGGAAAAGCCATATCAGGAGCTCCCAACATTAAGGGAAGAATTCAATTACCAAACCCACCTATCATTGCAGGCATTACCATAAAAAAAATCATAATAAAAGCGTGGGCAGTTACAACAACATTATAAAATTGATGGTTACCTGCAAAAGCTTGCTCGCCAGGATATGCTAATTCCAAACGAATTAAAATAGAAAAAAAAAGTACCTATAATACCTGCAATTAACCCAAAAAAAAGATATAAAGTACCTATATCTTTATGATTAGTAGAACACAATCAACGTAACAACATAATTACGTCAAAACTAAAAATAGACATAAGTCAAGTTAGAATCATTTAAATATCATTTAATAAAAAGCTCCTACTATTCAAGTGCCAACGCAAAAGTACGTAATTCTATTATAAAACCAATAGTTAAAATAATCAAAAATATATACATGACAATCTTACCTGCAATAAGCAAATTAACCCAAGAAACCACTCAAGGAAAAATAAAAGCTAATTCTAAATCAAAAATTAAAAATAAAATACCAATCAAGTAAAATTTAACATCAAACTTACTACGAGCATCCCCAAAAGGATTAAATCCACATTCATAAGAAGAATGCTTCTCTAGCTCAGGTTTCTGCTTTACTAACAATAAAGATAAAACAGTTAAAAATAAACTTAATAATAAAGCAATAAAAAAATATTTACCTATAAAAATATACTCAAACATAAAATCAGATTTTTTTAAAAATAAAAACTACAAACCCTTCCAAAAAAATAATAATACAATTTAAGCTTTTTATTACTTAAATCTCGAAATCAGAGATTGTTTCTAAATCTTCTCCAAATATAAAAAAATAGTAATAATATTCATTATAAATTATAAAATTAAAATCAGAAAATTCAGCCATATCAAAATCATACTCCGATATAGGATACAAACCCATTTTTAAATATAGATTTCATACTACGGTATTATGAGATTCGATAGAAATTTTGTAAAGTAAAAGTTCTTCGTCAAACTCGTCCGACAATTGAAGTAGCTTTTTCATTCTAGCCTTAACTTTAGCTTTAATAGCAGGATTTGATGTCGATAAAATTTCGGCTTTAAATTCCATGAGTTTAGTCTTTAATACGTCATAATTATATTCTCTATAAAGGGTAGCTTTATTTATAAGATCATCCATTTTTACAATCTTTTTATTATCGAATATTTTATTATTATCAAAAACCTCCGAATCAAATAAAAAAAAATTAGGATCATTAATATACAATAAATTTTGGTTTAAATCAGTAAAAAATTCGCTAAATAAGGCGTCTGCATTAGAAAAATAGGGATCGACAGAGAAATTCTCTAGATAATCCATCATTATTTCCAAATTAACTAACCGAAAACCGCCAGGGTCAGAATCTTCACGTGAAAGTTCATCAAGCTCCTCATCTATTTTATCAACCTCGTCAACTTCCCAAATCAGTATAAGTGCAGCCAATGCATAAAAAAGAGCTAAACTATATAAATCCAAAAATATTAATAAAAATATAATTCCGTAATAATAAGGCCTAGCTTGTTCAGCAAGCCACCTAACATCTGAATCATAACTAAAATTACCGTCATGATTAAGCATTTATAGATAAGTTAACCTTTAAAACCGAAATAGCAAAATCAATAAAACAAGCAGTAAAATGCCAAATTATAAAAGAAACAACTTCTTCATCCAAACTATTATCTTTAAAATCTAAATTAGATTTTAAGGGTAAATATACTACATCTGTTTCATAGAAATTATAAAATTCTTCTTCATATACAGAAACTAATTCAACAGGCATTCAATCTAAATAACCTCTTAACGCAGCATATAAAAATAAAATTTGCTTATCCATAGATACAGGTTTATAGCGACCTTGAACTAGCAAGCGTGTCAATCTAACACCACGCTCTACTAATTGTTTAGTAGCATCATCCAAAACAAATCCTAATTTTGTAAAACCCTCAACTTCACGAAACTGTGCTAATTCTAATTTTAATGAACCTGCCATATTTTTTAATACCTTATTTTGGGCTGCTGATCCTACACGACTTACAGACAAACCGGGAGAAACAGCAGGTCTTATACCACGAGAAAATAATTCCGTTTCTAAGAAAATTTGACCATCCGTTATAGAGATAACATTTGTTGGCACATAAGCCGAAAGATCACTTTGAATAGTTTCAATCACTGGTAGTGCTGTAATAGAGCCTTTTCCTAATAAATTGGCTGCTCTTTCTAATAAACGAGAATGCACATAAAATACATCACCCGGATAGGCTTCACGACCTGGCGGGCGACGTAATAGCAAAGACAATTGACGATATGATACGGCATGCTTAGTCAAATCATCATATATGATTAAAACACGTAAGCCTAAATCCATAAAATATTCACCCATAGCAACGCCACTATAAGGAGCTAAATACTGTAATGGAGCAGGATCAGAAGCTGTTGCAGCTACTATAATAGTTGATCTCATACAATTATTGTTTTCCAATACCCTTGCTATACGGGCAACCGATGATCTTTTCTGACCTATTGCTACATAAATACATAAAGTATCTGTTTCTTTTTGATTCAATATAGCATCGATCGCAATCGATGTTTTTCCTGTTTTTGTATCACCTATAATAAGCTCACGTTGGCCATGTCCAATAGGAATTAAACTATCTACAACCTTAAGCCCTGTTTCTAACGGAGTATTCACAGGAGTACGTGAAATAATAGAAGGGGCTATCACTTCAACCATACGTGTGCTCTTGCTATTTAAATTACCTTTATCATCTACAGGATTACCTAAAGGATCAATAATGCGACCCAATAAAGAAGCTCCTGTAGGTACGCTCATTAAGCGTCCGCTACAAATAGCATAGAAACCAGGTCTAAGATTAATATCAGAATCAAGCGCAATAGCTCCTACTTTATCACGCTCAACATTAAGAACTAAACATACTACAGGCGCTTCGCCTGTTAAAATATCTACAGTTTCACCATAGGCAACATCAGACATACCTATAATAGTAACAATACCATCTGTTACTCCTGTTACTACTCCTATTGTTTTAAATACTTCAAATTCTTTTGTCTGTATTGATTTCATATCGAAAAACAAAAAAACTAATCTAAATTTTAATGAACTCATAAACTACATCATTCTTTATTTGATAAAATTAATGGCTAGGCCCTTTTAAAGCGTCATTCAAATAAATACAAACTAATACAGTAAATACATAAGCCTGTAAAAAAGCTACTCCCAATTCTAAGATTAATACTGCTAATAATATAACAAAACCAATAAAAAAAAAGGCCATATTTAGCATTTAAAAGCATATTTGTAATAAAAGATGAAATAATAAAAACTAAAGTATGGCCTGCCATAATATTAGCACTTAATCGAATTGCTAAACTAAACGCTCTTATAATATAAGAAAATATTTCGATAACTATCAACATAGGTAACAAAAGAATAGGACATTCAGGGATAAAAATTTTTAGAAATTGTATATTATGAATATATAAGCCTAAAAAAAAAAATAGAAAGACAAATACTTAAAGATAACCACAATATCATAATTAAATGACTCGTTAAAGCAATACCAAAAGGTATTAAACTTAATAAATTTGTGAATAAAATAAAGTTAAACAAAGTAAATATAAAAGGAAATAAAATATACCCTTCTCGGCCAATTTGTTGCTTGATTAAATTAAAAATAAATTCAACAACCATTTCGAATAAGCGCTGAAAAGTGCCAGGAATTAATTTGAGCTCTTGGTAATTTAAAACAACAATATACATAAAAATACAAAATAATAATAAAAAAGGAACCAAAACATTAAAGAAAAAAGGAGACTGGTACGGTAAATTTACGAAACCTATAACATCAAATTGTTCTAGAGGCGAAAACAATAATATTGATACACTTATTTTAGTTATCGGCGAAGACTTTAAAACCAATCTCATATAATGTTGTATAAAAATAGCCCTTTTATAAAAATTTAAGTAAATATTCCTAAAGAATCTACCGCTTCAAAGGTCAGTAAAAAAAGAATTAAATAATTCAATAACCAAAAAACATGTACGAGCAAAGCTTATCAATTTGCTGGCGAATAAATTTCTTGTGCGAAATGTAATAAGGAAACATTTCAAAAAATAACTAAAAACAAAGAAATAAAATAAAATAAATAAAAAAATAAATCAAATTAATAAAGGTAAATAAATTACTTTGTCTATTTGCGACATTTATCAACTACCCCAACAATAAACACTCAAAAATAAGAAAATTCATACAGCATCTACGAAATGCCAATATCAAATTGCAAAAACGAAGCCTAAATAATGAGTACGTAAATAATGCCTCTTAATTAAACGAACCAGGCCTACAGCTAAAAAACAAGCCCCTGCAATCACATGACAACCATGCAATCCAGTTAACATATAAAAAGAACACGCATATACACTATCAGCAAAATTAAAAGGTGCTTCATAATATTCAAACATCTGTAAAATAACAAAAAAAAAACCGAGAAATATTGTAAGAAATAAAGAATCGATTGCATCCTTAAATCAACCTAAACAAACAGCACGATGAGCTCACGTAACAGAAAACCCAGAAAAAATTAAAACAAAAGTGTTAAATAAAGGAAATTCCATAGAAGGAATTGGATAAATACCTACTGGCGGAAATTCGGAACCTATTTCAACGGCAGGACATAAAGCCGCATGAAAAAAAGCTCAGAAAAAACCAAAAAATAACATAAATTCTGAAACAATAAATAATAAAAAACCTAAACGTAAACCTAAACGTACAGCCTTAGTATGAAAACCTGAATAAGTAGCTTCATCTACGATATCGCTTAATCACCCAAAAGCACATAAGCTGAGGCAAATTAAACCAAATACAAAAAATCAGCCTCCAAATGTAACCTTATGCATATAAAAGGCTAAACCGGAAACAGTAAAAAAAGCTGAAAAACTTGACAAAATAGGCCAAGCGCTATAAGGTAAAATATGAAATAAATGCTTTCTCAGTTTCATTATATTGTATAATTCAAAGCTGTTTTTAATTTACTAAATG
>Ga0170475_102467269_pt1 | contig 17181 bp, 2 predicted proteins | sample Soicark_Litter_5_FD_111474 | JGI IMG/M metagenome (GOLD analysis project Ga0170475, IMG submission 111474) | Avena fatua rhizosphere microbial communities from Hopland, California, USA. Combined Assembly of 48 SPs
CAATAACATAGACCGGGTAGGAAACTACTGAAGCTTGTGTCTGAAAGCTTAATGTAATCGATTTACAATCAGTTTAGCTAAAGATTAACTCTAAAAACAGCAAGGATATAGTCAGAAAATTGAATGTTTCAAATGATTCGAAAGTTAGAAATTCATAAGAAATTTGGAGATATACTTCCTATCAATGATTTCATGCATTATTGAGAATCACTGTGAATTTTCGATTTATAACTGATAAGAACTTGCCAAGGAGTCATGGTGGGAAGGGTAGCGACTGACTATGGGTCAGAGGTCGGTGGAGCGAGTGGAGGAGCAGCGGGAGGGGACGGGGGTCCATCTGGTGCCCCTCTGTCCCTCGTCACGGTTCAGGCTGGGAGGGCTAAGATTGTCCTGGCTATTATGAAGAGTCAGTCTACGATCCGAGTTCGTATCCGTCAGATGATCCCTGACCTGACTGAGGTGGGAAGCAGCTTGGAGGAAGCCAAGGCGCTGCGTCAGGAACATGATGAACTTATCATTAAACTGAACATGAAGCAACGTGAGGTGGGACAAGCCTTGACTCTGCGGGAGGGTGGGTCAAGTGACAATGGCACCCCACCTGAGAAGATTCTGGAGCAGTTGAGTGACGCCTGGAAAGACGTGACGAAGCAGCTGGAATGTCGCAAAATGTTGCTCGATCAAAGCGTCGCCTTCCACACCAGCGCTCTGCAGCTGAACAAGAAAATGGGTCAGGTGGAAGAGAAATGTAAGACTACAACCATCGCACACGACGTGGAGACAGCGAGAAGACTTCTACAGCAACATCAGGAGATGAAGAAAGGTGTCCTTGAGGCGTCCATGAACACTCTCCAGGAAGGTCAGCTGCTTCTGGAGCGCATCAGGAAGATGGCAACGTGTGCTGACGTGTCCAACCGTCACGCCACGACCTCAGCGTGCTACGGAATCGAGCAGCAGCTGCTTCGCCTTCAGGACCGCAAGAGACGCCTTGAGGAGCTGTGGTTCGCCAGAAGGCAGCAGCTGACTCTCTGCATCCAGATGTTGCTCGTAGAACAGAAGGCTGCCGAGATAACAAAATGGATTGAATCAGAAGCTGAACCTCTGACAAACAACAAAGATTTGGGAGAGTCCTCTGAGTCAGCTGCCAGGCTGCAAAATGAGTTCCTGGACAAGTTCAATGCATGTTTGGACAAGCACGATGAGTTGCAGCGCCTGATTGGTCGTGCAGAGTTCCTTGTCAACACAGCCCTGCCACAGAAGACTGAGGTGAAGAATCGTCTGAACGCCATGCTTGGACGCTGTGACAATCTCGTGTCGGCTTACATAGCGAGACGAGTCAACCTCATTCAGTCATACAAGTTCTTTATTCTCCACGAGGAGGCAATGACCAGACTTGAGGACATAGAGGTGTTGGCGATGAGAACTGATCGCACCGGGGATGAACTTCTTCAGCGTCACACCCAGCTCTACCAGCAGATCATTGACGTGTCCGTCGAGCCAATCTACCTCGGTCAAGTGCTGGTGCGTAGACTGGGCAGAGAGACGCCATCCGTCAGCGTGATTGCTAAGAAGTTGACTGAACTACAAGATAGATGTCGCAAGCTTGAGGAGCAATGCACGGCCTTCAACGAGCACGGCAAGAAACAGGAGGCACTGCATCAAATTGAGTGCAAACTAAAGAAGCTGAGTGCCTGGGAGGTGAGAGTGGCTCGTACAAGGAGTGAGGAAGAGTTAGACATTGGCAAGACTCAGCACATGGCACAACAGTATCCCTTGTACAACAAAGAGTTCGCTGCTGAATGCAAAGATAAGCAGCTTGATGCTAAATCTCTACTGACTGCCGCTGAAACTCTGGCTAAAACCACCGCTGAGAAGAAAGCCAGTTTTGGAGAGGGCACTGCCTCGAGCGACGAGGCTGTGGCCGCGGCTGTAGCTGCCTCAGCTGCCGAGGGACTGCTGACGAAAGTGAAGACCTTGTCTGGGGTCCTCGATGAGCTGGTGACGGTGAGTGAGAAGAAGGCCAAGCTGAACAGGACTCTCATCCTCTACCACATCAAGACTCACCAGCTGTACGCCCTGATGGACTTGGTGGAGGAACTGATTCGTGTGGAGAAGGACCCTTCCCACATCTCCGAGGCCACTGTAAAGCACAAGGAGGACGTGTGCAAGAGTCTCGCGCCATTGGCTGTCGAGGTTGAACGAATCACGAAACAGTTTACTGATGAAGTCGCTGAGGCGAAGCTCGATGACAATCTAGAGCCGGCACTGATATCAGTGCAGAGCATGGCGCCGTACTACACACAGCGCAACAAGTTGCTCACTCAATTCTACGAGCACTGGAAAGTGTTTGTGACGTCAGGAAGAGAGTTTAACGTGCAGTGGAAGCAGTTCGTTGTCGATGCACGCAGGACAATTGATTGGGTATTGAAAGTTGAGCATGATTTCTTCCCTAAGCTGGCAGGAGAGCTGGGAACTAACCTGGCAGAGTTGAAGGCTCATGAGAGGAGACTGGATGAATTTAAACCTACTATCAAAAAAGTGCAAGAAGACATCGAGAAGCACTTGAAGGCCGCAGAAATGATCTCTCTGAAAGGAGACACAACAGGACAGAGAGACCAGGTCATCAATGAGCTGCTCAAGGTTCACACTCGCTTTCAAGCTCGTGTTGGAGAGTACCGCTTTCTAATCAACATGGCGACCAAGTTTTTTGAGAATCTTTCTCAGCTGGACAAGTTGATAGAGACAACAGAGAAAGAGTATCGCACTGAGGTGATGCCTAAGGAAGTGGGGGCCTGTGAGAAGATGCTTCTGGAGCACGAGGCATCACGCACCAAACTGAAGCAGTACATAGACTTTAGCACTGAGGAGGCGGATCAGATCATCACCCGGGTCAGACAACAGGATTCCGAGTCCGATGCTAGAGAAGGAGTGCAGAAATTACTTCAGTTGGCGGAAGGAAAGAGAAAGGAATGGGACGACGCGTGGGACGATCACAAGAGAAGACTAGAACAAAGCTTCCTCGTTAGTCAGCTCTACTTCGACTTGAAGAAGCTTCAAGATGAACTCGATGAACTGCAGAAGAATCTTGTTTCTCGTCATGGTAACTATGGCAGCTCGCTGTCCGCTGTCAAGATGACGTCACAGGCTTTCCAGGCTTTTGAAAAGGCTGCTGATGAGATCGAGGGAAAAGTGAAGAACTTCATGAGCACGGCAGACCGTATGATCAAGGACAGACATTATGACTCCCGGCGTGTGCGTCACGAGGTTGACGACACGGAGAAGAAATGGATTCAGTTCTACAACACCATCAAAAGCTACAGAATGGCTCTCGATGACTCGGCCAAATTCTTTGAACTTATGGACGGGTGCGAGGGTTGGCTGGTGGATGCCGCACACTTTCTGCTGGGCATTAGTAAACGAGCTCCGGACTGCAAGACCTCGGATGATGTCATGGATTGATAGGAGAGATCGAGAAGTTCCGTCTGGATGGATCCACACAGCAAGATGGACGACTTAACGACATGGAGCGCATTGCTACGGATCTTTATGGTCAAGTCGGAGGACCAGAGAAAATGCAGAACATTCTGGACAAGAATCACGAGATGTTCAATGCATTTGTTAAGGCCATCGAGGATCTTGCTATTCTGCGCAATAACCTCATGAAGACTGAGCAAATCATAGCCGGAATGGACATGGGAACTGGAAAGAAGAAGGGACCTCGCCAGCCTCGCTTCGTAACACCCTTACAGAATGCAGAGATCAGTGAAGGACAAAGTTTCACGCTGGAATGTCGCCTGGAATGTGACTCCATGACTCCACTGATAGAATGGACGAAGGAGAATGAGCCAGTAAAAGGATTCATTGCTGCCTACAAGGATGGTCTGTGTCAGCTGCACATCAGTGAGACCATGCTGGCGGACTCTGCCAAGTATGTCTGCAAGGCTACGACAGACGGAGGCACTGCTGAGACCTCGGCTGTCCTCAAAGTTAAAGTTGCTCAACAGAAAGTTGTTACTCCCGAGTTCACTAAACACCTCCGTGCCGCTGACGTACCCGAAGGCACCTCGTATACTCTGGAGTGCCTCGTCTCGGGCATACCCTTCCCGACCATCACGTGGTACAAGGACAACGTCCCCATTGTTAACAATGCCGACTATCTGATGACAATAGACAATGGGCGCTGTCTTCTTAAGATTCGTAAGATGACCAAACCTCTGTCAGGGAACTACTCTTGCAAGGCGAGCAATCCCGGGGGAGATGTCACTTCCAGCGCCACCGTCAACGCCGTGGCCGTTCGTAAGCCGGAGTTCACGGAGCCCCAGAAGGACACGAGCACGGTCGTGGGGAAGCCTGTGCGACTGGAGTGCAAGTACGTGGGAGAGCCGGCCCCTCAAATTCAGTGGATGGTCAATGATAAGCCCCTCTTCCCAAGTGGTATTTTCAAGATAACAGTTGAGGACACTTTCACAGCCCTCGACATCCAGCAAGTCTACCCGGAAGACTGCGGCAGCTACACGGCTATTGCGAAGAACCTTGGAGGAGAGGCCAGGACGTCCTGCCTGCTGTCCCTGGACAGTGCTCTTCCACCGTCCACATCCGGACGAGCTCCTTGCAAACCGGAGTTTATAGAGCCGCTCCAACATCGCGACATCCAGGAGGGAGGAAGAGTGAGGCTGGAGTGTGTGTGTACTGGCTTCCCAGAACCTGAGATTGAGTGGTACCATAACGAGAAGCTTGTTAAGAAAGGCGGTAAAGATTTCGAGTTGTCCTATGATCACGGACGCTGTGCACTTCTTATACAAGAAGTCTATCTGGAGGACTCTGGGGACTACGTCTGTGTGGCCAAGAACATGCACGGCTCGGCCAAGACTAAGTGTCGCATCATTGTGGAACCATTGAGTGAACTGAGTGATGCCTCAGCCTCGGCTGCCGGTGAGGTCCCGCCCAAGTTCACCCAGCTGCTCAAAGACATTGAGGGCATTGAGGGAGAGCTCGTCTGTTTCGAGTGTCGTGTCATTGGGCATCCCACCCCAGTCATCAAGTGGTACCGGGGACGCAACCAAATTCAAAGCACCCCTGAGTTTGAGATTAAGTCAGAGCGTGAGCTGCAGACCCTAACCATCCCGAAGGCCTACAAGGAGGACGCCGGTAACTACATGGTGAAGGCAACCAACGATGCAGGTGTGGCCAAGTGTTACGCCACCCTTCTGGTAAAGCCTGGGGGAGAGAAGCATGGTATGAAGATGCGTCTGGTCGAGTCATCCCACACGATGCCTGGAATGCTAGCGGAGGGACATCATCCACCCACCATCACAAGGGCTTTTCATGACTTCACAGTCAGACAGGGAAAACCTTGCAGCATGGAGGTGATAATAGTCGGTCGCCCACAACCCAAGGTTCAATGGTTGTTCAACAATGAACCGGTCGTGACTCCCGACTATAAGATCTCAGCCTTTGGTGACACTCACATTCTCCACATCCCGGAGGTGATGGAGGAGGATGCCGGAAGGTTCTCCGTTGTCGCTGAGAACGAGTCAGGCAAGGCTTGGTGCTCGGCCCTCCTTGTCGTTGTCGATGAGTCCCAACTGGTCCCAGGAGAAGGGTCGCCACCAGAGACCCCTCAAGGCGGATTCTTCGCCCCATCCTATGGTCCGCCCCCCGTAGTGCAGAGAAGACCCCCACGACCCACCAAGGCTGACCACACGTCCAGACCCCCACCAGTAGAGGGACCCCCAGTCGCCCCAGAATTTGTACAGAATCTTAAGAACCTGACGGCTTCAGAAGGAACCCAAGTCACCTTCGAGGGTGTCGTGGCTGGCAGACCTGAGCCCATCGTCCGTTGGTTCAAGGACGGTCGAGCCCTGAGCGGCCCGGCGGCCATAGACTTCGAGTTCGTCCAGCTGCCGGTGGGACAGGTCAGGCTGACCATACCTGCCGCCAAGGAGTCGGACGCTGGACGCTACACGTGCATGGCGAACAGCTCGGGAGGCGAAGCCTCGAGCACGGCTGAGCTTACCGTCAAATCTGTATCAACGGCACCCGTCTTTGCCGAGAGGTTACAGACGAGTGAAGTTAAGGAGGGTGAGCCGGTTCGATTCCGAGTTCGCTTGTCTGGTAAACCCGCTCCCACGTCACGTGGTACAGGAATGGGGTGCAGATAGAGAGCTCAGCAGACTTTCATGTCACTCAGCATGGAGACATACACTCCCTCTACATACCGGAAGTGTTCTATGAAGATGCGGGAAAGTTCACAGTGAAAGCTCGTAATCCTGGAGGAGAGATTCAGTGCACGGCTGAACTAATTGTGGAAGCACTTTCAGACAAAGAGGATTACGCAACATCTGCCTCTCCTTTCTCTCGCAGTCCTTCCCAAGACCCTTCCTATGTCTCACAGAAGTCTCTTTTTACTAAACCTCTCTTCAACCGTGCAGTGCAAGTAGGTCAGCGTGTAACCCTAGAGTGTTCCATCCCTGCTGAACCAGGACCAGAGAGGATTCAGTGGTACCACAACGAGATTGAGATTCATCCATCTCCAACTCACCAGATGTCGTATGCGAATGGGGTGTGCTCTTTGACCCTGACCAGTGCTCAGCCAGACATGAGGGGTCGCTATGTCTGCACGGTGACCATAAGGAATGCTCGTGGTACCACCGACATGCATCTGGACGTCCTCGGAGAGCCTGTCTCAGGTGCGCCAGACAGACGACCAGAGTTTGACGACAAATTGAAGAACGTGCAGGCGAGTGTTGGATACGACGCAACGTTTTTCTGTCGCGTGCAGGCACAGCCTATGCCTCAGATTCAATGGCTACTCAACGGTAGACCGATCCACCCGTCAGCCCGCCATGAGATCAAGCTGGGCCGGGATGGTTCCTGTTTCCTGAGGGTTCGCAATGTTCAGCCGAGTGATGCGGGCGTCTACACCTGCACGGCCACAAACAACCTCGGCCAGGGATCCTCTGCTGCCGAGCTGTCCGTGCAGCCTTCTGGACCAAGTGTTGATGAGACCTCCTATGTGGAGTCGGCGGGACTGAGGAGAGTTGGAGGGCGAGCCCAGCGCCACGGTGATCGCGGGGTGGGAGGTGTGGCGGAGCAGTACTACAAGCCCGTCTTCCAGAAGATCCCTGCTGACATCGATGTGGCTGAGGGACAGATGGCTCGCTTTGACTCTGTCGTGTCTGGGCGTCCAATACCTGACATGCTTTGGTTCAGAGACGGCACGCAGGTGTTCAGTGGTTTGCTACACAAGATCGTCATCAATGAAGAAGGAATCAATTCGCTGATATTCGATGCGACTGTCCCACAGGACGCTGGACTGTACACTTGCATTGCGCAGAACAGAGCCGGAGAGGATAGGTTCCAAGTCCGTCTGAATATTCACAGACGACCCGTGACCTCTGTGCCACGATTCATCAGTCACATGACCAACCAGAATGTCTACGAAGGTCAAGGCGTGACCTTCACGGCTGAGGTCGAGGGCATACCTCCTCCAAAAGTAAGCTGGCAGAAAGACGGACGCCATATTGAGGGAGACTCACACTACAGAATTCACACGGAGAGCGGGCAGTCGACCCTCCACATCCCCTCGGTGAGACCCGAGGACAACGCCTGGTTCGAGTGCACGGCATCGAGTCCTGCAGGGACGGCAACTCATCGGGCTAGACTGATTGTTCAGGTTGAACCCCGTGACGAAAGGTCACAGAGTGCAACGAGAGTTACACTGCATCATACATCACAATCGCCGTCTCGTGGACGCACTATGACCCCTGGTGGGACAAGAATGGGATCATCACCCACCCCACCCCCTTACCACAGCCTTGGCCATTCTGAGACAACAGTCAGCAGAACTACCACTGTTTCTGGAGGATATGGCGGTGGCAGACCGACGGATGGTACCACAGCCCCTCAGCTCCTCGAGCCCATGAAGGACGTCCAGGTGAACGAGGGAGGCTCGGCTCACTTCCGCTGCAAGATTTTCTCTCAGACGGAGCCCCTCACCGAGTGGTTCTTTAACAACCGTCCCCTCTACCCATCGGCAAGGCACCAGATCGTGTCCCGAGGTGACGGGGTTTACACCCTGGACATGCCGTCAGTCAGCCCGGGTGACGCGGGGATCTACAAGTGTGTCGTCAGCAATCAGGGAGGGGAAGTGACGTGCATCGCACACTTGCGTGTTGGATCCGCCACCCCGAGCATGAGGGCAGAGCATTACGCCCGTGACCGTAGCACTCCGGATCAATATGGCGACGGGTGGAGTGGGTCAAGACAGCAGACGAGTGGGTCAGGGTCCAGACAGGCAACCCCCGGGGTGGGACAACGTCAAGAGACTCCGACCATGAGGGCTTACGAGCAGAGTGAGCAGCGCATGGAGTCAGAGGCTAACCGCATGCAGGCTGAGCTGACCGCAGCCTCCAAGCAGCCAATGGCGCCACGGTTTGTCAGCCTGATGAATGACGTCAACGCAGCCTCTGGACGTCCAGCTCGCTTTGAGTGCACCGTGTCCGGCTATCCGGCACCTGAAGTCACGTGGTTCAGAGAGGGTCATCAGATACAGCCAAGCAAAGACTTCCAGATCAGACAAGATGGAGATCGTTATACTCTGATCATAACGGAGGCGATGCCAGAAGACACAGGACTGATCACCTGCAGGGCTACCAACGCATCGGGTACCAGGGAATCTTCTGCCAGACTCAACGTGCAGGCTGCTGGCAATGCGCCAAGATTTATCAAACCCCTTCAGAGCCTGACCGCAGTGGACGGTACAGAGGTGACTCTGTCTTGCGTTGTGATTGGTCAGCCTGCACCGGAAGTCACGTGGTACCACAATGACGCGAGTCTGGCCAATAGCAAGGACTTTATCATTAGCTACACTCCTGAGACTGGATTAGCCCAGCTAATTATTGTCGACTGCATGATGGATGATCAAGGAACTTTCAAGTGTGTAGCACGTAACACTTGTGGTCAGTCAGAGACAGCAGCCTCTCTCACAGTCAATCCTGATAATAAACAATCTCAGGTTCGAACTCAGGCCTACCCGGACCAGTCTCTTCTAGCCGGAACTGTTGTAAAGTCGTCTGGGTCTGGAACCATGGAATTCTCCGGAGCTGGGGAAGCCCCAAAGTTCATTCAGCCCATTCAGCCTTGTGTTGTTGTTGAGGGACAGAACTGCATCTTCTCAGCCATCGTGGGAGGCGACCCATTTCCGGAAGTGACATGGCTGAAAGAAAAGCAAGATCTTGTCTTGACCGAGAGATACAGATCCGTCGTAAACAGAGACACGGGCATGTGTCAGCTGTACATCTACAATTGCGTCATGTCTGACACGGGAGTCTATTCCTGCCGTGCTTCTAACTCGGCAGGGCGCGCCACTTGCACGGCTAATGTTGTCATCGTGCCTCCCAATGTGGAAGTGACCGTCACAGAGAAAACAATGTCAGTGAAGAAAGAGAAAGTGACAACAATGGGTGACCAAGAGACGAGAGTCATTGAAAACTCACCGACATTCACCGAGGCTTTGTTGCCTATCATTGAAGTAGATGAGGGCGAACCTATAAGGCTTCAGTGTCAAGTCTCCTCGGAGCCGCCCCCGAATATCTTCTGGTTCTTCAACGGGTCCCAGCTGACCTCGAGCTCACACGTGACCTTGGCTGCCACCAAGGACTCGACCTCACTGAGCATCACGAGCACCAGTCTGGCTGACACGGGCGAGTACATGTGCAAAGCGAACAATGTGCTCGGAGAGGCTGTCACGAGAACCTTCCTCAGAGTCAGGAAGGTCGAGAAGGAGCCCGGCCCTCGAGTACCCGCCCCTCAGCGAGGTGACTACTCGACGGTCGTCCCCGTTCACCCGCACCACGTCGTCTCGGCCGGGTCAGCTGTCGAAGTCTCGCTGCCTCCAGGGTCCCTTGCAGGTCCCCCGTCCGGAAGACAGTACGCCGGCGATGATGTACCTCGCGCCGGCTCGCCTAAGTTCACGATGCCGCTACGCAATCAGGCGGTGCGTGATGGAGAACCGGTCTGGTTTACCGTACAAGTTAGAGGCGATCCTTTCCCGACTATTACCTGGTTTTCAAATGGTCAACCGGTCCTGATCGATGGAGACTTTCAGATAAGAACGGACACTGAGAGGGGGGAGAGCACGCTGTTCATTCGGGAAGCCTTTCCTGAGGATGAGGGAGAGTTTACATGCAGGGCAGAGAATCCACAAGGGACAGCTATTACCAATTCACATCTGTTTATTGTGGAATCTCCAGTGGATAAGGGAATGTCCGTATCTAAGATGTTTCAAGTAAGTTCAAGGTCGTTCAGTTTGGACAGAAGCAACAACCTTGACATTTCGACTGAAGAACAAAACAAGAAAAATCTTTCGTCCTTGGTACACGCGAATATTGAGCAGAAGAAGTTTGGCCCAGCACACATCGACAGCCTCTTCATCCCCATAGACGTCTACAAGAAGCGCAAGCTCAGTGCCTCCCTTGAACGGCACGAGGGGCGCCGTGAGAGCTACACGACCTGCCTCCTCAGGCAGATCGACTCTCACCGCCGGTCAGAATCAGAGCCGCCGTCCCCTCAGCGCTTCTCCGAGACCGTCTCCATCGACTCAACGGACGAGAAGGCGCACACGTTTGAGTTCCGTCTGCTGTCTGAGCGCAAGAAGACGAAAGTGGCGCGTTTGAATGCATACCGGGCAGCCTTGCCACGTGGAATGAAGCTCGAGGCAGAGATCCTCGACCTCAAGAGATCCTTGGACACCACCAAGACGAGCCACATGGACATCACCCGGGCCAAGTACGCTGAAGCCGTGGCCAGTCAGCGCCGGGAGCTGCTGATCCAACTAGACGGGGCGGCCCCTCGCTTCGTTCAGGAGCTTGTCCCCCAGACGGTTATGGATGGCTCAAGGGCCAAGTTTGCTTGCAAGGTGTTTGCTAAGCCAATGCCCGACAAGGTGGTCTGGTTCCACGACAACAAACAGGTCCCTCTAAAGAGCCCGGATGTGGAGACGGTTTATGATTTTCGAAGTGGGGAGGCAGTGTTGGTGATAGGAGAAGTGTTCCCTCAGGATGCGGGACAGTATGAATGCATTGCCGCCAACATACACGGCAAGTCTTCGACCAGGTCAAGACTCCATGTGGAAGCGTATGAATACCTGCCCGACAGTGAAGAGTCCTACACGTCTCAGACGGAGTCCGTCGTGTCACGCAACTCTTCACACTTCCGCAGCTCAGCCGCCGATTTCAACATCAATGAGTCCATGTACACTGAACAGATCACTATGAGCAAACGGGAGAACATGGAAAACACTGAGATCCTCAACGTCGAATGGCAGAAAAGGAGTCAAAAGGAGATCATAGAAAACACGGAGATTCTCAACGTTGAATGGCAGAGAAAGATCCAGAAAGAGGACATAGAAAACACGGAGATTATGAACGTTGAATGGCAGAAACCTAAGGTGGTGACACCTCGTACGGAAATACAGGAGGCAGAGCAGGTTGAGGTGCTGAAGATGCCGGCTGGTGTTGCTGCAGATGGCAGAGTGATATCATCAGAGGAGGCTTGTCAGAGAACAAGAAGATCTGTCAGTGAAAGTCGTGTCCAGCAAGTTGTTGCCATAGCACAAATTGAACATGTTAGAGAACTTGTTACTGATGGTAGCCAGCAGGATGTCTGTCGTTCTGAGCCGCGAAGAGCTCCGGAAATTGAACTGGGTCGCACTTCTGTTAAAAGATCTGAGCTAACATTTGCACCGATTGAAACTGCGTCCACTACGCAAGGCTCTCCTGTCAATGTGATGCCGGCAGTGGAGACGAGATCTATCTACTCAAGCGTTCAAGCAGCGGGTGACATTGTTGAAAGATCAAGACGATCTCTAAGCGAAAGCAGAGTACGCCAGAGCATAGCAACCGCTAAAGTTGAACAAGTTCAGGAATTTGTGGATGTCAGCCAAAAGGAAGAGTGCCGAGGATCAGTTGGACATACTCCGCACGTCGAAATGGTTCACACTAATGTCCTAAGTAAGAAACCGGCCTTCGTAGGCGTTGGACTTCTTGCTGACCAACAAAGTTCACCGGTAGGTGAGCTGCCAGCAGCTGAAGTTCAATCCGCTGGAGGAAGAATTCAGTCACCGACTGGAATAGTAGAACGTTCAAGAAGGTCACTGAGTGAGAGTCGCGTGCGATCATGCATCGACACAACTTCAGTTGAACAAGTTCGAGAATTCACTAATCTTGAGGAAAACCAGGAATGTCGCGGAGCAGTGGAAACAACTCCATATGTTCAGATGTTTCATACTTCAATTGAAAGAGCAAGACCGACACTTGTTGCTACTGGAGTTGTTGCTCCTCAGCAAGGTTCACCGGTTAACGACCTGTCGCCTATAAATTGGCAGTCTGCCAAAAGTTTCTTTCCTACCGTTGAAATTGTTGACAGGCCCCGAAGATCACTTAGTGAAAGCCGTGTACGTTCTAGTATATCTACAATTCCTGTTGAAAACATCAGAGATTTTGTTGTGCTGGACGAACAGAATGCGTGCAGACGTGAACCTGAAACCACACCACAGGTTGATCTAGCACGTACAGCGATCAAGAGGCTTGGACCAACATTTGTTGACGCTGGAATGATTGCTCCCCAACAAAGCTCTCCCGTTGGAGTGCTATCACCAGTTGAATCTCAGTTTACGAAAACTATTTTTGAAATGCAGAGCAGCATTGTCAGCAAGCCTCAGCCAACTGTTCATGAAAGTCGTGTACGCTCTAGTGTGCACTCTACTACTGTGGAGCAGGTACGAGACTTGCGTAGTACTCCTGAAACTGCTGACGGACAGAACCTCGTAGGTGAAGCACCAATGTCCGATGAGCTGACGAGACCCGCTGTCCGCCGTGTGGGTCCAACCTTTACTCCTGCCGGTCATATTTCTCAAGAGATCGCTCGAGTGGAAGAACTTCCAAAGTTGCCTTCATCAATCTATGACGCCGGTGAGATTGTGAAGTTCCAAGGAGAAGCGAGAGCTCATCGGGAAAGACCTTCAAGCTGGTCGTTCACAATGTTCATGATTAAAGATGAAGCAAGGTCAGAGAGTGCAATGCCACTTATTTCGAAGGAAGAAAGTCGGCCGGCACTTGAAAGGTCCCTGGAGAAAAGAGTCGAGTCCAACCTAACGGTGCTTTCCGCTGTTGGTGCCAAGAAGCCAACGCTGGTGAAGCAATCCGTGGAGTTTCACTCAGAAGGTGAGGAAGAAGACATTTACCACGAGGTGGCCGAACCCTGTCTCACCTCTGAACCGTTCTCTGACTCCAAAATTATAGCACCAGTTCCAAAAGTGCGCCCCGTTGCCCAGACGGTACCTCTCATCGAGCACAGATCATGCGAGTCCACTGGCCCTGGTCCCCAACCATTCACCACTGAGGCACCCCAGCTCAACCACGTCGCAACGTCACCATTTGTTCGAGTCGACAAGAAATTACCGCTGCCAAAACTTGCTGTAGTTCAGAACATCGAAAGCTCCTTGATCATCGCGGTGGTGGAGGAATACTCGTCTCCTAGAGGATCACCGAAGATGACGAAAGAATCACTGGCACCCTGGGAGCTCGACAAGGCGGAAACCATCCCGAGAAAACCTTCGTGGTCACTCCAGCAATACTGCCTTTCTTCTGGTAGTCCTCAGATTGCTGACGAATTGAAGCTTGCCGACGCTGTTGCTCAAAGAACAGGGCCATCTTTTGTCCAGACAGCGATAGCGTCATCTCCGCCGCTGTCGGTGACGCCAATTAATTTGGTTAAGCCGGTGGTGGAGCATCAGTCTCCACAGACCGTGTTAGTTTCTTCACCAATTGCTCCTTCAGTTGAAAATGCACAGAAAATGGATATCCAGGAGGTTGCCAAATCAACGCTGGTGAGAACTGAGGCACGAAAAGTGCCGAACATGACTCAGCAAATGCTTGCTCCTGAATCCCGCTTTGACATCGCAAGGGAAGAACAACTTCGCGTCAACGACATTTCAGTGTCTCCATCTTTAATCTACAATCAGTTTGTGAGCACCGAGGTCTCTCCTAAGACTGTGACACGTGCCATTGTGTCGGAGGGCAAAGCATCAGTTGGTGTGATTGGTGAGACTGGACCAATGCGCACTGATCATCTCGCCATGTCACTCAGTGGATCTCAACAACCAAGAACAGAACTTGCGTCTCATTCAGCTGAACCTAAACCGATCACCAGAGCTCTAATCTCCGAGAGCCGGACATGGATCGAGATGGCTCTGGACGCGGCCGCACTGAATCTCGACAACCTGGTCCGTACTAGTCAGCCTGGAGCCGTGGACAAGCAGAACCTCATGCAGTCCAACAAGGAAGACCGGCCTCTCAGCCGAGTCTCCACGAATGAACAGACGGTCCGGAAGGAAGTGGTGTCGGACGAGAGGATAGGCGGGGGAGAGCAGGGTCTCATCGCTCCGTCCAGCATTATTGACTGCGACTTTGTCAAGACTGGGAAGGGAGAGAAAATTGTAACAAGGGCCGTGACGTCAGAAAAGAGAATCTCCCCAGACAAGATCTTTGATGTGGCAAGCAGTCGATTGGATGAGCTAGCAATGAGACTTCCACCTGCACTCAATGAACCTGACAACCTGGTCCAGTCTCCTCTGGAACAAGAAGCAGCTCTGTCCAATGTGCGTGCAGTGGTGGAGAGGGCCTCTCCGGAGAAGATTGCGGAAGGGTCAAGTTTACGTTTGGAACGGGATTACAACGTCGCTCCGTCCAGCTTAATTGACAGTGACTTTGTGAAGACTGTGAAGGGAGAAAAAGTGGTGACAAGAGCCGTGACTTCAGAAAAGAGAATCTCTCCAGACAAGATCTTTGATGTGGCAAGCAGTCGAGTGGATGAGCTAGCGATGAGACTTCCACCTGCACTCAATGAACCTGACAATCTGGTCCAGTCTCCTCTGGAACAAGAAGCAGCCCTATCCAATGTGCGTGCAGTGGTGGAGAGGGCCTCCCCGGAGAACATTTCAGAAGGGTCCAAGCTGCGTACTGAAGAGATAGCAATGAACCTTCCAACACCCGACTCGATCAGAACTGAATTTACAGAAGGAATCTCTGGTAGGAAGTCCGTCACCTTGGTTCAAACACTCGTTGCCAGAAAGACCCCGGAACGTGTCGAGGAGTCACGCGGTGGGGCACCCACCCCGGCGGATGTCGTGTTCCTGCCCGGTGAGGTCGTGCCAGACCGTCTCTTTGGAGACTTGGACAGGGCGAGGGTTGACGATGTCGTCATCTTCAGTCGTGAGGAGCTGACTGAACAGCGTGACGTCATCACTGAGTCTTTCACTGAAGTCGTTGAGGTCGTGAGGGACAGAGAACAGGAAAGATCAGGGAAGAGTGAAATCACCGTAGAGCGTGAGATCATAACAGAGAGTGAATATGAAGAAGAAGAACGCATTCCTCTCATGGAAGAAACAATAGTAGAGATACACAGACGACAAGAATATGTTCCTGAGAAACCTTCAAAGACAGAAATAGACGAAGAGAAAGAAACAATTACTGAAACTATTTACGAAGAGATTGAAATAATCAAAGGCAAAGATGAAGTGGACGCAGAGAGGTTTGAGGAATGGGAAGTGAACGAAGGCGAAGGATTTGAGATAAAGCGCGATGTAGAGATCACTGAGAAACGAGAGACAACTCCTGAGACAACTGACGAGGGACAAGAAACGTTTGAACAGTGGGTCGTCGAAGAGAAACGAGAAATATTTGAGACGAAGACAGTTGAAGTTCCTCGACTGGAACCGGAAAAGGAAACGTTTGAAGAATGGGAAGTCGTCAATAAGATTCAAACGGAGACACGCGAAATGGTTGAAGTCCCGGCTCGTCAGGAGATCACCGAGGAAAAGGAAATAACAAAAGAGTCGATGTACGAAGAGTGGGAAGTTGTCGAGAAGAAGCAAGATTTCGTTGATGTCGTCACTGAAGAAAAGACAAAGAGAGACAGCGACAGTGAGTCATTCTTCTCAGAAGGAGAAACCATTGAAAAGATTACCAAATTTGAGACAACTGTCGAGTATGATGTTCACCAGAGAAACCAGGAATCTTCAGACGACCTTGGCTTTGGTGAGGGGTACAAGACTGGCAAAGGTCGCAAGGTCAAGGAGAGTGACAGCGATGAATCTTTCTTCTCCGAGACGGAAATACTGGAAAAGAAGACGTTGATGGAGACAATAGTGGAGACAGAGACTCGTCAGAGAATGGAGGATGAGGCGAGACAGCAAGCAGAGATGACGGAGACACAGGACAAGAAAGTCATTCACGAGTCATCCATTGACCTTGGACTTGGATCAGAGACGTTGTCAAAGAAAGAGAGAAGAAAGGACAGCGACAACGAGTCGTTCTTTTCCGAGAATGAAATCATGGAGAAGTTTGCTCTGACTGAAACAACCATAGAAACAACAACGACCCAGAAAGCAGCCTGGCCAATCACGGACGAGACCTTCACGCCTCTCGACCAGTCACGAGGACGCCTCCAGACCACCCAGCAGACGGAGTTCATCACCGAGTCGATGTATCGGGACAGAGGTCTCGAGACGGGGACCAAGACGTTCCAGCCGGTGTTCCTCCGTCACCTGGCCCCGACAACGATCAACGAGGGAGCCGTGGCAAGCATGTCCTGCCAGGTGTCCGGGTGGCCCAGACCGGAAGTGAGATGGTTCGTAGACGGGATTGAGATTAAGGCGTCTGCTGATTTCCGTATGACGTATGACACGGAAGGGGTATGCACGCTTCAGATCGTGAACATACTGCCTGAGGACGAGGGGGAGTACAGCGCCAGGGCCATCAACAGTCACGGGGCGAGCGCCACCGCCGCCTATCTCACCGTCAATCACATTTATGGAGCGGAAGCAACTTCATCAAAGAAATACGGACGAGAGAAAGGTCTCCATTCATCAGGCGATGACGAGCTGTTCTCATCCGGGGACGACCTGTACTCGAGCGGAGAGGAGAGCAGAGCGATGTGGACGGAAGAGGAAAGACAGAAGTACTACGAACAAAGAGGAATAGATCCTACCAGCAGAGGAAGGCGTCTGGCCAGGGAGGCTCTTTCTAAGACTGGCGTGGCCATCTCAGGGCAGGCTGGAAGCTTTGAGAAAGGGAAGGCTGCCGGACAAAGAGGCGAATTGTCAGAGAGAGATGAGAGAATGAG
>Ga0170475_117479730_pt1 | contig 17181 bp, 2 predicted proteins | sample Soicark_Litter_5_FD_111474 | JGI IMG/M metagenome (GOLD analysis project Ga0170475, IMG submission 111474) | Avena fatua rhizosphere microbial communities from Hopland, California, USA. Combined Assembly of 48 SPs
GCGTAAGAAGACACAGAGATGGCGCGCCTCGCCCTTCTTTGTGTTTTGTTCGTTGTGTTCGCAGCGGCGGTCTATGCCCAGTGTGACTCTGTCACCCAGGACATTGATGCTGGTTTGCTTGGAAGCAATGGCAAGTTCACTATTGATGCCAAGGCTCTCAACAACCAAGCCATTGGAACCGCCACTATTACCGTTATCGGTGCCGGTGAGAAAGCCCAGCTGATTGCGTCCTTCACCAAGGGACAGGGTATCACCGCGAAGGTCTCCGGTCAGACCATCACGGTCTCGGTTGCGGCAGGTCCGGTTGATGGTGCTGGCCAGCTCTCTGGCTCGAAGATCGTCATGGCTCTCTGCCTCGCTGCTGTTGCGCTCTTCTCCCAGCGCAGCTCTGTTGCTGCCCTCGTGATCGTCTTGGCGATTGCCTCGGTTGCCTTCGCTGCCGTGACGTGCGCGTCTGGCTCGAAGACTCTCAATGTGGAAGCGAAGATCGACCAGAAAACTTTGTCTGGCTTCGACGTCATCTTCACTTTGGGATCGACTGGCACTTGCAAAGCGGTTGACCAGTTCAACGTTGGCTCTGATGCTCGCTTCGCCACCGCGATCACTCTCGCGTCCGGCTCTGGTCTCTGCACGTACACGTTCACGAACCCCCTTGTTGGTTGCGCGAACGCCTGCGGCAGCTCGACTGTGAACGTTGCGTCCACCACTTGCAACGCTGCCACCGGAACTTGCAGCCTTACCTGCTCCGCCGGCTGGGGTAACTGCGACAACGACCCTGCGACTGGTTGCGAGGTCCAGACCTCGACCACTACTAACTGTGGTACTTGCGGCAACGCCTGCTCTTCGACTAATTACCTGCATGTCTCGAATCTCGCTTGCACGTCTGGGTCTTGCACTTGGACGACTTGCGCCGCAGGTTATGACGATTGCGATGGCAATCTTAACAACGGTTGCGAGGCTGATCTCTCTGATCTCGCGTCGTGCGGCGATTGCCAGACTGATTGTACTGCTGCCGTGAATGTCGACATCAGCCAAGCTTCTTGCAACACTTCCACTGGTACTGGCGTTTGCGAGTTCGGTGGTTGTTTGCCCGGTTTCCTCGATTGCAACCCTACTGTTGTTGGTTGCGAAGCTGCCGACGATGCTGACACTTCTTGCGGTACCTGCACGAATGACTGCCAGGCCGGTGGTGCCTTCACCACTGGTGGCACTTGCGATGCTGCGTCCGGCAATTGCACTTATGTCTGCCAGGCTGGTTACACTGATTGCGACTCCACTCTCCCTGGTTGCGAAGGTAACACTGACACTGATGTGGCCAACTGCGGTGCCTGCGGCAATGACTGCGCTGCTCTCCCTGGCGTGGATGTCACTCAGGCCAAGTGCACTAGCGGCGTTTGCACTGTTGTGTGCGACGCGCTTAATGCGGCCAACTGTGATAACTCCGACGCCAACGGTTGTGAGATTGACATTCAAACTAACGCCTCCAACTGCGGTGGTTGCGGCAAGGATTGCTCTGCTCTCCCCCACGTGTCGAACCCTACTTGCACTGCCGGTGTTTGCGATGAGACTTGCGCTACTGGTTTCACTGATTGCAAGGATATCCTCGGCAATGGTTGCCCCAACGATGTCCAGACTGACGTTCTTAACTGCGGTGGTTGCGACATCAAATGCGCCTCCACTGTCAGCAATGTCCCCGCCGCCGGTCTTTCCTGCGCTGCTGGCGTTTGCGGCTACACGGGTTCATGCTCTGCTGGTTTCCTCGATTGCGACGGTAAGACATCCAACGGTTGTGAGGCGTCTGTTACGGACTCCAAGACTTGCGGAACTTGCTCCAACAATTGCGCCGGCTCCCCTGCTGGCTCGAACGTCGTCTCCGGCACTTGCGGCTCTGGTGCTTGCACGTTGACTTGCAATGGTGGTTTCGCCGATTGCGACGTCTCTGTTTCCAACGGTTGCGAAGTTCAGACTTCCAATGATCCCGCTAACTGCGGTGCTTGCAAGACTCAGTGCTCGCTCACTAACACTGCCACGTACAAGTGCAACATCGGTGTTTGCGAGGCTTTGACTTGCACTTCCCCCTTTGCTGTTTGCACTGGCCAGGCCTCGGCCGGTTGCCAGATCAACACCTCCAACGACGCCAAGAATTGCGGTTCTTGCGGCAAGGTCTGCTTCGATTCCACTCCCGCTCTCCACCTTTCGTCGACCATCAAGTGCGCGACATCTAAGTGCGATGTCACTAATGGCTGCGCTGCTGGCTTCAACGATTGCAACGGTCTTGCCTCTGATGGTTGCGAGGAGGATGCCAAAATTTGCGCTCCTGTTTCTGGTGCTGGTTCGCCCACCAATGTGTGCTCCGTCACTAAGGCGTACGCTGGTCTCTTCACTCAGGCGGCCGGTTCGACTTTCAACTGCGCGTCGATTGTTGGCTCTCAACAAGTCTCCGCTTCCACTTGCATTCAGGCGGGTGCTAACGCTGGTAAGTGCCAGATCACTTGCTCTGCTGGCTTCTCCGATTGCAACGGTGACCCCGCTGATGGTTGCGAGGCTAATTCTGCCAACTGCGGCTCTCAGCTGTCTGTCGGCGAGACTGCTTGCAACACTGCGTTGAAAGATCCTTCTGGTCAGCTTGTGTCTTGCACTGCTCTCTTGAACACTGTTCTCAATGCTACCCTCGATTTGTCCGTCACACCCAAGTGCAACCAGGGGACTGGTTTGTGCGACTACAAGTGCGACTTGACCAAGGGTTTCGATTGCAACGGTTTCGGTCTCGACGGTTGTGAGATTGACCAGCGCAAGTGCCACATCACTTCTTTGGCTGACTGCGTTTTCGACAAGACCACCCGTTGCGGTTATGGTGAGTGTGTGAATTGCTCAGCTCTTTCTGGTGCTGTTCCCGGCACTTCGACTTGCGTCAAGAATGTCACTGACAGCTCGTTCTCGTGCACGATGAACAATTGCCCTCAGGCGCTCTGCCGTGACGCCAACAACGATTGGCGTGATGGTTGCGAGACTGCCCAGGCTTACCTCAACACCACTGGTGTTGGCGAGGTAAACTGCAACACCGGCATTGACAAGACCCACGTTGATGTCCTCCAGCCTATCTTCTGCGATGGTGATGTTAACTCGCTCACTGCTGGTGAGTGCGTGTTCACCTGCGCTGCTGGTTATGTTGATTGCGACGACTCTCCTGTCAACGGTTGCGAGACTGAGCTCAATGGCGCTTGCGATTCTTGCGACTTCCAGGCTGATATTCGCTGCGGTAAGAACAAATGCGTTGATTGCACCCTCCTTGAGGGTACTCTTGGTGTCCGCTACCAGAACCCCCGTGCTGTTCTCGGCGATGGTGGTGCTGCGGCGTCTGCCTCGCAGTGCTTGCCCTACAATGCCACCGTGTCCCGCCGTGTCACCGATTACCACTGTGACACCTCGGTCCACTACTTGAACCCTCGCTTCGATCCTCCTGATGGTGACAACGGTGCCTGCCAATCTGAGCTCTGCCGTGATCTCGACGAGGACTGGACCAACGGTTGCGAGTCTGCTCAACAATACGGTCGTGGTCGCTATTACTACTATGGTGATGAGCTCAACACTGACTCTTTCCTGGTTCCTTACGTCCCCGATCCTTATGGCGGCCGCTTCTGGGAGTACAAGCGTCACTTCATCACCCTAGACGTCACCACTGGCCTTCTTACTTCACCGATATCCGAGGATATCCGTCTTTTGTACTGGTTGCGCCACGACGACGGCTTCGCTTCTGATGTTATTGACTACTACAATGTCGGAGGTGAGGAGGAGAACATCTATGCGCTCCAGTGGAGCGATCTCGTCGGTACCCAGATCTTCCACGAGGCTGGTGACGACTTCGCGAGCTACAACTACGATCGTGACTTCACTACCAGCAATGTTAGTAATACCCGCGATTGGCACGTGAGTGTTCGTGATGCCGTTCTTCTCCACTACACTTTGGACGAGCGTTTCGACGGAAATCTCAACTTCCAATATCCCGGTGATGAGATCAACCAGGACACCAATCCTGAACGCATTGATCTTTCTGATCCCGCAGAGGCTGCCGAATGGGCCATCATTGGTGAGCCCTACGAGAACCCTGTTGATTGCGTTCTTTCCGAGTGGTCTGACTGGGGTCTTTGCGTCTATGCTGACGATTGCATCAAGTCGGACTATTACCTCCAGACCCGCATCCGTACCCGTGAGATCACTACTCCCGCTTCAGGAGGAGGTGTTTGCCACTTGCCTATTGTGGAGGATTTCTATCGTTTCACTCACCGCAGCGCTGAGTCCAATGACGTAGCGTTTAACGAGGATGTGGGCAACGGTTTCTACTGGCTGAATTCTTCTCAGGTTTCCGGCAACGGTCCTTCAGACTGGCTCAACCGTGGTGCTGATTACCAGCATGGTGGCGGATTTGCCGTTCGCGTTGACTACACGAACCGTGGTGCTATCAAAGACCCAGTGTTCAAGATCTCTAAAATCAACCTTTGGGATCCCCGTCTCTGGGCTGTCGATTGGGTTAATGATATCTCTCTTAACACCAACGCTGATGTTTCCAACCCTCGCATCCTTTCTTGGACTGGTGCTGAGTCGGCTGGTATTGACCCTTCTGTCCTTGGCAAGGTTGGTGATCAGCCTGTTGCTGCGGACGACTATGGTCGCCTCTTCACTTGCGCCCCTGTCAAGACTTGCCCTGAGATCAACATTGACGAGTTCCCTCAGATCGGTTGCAATATCTCCGTCTGGACCGAGTGGTCGCGCTGCACTGCCGATTGCGATGGTGATTGGGCCGGTGGTGTCCGTATCCGCATCCGTCAGGTTTACAGTGGTGCGATGACCCGTGGTGATTGCTTCGCCAACGAGTTCTCCAACAACAACGGTGTGCCTCTCTTCGACTACTCTGGTATGCTCTACGAGGAGGACTGGCAGTGCAACGATCATTCTTGCTCGTCGTACAATTGCACTTGGCTTCGCGATCCCGCCAACGCTACTGCTTTCAACATCTATCTCGGAGCTGATGCCGTTACTCCTGTTTGCGACGGTGAGGACTGGCCCGAGTATGTTAACCTTCAGGCCTTCATTGATGAGGACCGCGATGGTTCCGACGACTCGACTGTCTACACAGTTCCGCCCGCGGATATCTGGGGACCTGAGGCTTTCGAGCTTGATGGTAACTTCCCTCTGTGGCGCACCATTTACAACTTCTCGTACGAGTACCGCTGGCCCGGCCACTGCTTGTATGAGTGCGAAGAGAATTGGTACGATTGCAACCACGATCCTCGTGACGGTTGCGAGACGTGGGGTGACATGTGCTCAATTGACGCTGAGGTCGGTTCTTCTTCCCAGCTCACTCACCCCATCCTCCCTTGGCTCCATCCCCACGGCGAGTGCACTCTTGCCTGGAACTACCAGCCCAACCCCTGCATCTCCTACCGCGATTGTGTTAATCGCGGCTACATTTGGCCCGAGCTTCGCCGCACCGTCGGTGTATGCGAGCCTCTTACTGGTCAGTGCGACTTGACCTGCGATTACGGCTTTTACAACTGTGGTGACGGTTGCAAGCCCATCGACGGCCGTGCTAACTCCGACTATTGCGGTACCGAGTGCATTGATTGCAATCAACTCAAGCAGTGGGATTATGGTGCCACCCGTGTCGGTAATAATCGAGAGACGGCCTGGAACTGCGAGCGTGATGATGATCTCGGCGACTGGTATTGCACCCGCAACACCTGCTTGCCTGGTTGCTACGATCTCGACGATGACTACTACAACGGTTGCGAGGTTGCCAAGTACACGCAGTTCCCTCGTCCTGATGTCGACGCCCATGAAACCACCTTCGATGATTGGTCTGACTGGACTGCCTGCACAGCCTCGGATGACTGCGGTTATCTTTGGGACCTTGAACTCGGTGTTTTCCGCAACGTTCCTATTCAGTCTCGTTACCGCCACCCCCTCACGTCCGCCTACAACGGTGGCTTTTACCCGGAGTACTCGACTGTCGAGCGCGAATGGTTGGTGATTGAAGGTGTGTGGTTCCCTGAGCCCGACGAGTTCGTTGAGAACTTTGGTTCTCTCGGATCCACTCCTAACCTCACCCTCATTCAGGGTGTTCCTCTCGTCTCGACGCCTCTTTGGGAGTCTCGCGTTTGCTCAACTCCTGTTGCTCCTTGCATTGAGTGCACGAACCAGCTTGAGGGCATTGAGGAGCATTGCGTTCTTTCGAACTGGTCCAAGTGGTCTGCCTGCACTGCTGAGTGCGTCGATCGCATTTGGGAGCCTCTTTTCTGGGACTCTGACCTCATCAATTTGAATGATGTTTACGAATACCTCGGAGACCACGACCCTACTGACATTACTCTTCCCGACGTTTGGGTCGTTGATCGTCAGCCTTACCAGATCCGTACTCGTGAGGTTGTCACTCCTGCTCGTCGCGGTGGTCGCTGCCCGCCTCCTGGTGATACTTGGCAACATTCTGAGGCTGACGAGGAGCTGCAGGTCAACCAATACGACGGTCACGGCACCTATCTCGATCAAGGCTTCCAGGTTCAATGCACTGCCGTCAATGGCGATTTGGTTCAGTTCAATACTGATGGTGTTTCCGCGGATGCTTCTTACCTTGTTGATGTCCGCAAGTGCAATTCTGAGCTTTGCGTGTACTACGAAGATTGCGACGCTCTCAACTATTGGTACCCCGGTCACTTTGCTGGCATTTCCACCTGCCGCACCTCGTCCGGTATTGAATGGTTGGACGGTGACTATAACTCTCTTGAGACCCAGTGCTGGACCGACTATGAAGGCTGGGCTTGCGACGCGCTCAACGGCTATTGCTCCGACCTCAAGGGTGAAATCCGTGAGGGTTGCGACACGTACGTCTATCCCACCAACTGCGGTCGCGTGTTCACCGATTCCGAATCTGGCTTCGAGTGCGATTACGAGTACTTCCGTGACTGCACCACTCTTCCCGGTGTCACTTCGCCTTTTGCGGCCCCTTGTGTCATCGACGAACTCGATGAAGTTATCTGGGTTTCTTCTCTGGTTAATTGCGACCTTGGCCAGTCTTGCGCTAAGAAGCGTATCGCCGGTTTGTTCCCAGCGGACATCCATGTCAACGATCTCAACAACACGGGCAACAACACGTTCGCGGCTTGGGAGGAAGTTGGAGCAAACAATGACCAAAACAATAACTACTTCGACCTTGTCAAGCACGCCCATCGCTGCGATGTCACTTGGGCTTGCAACCCGGCGCTCTGCTCCAACGAAGAGTACCGTGGCACTGATATTCAAGTCCGTCGAGATGCCTCATTCGAAGTTTATGATGGTGTTTTGCCACGCTATGGTGATTTCGATTGGCTCGACGGTTGCGAGGTTGCTCACAACTACTCGTACCCGTTTGTGACTGTCCAGACCAAGTACCCGTACGATGGTCAGGTTGGTAATCCTATCTACCTCTTCTACGACTATGTCGTCGACCTCGTGGATAATACTTCCTTCTCCAATTACAGCAATGTTAACAATGCGCCGTACAATCCGGACTTTGATGCCAACGTCTGGTTCGAGCCCCACATTAACTTCGTCACCTTCTACGATCCCGCTGGTTTGTACAACTACTCGTCTACTTTCGGCTTTGATTGCCAGTACTTCCTTGCTGATCAACAGCCGAATCACCAAGAGACTGTCAATGACACTGTTTGGTCCCTCGAATTTTGCGCTGATGACGGTGTCGAGGAGCCCTATTATTGGGAGGCTCCCGTGTATGATGAGAATTGGGACTACATTGACTTCTACCCTTACAATTACGGTTGTCATTTGGGCGGCTCGTACGCTGGCAATGAGTATCACGAGCTTGGTTTCGGTTGCAATGGTGTCTGGAACACTCCCAATCCCGGCATGTGCGTCTTGAATTGCGCCGAAGGTTACTTCGACGCTGATTTGGATCCTCGCAACGGCTGCGAGACTGACACGATCGTCAATGCTACCCCTGAGGATCGGTTCGTTTGGGTCGGCAACTGCGTTGAGACCGCTGGTTCTGTCAACGTCAAGAGCTCTACTTCTTGTGGTGCTGATCTTTGCGTTGATTGTACTGCTCTTCCTGGTGTCGTCCCTGTTGGTCCGGGTGTTACGGTTGGCAAGGATATTCCCGACTGCGCTCTCGTTGAGGAAATCACTGGCAAGATCCCCGTCCTTGCTGGTCCTGAGGATTATTATTCCATCCAGTATGCTTGCGGTGTTTACAACGGCAAGTCGTCGCCTCGCTACACTGGTCGCGTAGACTTCAATGACAATTGGTGTGACGCTTCGAAGTGCGCTGATGGTGATGACGATTGGACCAATGGTTGCGAGCAGGCTCGTGGTTACACGGGTGGTTTGATTACGGACTTCCTCGGTACCACTTACGATGGTTTGTTCGACTTCAAGGTGTACTTACCGAACGGCTCATACGTTCCCTGCGATCCGGAGTTCACTGATCAGAAGCACAATTTAACGTTGACCCGACCTGTTACCCTTCCGTCGGACATCGACACTCCTCTTTGCGATCGCCGCTCGTCCGGTTTCGAGAATCCCATTCCTGGTGTTTGGTTCTACATGCAGTACGCGTCGTTGACTGGTGATTGGCCGAACGACTATCTCGGCAAGTTGACTCTTCCCGCGTCTCGCACTTGGGAGTTCCTCTGGCTCGTCGGTCCTGCCAATGTTACTTATGCTGCGGATGGTGCTACCACTGGTCTTCAGTGGGGTTACGGCGGCCCTGTGTCGAGTGGTGGCGATGGTCTCCCTTGGGACTTGAATGTCACTCTCAACTATTTGCTTGACACTCAGCAACCCAACAGGTCTTTGTTCTCTGCTCAACAAGCCCTCAATAACAAGGCTTACGATTGCTCGCACATCTACTCCACTGAGTATTCCTATGACAAGTGGGGCATCTACCAAGGGCCTGGAAATTCCGGTTACTACACGTTCGGTCAGGCTTTCCACGTTGATACCACTCAGTACTACCTTGGCAAGGAGAACAACGTTTGCGATCGCACCACTGGTCAGTGCCGTTATGTCTGCGCTGCTGGCTGGGCTGATTACGATCTCGACCCTTCGAACGGTTGCGAGACGGATCTCTCCGGTCCTTGCGGTGTTACTCGTGCTCGCAACGCGCACGTTTATTCTGCTCGCCAGTCTTGCGGTGAGTTCTGCTTGGATTGCAACAATCTCCCTGGAGCGTACAACGTTCCTCAGCCTACTTCGGAGTGCTTGCCTGTTGACCCCGTTAAGTACATCGACAACAACCCCGCGAAGGCTGCATTCCTTTCTGCGAACACCCGTTTTGGTTACACGTGCGTGACGGAGACCATTCGTCCTCTCCAATCTCTCTCTGCTTCTCAGATCGATTGGTACGGCAAAGATGCTTGGACTCACATTGTATGCGATCCTCGCAAATGCTTCGATCGCAATTGGTACTATGAAGACGGTTGCGAGGAGGCCCACAACTATTCACTCTGGTGGACTGACTACGATCTCACCGGCGCCGAATTGCCTAAGGCCTCGTTCAATCACTGGTTCTCTCCGATCTACGATCCTGAGAGCGGATCTCACCTCCCTGAGAGGACTTACTTCCTCCGCTTGGATGGTAAGATCACCATTGGTCGCCAGGGCTTCCCCCCCACCCCCCCTCCGGATGTTTGGGTCGAGTTGTTCAGCTTCGATCAGGCCGAAGATCCTGACCTCCTTTACGGCACTGATTCTCTGATTCAGTTTGACACCAATGAGCGCAACGGCTGGTATGACTTCTACTTCCACCAGTGGGACATCACCGACGCCCCTGGCTACTTCCCGAACAAGTGGTACAACAACGTCACTGGCGAAGGTTCCGATGATCTCGGAGCTCCGAAAGGATACAACATCTTCCCGTACCAGGCTAATGATGACATCGGTTTAACCGGTGCTTATGATTGCAACAACGCTGAGCTCCCTTGGGGCTTTGTGACGTTCAACGTTACTTTCTGCGATGATGACTGGGACCTTCTCGACGTCAACTACACCTTCAATACTGCTCATGAGGGCCCTTGGTTCCATGTGAACCAGAGCGCCGTCACCCAGTGCGACCCTGGAGCTAACCCTGGTGCTACCATCAACACTTACACTGGTCTTGGGTTCTCTTTGTCCAGCGTTTGCACGCAGACCGCTAACCAACAAGCCAGTCTTCCCGACAAGGGTTGCTACAGCACATGGCACTGGAAGGGTGCTGGTCTTTGCAAGCTTGGTTGCGAGAACAACTGGGCGAACAGGGACAACGACCCCACCAACGGTTGCGAGTCTTACCTTCTCAACGGCTTCCCGTATCCTAACTCGCGTTGCTGTGGTGCTGCCGGCAAGACATTCAACAATCCTGCCACTCATCCTACCCTGTTTGGAACCTTCAACTTTGATCAGACTAACTATTGCGGTGCTGGTGTTTGCCTCCAGTGCGGATTCTTGTCTGGAGTGAATACTGCTGCTTCCAACATCAATGCTGGTCTTGCTTCCACTTGCATTGACGGTGGTGATTATTGGATCGATTCAGACAATGGCACCGTGATCAACGACATCGCCTACCCTGGTGACTATTACTGCTATGGTATCCTCAATGAGCAGGCTTGCCTCCGCTCGCAGCTCAAATACGGTAATTGCGGCAAATTATGCCCGAACAGCTTCTTGTGGGCTAACGCGACCACCTGCAACGGCGGTACTTGCACGACGCAGACGGTTCAGGCCAACAGTGATGGAACTGGCCAGGCTGCCTGGATCCAGGTCTGCACGGATGTTGATGAGCTCTGGGAGACCGGTTGCGAAGTTGCGCTTGGCTACAATTTGGGCCTCCTCTCCTCGAATCTTGATGTTCCCAATCAACCTCGCGACATTGGCGGAAATATCACTCTCAATGGTGTTTACAACCGTGCCATTGGTGTCAAGCCTGCTTTCGATGGCAACTTCAACGAAATTGGCTGGGGCCCTGTTGGCGCTGGTTTTGATTGTGAGATCCTCCGTCTTCTTCCTCGTGCCCACACTCACGTTAAACAGCAGACCCTTCTCTCGAACGTGATTGGTTGCACTGATCGTAATGTTGCCTACCAGGGCACTTGCTCTTTCACTTGCGATACTGACTGGCGTGATTGCGATGGTAATCCCTGGAACGGTTGCGAACAGTCGGAGTTACTCTGCGGTGGTGCCTCGAACGACTGCAATACTCCTGAAATCAATCCTGTTGGCTACCAGCCCCCGAACGGTCAGACGGTTAACATTGCCATCTGCACTTCGTTCAATCTCCTTAATCAGCTCAACCGACCCTCGTTCTGCGATGGTAACCAGATCCCGTGGGACCAGTGGCGATTGTACTATGACTCGCTCAACGGGTTCCCTAACACTCTCTACGGTTTCAACGACGCTACTGACAATTATGATGATGCTGGTCAATATGACGACTACTTCGAGATCACCGATTGGGGTATGCTGGCTGTTGACGTCACCTCGAACTATGTGGACCCGTGGGTGTCTCGCTACACCATCAAGGGCTACTGGGACGACGTCGATGTCGACTATTCGTGCCGTGTCTGGCTCAATATCGACGACCTCGCTAAGCAGGTCCCTGTCAACAACCTTAGGTCGTTCGAGATGACCCCTGACAAGAACTTTGCCGATGGTAAGTGCGTGCTTGACTGCGGTGGTGTCTACTCTGATTGCGATGGTATTGATTGGAACGGTTGTGAGACCCACAACATTGTCACTCGTTGCCTCGGCACTGATGGCCTCTGTGTCTCTTGCGTCAACCTTCCCGGTGTCATTTCAGGCATTTCTAGCAAGTGCTTGTACAAGAATGGAGTTGTTGACATTGTCTCCTTCTCGACCACTTGGCCTGAAGGCTCTCCTGGTATCCTCGATGACCATCTCACTGTCTCCTACGGTACTGCCGGTGCTTTTGATCCCATCAACAATCAACACCCTCAGTGCGATACCCGCGGTAAGCAGTCCGGCTCTGACGGCGTTGGCGGCAATCCACTTCCCGCTTGCGACGACAACCTTTGCCGTGATTACGATAACGACTGGGAGAACGGTTGCGAGTACCCGGTTAACTACGACGTTGAGGAGCGCAAGCTCTGGGAGAACCCCTCTGTTCAGTACCTTGGTAACGAGGTCTTCATTGACGGTTTCGATTGTTCTTGGATCAATGATCCTCAGCCGAACGCTGGTGGCCGTAACTATGGTGGCTTGACCTGGGCCCAGAAGTACCACGTTAAGACCAGCGGTACTGGAGGTAGCCCTGGCTATTGCGTTGGACAGGCTAGCGCCGCCAATGCCGGCCAGTGCAATATCAAATGCGAGGCAGGCTGGACTGACTGCGATCTCGACCCATCCAACGGTTGCGAGAACGACGAGTCTCTCTGCCAGAACTGTGTCTTCGCCACTGGTTACCCCGATTATGCCACCTATGGTGCCATCAACTGCTCTACCCTTGTGAATGTTTCCAAGGGCTTCGTCACCATCCCTGGCGTCACTCCTAAGTGCAATGGTCGTGAGAACGAGGATGGTCAATGCTCGTGGTATTTCTGCAACATCTTCAACCGCTCTTGCGATTCTGGCCTCGGTGGCGTCCTTGACACCCAGGGTTGCGTCGCGATGACGGATTCTGACCCCGACTATTGTGGTGCTGACTGGAACTGGCGTGACATTCGTGCCAATGAGTCCACTGTCTCTTACGAATTGGATCCCATCGACGACCCCGAGTACCTCGGTGGCCGCATGCTCGACTACAGCGTCTTCGACGGCACTGGTCGTTGCGCATCTTGCTCCGATCTCGACGGATACATTTCTCCTCGTGCGTATTGCCAGTATGACCCCGTCGTTGCTGGCCTTACCTACGACCAGTTGGTCTACTACAAGCCTGGTGCCAGCGGTGAAATCACCAATGGCCTTGGCAACATCGTATTCGACGTCGCTGGTAACACTGTTGGCGAGTACCTCTGCCAGCTCCACGGTGAGATTGGTGAGGACGACGATGGTGCCTGCGACCGTGATCTCTGCGTCGACGAAGACTATTTCTGGGCTAACGGTTGCGAGACTGCCGTCAATTACGACGACGATCTTCTCCGCCGCGGTGTTGCTGGTGACCTCCGTCACGAGGGTCAATCTGGCGATTTCAGCTTCGATTACCACTTCGCCTACAACAACCCCGTATTCGGTAAGAATTGGACCGGCTCGAGCATGCTCCGCTCTGAGATCCGTGGTATCTGGTGCCCGTTCCTTCAGTTCTGGTCGTTGGCCACTGACGACTACGATACTGGAGATTGCGATGTCTTCCCTTGCCCTCACTTGGCTCCATCGACTGTCGACAACTGGATTACCTGCGTCAACAATGCCACCGATGACAACGCCGGTACTTGCAACTTTGTCTGCAATGAAGATGAGGGCTGGATGGACTGCGATGCCAACCCCATGACCGGTTGCGAGACTGATTACCTGAACGATGGCACTTGCGGTTCTGAGTGCCAGCGCGTTGAATGCAATGAGCTCGATGGTCTCAACCCCTGGTACTGGTCTGAGTGCTTGTGGAATAATGCCAGCGAGACTGCTTCTTGCGACCTCTCTATCTGCGAAGATAACCTCTGCATTGACGAGGACGGCAATTGGACTAACGGTTGCGAGTACGCTGTCAACTACCCTGCTGGCCCTGATGCCGCTGGTTATGACTGCCGTACCCTCAACTGGACTGCTCTCCATCTCGCCTGGGTCGAGCCCTGCAACGGTGAGCCTGGTCATCAATGGGAGGGCAAGTGTGAGTTCGAGTGCGAGCCCGGATGGGTCGACTGCAATGGTCTCTTCGTTGACGGTTGTGAGCACGACGGCTCTCTCTGCCAGAACTGCACTAAGGCTCTCGGCTACGTCACCTACTTCGACGGTGCTGACACTTGGGAGTACCAGGGTGCTGCTGTAGGCAACGAGTATTTCTACTCCGTTGTCTATGGTTCACGCCTCCAGTACAACTTCTTGACGGAGACTTACTCGTTCTGGAACGAGACTGTCCATGCCAATGGTCGCAAGCGCGTCCAGGATCAGTTCGCTGGCCCTGAGGTCGCCTTCCCCACTTCCACCGTGCTTATGTTGCCGCCTTCGACTGCGACACCCTCGCCACCACCTACCCCGGCCACTTCACTGCTGCCCCCGAGTGCGACGCTGACATTACCTCGCCTTCGGCTGGTCTCTGCACGTACACTTGCAACAACGCTAACGGTTACTTCGATTGCGATGGTGATCCTCGTAACGGTTGCGAGCATGAGTCGCTCCACGAGTCGTGCGGTGCTGGTGGTGCTTGCCGTAACTGCTACTACATCTCTGGTGTTGATTACCCCCACTACGACTATGTCGAGCTCGGAGGCGGTGAATTCGCTCTTGGCGGTGAAGAGAGGCATATCCAGGGGTACCCTAACGCCAAGAACATTGGTTCGATGGGTCCCTATTTCTTCGGTGCCTTCAACAAGACTGAGGACGTCAACAACGCAACTCTCCAGTATGGCAACGTCTACGACAATTGGCAAGTCTCCTACTACGGTGAAGCCGATGCTCCTGACAACGTTCCCGAGTTCGATACCTCTCCTCTCCGCCTTGGCTGCCAGCGCACCAGCGATGTCAACTCGGCGTGGACTTGCAACCTCGCCACCTGCACTTTCCAGACCGGAACTGTGGCCGACTTTTGCAAGGATGCTGACCAAGGTACCACCAATGCTTGGCGCAATGGTTGCGAGCAGGCTACCCGCTACCAGTTCGGTCTTTTCGACTGCTCTCTCATGGGTCCTAACCACAAGACCGGCGATACTCCTCGTCCCACTAACATTCCCAACACTTCATCGTTCCACGTTCGTCAGGCTGTTGGCACTAACGGTTGCGATGCCCACAACGTCACTGTTGGCCCATACTCTGGAAAGGGTGGATGGCGCTACTCGCTTGGCCGCGTCAATGCGGTCATGTGGTCGAACACCAACGGCTGGATCGATGATCCTTCCCAGACTGAAGGTGTGTACGTGTCCGACCTTGAGGGTCTCAACAACTACCTCCAGTACCAACTCCAGTTCGACATTGAGGGACCCGCTGATTTCCCTATCTATCGCGTCCGTGGTTCGGACCGCCCTGGTACTTGCTACTATGAGTGCGAATTTGGCTATGAGGATTGCAACGGTGACCCTCGTGACGGTTGTGAGATCCAATTGAGCGCTTGCGTCAATAACGACCCCAAGATCGGTTGGGATTGGACTCTCAAGCAGGCCACTAACGGTTGCGAGACTGCTCTTGGCTACACTCGTGCCCAGCTCAACATCTCTGACCCGTTCGAGCCCACTGAGTTCAATTGCATGGACCTTGATGGTGGTTTCAACATTGATAACGCCAAGCCCATCTACTGCCGTGGTGGTCAGGAGGTTGTTCCCACTGGCCCCATTGGTACTTGCCAGTTCACTTGCGTCGACGGCTTCCAGGATTGCGATGGTAACCCGCGCAACGGTTGCGAAGCGACGATCGGCGATAACTCTTGCTCCTGCGTCAACTGCAAGAAGTACCTCCCTGGTACTATTGACTTGGTCACTGGACAACAGGCTGGTACTACCTCGACTTCCACTTGTGACCAGACTGGCGCCGATGACAAGTGCACCGTGCCCTGCAACCCTCTTCTCTGCGCCGATCAAGACGGAGACTGGAAGAACGGTTGCGAGGTTGCCCTCAACTACACTACTCCCCGTACCGGTGGCGCCATTGGCGGCACTACTCCTGGAACCTTCGATTGCTCGTACTGGGCGAAGAACCCGTGCGAGGCCAAGAAGCAGCACTTGAACATTCGCCGCCTCGCCCTCATCTCTTGCGAGGGTCGCAACAACACTGCTGAGCCCGGTACCTGCTCGTACGGTCAGGTTTGCTTGACTCGCGCAGATGGTGGTCTCCACGACTACCAGGATTGCGACTCCGACCCACGCAACGGTTGCGAGGACACTGGCCGCTGGTGCCAGCTTGGTCTCTCCAACACTGGTGGTCGCTACAGCACCAACTCTGAGAAGTGCTCAAAGGCGCTCATCTACTTCTGCGACGACTTCGGTTTCGACATGAACGACGCTCCTTGCTCTATCCTGCCACCGGACTCTTCCTCGACTTCCCCGGACCGTTCCGCTCTGCTGTCGATTGTTGGGATCTTGTTACCAACGCGGACTCGATGAACATTGAGACCTCCGTCTTCGAGCCCTACTGCGACCGTGATGTTACTCACCTTGAGACCCGCGGTGACTGCGTCTTCCAGTGCAAGGTTGGCTGGGAGGATTGCGATCTTGACCCTGAGAACGGTTGCGAGGCCAACGTTTCGCTCGATGCCACTTGCTCGCACCACTGCCTTGAGTGCTTGACTTTGTCTGGTATTGATCGCACTATTGTTCCCAAGTGCATCTCCGATCCCGCTGTCTCCGGCGAGTTCAAGTGCAACTTCACTTGCCCTGGCACTCTTGACACTCAAGTCAACTGCGCCGATGCCGACGGTAAGTGGGAGACTGGTTGCGAGGTTGCTACCAATCAGGACTACGATGTCACTGGTGTCTTCATGAATGAGGGCGAGCTCATGGATTGCGCCATCATGGAGGCTGAAGCTGAGAAGAACCCCTTCCTCTTCCGCCACCACTTGCACATCGATCTCACCAAGCCTGTCCCCACCAACCTTGGTGCCACCAAGTTGTTGCCCGCTGGCTCCATCTTCTGCAACAACAACATGGCCGATCCTCAGCTCTCTGGAGGCCTCAACGGCAAGTGCTTCTTCATGTGCATTGACGGTTTCGACAACGTCGATCGCAACGCCTACAACGGTTGCGAGGACATTAACACCAGCCTGGCGTACCCGTTCAGGTATGGTGGATACTGGATCGGTGATCCTCACGTTGAGGAGTACCTCGACTTCTTGGCGACGGCCGCTTCTCAGGCCAGCTACAACCAGTTCATTACCTTCCCGTTCAACGTTGACAACTTCAACGACCGCGAATCTGAATGGTGGGGTGATTCTGACGGCCCACTTTGGTATTAAACTTACCGGAGTGTCCTCTCTGGATTAATTCCCTAGGAGGTGTGTTTCTAGTGCTTAGTTAAACATTTTTCGCACAGTATATTATTAAACATTTTTTGAGCATGAAC
>Ga0170475_118991826_pt1 | contig 17181 bp, 1 predicted proteins | sample Soicark_Litter_5_FD_111474 | JGI IMG/M metagenome (GOLD analysis project Ga0170475, IMG submission 111474) | Avena fatua rhizosphere microbial communities from Hopland, California, USA. Combined Assembly of 48 SPs
CTTTACTTTTGAAAAAACTAGACTTTCGATCAAAAACATTCTTCAACTCTCAAAGCAACAATGAGGGCAGTCCTCTTGCTCTCAATGTTGCTATGCGCCTCAGGCGCATTAGCAGACCAAGTTCTGCTAACAAACCCAATTAATCAAGTGAATGGGCGAGAAGTAAATACGGCCGTTGTACGCACTCAAATCTGGGTGATGAACGGAATGAAGAGCGATCTTACGCTAACACTCAAATCCGGCACCTGGAACTCGGGTATGTATGTATCATTGCAAGACCCATGGATATCAACGACATTAGCGTGCGATGGTACGCAAACGCCAACAACTAAGAATACATACGCCGTGGACACTAGCGGCAAGGTGACTGTAGACTTTGATCAGGCCGGGTCAAAGCTGGTAACGTCAAAGCCCAAGGAATATTATCTTTGTCTTTCAAGTACTGCGCTGCCAGCCAGTGAGCAGGCTTTAAACACGGCGACGGTTAAAAACTACTTCACCATTGACACCCTGGTATCTGTCTGGGTGGTGCCCGAAGACTACTCTCAAACTGCAGTGCTAACCAAAGAGGAGCTACCATGCGTATGCACAGCTCCAGGCGCAGGCGGATGCCCAGTTGGTTTCAACAATATTGATTGTAGTGCAATTAAGTTGTACGGCCCTGTTGCTCCACCGACGCCCGCAAACATTCAGATTTTAGGAGGCGTCATGAAGGATTGGCAACCACCGAATGCTGTGTATGGTACGACAGGTGGGTTTGCATTCGGCATCCCGACCGGAACATGGTATATGCCTGTGCAAGTACAACTGACCAATTATGCAACTCGAGGACCGTTTGCCCCAACGTACGCGAGTAATGGGGGTTGGACAATCTCCTTTGTGGGAGCTCCCAACGCAGGCTCGTACTGCGGTCTTCCCAAGGGCATTACAGGCGCAGCTAGCCTCGGCCAGGCCCTCAGTGGTGTCACGCAACCCGACTGGATTTCAGGGCTAAACTGGATTGCTGACAACCGCACCTCAGTGACATTCGGGACTACGACGGCAACAGTTCGTGAAGGAACCATCGGCTGGGTACGCATTTCGGATAAGGTAACTTCGGCAACATCGGCTTCACCGAATGTGCTGTGCGTGGGTATTAGTGCTACTGGTGCCACACCCAAGTACCTCAGCGGGACCGGAAACACATACGAGCATCATTTCTTCAGTGTAGGAAGCGCCAACGATAGGTACTACCGGGTTGCTATTGCGAATCCAACACTCTCTCGCTTCGGAGGCGCGAACAATGTTGCAGGAGCTATCCAGAAGTTCTTCTCTCCCACCACGTCGACGATTGAGTATGCCGTCGACCACGTTAACGTTGAGGTCGCGTTTAGCGGAGCAAATGACGTAGTCAATAGCGACACCTCCACCGTGAGTGGCACAACTGTGTTAGTTTCGCTGCAAAAGGGGCAATGTGGTTCCAGTGACCTTAAGGGCATCTCTACGCCTACATTCGTGGAGGTTCGTAATTCCGCAACAATCGGCAGCGGAAAAGATGGCAAACAGACAACCTACTGGGAGCGCGATGCCTTCTCTCGTTTGTACTCAATGCAGCTGTCCGAGTCATGGATTGATCTCAACGTCTGCTACGCTGTGGTTCCAGTCTGGTATCATAGGTTCAACAGATTCAGCCAGGTCTCTTTCTATGGAACGTCAGGACTTGCACTCAACCCAACCCCTTCAACAGCTAGTGGAAACCAGTTCTTCTTCCCCACCCCTGATAATGCGATCACGCTGGAAACAGCCCAGCCCGCAGTGTTCAAAAGTGCCGGGTCCCTCACGTTTACCATTATCCCGACAGATCGAGCGCCACAAGTTTTGACCTTTGGCAATCGCCGCGGGGACACATGCAACGCCGTTGGTCTCACTGATGAAGACCGTTTCAGCACTATCCCTGTGACGCTTTCGTGTGACATCACGACTGAGAGAGTGGGAACGCACCTTGTTAACGAATTGGTCGACATCGTCATTGGTCTTGCTGTCGACGATACGTGCCGTCCGTACACAGATTATTCAACAACGGACAATGGACGGTACTCGGTGCAGCGTGTGCCAATGAGGATTGCCTGCTCAGCGTCGAAATGTACGTGGGGGGCTCTTGCGACCTGTGGATATACCAAATGGTCAACAACAACGTTGCAAACCGCGGGAGCAGACGCATGTCAACCGGGTCAACTCAGCTTCGGAGCAGTCGACCCGCCATATCTCGATCTTGCGACACTGGCGCCTGTCGGTACGACTCGTGCACCGATCGAAACACTTGAAGGTGGTCGTTTGTGCGTCGCCGTGGTCCCCAAGATGAGTACAACAACGGCTAGCTGGCATGACAGTGGCTTTGACCTTAATGACATGAGGCAAGCGGCACAACATCATCGTAAACTGGTCATGCACATGGTCCCTCGTTCGCAATGGGCTCTTAACGCAGTGAACAATGTTGATCGTATCGCTGGAGGGACGACGGGAGCAGTCAGCACAAAAACTCATCGAGTACCAGTGCAAATCTCGTTCAACAGCTTCACCTCTACCACGAATTGCCCTCTGAATGCCTTCCAAATCTCATTGTGCTACGTACAAGCCACGGGTCTTACAGGTGTGGCGACAACCGGCGTGTGCGATCGCCTGGGGAGTGCAACCAGTACAGACTGTGGGTACGTAACCGCCTGTGATGAGGACCTGACGTCAACCACGTACAACGGGCAGACAAGCTTGTACGGATGGGCTTCAATTACACCGCAAGGGGCGGGTGAAGCCGCTGTATGTGCGCAAATTTCCAGTAGTTATGGTGAGGGGGCGTCGGTTAGTGTCGACACAACAGGGTTGTGGACTCGATCAACATCGTGGAGCACTACGCCGTGGGCACCCAAGTCATTGTTTACAACAACTTTGGCGACTTCGAATTTGTTTTTCATAGCGACCCCACCCACAATCTTATCGATCGGTGGCCGTGACCCGACAACAGATGGGCTCATTTTCGTACCACACGAAGATGGGCGACAACAGTACATCCCAATTGTAGTTGATGATGTGTCGAAGCTGATGCCGGTAGCCAAGACCAACTTTGCAATGACAAACGCGCTGACGGGTATTAGTGCAGTGCGCAACGTCTCCCCTCTCCGTATTCGAGCAATCGATTTGGTTGTCATGCTGACAACGGCGAGCAGTTGCCAAGGATCAGACTTGATCCATTATTCCTCTACAACAAACGTGAACACATACGTCGCATACACAGCGTCGAAAGACTGGTCAACCACATTTACGACAATGACGTCCGATGCAGAGAAGAACTACGCTCAATTGAAGTTCGTTCGCCCAGCATACCAAGGAACGACCGACCCTCGTGCCGCTCATGGTCCTCAATCTATTTACGCGCGTGTGTGTTATTCCTGGATTCCCGCTGGATGGACGAGTACGAAATACGCTCAGGATTTGACGGGAGCAGCCCCAACCATGGCGACTTGCACTCAAGCCATTATGAAGCCGTACATTACATTTACAGAAACGAAGTTGTTTTACGAACAAGTTAAGGCGCCCGATCGTATCGGTTGGATTCGGGAGAACTGTGGCACTATCGGTGGTGAGGAGCCCAACACACCTGTGTTCTTGTACAATTACAATATTGTCACTTCCAAGGACGAAGAGGTTTCGAACGCCTTGCGGAATGCCACGGTGTACATCAGCCATGGTCAATGCGATGGTGGGCTCACACCCTTCAATATGCTAACAGCTGTCCCAACACCCACATATTCCAACCAGCAGTCTGAGTTGACGGGGCTGCAAGCAACACTCTCAACTTACATCAGTATTGAAGCTAACACCTACGCATATCCGGCCAAACTTGTGTGGGAGGGGGGGCGCTTCTGGTACCGGAACCTAACACACCATTACGTCGCTACATATACTTGCGCAGTGTTCGCACCCTCATGGCTTGAGAACAGTCCTGCTGCCTCAACTGCTGCAGTGTGGTCCAACCTTTTCACTAACGCAGCACTCCTACCGCGACAATATGGAGTTGACGGCGAGAATGTTTTCGCGTTCCGCCTCGGAGCGGTTGATTTCGACACCACCAAAACGACAGTGAGGTTCTCATCTCGTGTATTCCAACACCGAAGCGGGGCATCTCTTATTGCAGCACGGTTCAAAGCTGTCCCTTCCACAGGCATACCCCAAGTCTTCACATTTGGCGGCGTAACGTTTAACGGCGCCGCAACCTCAATCAACGTTCCTTCTTTCGGTGGTATTGTTGACTCTGCTGATAAAAAGACTGTACTTTACTCCGGGACCCCCCAATTCCTCGTTACCCTGGAAGGCATCTCAGAGATCACGCCCATAACAAATGTCGACCTAGCCATCCAACTCATCCGGGATAATGAATTTTGTGGAAATATTGATTCCAGCTATCTGTCGAGCGAGCAGGACTACATCACTGGGCCTGGGTGCTGCAACTCCAATATTACTCGCTACAACTTCGCAAAGCTCAGCCAGACATCCAGTGGCCTCGTATTCTCCATGAACCTAATGAAAGATTTTGAGCTATACAATAACGAAACGAATGCAGCCAACAAAACGAGGTGCTACAAAGCCTGCCAAGCTGTTGTTTCGTGCGGGGAAATCCCAGTCAAAAAGCACTTCAAAGCAACAAACTTCCAGGTTTGCATTGTACCCGAGCGTAATGTCCGTAGCCAAGTAGCTCAACTGCCCTCGACAGTAATTTTCCAGAAACGTACTGAAGTTGCCTTTGTCGATCCTGCTCCAATCAGTGGGTTATGCCCATTCATTTCGCTTCAAGACAGTAGCGCCGCGATCAGCGTCTCCACAGGAGATTCAACTTCCCCTATTCCCCTCAAAAACGATGCTCGTGGGTGGTACTTCTCGCTCTCGTCCATGCCCGCGGCATTCTGGACAAACCTCCGGGCGAAATCTTCCCAGAAATTCATTCCTCAAATTGTGTTTGATCATTGCGGCAGCCCTTACACGTCAGGCTATCCAGACACAACAGCGTTCACGTTCACATCCAAGCTGCGGACCTCATTGGGCGTACCGACTCCATCACAAATCAATGTCTTCGCTCCGAAATGTGATGAACTGACAACATACTTAACGACGTCGTTACCACCAGCTACTACGGCGGACTGCGATTCGTATAAAAACAAGAGAATGTGCCCAACTATCGTATCGATGTTTGGTAAAGATGTCACCGGGCCACGAAAGACGTCTCTCAGCGAGACCTGCAATGCGTTCAGTACATCCGGTACCATCAACGTGGCCACTGTGGTTGGTACGGGGAAGCACAAAATCCCGGTTGCTGGTTACAAGCTCGACGCCGTCTCCGCCTGGGTATCCGTGCAGCCTGTGGATTCCAATAGCCGTCCATGCGATGGCCAACGAGCCATCACAGGTGTATCCGCTCCTGTTAAAATCGAGATGTATCAAGACTGCACCAATAAGACTCAGGTCACAGATGTATGGGGTGTGCAGTACCAGGTTTGCCCCCAGCAAAACGGTTATTTCACGCTCAACATTGATTCCATTCCTGCAGCGCCTGGCTACGTAGAGTACGCCGTCTGCGTCGCCTATGTTGAGTACGGCTATACCCCCATTGCTGCAGACTTCAACGACCGGCTTGATGTTTTCAACCGCCAGCTTGCAGTGGAAAGCAGCCCACAATTTTGCGATGCCAGTACGCCTGCAACCTGCGCGCAACCCATCGGGCTTCACATCATCGCCATTACACGTGCCTTTGCACCCACAATCAAATGCCTGGGAGGATGCAGCAATGCCGATGGTACAGCGAAGGATTCAAAGGTTGCGTATACACCCATGAACACGAAATCTCGCCTGCCCATTGAGGTTGTACGCCCGTGGGATGGGACCACAACACTACCGAAGTCTGTCCAACCCGATATCTGGGTAGTTCTGGAGCCATCAGACGGCACCCGAGGTTGCAGGGGCTATGATATCCTCAATAGTGTTGGAAAATGTGCGAATGGTAATCAGCTCCATGTTCGCAGCGCGCAGACGACTTACTATCCGATCAAGGTCTCCCAGGGCTTCTCGAGGTATAACCCAGGGGAATCGACCAATGCCTTTTTCCAAACTAACTATAGCATGTTGATAGACGCTTTCCATGCCTCAAAGCCTGGGAAGTTCAACCTCTGCTACTACGTTGGTACGAACGGTGTGCCACCAGAACCTGCGTTCTTCTCCTATGCCAATGGTGTGAACGCAGGTACCACTACGGGATGTTCCAGCACGCCTTGCACAGGGAGCAGCTCCTGCACGCTGGAGTTCGTTTACCAGGCTCGGCTAACCACGACGCAAACAAACATCAACAAATGCGCTTCTAAGCCCCGAGGTTTCGTATGGGGTCTGTCTCCTAAACTCGACACCTTTATCAGCTTGCAAAGCGATCCCACGTGCCGCGATCCACGAGCCTTCGTTCGCGGCGCCGACGAATCGTATGTGCGGGTGCAGCGCACGGCTATCAACGAGCGATACTACTATAGCTTGCCCAAACGGCTGTCTACGGCAAGTGGCCTCACAATCTGTGCCGCTCAGATGGGATGTGGGTCTTTACCCGAACCAGGGGATTTTTGGCCTGTAGAAGCCCCGAAGATTGATGTTATAGAGCCGACCACTCTTTCCTTCCCATCCGCCGGCCTAACGACATATACTTGCGATGGCTCGAAGCCGCAGTCGGGCTGCACAGATAAAAACGTGGGTTTCTACCCCTGCACAGTTGCCCCTACTGACACGAGCAATACGTGTGTCTATGCCGCTGCAGGATGCCCCATCAAGCGCTGCAGTGTTGATGGAGTGTGTGCGTCCAGTCCCATTCCGATTCAGTTGTTCAATGCTGCGAAGAGCTCTGCCCTATACGAAGGCTGTAACATCACCATACGATCTACCAACTATTTCCAAGGTGGCTACCCCAACGTCACAGCTTCCATCGTCGATGGGTATCTAAGCCAAACAAGCTTTTTCCAGTATTACGGAGAGACGTGTAACAGCTTCCGATTCGATGTCGATTGCGGATGCAGCGCAAACCCCACTGCTGTGGTGCCGTCTTTTGGTGTGAAGACCCAAGTGGCTACCAATTTCTACGCAGCTCAATGGCCAGAATGTGTTTTCTTTCCCATGGGCAACGCTGGTCAGTCGCAATTCGTCGTAGGATTCAACGTCACTTTGGAGAGGGAGGTTCCGGTGCTGATTAACGTCACGGATCAAAACAATGTCACGATGTACGGCGATATGATCAGCACTGCCAGCATGACGGCAGTAATATCATCATGTGCGCTCACCAATTCCAAAACAAATCCATCATGCACGGCCTCTCCCTGTGTAAGCATCCAGAACGGCGTACGCACTCTGGGTATGAATGGAGGCCCGTATGGATTCTTCAACTTCAGTGGGGCGGTGGTCTCCCCAGTGGGTACCCCTTCAGCATGTGACATTAGACTTTTGATAACGTACTCGATGACGAGCTGCAATGGAACAATAAATACGTTCTATTCACTCTCGCCAGTTATCAGGGCGTCAACCGTTACGGAGTCTCCATGCCGCGGCACACGTATGCAGAACACATACGTAGATGGCTATTTGCCACAGGAGGCTGTTCTAGGCGACAATAGCTTTGCAACCCCTGCCCCGGTAGCTACGCTGATGCCGGGGTCCACTGCTACACCCCCGACAGCTGCACCTACAGCTGCTCAGGTCTATTCGCAAGGTGCGAAAATATCCATGCGGGACATTCCTACTTCATTCGTGGCGAGACTTGGAACAAATGAGATCACAAACATTGATGTGGTCCCTGGGCGCCACGCAGTGAATTGCCCGACGACACTTAATATCACAATGTTCCTTACGTCGCCTGTATTGCGGAAGAACGATGGCTCTAACACAGCCCCGGAACTTGTCATCCGTTTCCCCATGTCTGGTAATCAGCTCGGCTCGCAGTGCAACATTACACATGCCGCTGGCGCTGTCAACGTTATCTCGCATAAGGGTTTCAATGTTGCGCCTGCCTCGGCATCTTGGGCTCCAGAGTATTGTCAGCTGACTTTGCGGTTTGGGTGCAGTCAAATAACAGGGCAGATAGCATTTGAGGTCAGCGACTTCACATTCCTTCGCACAGGCGACCCCGGTATCTACCCGCTCTTCCTCATCCGTGATCGCGATACTACGGACCCCATGAGCCCTGCAAACGTCTTGCTGATGAAGACTGACTTCAACCCGCCAAGCGATGAGATCGGTAATTTTATCGACAGCTTCGATGCGTACGTGCGCGACGACACCTGCGATGGCATAGCGAGCCTTGAACTTTGCTTTAAGACGACGAATGAGGTTCAAATCGGCGGAATGATTAAATTCGAGTTCGTGGGCAGCGATCATTTCACCTACAGCGGTTCCAACGTGCGTGTTGAGTTGACTCGAGTTGGTGGTGTTAAGGCTGCCTTTAACGAGGTATCCAACTCGACTGCAGTGTGGGTGCCGCGTGGTGCCTCAGACAGGGCTACTCTCTCAGTATTCAACCGTGGTACTCAATGTTGGGCATACGGTCACATGTGCCTTAAGGTTTACGGTCTAAACGTGCCCACTAGTGCCGCCAACATTGCTCGCCCCTATTGCATCTCTACATACGCCCCGCCTCCTCAAAACACTAATGCTGTAGATGTGATGCTTGGCGACACATGCCAAGATGCGATCAGTGACGATGTCAATGTCATCAACGACCTGCGTGTCACCTCCGCGCAGCGTACAAAGGGCGACCTGGACTTCCCATTGACATTCTCATTCACTATGAGCAAGCCGTTGGACGCCCTCGAATGCATCACAATCGATGTACCCTATTTCCAGAACAACAACGTCCGTGCTTCAAAGCTCGATGTGCCATTAATAACAGGCTACGACGACGCACGGCTCACCGATATTGGATCTTCCAGGTACTATGACGTAGTTGGAACACATACGTACACTCGCAGCGAAGGGCATGCCAATCCATCTCGGTTCCTTCAAGCCACCTTCGTTAACAAAGATTGCGGTGGAACCCTACAACTATGCACATCTTGCCCGATTGGCAACATGCCACGCAATGGAACGGGCGCAGGATATTGCACGAAGATGACGTTCACAGTTGATAACTTCTATGCCCCAAGCAGCACGTTTGCCACTTGCACCCAGCCCGCATACAAACCTTACGCGTTCAATGGACGTCTGACAGATTGGAAGATCTCCACCCCGCGCCTGCAGGGCCGCTTCGATATGGAACAAGTTTTCACACCCGCGCACGTACTTGGTGGAGCCGCCCTAACTGTTACTCACACGTACAACGCTCCGGATGGGAGTACCTTCCCGTTCTTCCGATATGCCCGCGAAGCACACGCGACACACTTGACTTTGTTCTTTACATTGAAGCCCAGTCACAGCATCATGAAAGATGACGTAATTTCAATTCAATTCCCTTGCGATGAAGGGAAAAGATACGCCGCAGAGGCTACGCCAGTATTCCAGAACAGTCCTTTAGCGTACTGCAAGGCAACACAGGCCTGTTTCCATTCGTGTCTGACAGCGCCCGCGTGGGACAAGACTACAAACACGCTTACAGTAAAAGCTGCATGTCCATTCGAGGCGGGGTCCATTTTACCGTTCGCACTCGCGCCATTTACAGCACCACTGCTGCCAGGAGAAAACTCGACGTTCAAGTTCAACGTGAAAGTTACCCGTGGTGTCGATGTGATAGATAGCGGCAACGATCTGACTCCATTGACACACCACATTGAGGGTATCTCTAATTTCACCATGAAGTCGTCATCTTGTGTCCCTGGAGGAAAGACGACAGTCTCTGTGTCCCTCAAGGTTTCACGCGTGATCAAGGGTGGCGCCATCGTTATCGTCTTCCCAGATAATACTTGGCACCCCTCGTACTCTGCCCTGGTAAGGTCGAATGACGGCGTCCGCCTTTTGGCCAGCGGCAACGAGGGTCTCATCCCATTGATAACTACCAACGGTGACTATGATGTGTACTGGAGGAATCAGACATTCGGCTGGTGGGGTAATCCGTCTTGGAGCAGTCCAGATCACATCTCCGAGCTCGGCAGCAATCGGAATGCCTTTGGAGATAGGGAGCAGGCGCTGTTCATCTTCCCTGCCAAGAATCAAAAGTTCTCGTCGAACACTATCTCCGTCGATATTCAAGGACTTATCAACCCCTGGAAGCGCTCGTGGAGCAGCGAGAGTTTCGGAGGGCTGACGACTAATGAGGCGAGTCCAAATCCAAGCGGAGCGTATCGCGGCAACTGGCAGTTCAAACGGGTTGAATACCGTTCGGACTCTTTCAATGTTGACGGTACACCGCGCGCTGGCACAGTGCAACAGAGCGTCCCCCCTACGTCTCAACCTGCGGAAGTGTCCAACATCGCTGACATCCTACGCGATTCTGGCTCGAGTTGGTACCTTGGAAACTCAAACTACTTTATCCATCTCCCCTTGCTCCGAACGCATGATTGGTATTTCGCCACAGGTGTCTCATCTCGCTCGACCCGCATCAGCGGCAACTCACATCTCTCTGTGCTATACATCCAGGCTCCTGCGCCATACTGGGCTTCCATCGGACCGAGCGTTCCTGCCTCCAAATTGGTGTACCTCAACTATCCCGACCTTGATTTCGCGCAGTACGCGGATGAGAAGGCTGCTAGCAAAATCTTGCTTCCCGAAGCGACTACGGGCATCCGAGACTTCAACGTGGTGCCATCTAACCGCAAATTAGGGGCATCGAATGTCTACCTCGACATCTCTTTCAAAACCTGCAATTCCATGGGCCGCAGCGGACGTATTGACATATCTTTTGGTGTGCAACAGGCTCGCGATCTGCAGCTACTCCCAGGTGCCCAGAAGGATGCGGATGGCAATTCTGCGCTGTTGGAGAAGGTAACTCAATATCAAGGAACCCCCTTCCTGAATCGTGATGGTCCGGTGAGCGTAGAACTTATTAGCGGGGAAGTAGCAAGTACTGTCCTGGAGGGTTATTTCCGCCGCTCAGTTAAGGCCATCGGGAACCACTACTACGGGGGCATCCTCTCTATCACAGGATTCCCTGACTACGAGTGCAGTACGGGATTGGAGAAGACTTGGTCCTTCCGCGTCGGTGCCCAGTTTGGTGGTTTCTATTCGTTGCCCTCGCAGTACCCCATCACTCCTGGCCTTGCCCCTATTCTTACTGCGGAGTGTCTGGATCCTGGACTGTACCAGGTTGTGACATACACGCATGGCTGCCGCATACCGCCAGGGTCATGCCCTGGAGCCTGCGGCACGGCAACTGACAGGGTCGTCGAGGTCTCTTCATACTTCGATCCTACCGATGACTGGCTCAACGATGATTACATGTGGGCCAATGTTGAATGGGTAGAGCCAATCACTGCCGATCAACAAGTCGGATATCGCCTGCCTTGTGCAATGGACAACACCCTCAAGTTCACGGCGGTATTCCGAAAGCGTGTGACTGAAGGTGATACCATCGTATTCCAGTTCCCCACCGCTGCAGAGCAGACGTTTACACATTCCCCTGATGCGACAGTGAACGCAGAGACCGTGAACGCCACATATCGTGCCATTTTGTCCAAGTCTGCTACGTGGGATAACAATCAACGTACGCTCACAGTAACGTTTGCCCGCTCTCCGTCTACGGGCACGTGTGCCTCCAATCTTATTGCCGGTGGTGAGTGTATCGTCGCTGTGGTATTTACGATCGACGGTTGGAAGAACCCAGCGAAGAGCGGCAAGCTGCCGAACATGACGGCCACATTGAACTTGCAGAACAGCCGCCAAACACAGACAATTTCCACGAACTTCCAATGGCTCACCATCGAAAAACTTCAATTCACCACGACATTGCTCACGCCAACCGTAAACTCCTTGTCAGACGTACTCTTTGAGTTCCCTTCGGTTCCGTGTTACATAATGAGCGGAAATAAGTACAAGATCCGGTTCCCGACTGCTCTCACACTGCAGTCAGATGCCAGTCTTACAGTACTCATGCCCAACCTTGAAGGAGTGTCCCGCATGACCGCTCAGGTTGACGGGCAGACATTGGTGCTGAGCATCCCATCGGAGTCTACCAATCGTGCGCTATGTGCCATCAACAATGCGAAAAAATTAGTCAAACTCCAGGGTGCAGGTCGACAATGCTCGTCGTATGCCACACAGACAGATTGCGTTAAGGCTGGTTGCATCTCGAACTGCGCTACCGCAGGATTCCAATGCATGGACGGGTACACTTCGCGTTATATGTTCGACAGCTTCGTTAATGATACGCAAACCAACCGAAAGTTGACCGCTGGGTTCCGTGTTCTTGTACAAAAATTGGTGATGACACCCCCTGTACCCGGCGATCCAGGTGCGTATGACTTCCAAATTACTGAAAGTGATGACGTTGTTATCGTACACAGCACCGACGTGAATCCGACCAATGAAAACACTGAGGAGAACACCGATCTTATTCAAGGTATCGATAACTTCGATATTAAACCCGCATCGTGCACGTGGTCTACAGCTCGTGAAGACCGTAGTGTCGCCCTCGAGCTCTCTTTCATTAATTATGGGATCAAGCGAGGCGCCGCCCCGGGTAGTGAGCTCCAGGACGGCAATGCGTGGAATAGCCCATACAACCAGTTCCGCATTGGTTCGGCATTCCCATTCGCTAACTATATTGATGGCACCCAGTACAATTCGTGGTTCACCGGCAAGATGCATCAGATCGAAGTGTGCTTCCCGGAGGCGGAATACAGCTACACTTGGATGGGCGCCAACCCCAAGATTCTCACGTCCACGTACTCTCCCTTGAATCGCTACGGCACATCTCAGCAGTGCACGATGCCATATGACGTCAATGACAGCAATGCTATCCCTCTGGTGTTCAAGGCGGCCCCGGCCAAGTTCAACACGTCCAACTCGGCGCTGAATACGTGGACGACGTCAGTACCCATCACATCGTCGTGGTTCAGTACTACTGCGGCCACCGATGTAACGCGGTGCGCCATGACAGAGGGACATTTGGTGTCACGCAAGAACCGCATGTTTGCTCAGTGGCTGCCGGACAAGCGCTGCGTGCGCATTGAGACATACGAGGATTTAGTGAACGGCAAATACACATTTATCCTCGGTGAAGAAACAAACATGAATGGCTTCACACAAGGACACCCTCTGCCTAATGATGCCATGTCCGGTAAGGACGTTTCGAAGTTGGGCCCTCAGTCTGGTATAGTTCGTGACAAAAACGACGGCAAAAAGTACATCGTGGCGTTGAAGGACCGATATGACGACACGAGAGACCTGAGTACATTTTTTGACACTCTTGACGCGAAATTTGACAATGGCCAGTGCATGGCGCCAATCACGATTCATTCGAAGGAATTCGTGCCACCATCGGATGCTGTGCGCAGTGGTATTGCCGACTTCGACGTCGTTCCCTCGAAGTCATCCCCTGGTGGGAAAGATGTTTGGCTGACATTCTCAATGACAGTCGACGTTGCTATGAGCTACTCATCTGGCATGGATATTATTTTCCCTCCAGCATCGTTCCACCGTGGGCCTATGGCAAAATGTGATCACAGAGTGGATAACATAGAAGTGGAAGTCCTTTCGCACACTACTTTTGCTATGGAGTCAGGTGCAAAGAAAACGATTCAAAGCCCTCTGCGGGCGTCGGCCAGGTGGATCTTCAAAGCGAGTGATTACAAGAATATCCAGGCACCAGGAGGTGTCCCGACACGGGATTATTTCGCTGGCGTCCTGCGCATGAACTTTACACGCATCGACAGGCCTGGAGATAGCATCGATCCGGGTTATATTGTGTTCCGTGTCGGTGGATTTGCGAACCCAGCTCGCATCGGGGACCCGTCTCGGCCAATGACCGGTCCATGGAAGCGCACCGCTGAAGAATGGTCAGGTGACAAATGGTATAACAATGCACGCACTACCGACTGGAAGGTTGAGGTTTTTGAGTACAGTTTCGGGGACAAGAACCAACGGCTCCTGTCTACAGCGGGATCTACTGAGGCTGATCAGCAATGTGGCGATATCAGTGCCGGTTCTCGTCACGCTGTGTATGCACGTGGCTCTATGAATGCTCCCAGCGATTACATCGGGTCCCTGTATTGTGGTCCTGAGGGCATCAAGATCGGTGACACGATCCGCCGATACCCATTCGACGTTGTGCCAAGCAGGAACAGCATCCACTCTGCGACTGCGGAAGAGGACCTCTCGTTGACGTTCTCCATGTGCGTGCGACGAGATATCCCTGAGGGATCACGCATCGTCATCCGCTTACCGCAGGATTCATTCCAGGTCAGGACATGCGACCACAAACTCTACATCTCGTCGGCAGACAAGAATGCCCCAGGTCTTGTTGGCCCCAACACTTCTGTATTCGTAGATCGGCCGTCCACGTATAACGTCTACAGGAACTCCGCTGACCCCTTCGGCACATCGTACTCGTATCCGAAGACTCAACCGAATCCAACTGCCGCCGCAGACTACGGGTACAACCGCTATGAAGAAGGTCTAACTCCCCGTGAGCTATCTGATAAGGATGGCGAGTTGACTCAAGGTTATGGCTCCTATCCAACCAATACTAATGGTGCCTTGCAGGATACCACTGCGGTAGGCGATGCCCTGCAGCCCAATGCGCGCACCATCACCGTTATTGTAGGACCTGGAGGTGTTTTGGCCCCTGAGCGTCCGAAGTACTATGACACCAGTGCTACGAACACGCTCACGGCTAGTACAAACGACCGTCTTGGGCAACGCGGCCCGACGGGAGTACGTCTCTTCACCTTCACTGTCACTGGCTTCATAGCACCGTGCAGCGTCAATTCGCATATCAATGCTCTGGGCACATATGATTCCCAGGACCTTGCTACGGGAGATCCTGGTGAGTACGACGTTCGCATCGAGTTCGGATCGAATTCGCTCCTCGACATGCGGAACTCACGCATTGAGCCGTGTACCGACAAGTCCGTGGCAACAATGAGGGCGTTTACCATGCAGGGCAACGGTTATTCAGAACAGAACGGTAACTCTGGACTGTGGCAGCTGCTGATCAGTGACAATTCGGAGGTTCTGCACCCTTCAGTCGAGGTCCTTCCCAACGCAAAGCTATTGCCTGACATTCTTGAAACCAAGAATACCCGTGCAAGCAATTTCTACCTCTCTTATTCCAATCCACCAAGCGATTCCATTGCAGGTATTGTGAACGATTTCAACTTCAATTTTGAACTCAAGATCATTAGTGCTGAGAACGATCACAAGTGCGGCACCAAGGGCCTGAACGTTGCGGGAGCCGGTGATGTTAATGTGTCGAAATATGCGCCAGGAACAAATAACCGCCTTCAGTTCAGTTTGGAGCTGCCATCTTGTTTTGTTTCACGCAGCGCTCTGTTGCAGCGCGAAGCCGCAACCGGCATCAAGCGCAACGAGTACGATGGCGACAAGCTGGTGATCAGGTTCCCAGGCAACTCCTACAACCACAAATGTGGCCGCGTCGATTTGTCGAATGTCCCTGGACACAACGAAGACTACTATTACCATGACAAGACCAAGTCGCCCGAGGAGTCAACGAAAGTCAACCCGTGGGCTGTCACTGATGTCAAGCTAGCCGCAGCAAGCAAGATCCGTATTACCCGAGGGAATAACGACATGGAACTCATCAATACACCCACACCCTTGGTGGAGCTCTTGTCGGCAGAATGGACTGCTGATGCACGTGAACTCACCATCTACGGCCCACTTGCAGATTGGCGCATCTCGAAGCCTAAGCAAGCTGATACGTGCACGCAGAGCCGCCGACACGTAATTAAGTTCGAAGCATGTTGCTTCCAACTACCAACTTCATACGACGATCCCGGTAACTACGCGCTAAAATACTTCAAGCGTTCTCGTCGCGACGAGAGTATGATTGAATTACTGTCGCAGGGCCAGACGAATCCCACGTGCGACGCTGTGCCTAACCCTGCATCGTGTGAATCCATGTGGGGTGGGTGTGGGGTCAACATGAAGGAGTGCACTACCGGTACCGGTAGCTCCGCTCGGTGCATCTGCATTCCAAAGTATGCTACCTGCTGCAATGCCTCACACGGCTTCGGTAACATTCCGGACCGGCAGAAGGGGTTGTTCAAGGCATCAGACAAGGATTCCGGGGTACGGGGATACTGCGATGACAACCTTGAGACTTGTGAGCGATTCAGCTTCAGCGAAGGCTCTCGTTGCTCGATGGAGTCTTACATGCCCCCACGGACTCGCGGGCTCTCGATCGCGCTTCCGCTCATTCTTTTCGCCGCCATCTTCGTCAGTCTCGTTATCGTGGTCTATTATGCCAAGGATCAGTTGGCCGCTATTATTGCACCACTCGTGCTCGGCGTCCTGATTTGCGCCTTCTCAGCCGCATGCTTGTTGAGCCGCGAATGGTACACGGCTTTTGGCTTCGCTGCCCTGGCGATCTTCAATATCTTCGCCGCTCACCCGCCCAGTAACTCGCGCTACATGGTAGTCTGTCTATTGATCGAAGGCCTGATGCTGCTGTCGTTTTTCTCAACGGGGAAAGTGCTGCCCACGCGGACGGCACAGACTCTTATCCCGGTCTACGACGCGGGTGCCAATGGAGTTGAGGCATCATGCATTGCGTACTACGGCTACTACTCCGTCGATTACATGCTGCTGCATGACCGGGTGGAGTCACCCCAGGTCTTCGGCCGCCACCTATGCAGTCGCTCTTGGTTGATTACGTTGGACATTTTGTTCGTTTTCATCATCGCATGCTTCACGATCATCTGGTTCGTCAACCTCTACTTCCTTGGTCGCCAGCGCGAATGTGAGAGTCGTGAACGTCGCGAGCGCCGGAGCCATTGCCATTCCAAAGACGCAACAGTGCGCATGCTCGTTGCTGAGAACAACTTGGGAGGCGAAGTACTGCCCCCCGTGGAAGAAGTCGCGTTCAATGAGCACGCCTAAACAGGCGCCACAATAGAGCCAACCCCATGTGTATCCTGCACGCTCGCATTACGTTTCCTAGAGGAAAAATAGTTTAAACGATCGTCTCCATTTTATCTTTCTATATCGAGCAGCGTGTACACATGGGGTTTTCCTTCATTCAGA
>Ga0170475_101516953_pt1 | contig 17167 bp, 16 predicted proteins | sample Soicark_Litter_5_FD_111474 | JGI IMG/M metagenome (GOLD analysis project Ga0170475, IMG submission 111474) | Avena fatua rhizosphere microbial communities from Hopland, California, USA. Combined Assembly of 48 SPs
GCTCCAGACCAGCGGCTTCGCCGAATTCGATCGCATGGCCGCTCTGTTTCAGCGCACACGCGAGCTGCTCCACGCCGTCAGTGCCACGAACGAGGTCTCCGACGAGACCACCCAGGTTCTGGCCACCGAGACGCTGCCTCATGTCGAAGACATCGAGGAGGGGTTCCGCGTGTGGTTGCGCGCCGGAGCGGTCGATCTCGCGGAGCTGCGCGCGCTCGTCGCGCGCGCCGGAGTTGGCGCGTCGGAGTCACACGGGGCAGCCGAGCGACGTGCCGCGCTGATCGAGACCATGCACGAGCTGGCACTTACGGCACGCACTGAGATCGTGCCCGCACCGGCGCGCGCGATGGCGGCGCTGGAGCACGCTCGTCTCGTGTTTGCGCTGCTGCCGCATACGTTGGACGCCGACGTTCATTTTCCGGCGGGCCGGCGCACGTACGCAGACATCGCCGCACCGCGCCGGCCGTCGGAGCTGGCCGAACGCATCGAGGAGATCGAGCGCAGCCTCTGGTCTGTCGCGACGCACCACAGGCCGCGCCTGACCGACGCTGCGTATCGCCGGACCTACGGCTTCTTCGACACCGCCGCCCGGATCAGCGGCAGCCAATTCCTGCCGTCCTGAGCGGGACGCGAGGCATGCGATGACATCCAGCGGAGACCCGACCGGACCCGGCCAGACCAGCCTTCTCGATCAGTTCCAGCGCACGCGCGAGTCGTTCATGGCTCTGCTGCAAGCGCACATAACGCTGCTCAAGGCAGAGATCAACGACATCCTCGGCGAGGTCAAGATCCTTGCCACTCAGGCAGGGATGCTGCTCGGCATAGCGCTGATGACCGCGGTCCTGCTGTGGGTCGGCGGCTTCCTGTTCCTGGGCGAGTGGCTGTTCGGCTCGATCGGCTGGGGCCTCGCTCACGGCCTGCTCCTGGGTCTGGGGCTGATCGTTGCGCTCGCTCTGGCGATAGTCGGTGCCCGCGCCAGATACAGCGTCATGAGCTTTGTGATCGCCGCCGTCATCGCCGTCATCGTGGCATTCCTGTGCGGCGTCAACGTCGCCTACGACCAGGCCGCAGCGGTTGCGCCAAACCTGGCCCAGCCGCTCGGCGCGCCGGGCGTCGTCGCATTGATCGCCGGAGCGGTCGTCGGAGCGCTCCTGTTCGGCATCCTGCTTGCATTCCTCGCCGGCGCGCGTGGCGCCATCCTGGGCGTCTTCCTTGGGTTGATCCTTGGCGCTCTGGCGGGATGGCTCATAGGCGGTGCGCCGTGGACCTGGCCGCCCGCGGTCGGCTTCGCGATCGTCGTCGGCCTGATCGCATGGCCCATCCTCAACGTCATCATTGCCTTCCCGAGCCTCGACCCGGCGGAGCGCTTCGCGCGCCTGCAGCCGCGTCAGTCGATGGAGGCGGCGAATGAGACCCGAGCATGGTTGGAGGAGCAATGGCAGACGCGACTGCCGAAGCGCGGCAGCAGCTGATCGACGCGCGCCGGAATGCTGAGTCCGAGCTCGACACGCTCGGCAGCAGCACTCGTGCCGCGCTCGATTTCCCGGCCAAGATCAAGCGCCATCCCGTCGAGACCGTTGGCGTGCTGGGTGGTGTCGCGTTCATGCTCCTCGGCGGCCCGAAGCGCGTCGCGAAGGCCGGAGAGCGGCGCTTCTTCCCGGAACGCGCCAATCGGCCGCCGACGCTGCTGCCCAAGGACGTGGACAAGACTTTGAAACGGCTGCCCGAGGAGGATCGCGAGCATGTGCGCGCGCACCTCGAGCGCGACTTCGCCGCGTATTTGAACAAAGAGCACGTTGCGGACGCTGCGACCGGCCGTCAGTCGTTCTGGAAGACGTACGACCTGCTCGTTGGAATCGTCGGCGCCGCTGCGACTCGCGAGCTGGTCAAGCGAGCGTTGACCGTTCCGGCCGAGGCGCGCGTCGAGCAGGCGGAGGAGGACGCCAAGGCCTCTGCGGAGATCCAGGAATCGGGCTCGGCGGCGGGCGGGCCGAAGACCTAGAGCCAGCCTCTGCGCCGGAAGATCACCCACAGCGACGCGCTCACACCGATCATCAGCACGACCGAGAACAGGAAACCGTACTCGGAATTGAGACCGGGCATGTCGCGGAAGTTCATGCCGTAGATCGTGCCGATCAGGGTCGGGGCGAACAGGATCGCGGCCCACGCGGAGATGCGCTTGACCTCCTCGTTCTGCTCGAGGCTGGTAATTGTCAGCCGCCTGATCTCCTCGTTCTGCGCCTGGCTCACGAGAGTCGCATTGAGCGTCAGGATGTCCGACAGGTTCTGGCGGAAGCCGGCGACGCGTTCGGCAGCGATCGTCGCGTGGTCGGCGACGTCGCGCAGGTAGCGCTGCAGCTCTTCCTGCGTCCCGTATTTGTCGAAGCCGGCAGCCAGCCGGTCGACGATGGCCAGCAGCGGCGTCGTCGCACGCTGGAACTCGACCACCTCGCCCGACAGCTCGTAAATACGGCGGGACACCGCCGGGTCGCCCCTGAACACATGGATCTCGATCTCGTCGATGTCCTTGCCGACGCCGGCGACTACCGGCGCGTAGCCGTCCACGACCGAGTCGAGGATGGCGTACAGGACCGCCTCGGGACCCATCGCCAGGAGATCGGGGTCGTCCTCCATGCGGGCTCGGACCGCGCTGAGGTCGGGAGTTCGGCTGTGGCGGACCGTGATGACGAAGTTGGGCCCGATGAAGACATGGATCTCGCCGAACTCGACCTCCTCGACCTCGTCGAGATAGGTCGCCGCGCGAAGCACGACAAAGAGCGTGTCGCCATAGCGCTCGAGCTTGGGCCGCTGATGTGCGACGATCGCGTCCTCGACGGCGAGCTCGTGGAGGCCGAATGCCTCGGCCATGGGCAGGAACTGCGCTTCGCTCGGCCGGTACATGCCGATCCAGCCGACAGTTTGGGGCTCGTCGCGCAGACGCTGGGCGATCTCGGCGACGCTCGTCGGAGCATCAATGCGGTGGCCGTCGCGATACAGCGCGGCGTCGACGATGCTCTTCGCGACGGGCGCGACGACGTCCTCGGGACGCGCCTCCATCGAGACCTCGGGCGCCGAGGCGATCGGCTGGCTGGGCCGCGGCCGCTTGCCCGGCCGCGGCGGAAACGGAAAGCGGGGTCGCCGTTGCTGCTGGGTCGCCACGGCCGCATGGTAGTCCCGGGCGCCGACCCTTCTCGACTACATTGGCGACGCACCCGGGGCGAGTGGTGAAATGGCAGACACGCTGGATTTAGGATCCAGTGCCGCGTGAGCGGCGTGTCGGTTCGAATCCGACCTCGCCTACCAACTCCTCCGGTATGCGAACCGTGGCCGGAACCCGGTAAGTGGGCCGAATGTCATCGGGCGAGACGACGCGGATTTCGTCGATCAGGATGCGCAGTAGGGCCTTGGTCCGAGCATGCGGTCCTTGCCGTAGAACCTGCCCAAGCGCCTTACTGACGGCCCACGACACGATCGCCGCGTCCGCTGGCTCGGAGCGCGGGCCTTCATCACCGCCCGTAGATTCGGCAAGACTTGCCTCGATCGTCGCCAGCTGCGCCTGCAGCTCGGCCAGACGCGACTGCAGCAGCGCGGCGTTCAGCTCGTCTGCCTCGAAGGCGGCGAAGTAGCGCCCGAGCTTGCGGCGCAGTTCGCTCGCCTGCCGCTGCAAACCATCTCGTCTGCGCTCGGCCTCGATCTCGGCCGTGCGCCGGGCTCCGGCCGCCTGGTCGAGTGCCGCGGCCACAAGACTCGTGTCCGCGTAGACCTCGGTCATCTGCGCGAGGATGGCGGATTCGATGTCGTCCTTCGCCAGACGAGCCTGACCGCAAGCCGCGGGTCCGCGCCGCACCCGGCTGGCGCAGGTGTAGTAGGCGTAGCGCACGCCACCTCTGCCGCGCGCGCTGGCGCCGACCATGGGATGGCCGCAGCGGTCGCATACAAAGGGCAGCGTCGAGAGCAGGTAGTCCGTCGGATTCGTGCGGCGCAGGGCCGGATCGTGGGCGCGTGCGTCGAGGATGGCGCCGGCGGCGTCGAACACCTCGCGCTCGACGATCGGCGCATGCGCGCCCGGTCCCCACGCACCGCGGAAGCTGATCTCGCCGATATAGGCGCGGTTGCGCAGCATCGCAAGCACGCTGTTCGTTGACCAGCGCCCACCGTTGCGCGTCGGCACACCCTGCGCGTCGAGCCAGGCGGCGAGCTGACGCCCTCCGTCGCGCGTCTCCACGTAGCGAGCGAAGACGCCGGCCACGACCGGTGCCGTCGCCGGGTCGGGCTGCAGGACGGTGCTGCCGCGCGGCTTGCGGTAGCCATAGGGTGGCGTGCCGCCGCACCATTCGCCGCGACTCGCCTTGCGCTCCATGCCCGCGCCGATGCGATCGAGCAGGCTGGCCCGTTCGAACTCGGCGAACGAGCCGAGCAGCTGGACGAGCATGCGCCCGGCCGGCACGGCTGTGTCGAAGGGTTCGGTGGCCGAGCGGAAGCCTACCCCGCTGACGGCCAGCTCCTCGATCAACCCGACCAGCTGAGCGACATTGCGCGACAGGCGATCGACGCGGTAGACGAGGAGCAGATCGAAGCTGCCGGTCGCCGCTGCGCCGCGCAGCTCGCTTAACGCCGGCCGGTCGAGGCTCTTGCCCGACGCCTGATCGGTGAACCGTGCGGTGATCTGCCAGTCGGGCTGCGAGGCGACGAAGGCGTCGAGCCGGTCGTGCTGCGCGCCGAGCGAGTAGGGCTGGTTGCTTTCGTCCGTGCTGATCCGGGTGTATGTCGCCACGCGAACGGTCGGGCTCATCGCGACTGCTCGCGCCCTGATTCGGCGAGGTAGTCGGCGATTGCCCCGCCGAGTAGCCCGACGGCCGTGCTCGTCTCCGCCGCGGGCAGGGCCACGAGCGTCGGCGCGCCGACACGGATCGCGCCGACGGTGACCGTCAGCCGTTCAGCTGCCATGCGGCCCCGATCGAACAGGATGGCGAGGCAGACCACGACGACGAGGATCAGCGCCGCGAGCGAATCGTCGGGCCAGACGACGCCGGGCGCGAGTTCACTCATCCGGCAGCCTCACTCGCCGGGTGGCGCTGTAGCATCGGCGTCGTGCCACTCCGCAGGGCGCCCTTGGCGCGGTAGCGGTGGGCCTTGTGATAGACGTCGATACCGGTCGCCGTGGGCTGTTCTGCCCAGTCGCTCTCGGCCACGAGCCTCTCGCATTCCGGGCAATACGCGTGGTGAGGCAGCAGATCGGCGAGGCGATCGCGCTCGGCGCGCAATGCGGCGTTCTCCTTCGCGGCACTGCGCTGCGCGGCCTGTGCCTCGGTTAGCGCTGCTGCCGAGCGATCGAGTGCTTGCTTGGTCCGGCGGTGCGCCGTGCGCTCGGTGGCGAGGTCAGCCTTGGCCTTGGCCAGTTTTGGTTCCGCGCCTCCGGCTGTCTGCTGCGCGACACCGAGTTTGTCCGAGGTCTTGGCCACTTCCTGCTCCAGCCCGGGCACGCGTTTCTGGAGTCGCTCCACGTCGCCCGACTCCAGCAGCCGCAGGCCGGCGATGATGGCCGCGCGCTTGGTGCGGTGGGCGATGCCCATGCGATCGATCAAGCCAGAGTCCTCCGGCCCGAACTCGACGATGAAGCGGCGCCGATAGCGGCCGATGTCCGGCAGGTCCATGGCGACTATGTTACATAGTTCTGGGCGCGATGCAACGCTGCGTGCGGTCGGCCATCTGGCGTAGAGTCAGTTTTGCAAACCCAGACTCGTCACGCCCTTGTCCAAGTACAAGCCTCGCGGGACTAATGCCCATACGGCGATGGCCGCGCGAAACCTGGTTGGCCCGGGTAAACGCCCAGAATGCTTCCCGTCGCGTCGTCGATGACGACCGTCCCCGCAGGACCTGGACCGCCGCACTCGAGAGAGATTGGATCGCTGTTGCCGTTCGCCGGCGATGACCAGGGATGCGCCGACAGGTTGAGGTAATCACCGCTTCCTTTTGTGACCCAAACGATCTGAGCCGATGTTTCCGCCGGGATGCATCCGTCGATCGACGGTGCATTCACCGCTTCAACGGCCACTGCACTATCCACACGCGGTGGGATGTGCAGCTCGGGTGCGGCAATCTGACGCGTCTGCGCATTCAGGTAGTCAAGGGTGATCCGGACGGCGTCGTCCGATGAGAGGCGTGGGCTCAGACCGGAGGCGATGGCCGCGGCATAAGATGCCTCGGGCGCGTGAAGGCCGATTGCTTGGCAGGCGCCGCATGTCACGGACAGCATTGCAATGAGTCCTGCGCTCCGCGTTTTGCGACTCACGCTCACTCCCTAGACCGTGGTTTCCGTTCATCGGACGATTGACGGGCCGCGAATGCTACCGACGTATAGCGCCCGAGAACTGGCAACGATGAGCGGTGGAGGCCAGGCTCTGCTGTCGAGATTCGGAGTTATGTGCGGTGCGCCCGCACGAATCCGTCGGGGTGTAGCGCAGTGGTAGCGCACCTGCTTTGGGAGCCTTTCGTGCCCGAGCGATGCAGTCTCGGTCTCGGCGCTCTCAAGCGTGATGTTCGCGAGGCGAAAGCGCCGTCGATTATTGTGCGTTTCGCGTCCACGAAAGGACATCCCTGACCACCGCGCGTGACACTCGGAACTCCGTATTCGTCTCACGGCTGGACCAAAATAACTGCTTGGGATGACGAGATGTCGGGTGGAAGCGTCCTTGGTCGCGTGGCCTTCGTGTTGGGGTTGATCGCCCCGCTGGTCGGCTGTTCGGCGACTCAATCGGCGACGCCGAGCCCATTGGCGGTCACATCTACAATTTCATCCGCAGCTTCCTCGAGCTTGTTTCCGCCCTCATCTGCGTCGCCGAGCTCGTCGCAGTCTGGCAGCCCAACCGCCTTGTCACCGGCGCCGTCCGCCATCCCGCCGTTGCCCTCGGCACCGCCGGCCGTGGCGCTGCGCCATTACTCCGGCCAGGGATCGAATGACTACGGGCCAGGCTCCGGGCATGCGTTTGCGTTTAACTACCCGTCGTCGTGGAACGTCATCAGCGGCTTCCACGAGGTGATGCCTCACGGCCGGACCGTGATGGTCGCTGTCGGCGTCGGCAACTACGACGTCAACTGCGCAGGGCAGCTGCAGACCGGATTGTCGTGTGGCGACCCTATCTGGACCGTGCCCGACGATGGCATCGTCCTCGCCTACAGCCTCCAGGACTGGCCGCAGGGTCCAGCTGTTCCGTTCCCGACGCCGGAGGTTGGAGCGAATGACAAGTGGGTCCAGATCGACGGTCGGACGGCGCTGTTCTCGCAGGCTCAGGACGGCGCGATGAGGTGGTCGCTCCTCGGCACGCCCGAGGTGATCGAGGCGAGGTTCGGTTCCGGTGTTGCGGACACCGCCCCAGATGAGGTTCAGGCGGTCATCGACAGCTGGCGCTGGGCCTTGCCGACCGGAAAGCCGCGGCCGACGCCGATCGTCACCGGCAGGGGATCGGCCACGTACAGCTGGCAGGCGGTTGGTGCGGCGCAGGGCGGCATTTTCCCGGTCTGGGCTCCCGACAGCAATCACGTTCTCATCGACATACAGGCAGCGAATGAGCTCGACGTCGTCGACCTGCTCGACAGGAGCGGGGCCTCGATTGCGAGCATCAGCGGCGTCAGCGAGCCGATGTGGCTCGACTCGAGCACGGCGGTGGCCTACGAACGCGGTTCGCTGCCGACCTCTAGCGAGGACGACCGGTCTCAGTACCACACCGTGCCGGGCCAGGCGATCTCAGCATCCGACGGGACGTCGAGCCCGATGGAACTTCCGTGCTGCTATCCACTCCCGAATGGCCACGGCGCGATAGCCACAACGCGCTTCGTGCCCGACAGCTCGCAGCAAGGAACGTGGCCAAAGACGGTCGTGTGGCAGAACGGCGTGCAGAGCGCTGAATTGCCTGTCGTGCCGATCGGCTGGGATCTCGCAGGCGACAAGCTGGCGGTCGTCAAGCCAAGCGAGCCGCACGATGGCCCCGGCGATTACGTGGGCCAGTTTCAAGTGCTTAGTTGGCCGGGCTTAAGGACCCTGTTTGAGGGGGCGACGACAAGCGGCGGGACGTTCGATCCGACGGGCAGATACATGGCGGGGACTGAGTCGTACCAGGACGCGTCGGGTGGCTGGCACATGAAGGTCCAAGTCCTCGATCTGACCAACGGATCGATCGCCAGCATTCCGGTCGCGGGCGATCCGACGAAAACGAGTGTCGATCCGGTTTGGAACGACCAGGGTCAGCTCATGATCGCGACCGTCGATCAGAAGCTACAGACATACCTGCCTGACGGGATGCTGCTCGCGTCAAGCAATCTGTCCGGCAGGACCTTCCTGCAGGCGTCTCCGGACGGCTCGACGATCGTCGGCTTCCACCTTGATTCGAATGACAACCTGACCGATTTTCAGATTCTGCGACCTGGTGAGTGGCAGCCATTGTCCCTGCCTTTCGACCCGACGTGGCGCGGTGTGCAACTCTCCCCGGATGGCACTCAGGTGTTCGCGAGTACGGACACGGGCGCTGGCGTCGGAGCCTACCTGGCGGACATCCCGTAGCTGGCGGGCTGCGTCGCTGCTATCAACTCACCGAAACGGCGGGTAGGGCATAGCGCAGCGGTAGCGCACCGTGCGTTGTCAGCGGCAACGCTGCCCAAAAGGGGAGCTCCTTAAGCGCTCAAAATCTGAGCTCGCGAGGGAGTTCGATGGGCTTACCCAAAACGAGGTCGTTATGGAGCCGACCTGCTCGACGCCGCGACACAAATCTGGCCGCACCGCTCGTCAAAATGGAGCGATGCCACGTTTCGCGCTGATCTTCCTGGCCGCCTTGTCAGCCGTCTCGTGTACGGCCAATGCTCCGACACCGACGCACGCGGTCGGCCCCTCGTCGAGTGTCGTCGCCGAGCAGTCGGCGCCGCTACCAAGCGCGTCACCCGCGCGAGCACCAGCGAGGCCGTCGCCGTCCGCTTCTGCGCAATCGACTCCACCAACGCCGTCGCCGTCGATAACAATCACGCCGGCGTCATCGCCAACCCCGGGATGGACTCCCTATGGATCGCCCGCGCCGTCCGAGAGAACCGTCCTCGACGGCACCACTTGGCTGCGACTAGGCGCCGAGTCCCTATACAACTTCGACTCGTTTGGTGCGTGGCCCAGTAGAGGTCACTGGCTAGGCTCGGGTTCCCACAGCAACTGCACGTCCAACTGCGCGTCGCAGGACGACGGCTGGCTTCTCGAAAGCGACGATGCCATTTCGTGGTCAATCCTGGGACAGCTACCGCCGAGTCCAGCAGCGCTATTGGACATCACCGAAACGGAACTCGGACTCTTCGCCGTCGGCACGCTCGATGATGTTGATAGCGGCGACCACGCCGGAATCTGGCGTTCAATCGATGGCGCGACCTGGACCTCGTTGTCCGACCAGCGAGTCTTTCAGCCAGGCCAGTGCCAGACTGGCCACCGGTACGACGAGCGAACCGAGATCAGGCTTCTCTATGAGACGCCTTCAGGCTTGGTGGCGACGGGAACGGGATCGTGGTTCTCCACGGATGGCGACCACTGGACGTGCGCCGAGCACGTTCCAGCAGAAGTTGAGGCTGTTGCGAACGGGTTCGTTGGTTTTGATTTCAGCACTAACGGCACGACCCTGTGGTCGTCACACGACGGTGTCAATTGGACGCAGACGGGCAGCATCAACGGCAGTGTTTCGGTTGCAACGGTCCGCGACGGTCTCGTCGCTGTGACCCAGGGTGACCCGCGGATAGGAACGTACCAGCCCGTCTACACGTCGCCCGACGGCAAGGCATGGAGCGACATCGGTTTCCCATTCAAGCCCGCATATGTGAGCACGATCACTTCTAGCGGACAACGTGCGGCGGCCGTCGACCAGAGCGATCCAGCGATTTGGCTATCTTCGGACGACGGCAATGACTGGAAGAGCTACGCCCTGCCGACGCACCCAGGCGACGGTTTCGCGGGCGACGAGCTGAACCAAGTCGAGCAACTCGGCAACACTGTCGTCGTAATGGCGTCGGGCGCCGGCAACCGCTCGACAGCCGCGGTGTTCGTCGCGCAGATCCCCTGATCGGAGCTCGGGTTTGCCCCCGACCAAACATCAAAAGCAGGTCATTTTGGCGTCTGCGCCTACTGACGCTGCGCCGTTTGACCGCGAAGTTGTTCGCACCCGTCGAGCAGAGCCTTGGTTTGGACGAGCGAGTGTGGTCTCAGGCCCTTCTAGTCGAACAAGTTTTCGACAACATACGAAGCGAACTTGGTCTACGTCGCGTCGGGACGGATACAGCCTAGCCGCCGCGTCCCGTCGCCTCGCCTGGCCGGCTCGTCAGACGGGATCGTGAGTCTGCGCATCGACGCGGTGATCGGACGGGAGCGACCAGTGAAATCACCCTATTGTCCGCACCCATCGCCGTATGTAGAGTCCAGGGACTGACCCACGCGCGGCTGGCCCGTCGACGCAGAAGATTCACCGCCGCTCTCGCCGACCAATAGAGGTCACGGAACGGAGTTACGGCGTGCGAGCTCGTACGGACCTTGGTCGGCGCCTCGCGGCAACATCGTTTGTTCTTGCGGTGCTGACTTTGGGCGTAGCGGGCACCGCACAAGGATCGGACCCCGCGGCAGGTGTAGCCGGCGGGGCCGCATACAACTTCTCGCAACGTCTGGTTGTGCCGCCCCTCACTAACAGCCGACAGTGGGTCCTCACAGGCACGAAATTGGCGAACGGCGGCTGTCGTTACAAGTACCCAAACGCCGTGCAGGTTGTGCCGGAGTCTGGCTGAGAACTGCGGTCAATCGCGATCGACAAGGACAAATGCGCGAAGCTGATGGAAGAGGGCGCGCCGACGGCCCTGCCAGTTACGCCGGAGGGGTCAAGCGTACTGACGTTCGGGGACCGAAGTGAATCGGTGGACGCCGTCGTCGGCGAGCAACAGCTGGCGCTAGCGAGCAGCCGCGCGGCGTGGCAGAAGGTTGAGTGGAAGGACGCGCTTGGGATCAGCGTCAACTCGGATACCACAAAGATCGAATGGACCTACAACGGCACTGACGTCACGTCAGGCCAAGTCTCGGGATTCGTCACGTGGTATACGAAGACGGGGTGGTCGAACGTTTACGCGTACCACGAGGGAAATCGGCAGTCGGGCGGTGACTTCTACCGCGGCAACACGTGGAGCAAGTTCAAGAACAGCTTCTTCTGCTATCCCTGGCCGACCGTGTACACGTACTACTACAACAACACGATGTGGGGCCACCCGGACGGTCATGCGACGCGCTCGCAGTCCAGTGACAGCGTCGACGAGTGCCTGGAACTTCATTTCGACGTCTACTCGGCCTACGGCCAGTACAACCCATGAAACCAATAATGCGCGGAACCGCAGCACAGTTAGTTGCCGGCGTGCTTCTCGGCGTCGTCGCCGGCGTCCTAGGAATTCACTTCGGGTTCTTGTCCGCGGTTCTGGCGCTGGTTGTCGTAATTCTTTTCGGCTTCGCAATCGGACGTTCCCGAGGGGCGTCCGCAGGCCTCGTCGGGCTCGGTGGCACGTGGTTCGTGCTGATGCTGAATGCCCTGACGCGCTGTCCTGCGTCTTCGACGGATTGCGGCGGTGGAGATAGCCAAGTCGCAATCGCTTGGCTAACGGTGTCAGGAGCGAATGTTGTCGTCGGCATCGCCATCGCTGTGCTGGGCCTCACTCGCCGGAAGGACGGTGAGCAAAGCCGTAAATTACGCGGAGAATCGTGAGCGACCGCTAGGAGTAAGAGGAGAGGCCTGGAGTGTGGGGTACCCGACTCCGGCCACTTTTCGTTCTGCCCGTCGCCGCACCGCGGCGACCGACTACGTTGTCGGCCCCGCCGGTGCATCGTCGCGTAGGTCCGCAGCTGGGATGCGCCTTCTGCCACCAACTCGCTAACCGACCGCGTCCCGTTGCCCGCGGCGAAACGGGAACGGCGCGACGCTGCGTAGTTCTGGGGCACCGCCTCGACAAGACCAGTCGACGGAATGAATCTTCTGCAACACGAACGCCGCGCCCAGGCCGTGGAGTTCCACCAGCCCACGCCGCGCCGAAAGACCAGGTTTAGGACGGCCACTGCCGAGGTGGCCAACGCATATAGAGTCTCTCGAACGACTTGTTGCCTCTGGCATGCCAGGAGAGCCGGTGTGACCCAATACGAGAATCGTCGCTCTCCCAGACGGTCGCGTGATGCTGCTGTGCGCGTCGCTATTGCCGTATCAGGAATCGCTCTGGCGACCGCGTGTTCACGGCCCGGTCCGCAGTACGACACGAACGCTTTGAAGTACGTGGCCGAGACCGTCGGTGTCGTGGCCGCAGTGCACTCAGATAGTCACTCCTATGAGCTCGTCAACGGCCAGCACGTGACCGTTGAGAACGACGAATGGCTGTCCAATGGGAGCGCGCAGCCAAGCGACCTGCTATTGCTCGGTTCAGCTCCGCAGGCGTGGGGTTATGCGATTCCGGCCGGTGTGGGCGCCGTTCCGAACGGCTGCTTCCAGATCTTGGTTGCCGGCGCCTGGGTCCGCGACGGTTCCATGGATGCCCTTATGCCAAATGGGAATCGGCAATACCCGAGTGACCCGCTGAACGTGTATTTCCGATTCCCGCTCGCCACGAACTTCGCCGCTCGCTACGAGGCCAACGGCGATCTGATCGGAAGAGGATGGCTGTGCCTGAACCAAATCGGACAGGCGATCGCGTACGACTAGCCGGAACCGACATCAGCAGAGCACGCGCCTGTGTCGCGTTCGTGATCCCAAAAATACCTCGTTTCGGCAAGCGCGTCGTTTCGGCGCCTCGCGAGCCAGACGTTTGCGGGAAGCCCAACGGGATACGTTGTTCGGTACTCGCATAGCCCGTTCGGACCGCTAGCGAGGCTGGTCAGTCTCGACGATAGTGTGCCGGATCCGACTGGTGTGGACGCTCATTCTCTTCGTTGCCCTCCCGATGGCCGTCGCCGCGTGCTGGATGGGCGACCCCGTGTCGTACTTAGTTGTCGTCGACAACAGGACGTCTAGTGAACTTCCCTTCAAGGCCGAGGTCGATCGCGGCGTCAATCTCCTTGAGAGGGTGCCTGCCAATCAGAAGGGGGACATCCTGTACTCGCAGGGCCGGCCGGCGAAATCGAATGTGATCTTTAGAGGGGGCTTGTGTACGACGGTTGACGTTGTCTCGTATCACTCAGCCGAGCACGAGGTGGCTCGACATCCGCCGGGCCTTTGCATCAGCGCGCGCGAGCGCGAGACGTGGGTAATCGGCGAGCCGGGTTCTTCCTAGTCGCTGCGAAGCTCCGGACGGTCCTCCGCTGAAAAGACCTCGTTTCGGATGAACGAGCTCGCCAGCTAACGTCCGCGCGGCTCCGCGCCGGGATCAGTTGTCCGGGTCGGTGCGCTGTGTCGTCCCCCGGGACCAGTCGATGTACTCGCCCGCTATCTGCCCGATCAGCGGCGACATTCGCGCGATGAAGTCGGCGCGGCTCGCGTCGGAGCGCGCGATTGCGAGTGCGCCACGCGCGCGAACGGCATCGATCTGATCCCGGGGTCCGACGGCGTCGATCAGCGTGATGACATAGTCAAGGTCGATCGGGGCGAACAACGGGTCGGGGTCGTCCATCTTGCCGAGGTAGAAGTCGCACAGCCCGGTGTCCGTGATCAGGCCGGCAATGCGCGGCAGGCCCTCGTCGACGATTGTCCTCACGACGCCACTGGCCATCTCTGCAAGCGCTTCGGCGCTCATGGACGAGGTCAGCTCCCACCAGGCCTCGACGGCGTATTCCGATCGCTCCTTCCAACCCTGGACGAGCCTCCAAGTCAGTTGCGCCTGGCCGCGATTCGGCAGCTTGCCAGCCTGTGGCGGCGCCCCGCGCCACGACTCGCTGCTGAGCAGGACCGGCGACATGATGCCGAACGAGACGATGAACCGGCGGACATTTTCAGCAGTGGACGACTGGAAGTTCAGCATGATCCAATTCGTTTCCGGCGGCGTCGGTGTGCGCCAGAACGTGGCTCCGCTGCGCCGGAAGCCGAGCTCCCTGAGACGTGGGGTGACGTCGTGCGCGAGAAAGCGCTTGTACGTCTCGGTCAGCTGTTCGTTCGTGTCAGCCACTGGCGGATTCTCCCACTCGCGACGGAGAATGCCGCACCGAAATGACCTCTTTTCGGTGAGCCCAAGCTACCGTACAGATTGACCGGGAGGCTACCGTGACGCGATGCCTCCCCTTATGGGACACGAGACTCAGAGAGCTCCGGCCACAAGGAACCAATGGGCGTCGCGCAACGTCGCTCCGACTGTGCGCTCGAAACCTGTCGTGGCCGTCGTGTTCCTGATGGCAGCTGCGGTTGCCGTAGTTGCCGTCGGCTGCAAGTCCGCGCCGGCGACAACGGCACTCCACTCGGAGCCGCCCCATGAGTCCGTCAGTGCGAGTCCGGTCGTCTCGCCGAACGCCGCTAACGAAGCTGTCATCGATTGCGGTGTCGGCCAAAACGCGGACGAGTTGAACCAGTTGAAGCCGGTTCATTTCCTACTCGCCAATCCAGTCGCTTCGTTCCGATCGTGTGCCCTCACGGACTCACGACATGCACCGACCAATGGCGGCGGCCCGCTTGAGCTGCTCACGGCGGCACCCGATCTCCTGGGCCGGCTGACGTTCGTCTTCGAAGATGGCGTGTGTTGGGATCGCATCCTCCATGTCACGCAGGGGCCAGGGGAGACCCCGCCTATTCCGCCGCCATCGTTCATGAGTGGCACGCCGCTACTGCCACTAGGCCGCTTCGATCTGAGCGTCGAGACCGTCTACACCGACGCCAACCCATGTCCGGCCATCGGCGTCTCTCGCTCGGTGCGTATTCAATTGGCCGGTTGGCCTTATATCCCTATCGAGACCTCCGTGGCCACTCCACCCGGCGCAAGCTCCAGCGGTAGCCCAACGGCTCTAGTTGACTGTGCCGGTTCGACCCGAGTGTCCCCAGGGGACGCTGTGCTGACGCCAGCCGTCGTGGCCGTGAACACCGACGAGGCAAACTTCGGCGGCGTATACGTCGATAGCGGCGGCGCCTTGGTAGTTCAGTATGTCGGGACGAACTCGGGGCGCCCGGCAGTCGAACGCGTGCTCGACCCTAGCGTCTGCGTTCGGTGGGAGAGGGTCGAGCGCAGCGCTGCGGACCTGAAACGGATCATCGCAGCGATCATGGCCCGCAACCTGAATGGCGTTGCCGCGGCCGGAATCGACACGCTCGCCAATCGAGTTGAGGTGGTCGTCTGGCCGCCAGACGAAGTCGATCAAGTAGCTCTTCTCTTGGGCAGCGAGTACGGAACCGCCGTCAGCGTCGTGGCTTCGTCAGCGGCGCCAAGCTTCTAGCCGTGAATGCGCACCGGTGTTGGGCGCGACAAGGCGAGTGGGAGACACCGGACACAAGTGGCACCAGTTCGGATTCCCCAGCTGAGGGTCCCACCACGTCGACACGGTCCATCGTCCCCGACGGCAGGATGCCCACGGTCCAGATCACCGGCGGCGTCGGCGACCAGATACCGCGAGTGACCGGGGGATCAATCCGGCCATGCGGTTCGTGTACTGACCAGTCTCGCCTACCAAACCGCCCGGTCTCGCGATCGACCAATTGAGCGACTTGACGGACACGCGTACCGATCTCACGATCCATACGGGTGGAAATCTCAACAGGTCGCGGAGTCCTGCCAGCTATCCCGCGTTACTTATCGTTGGCGAAATGCTGATGACGACGCGAGGAGCGCGTCTTCTCGGTTTGGGTTTGCTGTTGCTTGTGAACGTGGGATGTCTAAGGCCGGAGCCGCCTCACAGCTTCATCTTTGGGCACAACACCACCGCTTCGGCGTTGACCTTTGAAATGGAGCTTCCCAATCTCACAATCGCTCTAACGGGACAGTTGGCACCTGGCGCCACGGGGCCAATCATCTCGATTGTCGGGATGATGCAGGGGCGGCTCGAAGTCGACGACCGAGGCTGTACCCCCGGCGTCGTGATCGCTCGAGATACGGCATCGAATGAGGTGGCGCGACACGACCCGGGATTGTGCGTCGGCGATACCTGGGAAATTGGCGGTCCTGGTTCATCTTGATATCGGCATACCAGGAAAGTCGGTCGAGCGCGAGCGCAGCTCTGGTAGTAATTCCCGAAGCAATAGAGGCGGACGCGGGCAGCGACCAGCTGCCCGTAGCTGGATTTCGGCCTCAGATTCCTCACTGGCGGACGTTCGCCGACGCTATGGCTCGCCCTGCAAAACCTCTATTTGGCTGGCCGTAACAGTCCTGACCCCGTCAGCTCCAGCCATGCTCCGCGACCAATCAGCGGTGGCGCGTGCGGCGCGGCACGGCCAGCGACAGGCCAATCGTTCCCGCCAAGCGGTTCGCGTACTGTCCGACCTCCCCTACCAGCTGATGCGAGTTCGCCGCCCTATGCGGCGTCCGCGACGCCCTATGCGGCCTCCGCGACGCGCTTGATGAGCTGCGTCATGTCCACGATGGCGCGCACGTTGAGGCCGTCGGCGGAGACCCACGCCTCCTTGAGCTGCCACGGATCCGAGGGCGCCGGCTGGAGCAGGACGATCGCTTCTCCGACACCGGGATCGAGCACGAGCGCACCGCCACTCACCGCGAGCCTGGCGTTCGACTCTATTCCGCTCACCTTGACCGTGACGCCGGTGTCGCCTACGTGGACCGCGTCGATCGTCAGACCGGCGCGTTGGCCGGCGAGCCGGATCAGGCGGTCGGTGTCAGTAGCCGAAAGATGCGCCGTGGCACTCGCCGCATCCGACGGGCCGTCGACGCTCACGTCGCCGATATGGACCGGCGCGTCGTTGACGGTCACGGTCACGTCGTCGATGGTCCCCGCGACGGTCTGAAACGAGCGATCGAAGTACGACGCGTCACCAATCGACAGATTGACGCTGCCGATGCGTGCCGGTGACTCTTCAACACCGGACGCGATGAGCGTGATCCTGTGCGCCCGGCCGAGCAGCAAAGTGGGATCGAAGGGCGCGACGCTGACGCTCAAGGTGTCGGCCTGCACGCCGGCGTTGCGCACCATCTGGGTCAGCAGCGGCCCAAGCAGCAGCGGCAGCGCGATGAGCACGAACACGGCGACGAGCACCGCGAAGAAGGCCAGGAA
>Ga0170475_115482268_pt1 | contig 17167 bp, 16 predicted proteins | sample Soicark_Litter_5_FD_111474 | JGI IMG/M metagenome (GOLD analysis project Ga0170475, IMG submission 111474) | Avena fatua rhizosphere microbial communities from Hopland, California, USA. Combined Assembly of 48 SPs
AAATACGCCAACGAGTGTCGAGGTGTACGCCTTTGCGCCCGGCATCGACCCCGCCAAGCTCGAACTGACCCTGGACCGGGGCGTACTGATCCTGTCTGGCGAACGGCAATCCACCGAGCCGGACCGGAGCGGCGAAGGGTACTCATACACACAGGAGCGCCCGGTTGGCCGCTTCCGGCGCGCGATCAGCCTGCCGGACGACATCGACCCGTCGCGGGTCGATGCGAAGTACCAGGACGGCGTATTGCGCGTGAGCGTCAACCGCCGCGCGGAAGCTCAGCCTCAACGCATCGCGATCCAGTGAATGAACCTACTGCCAACGAGGAGCACACACCATGAGCAACACCGAAGTACAAGCCCGGGACGCCAACACTCCGGCACAGAAGACGGCGCGCGACACGCCCGACAACCGCGTGCTGGTACCCCGTGTGGATGTGATCGAGGATGACGCCGGCATCACGCTGATCGCCGACGTGCCAGGCGTCCCGAAGGACCAGCTCGAACTGCGGGTCGAGGGCGATACGCTGACGTTCGAGGGTGCCATCGCGCCGTTGACGCCGGGCCAGTTGGAACCGGTCTACGCCGAAGTGCGGGTACCGAGGTACCGGCGTGCGTTCACGCTGAGCAGGGAGCTGGATGCCGACAAGATCACCGCCAACCTGAAGGATGGCGTGTTGAACCTGCGCATCCCGAAACAGGCCCACGCGCAGCCACGGCGCATCTCGATCCGGGCCGCGTGACCCGTTCCCGCCGGGCGCCCCGCGTCCGGCGGCTTTGCGGGCTCCGGTGCGTGTGCTGATAACATCCCACGCCTTCCCGCCAGACCCGCGCCTCATGTCCAAGCCGTCCTCTCCTGCCCCTTACAAACCTGAGCCGATCACAGGCTACACCGAGTGGCTACCGGAGGCGCGCATCGTCGAGCAGCAGTGGATGGACCACATCCGCAAGGTCTTTGAGAGCTACGGTTTTTGCAACATCGAGACGCCCGCGGTCGAGGAAATCGAGGTGCTGTCGGCCAAGGGCGGAGACACCGAGAAGGAAATCTACGCGCTGCGCAGGCTCTACGACGCCCCGCAAGATGTCGAACCGCGCGTCGCGTTGCACTATGACCTGACCGTGCCGATGGCCCGGTACGTGGCTCAGCATTACAACCATCTGGTGTTTCCATTCAAGCGCTACCAGATGCAAAAGGCCTGGCGCGGCGAACGCCCGCAGGAAGGTCGGTTCCGCGAGTTCTACCAGTGCGACATCGACGTGATCGACAACGAGGAGGTGTCGAAGAGCTTCGACGCTGAGCTGCCGATCATCGTGTACGAAGTGCTGCAGGGCCTTGGCGTGGGTCCGTTCTCGATCAACGTCAACAACCGCAAGATTCTGCAAGGCTTTTACCAAGGACTCCGGATCGAGAAGATCACCGAAGCGATCCGCATTGCCGACAAGTACGACAAGATCGGTGCCGACGGCGTGCTCAAGTCGCTGGTAGAGCAACTTCAGATCCCCGAGGACGTTGCCGCCAAATGCGTGGCGCTCGCGCAGATCCGCACCAGCGACCTCGGCTTTGTGGACCAGGTGCGTGCGCTCGGCGTGCAGTCCGAATTGCTGGACGAAGGCATCGGCGAGTTGCGCTTCGTGATCGACCACATGAAGGACATCCCGGCCGGTCACATCTGGGCCGACCTGTCCATCGCGCGGGGCCTCGATTACTACACGGGCACGGTCTACGAAGGCAAGCTGCTCGACTACCCCGGCTACCCGAGCGTGTGTTCGGGTGGCCGCTATGAGAACCTCGTGGGCGCATACCTGCGCAAGAAGTTGCCTGGCGTGGGCATGTCCATCGGCCTGACGCGCATCTTCTCGAAACTGCTGAAGGAAGGGAAACTGCCCATCGGGCCGAAGTCCACCACCCAGCTGCTGGTGGCCTATCCGCAAGGGGCACCGCGCGATGATGTGCGCCGCGTGGCCGCCCACTTCCGCGGCCGCGGCGTCAACGTGGAGATGTACCACGAGGACAAGAAGACGCCGAAGCAGTTGCAGTACGCCTCCCGCAAAGGCATCCCCTACGTGCTGTTTCCGGGTGCCGATGGCTCACCTCACCAGGTCAAGACGATGGCCACCGGCGAGCAGGTCGAGGTGTCGGCGGACTGGCTGCCGGGCTGAAGCCTCATTGCCTCCAGCGAGCCGCCGGCCCGCGTCCCGGCGACTTCGAGGTCACACCGGCAGCCATGCCTCGAATGCACTGACAAGCGGCGCTGGAGCCCGGGTACCATCCGCGCCATGACCACCGCCCCGCTCGCAGACCTTGCCACCGCCCGAGCCATCTTCGACGCATTGCGGCAACGAGCCAGCGACGGGGGCGTGCTGCTGCGCGACCCACCGCCCGAGCCGGTGGGCTGCTGCGGCCGCGGCTGCAACGGCTGCGTGTGGGAAGGCTTTTACGCCGCGGCCAACTGCTGGCGCGATGACGCGCTGCAGCAACTGGCCGGCTGAACAACACTCCCCTCTTCAGTGGGCCCCTGTCGTCGCATGGGCAGGTTAGATTCTCGCCATTTCCACTGCCGTACCGCCGCATGCCTTCCATTCCTGGCAAATCGACCAAGCGTCTCAAAAGCAAACTCACCGCGCTGAACGACACGCTGCGCCGCACCGGCAAGACCCTGAAGAAGCTCAAACCCACGATCGACAGCGTCGATACGCTGAAACAGCGCCGCATTGCACGCCGCCGGGCTTCCGGCCTGCATTTCGTGCTGGCTGACCGCGTGGACTTCCTGAATGCAGCTCACTGGGACACGCTCAGCCCCGCCAGCGTGTTCCTGTCACGCGAATACCTGCGCGTGCTCGAGGTTCACGGTCCTGACAACGTGCAGCCCAGGTACGCGATGGCCTATTCACCCGAGGGCCAACCGATCGCCATCATGCTGTTCCAACGGGTTCGCGTCACCGGGGATTTGCTGCGCAAGCCCGGCGCCCGCAAGCTGATCGACAAGCCGCTCGCTCGCCTGGACGAGCATCTGCTTGTATGCGGGAACCTGCTGGTGTGGGGCGCTCGCGCATTCGCCTTCTCGCCGGACGCCGATGAGCGGCTGTTGTGGCACGGCGTCGGGGAGGCGATGTACCGCCTGCGCCGTGCCGACAAGCTGCTCGGCGAATCGGACCTGGCCATGGTCAAGGACTTTGCTGCCGGCGATGAGGTGGCCAAGGATTCCCTGCGCCTGCTCGGGTATCGCCATGTCGAGACGGATCCGGACATGGTGCTCACATTGAAGCCGTCCTGGAAGACTTGGGACGACTACCTGTCGAACCTCACGTCGAGCTACCGCAGCGCGGCCAAACGCTTGGACAAGGACTGCACCGCCGCTGGCATTGTGCTGCGCGTCGTTTCGGCGGCTGAGATGCAGGCACGGCAGGCCGAGATCGAGGCCCTCTATCACCAGGTGCACGAGGCGCAAAGTCTGCGGCTTGCATCACTGGGGCCGGCGTACCTGGCTGCGATGGCCGAAGCGCTCGGGCCTCAACGGTTCGTGTGCCGGGTGGCCGAACGCGATGGGCGGCTGCTGGGGTTCATCACCACCGTGCGCGACGGCGACACGGCCGTGGGCTACTACGTCGGCTATGACCGTGCAGCAAACGCCGATGCGCCCATCTACCTGGCGCTGTTGCAATCCACAATCGCAGACGCCATCGGCTTCGGCGTGCGGCGCCTGTCGCTCGGCCGGACGGCGCTCGAACCGAAGGCCAAGATGGGCTGCAAGCCGGAACCGATGGCGTGCGCGGTGCGTCACCGCGTGTCGGCGCTCAACTGGATTACCACCGCGCTGACTCGCACGGCGTCGCACGATGAACCGCCGGAGCGCAGCCCGTTCAAGGCAACCGATCAAACCGCCTGAAGGGCGCCCCTGCTCCGGCCCCCTTCGCTCTGCAAGGTGGTAGGCTCTCGCAGCGGCTTGACCGCGTCCCGAGGAACCGCCATTTCGCTTGCCGTACCCTGATGACCTCAGAGCCTCCACGCCCACGGCCGCACTGGGTGTTCGCCCTCGTCGGCACCGCGCTGGCCTATGCGGCAATGGGGTGGGCCGCGCTGTGGTTGTCTATTCCCGTCAGTCATGCATCGCCGCTGTATCCGGCCACAGGGGTCGCGTTGGCCTGCGTGCTGGTGTACGGATATCGCGCGCTGCCCGGTGTTGCGCTTGGCGCTTTCATCGTCAACGCGTCACTCGGCCCGGAGCGCAGCATCTCGGGAATCGCGTCCTTGGCCGTTCCCGCCATCATCGGGGCGGGCGCAGCCCTGCAGGCCGGCGTGGCGGCCAAGCTGATCCGGCGATTCGTCAAACAGCCGATCACCCTCGGCGAGCCCCGCGAGGTGGCCGTTTTCTTTGGCGTGGGCGCAATCTCGACGGCATTGATCAGCTCGTCCGTGGCTGTCCTCGCGCTGTGGGCGCTGACGCCGCAGCCTCCCAACACACTGCTGCTGACGTGGTGGAGCTGGGCCACAGGCGACGCGCTCGGCATGCTGACGGCCACCCCCATCGTGCTGAGTTGGATCGGCGAGCCGCGCAGTGAGTGGCGCTCGCGCCGCTGGACGGTCGGCGGCACCATGCTCGTCGCCACCTTGCTGATGGCCCTGAGCATCAAACAGGTGGACCACTGGGAGGAAGCCCGTGTGCAGACGGCGTTCGAACGCGACGCCCTCCATGCCACTTCCAATCTCGCAGCGCAGCTGCAATTTCCGATGCATGCGCTGGAAGCCCTGCGCGGCGTGTTCATCGCCTCGGACAACGTCACCCGTGAGGAGATGCATCGCGCAGCCGCCGCCTGGCTCACGCCCGAAAGCCACCTGCACACTTTGGGTTGGGGCGAAGCCGTCCACCGCGGGAACCTTCCCGCCTACCAGGCTGCCGTGCGGTCCTCGGATCTGCCAACGTTCGAGGTGTTCGACCGTTCCGGCAGCCCGGCACTTGCGACGGGAGGCGACCGGATGGTCGTCATCCGCTACATCGAGCCGATGCGCAACAACATGGCGATCGGTGTGAATATCCGCTCGATTCCCACGGCGCGTTCAGCCGTGGACATCGCGATTCGCACCGACAGTCCAGCGGCCACCGCTGGCCTGCGCCTCACCCAGGAAGCAGCCGACCAGGCCGCCGTGGTCATCTATCAGGCCGTCTACCGGGGCTCGCCAAAGACGCCCGCGGAGCGGGTCGATGCCGCACTCGGGGTGGCGTTCGTCACGCTCCGCATGGACGATGCACTTGCAGCGTTCCAGAAGTCGCTGCCCTCTTACTTGACCGTCTGCATCGTCGACACCGATTCGATCGCGACACAGCGACTGCTGGCTGGGCCTAGCACATGCGAGAACGCCACAACGGAGCTGGTCTACAACCGGCCCCTTGACTTTGCTGACCGCAAATGGAACTTGCGGGTGCTGGCCAACCGGAGCGACGTGCCAGACGGGCGCGCGCGCAACGCGTTGTTGTTCTCGCTGATCGGCCTGCTGGCCACGTCGATGCTCGGCACGCTGCTGCTCACGGTCACCGGCCGCGCGCATCGGATTGAAACAGCAGTGAAGGACCGCACGCTTGCGCTGCAGCGCGAAATCGGCGAGCGAGAACGTACCGAGGCGGAGCTGCGAGAGAGCGAACAACGGTTTCGCAACATCTTGAACCACGTGCCGATCGGGGTCGTCTATACGGATTTGAGAGGCAACGTCAAACAGGTCAACCCGCGCTTTTGCGAACTCACGGGCTACACCAGCGATGACCTCGTCCAACTCAACCTTTCCCATGTGATCCATCCCGATGACCGCGTTCAGGAAATTGAACTCACGCAGCAACTCGTGCGGGGCGAAGTGCCGATGTTTCGCCGCCAGGGCCGCTACGTCACTCGCGACGGCCGCATTGTGTGGGTGCAGGCGGTGGTGTCGCTCCTGCGGCTGCCTTCCGCTGAGCCTTATCGCATCGTGGGCGTCGTCGAAGACATCACCGAACACTTGAAGCTTGCTGACGCCGAACGCGCACGGGCGCTCGCCGAAGCGGCCAACCTCGCCAAGAGCGAATTCCTCTCGCGCATGAGCCACGAGTTGCGCACGCCGCTCAACGCGATGCTGGGTTTCGCACAATTGCTCGAAATGGATCAGGCCCACCCGCTTCCCCCTGCGCAGCGTCCCTGGGTTGCCCAGATCCAGGGAGCCGGGTGGCACCTGCTCGACATGATCAACGACGTGCTGGATCTGTCCCGCATCGAGTCCGGCACGCTGAGCCTGCAGGTGCAGACGCTCGATCTGCGGGACATCCTCTCGTCCACACTGGCGCTCGTGGAGCGAGACGCTCAACGGCGCGACATCACCATCACACAGGATCTACAGGACAGCGGCACCCGCATCAAGGGCGATGCCACCCGGGTCAAGCAAATCCTGACGAACCTGCTCAGCAACGCCGTCAAGTACAACTCCGACAGCGGGCGAATCCACATTGCCACGCGGGTACAGCACCGCGACAGCATCGAGATCACCGTCACCGACACCGGCCTTGGCATGACCGAAGCACAGCTGGCGCAACTGTTCCAGCCGTTCAACCGTCTCGGCCGCGAACGGTCGGGCCAGGAAGGCACCGGCATCGGTCTCGTGATCAGCCAACGGCTCGCCGAGGTGATGGGCGGCTCACTGCGCGCGCGCAGCACGGCCGGGGAAGGGTCGTCCTTCATCTTGTCCCTGCCGAGGGCTGCCGACATCCCCGAACGCCGGCTGGATGCAGAACCTTCGCGCCCGTCCATCAGCGACTACCACCAGCGGGTGGTGCACTACGTCGAGGACAACGAGACCAACGTCGAAGTGATGCGGGGCGTGCTTTTACGACGCCCCCAGGTGCGCCTGGATGTGTCGATCACAGGGCTCGACGGGCTGGCATCAATTCGCACTCAGCCGCCCGACTTGATCTTGCTTGACATGCACCTGCCCGACATCGACGGGCTGGAACTGCTGCGCCACCTGAAAGCCGACCCATCCACGGCGGACATTCCGGTCGTGGCTGTTTCGGCCGACGCGCTGGCCTCTCAGATTGATGCCGCGCTCCAGGCGGGCGCGCAACAGTACCTGACCAAGCCCATCAGCGTGTCGGAACTTCTCACGGCGGTCGATGCGGTGCTCGACAACGCCGTGACAAGGTTCGGTTGACCGTCAACCGCCGGCGCGTTTGACTGCCCGGCCCTGCTTTTGCAGCTGAGCCGTCACCAGCTCGACGTGGTCTCCCTGCAGCTCGACGACACCTTCCTTGACAGTACCACCGGTGCCGCACGTGGCTTTCATGGCCTTGGCCCACGCCGCAATTTCGGGGTCGACAAGGCCAAGGCCCTTGATGAGCGTCACCTCCTTGCCAGCGCGCCCCTTTTTTTTCCGTGACACGCGCACAGCACCGTCAGGGAAAGCGGACAACAACGGCGCCGGCCGACACGTGCAATGGCCGCTGGGTCGGCGGCAGGCCGGGCACATGCGTCCGGCGTCGGTGGAGAAAACGAGGCTCATGGCAGGGTTCGGTGTTCGACGCGATGGTGTCGATTGTCGCCCCGTGTCGATTAGGCGCACCCTCAGCGCGCAGGCCGAGAAGGTTCGGAAATGCTCTCCAGCGCCTCTCCGGCCTGTTGCTCGTCGGCCTTGGTCGCCACGTCTCCCAACGACAGCATGCCGACGAGGTGCTTCTGCCGGTCGACGACCGGCATGCGGCGGACCTGCGCATCGCGCATGGCCTGTGCGGCCTCATCGACCGACTGATCTTCGAAGCACCAGAAGGCTTCCTGAGTCATCACCGTTGACACGGGGGTGTCGTGAGCAACGCAGTCCTCCGCCACACCGCGCAACACGATGTCGCGGTCGGTGACCATGCCCACGAGATCTTCCCCTTCGCAGACCGGGATCACACCGACGTCCAGCTCTTTCATTGTCTGCGCCGCCTTCAGAACCGTCTCGGTCGGCGGCAAAGTGCGCACTTCGCGCGTCATCACGTCTGATACTTGAGTCATGGCTTGCTCCTCGGAGTGAGATCGGTCCGGATGTCGGGCAACTGCCATTCCTGGCCTTTGCAGCCAAGCTTGGCTGCCTGACAGGTGCGGGCGTCGCCTTCGGCGGTATCGCTCCTTGGCCGCGCTCGGGTGGTGCTTTGCATGCTCACCGCAACCGATCGCAGAAAACTTGCAAAGGTTTCCGCATCTTTTGCGGTGAGCGAGTACGGCGCTCGTGCTTTCAGTTTTGCGATGCCCGAACGCCGGGCCACCACGAAGGCGTCAACGAGAAAGCGCTCGGGCAGTCACCTGTGTTGGACGCGGGGTGGTGTCCCGGTGCGGGCACATTTTTTGCCGGACCGCCAACGTCCGCCGCCAATTGCCCGCAGGGCCAGCCTCATGGGACGACATCCTCTCCTCGCTTGCCTTGCCGCCGTCATGGCCTGCGTTGTTTCGGCGTTGCCGGCGCGTATGGGAAGGGCCGACACCGCAGGCGAATGGCCCATGGCCGCCCGGGATCACGCAAGCACGCGCTTCAGCCCGCTGGCCGAGATCACGACGGACAACGTGTCGAAGCTGCGCCCGGCCTTCACTTTCTCCACGGGCGTGGCACGTGGCCACGAGGGGGCGCCCATTGTCATCGGCGGGACGATGTACCTGCAGGCGCCTTACCCCAACGACTTGTACGCGCTCGACCTGACGCAAGCGGGCGCGCCTGTGAAATGGAAGTTCGAACCGAAGCCGGACCCAGGCGCCCAAGGTGTAGCGTGTTGCGATGTCGTGAACCGCGGCGTGGCCTACGCCGATGGTCGCATCTACATGAACACGCTGGATGCTCAAACGCTTGCGGTCGACGCAGAGACAGGCCGAGAAGTGTGGCGCACGAAGCTCGGCGATGTCAGCAAGGGCGAGACGATCACCATGGCCCCATTGGTCGTCAAGGACAAGTTGCTGGTCGGCAACAGCGGCGCCGAAATGGGCGTGCGAGGATGGCTTACCGCGCTGGACCTCAAGACCGGAAAAATCGCCTGGCGTGCGTATGCGACCGGACCGGACAAGGACGTGCTGATCGGCCCGGGCTTCAAGCCTTTCTACGAGGGCGACAAGGGCAAAGACCTGGGCATGACCACCTGGCCGCCCGACGCATGGAAGATCGGTGGCGGCACGGTCTGGGGCTGGATCTCGTACGACGCCGAGCTGGACCTCATCTACTACGGCACCGCCAACCCCGGACCGTGGAACGCAGAGCAGCGCCCGGGCGACAACAAATGGACGGCCGGTATTTTCGCCCGCAGGCCGGACACCGGCGAGGCAATCTGGTTCTACCAGTACGCACCCCATGACCTGCATGATTACAACGGCACCAACGAGAACGTGCTGCTGGAACTGGTCATTGAGGGACGCCAGCGAAAGGTGCTCGTCCATCCGGATCGCAACGGCTATGTCTACGTGATCGATCGAGCGAGCGGCGAGGGGCTGTCGGCAACGCCTTTCGTGAAGGTGACCACGTCAACCGGCATCGACCTCCGGAGTGGCCGCCCCAAGCTGAATCCCAAGACCGAGCCCCGCACGGGCGAAGTGGTGCGCGACGTCTGCCCTGCCTCGCCGGGTGGCAAGGACTGGCAGCCCTCGGCGTGGTCGCCGCGTACGCAGCTGCTGTACATGCCGCACCAGAACCTGTGCCAGGACATGACCACTTTCCAGGCCAGCTACATCGCCGGCACACCTTATCTGGGCGCCGAAGTGACCATGTATCCGGGGCCGGGCGGTCACCGTGGCGTATTCGGCGCCTGGGACCCGGTGAAGGCCCGCATGGTCTGGTCCATCAAAGAGCGCTTCCCTGTTTGGAGCGGTGCGCTGGCCACCGCCGGCGACGTGGTCTTCTACGGCACGATGGAGGGTTGGTTCAAGGCCGTTGATGCGCGCAGCGGCAAGCTGCTCTGGCAGCACAAGACCGGCTCGGGAATCGTCGGCCAACCGATCAGCTACCTCGGACCTGACGGCAAGCAGTACATCGCCGTGATGTCGGGCGTGGGTGGCTGGGCCGGCGCGGTCGTCTCCAAAGACCTGGACACGCGCGACGCGTCCGCGGCCAAGGGCTTTGCCGGCGCCATGCGCGATCTGCCGCAGCACACGACCAAGGGAGGGGCGCTGTATGTGTTCTCGCTACCCTGAGATCGGCGTCCTGCGCTGGCGAAGAATCCAGGGCGGCGCCGTCGTGGCTGGCATGCTCATGTCGTTCACCGCCGGGGCCGCCGCCCCTCCCCTGCGCATCTGCGCAGACCCCGACAATCCGCCTTTTTCGCAACGCGACCAGAGCGGCTTCGAAAACCGCATCGCGCAACTGCTGGCCGATGACCTCAAGCGACCGCTGCAGTACACGTGGTTGAGAGACCGGCGAGGTTTCGTGCGCAAGACGATCGGCGCCGGCCTTTGCGATCTGATCGTCGGCGTGCCGGTTGGCTTTCCGACACTGCGCACCAGCCTCGCCTACTACCGCTCCACCTACTACTTCGTGAACCGGCGCGATGACGCGACGCCGCTCGTCTCGTTCGAGGACCCGCATTTGCTCCACCGCCGCATCGGCGTGCAACTGATCGGCATCGACCCCGGGACCTCGCCCGTCGGTTTGGCGCTCGCGCGGCACGGCGCGACGGAGCACGTCGTCGGCTTCACGGCGGCCAGCGACGACCGGCCGCCCGCAGAGCGCATGGTGCAGGCAGTGGCCGAAGGCACGCTTGACAGCGCGCTGGTGTGGGGCCCGCAGGCCGGCCACTTCGTTCAGCAATCGCCGGTGCCTTTGCGGCTGGACCGCGTCCAGGTGCCGGCCGACCTGGCGCAGTTGCCATTCCAGTTCGCCATCGCGATGGGCGTGCGCCAGGACGACGAGGCGCTGCTGAACGATGTGAACAGCTTCCTCATTCGCCGCCGCACGGAGATCGACGCCATGCTGGCCGCGCGATCCGTGCCGCGCACGGATCTGCGAGGGCAACCATGAACCACCGTGCGATGTTGCCGCTGCTGATGGCTGGCTTGGCCTTCTCGTTCAGCGCTTGTGAGCGCGAGCAACGCGTGTTCGACCCGCCGCAAGGCGCGGCCAGCGCGCCGAAGGTCCGTTTGGGCTCCCTGCAGCCCGGACAGCCGATGGGCACCGCGGGCGAGAAGGCCCCCTCGCTGCCCGCCACGCCCTACACCTTCGAGGGAAATGCATTCGCCGTGTCGCAAGGCAAGCGTCTGTACCGCTGGTTCAATTGCAGTGGCTGTCATGCGGCGGGCGGCGGGGGCGACGCAGGGCCGCCGTTGTCCGACGACCGATGGATCTACGGCGGCGAGCCGAACAACATCTTCGCATCCATTGCTGAAGGACGGCCCAACGGCATGCCCTCGTTCGGAGGACACATCCCGGAGGATCAACTCTGGCAGATCGTCGCCTACGTGCGCACGTTGTCGGGCCAATTGCGCAAGGACGTGAAACCCGGCAGGGGCGACACCCTGCAGGCCTCGCCGCCGGAGGCCTCGCGTCAACCTGGACCGCCCAAAGGCGGCAAGGCGATGGATGGCACGGAGGCACGATGAAAGGCATTCTTCGCGGCGCCGTGCGCGCTGTCCAGCCGGTGTTCGCAGGGGCGTTGATCGCCGCCGCCTTCGGCCTGCAGGCCCAGCCGCAGGATGTGCTCGCCCCCGCAGGACCTCAAGCAGCGCACATCCAGAGCCTGTGGAACCTGACTGTTGTGGTCTGCAGCATCGTGTTCGCGGCTGTGCTGGGTGCGTTGGTCTACGTTCTGTGGCGGCGACCGCGGGCTGATATCTCGGCGCTACCCGACCTTTCGGTGCACATGAAGCCCGAGTCTGCGGCCATGCGCAGCGTCGGTGGGGCCGTGGTGGCATCCGTGCTGCTGCTGTTGCTTCTGATCGTGGCCAGCGTGCTGACCGACCGGGCACTTGCCCACTTGTCCCTGAGGGACGCGCTGCATGTTCAGATCACCGCCAACCAGTGGTGGTGGGAAGCGCGCTACGACGACGAGCAGGCTTCGAACGTGTTCACAACGGCCAATGAATTGCACATCCCGGCGGGGCGGCCAGTGATCTTTTCCCTGCGCTCCAACGACGTGATCCACAGTTTTTGGGTGCCGAACTTGCACGGCAAGAAAGACCTTATCCCGGGACGCACCGCCACGCTTCAACTGCAGGCCGACCGGCCGGGCGTCTACCGCGGACAGTGTGCGGAGTTCTGCGGCCTGCAGCATTCCTTCATGGCATTGCGCGTGGTGGTCGAATCGCAAGCGCAATACGAGCCCTGGGCGCAGGGCCAACGGCAGCCGGCCCCCGAGCCGAACGACGAGTCCAAGCAACGGGGACGCGACCTCTTTCTTGGCACGAGCTGCGCCATGTGCCATGCGATCCAGGGCACCGATGCGAGCGCCCGGCGCGGGCCAGACCTCACGCACCTGGCAAGCCGGCAGACGATTGCTGCTGGCACGTTGCACAACACACCTGACAACCTGGCCCGGTGGATTCGCAATCCGCAACAGTTCAAGCCGGGTGCGAACATGCCAGCCACCAACTTGTCGGACGACGAACTCAAAGCGCTGGTGGCCTACCTGGTCAGCCTGTCGTGACGGAGGCGTTGCGATGATCCAAGTGCAAGATCTCGAGCCCGCACCCGCTCCGCGTCCCCCGGGCAACGCCGTCCCGCCAACGCAGGCAGATCGCGACGCGCTGGAACACACCTGGCGCGACCCCCAGGGTTTTGTTGGCTGGTTCAGCGCGATCAACCACAAGACGATCAGCAAGCGCTTTCTGCTGACCACGTTCGGTTTCTTCGTTGCTGGTGGTCTCATCGCCGTGGCCATGAGACTGCAGTTGATGAGGCCCGCGAACGGCCTCATCGGACCGGACTTGTACAACCAGCTTTTCTCGATGCACGGCACGACGATGATGTTCCTCTTCGCCGTGCCGGTGATGCAGGCCATCTCGATTTACCTCATCCCGCTGATGGTCGGCGCGCGCAGCGTCGCTTTTCCCCGCATGAACGCGTATGCGTACTGGGTGTTTCTGTTCGGCGGGCTGATGCTCTATGCAGCGTTCTTACTCAACATCGGCCCGGACGCCGGCTGGTTTTCGTACGTGCCGCTCGCAGGGCCCGAATATGCGCCCGGCAAGCGCGTGGACTTCTGGGCCCAGCTCGTGACTTTCACCGAGCTGTCGGCCTTGCTTGAGGCGATCGTCATCATTACGACGGTGTTCAAGCTGCGTGCCCCCGGCATGGCGCTGAACCGCATTCCGCTGTTCGTGTGGGCGATGCTGGTCACCGCATTCATGGTCCTGTTCGCCATGCCATCGGTCATGCTCGCCAGCACGGGGCTCATCATGGACCGCTTGGTCGGCACGCACTTCTACAACCCGGCGCAGAACGGTGACGCGCTGCTTTGGCAACACCTGTTCTGGTTCTTCGGGCACCCCGAGGTGTACCTGATTTTCATACCAGGGCTCGGTTTCCTGTCCGCGATCATCCCCACCTTCGCGCGGCGACCGATCTTCGGCTACACGGCGATGGTGCTGTCACTGATCGCCACGGCGTTCCTCTCCTTCGGGCTGTGGGTGCACCACATGTTCGCCACCAACTTGCCCGAGGTCGGCAAGAGCTTTTTCACCGCAGCCAGCATGCTGATTGCCGTGCCGTCGGCGGTGCAGATCTTCTGCTGGATCGCCACGCTTTGGACCGGCCGGCTGAACCTGAAGTTGCCAATGCTGTTCGTGCTGGCGTTTTTCTTCATCCTCGTTCTGGGTGGCCTGACCGGGGTCATCCTCGCCTCCGTGCCGTTGGATCTGCAAGTGCACGACACCTATTTCGTCGTCGCTCATTTGCACTACGTGCTGCTTGGCGGGGCGGTGTTCCCGCTGGCCGGCGCCGTCTACTACTGGTACCCCAAGTTCACCGGCCGACTGATGAACGAGCGACTGGGCCGTTGGAATTTCTGGTTATTCTTCATCGGCTTCAACCTCGCGTTCTTTCCCATGCACCTGCTGGGCCTGAAAGGCATGACACGCAGGGTCTACACCTACCCGGCGGAGATGGGCTGGGGCATGCTCAACTTCACCGCCACGATGGGTGCGTTGCTGATCGGCGCGAGCGTGATGCTGTTTGCCATCAACCTCTGGCGCAGCCGTACGAGAGGGCAACCGGCCGGACCGGACCCGTGGGGCGGCGGCACGCTGGAATGGGCCACCGCCTCGCCGCCCTCCGCGGTGAATTTCGAAGCCATCCCCGTCGTGTACGGCCGCGACCCCGTCTGGGAAACCGCCGACCACCCGCCCAGCCGGCCGGAGGCGGTGGCCGGGCTGGCGACCACCGCGCGCGAGCAACTCGTCACGAGCGTGCTAGACGCGCAGCCAGACCACCGCCAACAGTTTCCGCAACCTACGCCGTGGCCTTTCATCTCGGCCGGTGCCACGTCCGCGCTTTTCATCGGATCGATCTTCACGCCCTGGGCGGTGGTATGGGGCGCGGTTCCCGTCGCGATCGCGCTCACCATCTGGTTCTGGCCACGGCATGATGAGACAGCCGTCAACGTGGCGTTGGAAAAATCCGCATGAACCGGAGCAGGCTTGGCAGCCCACAGGCTGAATCTCTGGCATTGGATGCGTCCGGGCTCCCGACCCACGCTTTCGGCCATCGCAACCTCATGTGGTGGGGCACGCTCGGTTTGATCGCCATCGAAGGCACGATCTTCGCGCTCACCGTGGTCAGTTACTTCTACCTGCAGGTTCACGCACCGAAGTGGCCGCCGAACACGCCGCCGCCATCGCTGCTGTGGGGTACGCTGAACACGGCGGTGCTGTCGGCGAGCCTGTGGCCCAACCACCTGCTGAAGAAAGCCGCGGAGCATGGCGATCTGGCGCGAATCCGCCGCAACTTCATCGCCTGCCTCGCGTTCTCGCTGGTCTTCCTCGCCATCCGCGTGTTCGAATTCCGGGCGCTGAATGTGCGCTGGGACAATGACGCCTACGGCTCGGTTGTTTGGCTTTTGCTGGGCCTGCATACCGTGCACCTGATCACGGACACTTACGATACCGCCGTGCTGGCCGTGCTCATGTTCAAGGGGCCACTTGAAAGTCAGCGGCTGGTCGATGTGAGCGAAAATGCCATGTATTGGTATTTCGTGGTGGCCGCCTGGTTGCCGATCTATGCGGTGCTTTACCTTGCGCCGCGCTCGTGGTGAGGCACCGCATGTGGAAGTGGCTCGGACTCATCGGCACGCCGTGCGTCGCGTTGTCCGTTCTGAGCATGGCCCTTGCGCTGACGCTGCCCGCCTGCTCGCACCAGGCCGTCGGGTGGCTGCACGCCGTGCACGCCGCCGGGCTGGTGCTCGGTGTGTGGTTCACCGTCGCGGCACGTTCGCCTGGTCGCAAGGCTATCGACAAAAGTTCCTCGGACCCAGCCTCCGAACGGAGGCATTTCGTTCGAGCAATGGCCTTTCCGGTCAGCGCGTTTTTCACGCTCGTCATGGCGGCCGAATGGTTCGCCGTGGTGGTGCTGTCGCCATGTCTGGCATGACGCGGCTCGCGGGTTTCGCAGGGGCGTTGCTGCTGCTTGCCGTGCCGGCCACCGGCGGCGGCCATCCGCTCGATCAAAGCTCGGCACGTCTTTCGATACCTTGGTCGTTCGAACCGTGGGTATTGGCACTGCTGGCCGGCAGTCTCGCGTTGTACGCGCTGGGTGTGGCTCGGCTCTGGCGGCACGCCGGACGCGGGCGCGGCGTCCGCCCGGCCCACGTCAGTGCTTTCCTTGCCGGCTGGCTGTCACTGGGTGTAGCGCTCGTCTCGCCACTTGATGCACTCGGAGGACTGCTCTTTTCGGCACACATGCTGCAGCATGAGCTAATGATGGTCATGGCGGCGCCCTTGCTCATCATCGGGCGACCCTTGGCTGTTTGGGCCTGGGCCCTGCCGCCCGGCCCGCGCAAAGCAATGGCGCCATGGCTGAAACGTCGTCCCGTCGCTGGAACATGGCATCTGCTGACCGAGCCGCTCGTTGCCTGGACGGCCCACGGCCTGGTGCTGTGGGGTTGGCACTTGCCGGCACTGTTCGAGGCAGCCTTGCGCCATGGCGGCGTGCATGTGCTGCAGCACACCAGCTTTCTGTTAAGCGCCCTGCTCTTCTGGTGGGGACCGCTTGGCAACACGCCGCGCAGCCGCCACGGCCCGGCGATGTTCTACCTCTTCTCGACGATGCTGCACACGGGGGCCCTCGGCGCCCTGCTCACCTTTTCGCCAACGCTTTGGTATCCAACGTATGGCGATGGAGCAGCCCGCTTTGGCTTCGACCCGGTTGAAGACCAGCAGATCGGGGGATTGGTGATGTGGGTCCCCGGGGGGCTTGCCTACTTGGCCGCAGGCTTGGCTCTTGCTGGGAAAGCACTCCGATGCGGCACTGCATATTCTGCTGACAAGATTTCCATCTGAAGGTTCAAAGCGCGGTGTGGGCGTCTGCGCTGCCTCGGGTATCCCATTTGCCGGCAACCTTCACGTCTGCAACGACACTCAAAGGAGATCGCCATGGCCAACTACAGCCCGAAAGCATCCGAGAAAGTCGAGAAAACCATGCATGAGATGAAGAAAGGCAAGCTTGAGACCGGTTCAGGCAAAAAAGTGAAGAACCGCAAGCAGGCTGTGGCGATCGGGCTTTCCGAAGCCCGCCGCGCCGGCGCCAAAGTTCCGAAGCGCTCGGGAAAGAATCGCTGATTTGGCGGACTTGATATTCGCCTGCGCGTTGCCCAGTCGCTGACCAAGGAGTTGCAGGCTGCCGCTGTCCGTAGGCACGGGCCTTGCCGGCATCCCATGCCAGCATCTGCAGGAGATCGCCGTGAACATCTTTCTCAAGCCGCTCGATCAGCAAGTGATTGTCATTACCGGGGCGTCCAGCGGCATCGGCCTCGCAACCGCCGTAGCTGCTGCCCGAAAAGGGGCAAGCCTGGTGCTGGCGGCCCGCAGCAAGCGGACTCTCGACGACATTGCCCAACGTCTCACCTCGCAAGGAAGCCGCGTGATCACAGTTGAGGCGGACGTGGCAGACCGACAGCAGGTCGAAGCGATTGCGGAGGCCGCCTTTGCGCACTTCGGCCGCATCGATACATGGGTCAACAATGCGGGTGTCTCCATTTACGGTCGAGTGGACGAG
>Ga0170475_132744108_pt1 | contig 17156 bp, 11 predicted proteins | sample Soicark_Litter_5_FD_111474 | JGI IMG/M metagenome (GOLD analysis project Ga0170475, IMG submission 111474) | Avena fatua rhizosphere microbial communities from Hopland, California, USA. Combined Assembly of 48 SPs
CATGCGGATTTTTTTCCGGATCGGATAGTTAAGGCCGGCCGGAAAGTACAGGCGGCCATTGCAGTTTCTCACCGCCCTGTCAGGAGAGTTGATATGGCTCAGGCAAGTACGGACGACTTCCCTCCTCCGGCGCTCTCACCCGGGCGCGGCCGGGCCAAGATCTGGATCGACCTGGAAAACACGCCCCATATTCCCTTCTTTCGGCCCATCCTCCGGGAACTCGAAGGACGCGGTTACAGCGTCGTGCTCACGGCGCGGGAGGCGTTTCAGACCTGTGAGATGGCCAACCGCTTCGGACTCCGGTACACGAAAATCGGCCGGCACTATGGAAAGAACAAAGGGATGAAGGCGCTCGGACTGGTGATCCGGGCCCTGCAGCTCATTCCTTTCATCCTCAGGGAGCGGCCGGCCCTCGGCCTGAACCACGGTTCCCGGGCGCAAATATTGGCCTGCAATATTCTGCGCATCCCGACCGTGCTGATCATGGACTACGAGCACGCGAGCACCCCGCCCCTCGTCCGTCCCCAGTGGGAAATTATCCCGGAGGCCATTCCGGAGGATAAGCGCCACTGCACCGACAGGCACCGCGTGCGGAAATTCTCCGGCATCAAGGAAGACGTGTATGTGCCCGATTTCCAGCCCGACCCGTCGATTGTCGAAGAGCTTCAACTGCACGGCCGGATCGTCGTGACCGTTCGCCCGCCAGCGACGGAAGCCCATTACCACAACCCCGAAGCAGAACTGCTGTTCTCGGCGTTCATGAAACGCGTGTGCGCCGCCGAGGGTGTGAAGGCGATCCTGCTTCCGCGCAACAAGGCCCAGCGCGAAGCGATCACCGCAGAATTTCCGGAGTGGTTTGCAAGCGGCCGGGTGGTGATCCCGTCATCCGTCGTAGACGGCCTCAATTTGCTTTGGCATTCCGACCTCGCCGTAAGCGCGGGAGGCACCATGAACCGGGAAGCCGCGGCCCTCGGCGTCCCGGCATTCAGCATTTTCCGCGGGCCCATGGGGGCCGTCGACCAGGCGCTGGTTTCCCAGGGGCGCCTGGTGATGGTGGGTTCGGTTGACGAAGTGCACAACAAAATCCCCCTCGTACCCCGGAAGCGGGACGGATCGACAGGCGCCAAAGGCAACCGGAGCCTTGACGACATCATTTCCCACCTCACGTCGATCCTGCCTTTGCAAGAGGCATGGCGCTGAAGGTAGACGAGGCAGGATTTCCGATGACCGCCATGGACAGGAGTCGCAATATCACCCGCGTCGCCGGGGCGACCTCCGTTTTCCGGGGGAGCAGCGCCAGGAGTGATGCGCCGACGCCCGAGGACGCCCTGAAGGCCCTCTTCGTCTACTGCCAGGCACGGGAATGGGCCGGATACGATCCCTACGATGCGCTCAACAGCCGGTTCCTAGGCTCGATTCCAGGGAGCGACAAGCGCATTCTTCGACTGGCGCTGACCCAACTGCTCAAGCGAAGCCCCGTAGATCTGCGGCGTCCCCTGGGCATACCGGCGGTACAGAATCCGAAGGCACTGGCCTTGATGCTCCGGGCGATCCTCAAAATGCGGCATTGCTCGCCGATCGATGGGCAGGGCCTTGCAGGGTACTTCGTGGATCGTATCGCCGCCCTGCGTTCGGCGGGCACCGACCACTGGTGCTGGGGCTACAGCTTCCCGTGGCAGACGCGGGATCGCCTCGTTCCCGCCGGGGCACCGAATCTCGTTTGCACCACCTTCGTGGCCGATGCCCTGATGGATGCTTGGGAAGCGACCGGGGAGCCACGCTTGCTCGAAATGGCTGCGAGCGCCGCCGCCTATATCGCCTACGAGCTTTATTTTGAGGAAGCCCCCGGCGTCGCTTCATTCGCCTACCCCTGTCCGGGCATGACCAGCAAGGTACATAACGCAAATCTGCTCGCTGCCGCGCTGCTGGCTCGCGTCCAGGCACAGCGGCCCGATCCCGTTATGCTGCAGCGGGCCCTGACCGCGGCCCGGTTCAGCGCCTCGTGCCAGCAGGAAGATGGCTCCTGGTTCTACGGAGAGGCACCGACCCAGCGCTGGATCGACAATTTCCACACGGGATACAACCTCAGCGGTCTGCGTTCCATCGACCGCAGGCTCGGGACAGGGGAATTCCAGGAGCACATCCGCAAGGGATTCGCCTTCTATCGCGCCCATTTCCTGCGGGAAGACGGTGCACCCCGCTATTACCACGACAGCACCTATCCGATCGACATCCATTGCGTCGCCCAGGCGATTCTGACCCTGCTTGAATTCGCCGACCTGGATGCCAGCGGCCCCAGGCCTGCGCAGGAGGTATACGGGTGGGCCGTCCGGCACATGTGGGACAGGAGCGGATATTTCTATTACCGCGTCCTTCGTTTCATGAAGATCCGCACCTCCTACATGCGCTGGTCCCAGGCCTGGATGCTGCTTGCCCTCGCCACTCTGGTGGACGAGCGGGGGCGGGCAGCTTTCGGCGCAGCCTGACGAACAGGGAAGCATTGCCATGACTCCAATCGAACCTTCCTTCCTGCCGAACCCATCCGGCAACGGGTTGCCGGGATATGTGATCGTTACGCCGGCGCGCAATGAGGCCTCATTCATCGAGGCGCTGATCCGGACCGTCGTGTCGCAGACCGTCACACCCATGCGCTGGGTTATTGTCGACGATGGTTCCACCGATGGCACCGACCGGATCGTCCGCCGTTATGCGGAACAATATCCCTGGATTCGCCTCCTGCGCATGCCCGAGAGAACGATGCGGCATTTTGCCGGCAAGGTGAGGGCCTTCAACGCTGGTTACGAGGCGGTCCAGGACCTTCCGTACAAGGCCATAGCCAGCCTGGATGCCGATCTCACCTTCGATCCGGATTACTTCGAATTTCTCCTTTCCAAGCTGGTGGCCGATGCCTCCTTGGGCCTTGTCGGCACCCCGTTCGAAGAAGAAGGCCGGATGTACGACTATCGCTTCGTGAGCCTGGAACATGTATCGGGGGCGTGCCAGCTTTTCCGTCGCGAGTGCTTCGAATCCATCGGGGGATATGTGCCGATGGAAGGGGGGGGCATCGATCACGTCGCCGTCCTCACCGCTCGGATGAAGGGCTGGCGTACCCGAACCTTCACCGGAAAGGTGTTGCATCATCACCGCAAGCAGGGTTCGGCGAACCGCGGGGCTCTGCGCGACAAGTACCGGATCGGTACGCTGGACTACAGGCTGGGCGGTCATCCCCTGTGGGAAATTTTCCGCACCGCCTATCAGATGACCCAGCCGCCGTATGTGATCGGTGGATTGCTTATTTTCTCGGGTTACTTCTTCTCGCTGATGCGCCGGCTTCCCCGCGCCGTTCCGGCCGAGCTGGCGGAATTTCGGCGACGCGAACAGTTGGAACGGATAAAGCGGTTCCTGGCGCGCCGGTCCGGGAAGGTCGAAGACTCCACGGGTCTTGCCTGATCACCATGCTGATCGTCAATGCGGATGACTGGGGGCGGACTAGGGTTGAAACGGACCGTGCCCTGGAATGCCATGAACGTGGCCGCGTCACGGCGGTGAGCGCCATGGTGTTCATGGCCGATGCCGAGCGCGCCGCGGGACTGGCCCTCCGGCATGGCGTGGACGTGGGGCTGCACCTCAATTTCAGCCAGGAGTTCGACCAGCCCGACCTTCCCGGGAATCTCCAGGAGGATCAACGGCGCCTGGTCAGATTCACCCAGCGTAGCCGCTTCGCCATCATGCTATACAGCCCCTGGCTGCGGGGCGCTTTCCGCCGGTCTTTCCTGGCCCAGTGGAATGAATTTATCCGCCTTTACGGAACCCCGCCCTCCCATGTGGACGGGCATCAGCATCGTCATCTCTGCGCCAATCTGCTCCTTGACCATTTCATCGACCCGGGTGTCCGCCTGCGGCGCAACTTCACCTATGCCGAAGACGAGCGGGGGGTGCTCAATCGCGGCTACCGAAAGCTCTTCGACCAACTCCTTGCGCGTCGCTATCGGCTCACCGACTTTTTCTTCTCCCTCGGCGAGGCGCTTGAGTCCGGCCGCGTTCCCGGGGTCATCCGTGCCGCCCGCGCCGGGACCGTGGAACTTATGGCCCACCCGGCCAGACAGGCGGAATACGCCTTTCTCCTGAGCGACCGGTTCGCCGAAATGACTTACGACGTGGAGCTTCGATCTTTTGCTGGGGCCCGGGAGCCAGGGCCCATTTTGGAAAACCATTCACTGGGACAGCCATGCCGACAAAAACTTTTGTCATAGACGATTGCGCCTTTTCTATATCCGGCCGCCTTCTGAAAATTGCAACGGTGCGGGACGAACCCTACGAGTGCATCAAGGACCCTGAGCGCATCATCGCGGCAGCCAGGAATCAGGCCAATGGCATAGACATCTTGAGTTTCATGCAAGAGATGGGCGATAGGACGCCGCACTATTTCTATCACATGGAGCCGGCCAGCCTCGCCATGCTTCCCATCACCACCTACGACAACTGGTGGAAGAAGGAAATCAACCCCTTCGCCCGCAACCGCGTGCGCAAGGCGCAGAAGTCGGGTGTCGATTTGCGCGTCGTACCCTTCGATGACGAACTGGTGAAGGCCATTAAAGCAATCTACGATGAATCGTCGGTGCGCCAAGGAAAAGGCTTCACCCATTTCCAAAAGCCTGTCGAAACCATCAAGAGAGAGCTCGCTACCTTTCCGGACCGGTCCACCTTCATCGGCGCTTTCGTCCAGGGAGAATTGATTGGCTTCGTGAAGCTCGTGCAGGGGGCAGGAGTCGCAAGCCTGATGCATATCATCGCCAAGGTTTCGGAGCGCAACAAGGCGCCGACCAACGCCCTCATTGCGAAAGCCGTGGAGATTTGTGCGGAACGCGGCCTTGGCCATCTCCATTACGGCATCTGGAGTATCGGGGGCCTGGGCCAGTTCAAGGAAAACCATGCTTTCCAGAGATTCGAGATTCCGCGTTACTTCGTGCCCATCACTGCCAAGGGGCGCATTGCCCTAAATATGCGTCTGCACCACCGGCTGAGAGAACGTCTGCCGGAACGCTGGCGCGAGCACCTGATCGCGATAAGAAACTGGCTCAGGCCAGCCCGTTCTATCGCCGACAAGGGCCCCACGGTCTCGTCGGTATGAAACTCGTATTGTGGTTCTAACAGGAGGCGTTTCCATACCATGCCAGGCATCGCCGGATTCATCACGAAATACCCGCACGCCGCATCTCGCCCGATGCTCGACGAGATGATAGGCACGATGAAGCACGACAGCTCCTATATTTCCGGGGCAGAGACATTTTCCGGTTTGGGTCTCGGCATCGCCTGGACGGTCTTCTCCGGCTCATTTGCCGACTGCATGCCGGTGTGGAACGAAACGCGCGACATATGCCTCATTTTTGTGGGAGAGGACCATGCCGACCCGTCGCGCCTGGACTGGCTGCGTCGCAACGGGCATGACGTAGCGCGCCAGGACGCCTCTTACCTCGTTCACCTCTACGAAGAGCACGGACACGATTTCTTCGCCATGCTGAACGGCGTTTTCAGCGGAGTGGTCGTAGATTTGCGCAAGCGCGAGGTCTGCCTTTTCAACGATCGCTACGGCATGGGGCGGATCTATTACCATGAGAATGCCCATGGATTTTTCTTCGCGTCCGAGGCCAAAGCTCTGCTCCGGTTGTTGCCAGACACGCGGCAATTCGATACTACGGGCGTCGGAGAATTCCTGTCCTGCGGCTGTCCCCTGCAGAATCGCACGCTGTTTTCCGGCATTTCGCTGCTGCCGGGGGGAGCTGCCTGGGTCTTTTCCGAGGGCGGCGCCCTCCGCAGGAAGCATTACCTGGATCCCGCCAGGCTGGAGCAGTCCCCCCTCCTCGCCCCCCGGGAATACTATGAGGCGCTCAAGGACACGTGGCAGCGCATCCTGCCCCGCTATTTCCGCGGATCCGCCAAATCGGCCCTGTCCCTCACCGGCGGCGTCGACAGCCGGATGATTCTCGCCTGGCTGCCGCCGGAAAACGGGAAGATCGAATGCTATACCTTTGCGGGTCCCTACCGGGATTGCCAGGACATCAGCCTGTCCGTCCGCCTGGCCGGAATTTCCCGGCAGGACCACACCCAGATCAAGCTCGATCGGCGCTTTCTCGATTCCTTTGCCGACCTGTCGGAAAAAACCGTCTATTTCACCGATGGCGCCGCCGAGGTCAAGGGATCCTGCGACCTCTTCGGCCAGCAGCATGCGCGCCGGATCGCTCCCGTCCGCATCAGCGGCGTCTATGGGGGGGAAATCCTGCGCCGGCTGGTCGTCTTCAAGCCCATGAATATCGACGGGTCGGCTTTTCCCCCGGAATGGCGGCATGCCATGGCCCAGGTGCCCGGCACCTACCGCCAGGAACTCCGATGCCATCCCCTGACCTTCACCGCCTTCAAGCAGGCGGCATGGCATATGTACGGCCCCCTTTCCGTCGACCGTACCCAGGTCGTCATGCGCCTGCCCTATCTCGACAACGATCTCCTGGACGTGGTTTACCGGGCGCCGCCGCCCCTTGCCCGGGACCCGGAACTCTCCTTGCGCCTCATCTCCGATGGCGATGCCAAACTGAATCGGATCCCCACCGACCGGGGCCTGGCCTACCCGCCCCGGCCTCTCCTGACCAAATTGCACCACCTTTACCAGGAATTCACCTTCCGCGCCGAGTACGCTTACGATTACGGCATGCCCCAGTGGCTCTCGCGCCTTGACGCGCCCCTAAGAGGCCTGCATATCGAACGCCTGTTTCTCGGGCGCCACAAGTTCTACCATTTCCGGCTCTGGTATCGGGACCACTTCGGCGCCCTGCTGCGGGAGCGTCTGCTCGATCCGCTTACCCTATCCCGGCTGGGCTTGGAGCGGCGAGCCGTGGAGTCGATCGTCGAGGGGCATATTTCCGGGCGGTGCAACTACACCCTGGAACTGCACAAGCTGCTTTCCCTCGAAATCATCCAGCGGCGGCTGGTGGACCAGGCCTGACGGGAGAAATGGACGGACCGGCAATCACGGCGTGACCCTCAGGTTCTGGGGAGCCGCCAGGGGCACCGACTGTGCCGTGCCGTAGCACTTCTTGGCATTGAAATTGGTGATGCCGCCACCGCTGTCCTTAGTGGCGTTGTCATAGCAGACCCGGGCAGGATTGCGCCAGGCGCGGCCGGAATAACCGGCAACATCCCCTCCCGTCACGTCGGGGCCAATCGCGGGCCAGGGCATGGAACCCCACCAGCCGGGCCTGGACGTCAGGTAGAAGGATGGCGGCAGGGTCTGGCTGGCCGGCACGGGATTACTGTAGAGGCCGATACCCGTAGGCACCTCGCTGGAGACGAAACGGGCTCCGGCGCTGACCACGTCGTAATTGCCCCAGCGCATCAGGCTGCTCAAGGTGATCGGATCATTGAGGGGGAATTGCCCACCGCCATCGTAGCAGTTGCCCCCGAAGCCGATCGCGTAGATCGAGTAGTAACAGTCGGAGCCGGACCCGGGCGAGCTGGTGTACTTCTTGTGGTAGCCGCTGCGACCAAGGACATTCCCGATGATGTTGAAGTAGCGGTCCAGAGTGTAGATATGGATGGGCACCGTCTGGGCCGACTTTCCGGTTTCCCAGCCGTCCCACTGGTTGCGGAAGGCCGTGACGAAAAACGACGGGCCATGGACGTCGTCCGCGATGAGGCCCGATCCCTGGTTGCCCTCGTGCAGCACGTAGCCGGTCCCGGTCGCATGGAAGGAGCTGCTTGGCATCATCCAGTTGGCCGACGGGGTATAGACGTCGTCCGAGCTGTAATTGTAGGACCAGACATTGCCGGTGCCCGCACCGTTGCTTTTCATGGGGCCCGTGACCCGGCGGAAGATGTTGTTCTCCACCAGGTTGTGGGATCCCTGGATGTGTTCGACGCCGTAGGCCTCGGTCGCATGGCCCTGGCTTTCATAGAAGTGGCTGTCCCGGACGGTGTTATGGGCGCCTTCCCAGAACCAGACGTGGTTCCTCGGCCCATAGGTGCTCCGGACCCCCTTGACCCACGAATCGGTCACCCAGGCCATCATGATCCCGGAGCGGCCGGTGGCACTCTTCAGGCTGATGTCCATGTCCTCCAGGCCCATGCCGCTGGCCGGCTTGCTGGTCGTCCACGTGGCCCGCGGCTGCTGGCTGGAGCGCCAGTTCGGCATGGAGACCGGGGGGGATATGGTGACGTTATTGCCGCTGATGGCCGTCACGGTGACGAATTCAAGCTGCTCCCGCTTTCCGGAAACCCCGCCGCCGGCGGGGCCAGCGTTGGAACATTGGGGCGCGGTGGAACAGATATAGACCTTGCCGTTGTCGGAAGTATCGTTCAACTGGTCAAGGACGATCAGGCTGCCCACCGAGAGATTGGCCGTGCCGCTCAGGGTGATGACGGTCGTGCCCTTGGCGAAATTCGCTGTCCAGGTCGCGGAGTTTTGCGGGCTGTTGAAAGACAGATAGCCCCCGCTTCGCATGCAGATCGAGGCGGCCTGCCCCAAACAGGAAATCGAACCGCTGAAGACCAGGTGGGTCTGATCCGCCCCGGCCCCCCGCAGGGTGACACCGCTCTTGCCGGCGAAGTCAATGCCGCCGGAGAGATTGTAGGTGCCGGCGTTGAGGTATACGACCTGGCCGCTTGGACAGTTGGCGATAGCGGTATTGATCTGGGAAACGCTCGCCCCCGGCGACAGGGTCGAACAAATGGTGGTGCGCTGGGGAATGCCGCCCCTGACGCCGGCTTTGCTCCAGTCGATGGCCCGGGCGGGATCCAAAATCCCGGCCCAGGGCTGTGCCTGGGCAGCGGCCGGCGCGAGGAGCATCAGGAGCGGGAAGCCGCTCGCCATGGTCATCATGAGACAGCGCTGAAACGATATCTGTTGCTTCATTCCTTTTATCCTTTCAGAAATGGATCGCCAACTTGATGAATGGCGGCTCGGCATAACCGACGGAAACGCATTCCCTGCGGCTATCTACTTGAACACCACGTCCACCCAGTAGTTGCTTGCGCTCCAGGTATCCGTCGGGAAAGCGAGGGAGGTCGAGTATTTGTAAACCCCGTTGCCTCCGCTGGTACCGCTGCGCAATGCCGTCAGCGGATCTTTCGTTAGGCTGGCATTGGCGAAAAAGTTGTTGTCGCCGGCATAGCGGCCCCGGGGCGCCAGATAGGAAGCGACATAGACCGTGTTGGCTTTGATCGCTACCGGAGTTGCGAAATTCGCCTGTTGCCAGCCGGACGCGGTCTCGTTGGTGAAAGTGACCTGGGCGAGAAGTTGCCCGCTGCTGCTCCATAAGGCTCCGATGTGCGTCCCGGTGTTGTAAGGCCCCTTGTAGAAGCGGATGCCCGTGATATAGCCGTTCTGGGTAGAAGTGAATTTCACGCCCAAATTCACCGCCGCAGTGTCGGGGTCGCTGGCATTTTTCGGCACGGCACTGGCCGCCCAGAGGCTGCATGGGCATTGGATGGGCGTTGTAGAGGTGGAAGGGGCCGTGACCGTGATGAAACTAGTTTTGGTGGTGGTATTGCTGCCCCCCGTACCGGCCGCGGTCAGGCTGACGGTATAGCTGCCGGGCGAGGTATAGGAATGGGTGGGGTTCTGCTGGGCGATCGTGGTGCCATCGCCAAAATTCCACGAATAGCTGGTCGCGGTTCCGCCTGTGGTACTGCCGGCAAAGGTGACCGCCAAAGGCGCCGGGCCGGTCACGGGATTGGCGGTAAAGCTAGGGACCGGTGCTCCGGTGGAAGTGGGGGTCGGGACCGTGAATTTGAGCTCGTTCGAGCGCGCGCTTTCAGTGCCGGAAGAGTCACGGGCCGTTACGGTGAAATAGTAGGTCTGTCCGTCCGTCAGGTTCGGAACCGTGTAGGAGGTCTGATTGGGAACGCTCAGCTTTGACGAATAAGTGCCGCTGGTTTGGCCGTAATACACGTTGTACCCGGCCACGCCGGAGCTTGAACTCGCATCCCAGGCCAGGTTCGCCTGCCCCGCGAAGACGCTCTGGGCGAATAACAGCAGGAAAAGGAACAAAGCGGGGAACAAAGCAGCCGATCGTAGCGGGGCCGATGGTGCCGGCGCCGAGCGCAGCATATGAATTGAGCACACCATGTTTCCTCTCAAGAATCTAGCCGTCCGACCGCTTGATGGCGAAGACGGAGCTGTCTGACGCCAATCGGGTCAAGGCCTCATGCTGCCAAGCCGCGAACTGCGCCTGGCACCACTATTCCCCTACCCAACGGACATGGATTAGGTCAGTCGATGTTGGGTCGTTGGAATAGGGATAATCTTGAAGGAACCGGGATAACACCCTCAATCCAGCAGAAATCTAAAGTCTCGACCCGCCACCGGTGCCCTTACATGTGACGTTCAGACTGGATCCCACCTACTGGAGTTTCTGGGGGTTACCACCCGTTATCGACAGGAAAAACCCGTAGCTCCTACTGTCAATACCTCGCTCCAGCATGGGCCTATTCCCATTGCCGATAGGCGCCACGGGCGACGTTTTTTCCCCCGGCCCGGGCGGTTCAAGGGCCGCAGCACGGCCTTTTCCAGATGTGGAATCGCCCCCCGTAGGAGCGCTCCAGGCCAGCGCTGTCGCGCTGGCCTGGAGGCGGGTCGGTGCCGAGGGAGGAGGCTAGCGGCCGTACCGCTTCACGGCGTATATACGACGTCTACCCAGTAGTTCGTAGACTGGTACGTTGAAGCAGGGAAAGCCGAACTCGTACCGTATTTATACACGCCATTGCCTCCTCCGGCCGCGTTGCCAAGGGCATGCAAGGGCGCATTATCGACGCCGCCATTGCTGAAATAGGACCCATCAGCGGCATAACGACCATTGGGAGCATAGTAAGAAGCAATGTAAGTCGTATTGGCGGTGATGGCCACCGGGCTCGAGAAATTGACCTGCTGCCAGCCTGTAGCCGTCTCGCCGGTGAAGGTGGCCCGGGCGAGAAGCGTTCCCGTGCTGCTCCACAGGTTCCCGATATGGGTGCCGGTATTGCCGCTGCCTTTGTAGAACCGGATTCCGGTAATAAACCCGGCCTTATCCGCCTGGAATTTGACCCCAAGTTCGACGCCACCGGTATCCGGGTCCGAGGCCACCTGCGGTGTCACGGAATTGCTCCAGATGCCGCAAGGACAAGTCCGGGCTCCGACGGTCACGGCAACGCCAGTGCCCAGGCTCTCAACATTGCCGCTGTCATCGACCGCACGACTCTTGATGGTCACGCTCCCGGCCGTCGCGGGAGTCCAGGAATAAGTCCAACTGCCGCGGCCGCTGGCCGGATGCCAGGTAGTGCCGCCGTCGGTGGAGACTTCCACGCCCCCGACGACACCTCCGGCATCGCTGGCAGTGCCCTTGATGATAATGGCGCTGCCCTGCGCCAGGCTCGCCCCGGCAGCCGGTGAAGTGATGGTCGAGGCGGGCGCCGTCGTGTCGGACGAAGCTGCAGTGGCAGCCAGTCCGGATTGCAGGGTGGCGGGCTGCACCCCCATGTCGGCCAGCAGGTTCACGGTGGCCTGCTGCATGCGTGCATCGGTGACCGTACCGCTCCGGTCATGGTTGGCGTCGAGCCCCCAGGGCCACTGCACCGTTCCGGCCCCGAACACCAGGGAACCGCTGCTGTGCCGGTAGAGGGTTAGGCTATGGATCGCGGTTCCCGAGGCGTAATTGGAACCGTAATCCTGCAGCACCGGCGCATTATTGACCGTGGTGGTCGATAGGCGGAACAGGCCGGACGGACGGAATCCATTGTCGGCATCCACGTCCCACTCGTACCCCAGGGTGCCGTTGGGCAAGGTGGCACTGGTTCCGGCCGCCAGGCTGGCGATGGAGGTATTGCGCCAGAAGCGCATCTTCCCGTCTTCCGCCGGAACCGTGATGGCCGTCGTGGCCCCATCGTTGACCATGAAGATGGTGCCGCTCAAGGCGTTTTCCGGGCGGCCGCCGTCGGCCGGCGGGCTGAACCGTGGGTCGCGCCAGGTGCCGGTCCACACCGGCGGATCCTTGGGATCGATCACCTGGCCGGCGTGGGTTTCCTTGTACGAAACCAGGGTCCGGTAAGGCGTCCCCGAACTGTCGATGCTGTTCTCCCAGCGGGTCTTCCAGAAAATCTCGTTGCCGCTGAAGAAGGCCAGGTGGACGCCGGCATTCCGGGCCACCTCGACATTGGCCCGCTGCCCGCCGGACCAGTACTCGTCGTGGCCCACCGAGAGGAATACCTTGTGGTTCTGGATCAGGTTGCCGGAGCGGTCGCTATCGACGCCGGCCGCATAGCTCAGGTTGTAGCCGTTGGCTTCCAGCCAGCGCACCATGGGGTATTCGGCGTTAAAGACCCAGTCCTGGCCACCGTCCACCACCCGGGTGTTGAACGGACGGTTGTAGCTCACCTTGTAGGCCCGCGCCGGGTTGGTCCCCGGATTGCCGGCATAGAGGCTGTTGCCGCCGTAATTGTTGTAGGCCTGCCAGGTGGTGTCCGAGGTCTGGAACAGGAGGTCCGCCCTGCTGCCGTCGTCCCGCACCACGAAGACGATATGGCTGGCGCCGCCGGTGTCGGCACGCACCACCTTGGCGAAATAGATGCCCGACACGGCGGTGGCCGGAACCGTCCATGACCCGGACACGGCCCAGTTGCCGCAGTCGATCAGGCCCGTCGTCCCGTCGGTCAGGCAACTGGGCTGGCTCTGGGGAAGACTGGCCGACGGCGACACGGTGGCGATCTTGCGGGCCCCCGCTCCACCGTAGTAGCCCATGCGGTAAATGTCGAAGCGGTAGGCGCTGGCGTTGGTCTTGACCTTGAAGGAAATGGTCCCGCCCTTGTTCACGCTGATGTCGGTGGCGAAGCCCTGGATGGTCGAATCACCGGTACCGGAAATATCCCACTCGCTGGCCGGATTGCCGGAGAGGCAGTTCTCGGCCACGACGGAATTGGCCGGCGAGGAGCAGGCGCTGCCGGTAGCGCCGGTGGTGAAGGACCAGCTGAAGCTGGATGCCAGGGCATTGCCGGCCACGTCCTTCACCCCTGCCGATCCGCCTGTGACCACTGCGGTGTAGCTGGCAGACGCCACCAGGGGACTGGTCGGGGTCAGGGTCGCGGCAAAGCCGGTCGGGTTGTAGCTGACGCTGGCCGGAACGGCCGCATTGGCCGAGTTGCGCAGCTGGAAAGTGGTTCCGTTGATGGTTGCCGGGTCCATGGCTTCGTTGAAGGCCACGGTCACCGAAGCCGCCCGGTTCACGCCGGTGGCACCGCTGGCCGGGGTGGTTGAAGCCACCACCGGCGGCGTGGTGTCGCCCCCGGACCCCGAACCGGTGGAGAAGACCACATCCACCCAATAGTTGGTGGACTGGTAGGTGGAGCTCGGGAAGGCGCTGCCGGCGCTGTAGACATAGACTCCGTTCCCGGCAGCGGCGGCATTGCTGAGGGCATGCAGGGGGGCATTGTCCGCCCCGGTGCTGGCGAAGTAGGAACCATTGGCGGCATAGTGCCCGGTGGGGGCGAAGTAGGACGCCACGTAAGTGGTGTTGGCGGTAATCGCCACCGGCTTGGCGAAATTCACCTGCTGCCAGCCGCTCGCCGTCTCGCCGCTGAAGGTGGCCGTGGCGAGCCGCTGGCCGCCGGTGGTCCAGAGGTTGCCGACATGGGTGCCGTTATTGCCGGTGCCCTTGTAGAAGCGGAGGCCGGTGATGAAACCGTTCACGTCGGAGCGGAACTTGACACCCAGTTCGACGGCGCCGGAATCGTTGGCCGCAGCGGTCGCCGGTATGGTCGAGCTGCTCCAGATGCTGCAGGCCGAACAGGAAATGCCGGCCGCGGTGGTGAAGGACCAGACGACATCGGCGGTCAGAGCATTGCCGGCTACGTCCTTCACTCGTGGATCGACGGTTCCGCCCTTGACGGTCACCGTGTAGTTGGTGGATCCCGCCAGGGCGCTGCTCGGCGTCAAGGTGGCCGTCAAAGTGGACGCATCGTAGCTGACGGCGGCGGAGATCAACGTCCCTCCCCCGTTGCGGAGCAGGATGGTGCTGCCATTGATGGTCGCCGAATCCATGGCTTCGCTGAAGGTCACCTTGACGGTCCCTGAGGGGCTGACGCCGGTGGCATTGGGGGCAGGAGACCGGCTGGTGACGGTGGGAGGAGTCGTGTCGGTGGCGTAAGTGGCGACATAGCTGCCGGCGGTGGCCGGGAAGGCGGCGTAGTCGATGCCCTTGGCGGTGGTGGGGGTGAAGGGGACCGCGGTGCCGGCCCGGGTGAGGCGGTTGAGGGTGCCGGTGGCCGAGCGTAGCGGCAGGAGGGCCTGCAGCCCGGTGGCGCCGGTCCCCGGGGTGACGGTGAAGGAGAGGTCGGTGCCGTTCCAGGCGAAGCCGCCGAAGGTCGAGGCATTGCGCCCGTCGAGCCAGGTGAGCATCTGGCGGGCCGAGACGATGGGGACGCCGCGGGCCTGGGCCGAGGCCACCACGGCATCGGCCACGTCGGAAGCGGCCGTGTCGGTATGGGCATTGACCACGTAGGCGCCGAAATACCCCTCGGGGCCCAGGGCCCGGTCGAGCAGGGTGTCGATGGTCTTGGGATAGGTCTGGCCCGACTCGTCGGTCATCTGGGTGGCGGCCTCATAGACATCGACCACGGTGCCGTCCAGGTCGGCAAAGCGCATGGGCATGGCCGAGCCGGTGAATATCCCGGGCACGTCCTGGACCCAGCCCGGGGGCCAGAAGTAATAGGAGACGTCCAGGCGCATGCCGTTCTTGGCCTGGACCTTGGCCCCGGTGATCCAGTCGCTCCAGACGATGCAGTGGTGGCGCTGGGTGGCCAGGGCCGGCAGGCCCACATACTTGCTCTTCCAGGCGGCGACCTGCTGGGTGTAGGTGCTGTCCAGGGAGGCCGGGGTGTAGTCGGCGCAGCCGGTGTTGACGTGCAGCCCGACCTCGAAGCCCTGGGCGGCGTAGCTGGCGGCCTGGGCGGCGGTCAGGGGGGTGGTGGGATAGATGTAGGAGGTGCCGCGCACGCATTCCCAGTTGGCCAGGGAGCAGTTTTTCGGGCTCTTGGCGGCGAACTGGTCGAAGCGCCCGGCGGTGCCGCCGTTGCCGTGGTCGTCGCCGGTCATGACCACCACCGCCCGCTCGCCGAAGGGGAAATACCAGAAGCGCGGCAAGGGCTTCTTCCTCAAATTCATCTGCAGGATGAGGTTGGCGAGGAGGCGCTGCTGCTCGTCGGCCTGGGGGATGGCGACTTTGGCGAGGTCCACCCAGTCGGGCTGGGGGTCGTTGGCGGCGGCGCCGTAGAACTTGTCGTCGGAGCGGATGGGGGCGGCGCCGTCGCGCTCCTGGGCCGCCCAGGCCGGGTTGCCCTGGCGGGTGTAGACCACCGAGGTGGCCAGGTCGTAGGGAAGGCGGCGGCCTGGCCGCCGCCGTTGGGGAGGGTGCGCCAGGTGAGGGCCGGGTTCCCGGCCGGGGTGCCGGCGGTGGCGTAGAGGGCGGCCAGGGCCGTGGCGCCGTTCAAGGTGTAGCGGGCGGCCGGGCCGTGGAACTGGAGGGTCTGGGCGGGCAGGCCGCGCCCCGGGGGGGCGGCGGTGTCCACCAGCAGGTAGCCGTTGGCCAGGGGGGCGCCGCCGGGGGCGATCCCCAGGACCCCGGCCAGCTGGGGGTCGGGGGCCATGGCGATGAGGTTGCCGCCGCGCCCCACCCAGTCCGAGAGCATCGTCGCCTGGGCGGGGGTCAGGGGCATCTTGGGCAGGAGGGCCACGTCGTGGGCATCAAGGAGCGCCGGGGTGACGGCGGAAATATCCATCTCGTCGAAGGCGTTCAACCCCTCGGTGCGCAGGATCTCCCGATAGTAATTGCCGAAGGCCGAGGCCGATGACTCGATCAACAACAGCGGAGCGGCCATAGCGGTATCGATCAGCAGCAGCGCGGCGAATACCAGCAACAGACGGATGAGGGAATTTCTTGTTTTCACGGTTGAGTCTCCGGTACTCATTTGTCACTCTTGCGCATCGGGGCGACGGCTCTGGTGTCTCTCCGGCACTTCAAAGGACATGGACGCCTCACGAGCCTATTGCCATCACCCGTGGCGTACCGTCGGCGTGGTTCCAGATGGTGATGCGGCCATCCTCGCCGGCCGAAACCAGGAGCGCGCCATCCGGGCTGAAGACAACCGCGTTGATGACTCCCGCATTGCTCATGACTCGCTCGGTCCTGCCGCTGGACGCGTCCCATACGATCAACTGGCCATCGCCACCGGCGCTGCCCAGGAAGCGCCCGCCCGGCTCGAAGGCAAGCGTCCGCACTGGGCCGTGGTGACCTTGAAGCGTGCGTAACTTCAATCCGGATACCGCGTCCCATAGAATGACTTCGGAATCCCCGCCGCCGCTCGCGAGCACCCGGCCGTCCAAACTGAAGGCCAGAGCATTGACTTCATCGGAATGCCCGATCAGCTTGTTCAACAGCTTCCCGGTGGCGGTTTCCCAGACGAGAATGCAGCCCTCGGCATCGGCGCTGGCCAGCAGCTTGCCGTCAGGGCTGAAGGCGACGGCGTTGATGTAATTGGCGTGGCCAAGAAGCACCTTGTCAAGGGTGCCGGTCGCGAGCCGCCACAACATTATTCGTGTTTCCTCGCCGCCGCTGGCGAGATAGGCGCCATCCGCGCTTGCAGCCACTGCCCGGCATGGATGCTCATGGCCTCGGAAGGTCAGGAGTTGCGAGCCGCTCGCCACATCCCATGCACCGAGCACGCTGTCACCCGCGGCAATGAAGACGCGGGCCCCGTCGTCGCCGAAGGCAACGGCACGGGCAGCGGCAGACGAAAGCTTCTTCCTGGCCGTCATTTGGCGGCCGCTTGCCAAGCTCCAGTGCACCAGCATTCCGTCGTAATCCAAACTCACGAGGGTCGTTCCATCCCGGCGGATGGCGATGTCGGCAATGCCATTCCGCATCCGGGAGCCCGATTTGTGTTCGGCCGATATCGCGTGGTGCGGATAGGCAACCAACACCGAGAATCCGCCGCAGATCCTTGCCAGGAAACCGCGGCGCGAACATGGTCCATCCATTGCCAATACCCTCCTGTGTTTCTGCCCAATCGGCCGCCCCCCTGGGCGCGGCCAATTAGCCAAACTCAGGATGTCCGGACAAGACAAGCTCTTTGTTGATCATTCG
>Ga0170475_102114671_pt1 | contig 17146 bp, 30 predicted proteins | sample Soicark_Litter_5_FD_111474 | JGI IMG/M metagenome (GOLD analysis project Ga0170475, IMG submission 111474) | Avena fatua rhizosphere microbial communities from Hopland, California, USA. Combined Assembly of 48 SPs
AGAAGGCGTAAAATCCTGAGAAACAAGCACAAAAGGTAACAAAGCCATGCCTGGAATTATAGGAAAGAAAATTGGAATGACCAGCATTTACGGACCAGAAGGTGAGAGCATCGCCTGTACCGTAATTGAAGCAGGTCCAAACGTAGTCACTCAAGTAAAGAGTGTTGAAACTGACGGCTATGTAGCTATACAGTTAGCCTACGGAGAGAAGAAAGAGAAGAACACTTCTAAAGCTGCCATCGGTCACTTTAAGAAAGCCAATACAACACCTAAGCGTGATGTAATTGAGTTCAGAGATTTCAGCAAAGAGCATGCTGCTTTAGCAGAGCTTGGAAAAGAAATTCGCATCACAGATGTTTTTACTGAAGGTGATTTCATCGATGCAGTAGGAACATCAAAAGGCCGCGGTTTCCAAGGTGTTGTAAAACGTCATGGGTTCGCTGGTGTTGGTGGACAAACACACGGTCAGCATAACAGACTTCGTGCACCCGGTTCAATGGGTAACGCGTCTTTCGCATCACGTGTACCAAAAGGCAAACGTCTTGCTGGTAGAATGGGTGGCGATCGCGTGAAACTTACTAACCTACAGGTTGTAAAGATCCTTGCTGATCAAAATCTAATTGTAATAAGCGGCTCTCTACCAGGAGCTAAGAATTCAACTGTAATACTCCAAAAGTAATGGACATAGCGGTATTAAAATACAGTGGTGAGCAGACCGGAAAGAAAGTAACACTTTCAGATGCTGTGTTTGGTATTGAACCAAACGATCACGCCATTTATCTGGATGTGAAAAGTATCCTCGCGAACCAACGCCAGGGAACACACAAATCCAAGCAACGTAATGAGATCAGCGGATCTTCCAAAAAGATCAAGAAACAAAAAGGAACAGGTGGAGCCCGTGCGGGTAACATCAAGAATCCTCAGTTCAAAGGTGGTGGACGTATCTTCGGACCTACACCTCGCGACTATTCTTTCAAGCTGAACAAGAAAGTAAAAGATCTTGCGCGCAAATCTGCGCTGGCATATAAGGCAAAAGATAATTCAATTGCCGTTTTGGAAGACTTCAATTTCGAAGCACCAAAAACAAAAGAATATTTAAAATTATTGGGTGCCCTTTCATTGGGTGACAAAAAAACGCTCCTGGTTCTTCCTGCAACTAACAAGAACATTGTATTGTCTGGAAGAAATATCGAAAACTCGAAAGTGACTACAGTTGATCAAATCAATACATACGATGTGATGAATGCTGACAACGTGATTTTCGTAGAGAGCGCGATCGATAAAGTTGAGAACTTATTAAATAAAGCGTAATGAGTATTCTAAAGAAGCCATTGGTAACAGAGAAAGTTTCTGCTCTCAATGAGAAAGGCACTTACGGTTTCGTAGTAGATGCCAGCGCCAATAAGGTAGAGATCAAGAAGGCCGTAGAAAAACAATACGGTGTAAACGTACAACGAGTAAACACCATGAATATCATGGGCAAGAAGAAAGTTCGTTACACACAAGCAGGTGTTCTTGCAGGTCGCAAGCCTAATTATAAGAAAGCCATCGTAACATTGGCTTCAGGAGAAGTAATTGATTTTTATAGCAACGTATAATATTTGAGCAATGGCGTTGAAGAAATTAAAGCCGGTAACGGCAGGTACAAGACACAGATTGGCTCCGTCATTTGGTGATATCACATCATCAAAGCCTGAGAAGTCATTAGTTGTAACCATTAAGAAAACCGGTGGTCGCAATAGTGGTGGTCGTATGACAATGCGCTACATAGGCGGTGGTCATAAACAAAAGATGAGAATCATCGACTTTAAACGTGATAAAGCAGGTGTTCCTGCCACGGTAAAGTCTATTGAATATGATCCAACAAGAACAGCTCGTATTGCCCTTCTGTATTATGCAGATGGCGCAAAGACTTACATCCTTGCACCAGAAGGCTTAAAAGCTGGTCAAGAAGTAATTTCAGGTGCTGATGTTGCACCGGAAATTGGAAATGCTTTACCGCTTTCTAAAATTCCGGTTGGTACGATCGTTCACAACGTAGAAATTAAACCAGGTAAAGGGGGCTCGATAGCTCGTAGCGCGGGTTCATTTGTGCAATTATTGGCTCGCGAAGGTGCTTATGCAACTTTAAAGATGCCTTCAGGTGAAATGCGTAATGTGTTGGTTAATTGCATGGCAACAGTGGGAACTGTTTCAAACTCTGACCACATGAATGAGAGTGTTGGTAAAGCAGGCCGTAGTCGTTGGAGAGGTGTTCGCCCTCGCACAAGGCCGGTAGCCATGAACCCTGTTGATCACCCGATGGGTGGTGGTGAAGGTAGAGCTTCTGGTGGTCATCCAAGATCACGCAATGGCTTACTTGCTAAGGGTAAGAAAACCAGACACCCTAAAAAATATTCAGATCGTCTAATCATATCTAGGAGGAAAAAATAATGGGACGCTCGATTAAGAAAGGACCATACGTGGACTATAGACTTCTCAACAAAGTTGAGAATATGAACACAGCAGGCAAGAAATCTGTCATTAAGACTTGGTCAAGAAGATCGACCATCTCTCCAGATTTTATTGGTCACACTGTAGCTGTACACAACGGTAACAAATTCATACCTGTGTATGTAACAGAAAACATGGTAGGTCACAAGCTTGGCGAATTTGCCGGCACACGTACTTTCCGTGGTCACTCAGGAAATAAGAAAGATAACGCTTAGTATATAGACAATGGAAACTACAGCGAAAAAGACTAAGAGGTCAGTTGTAAAAAGAGAAAAGAAGGAAGCTCGTAAAGAGGTTGCTAAGACAGGGCCTGTAACGGCTAAATTAGTAAACGTTCCTACTTCACCACGTAAGATGCGTTTGGTGGCTGACCTGATCAGAGGCGAGCGCGTTAATAAGGCGCTTAACATCCTTAAGTATGAGCCAAAAGTTGGCGCAGCTAAATTGGAGAAACTTCTCCTTTCTGCTATCTCTAACTGGGCAGCCAAGAACCAGGATGAAAAGCTTGAAGAAGCAGACCTTTTTGTAAAAGAAGTGTTTGTAGATGGCGGTCGCATCTTAAAAAGATTAAGACCTGCTCCTCAAGGCAGAGCACACAGAGTGAGAAAACGCTCAAATCATGTGACGCTTATCGTAGAAAGCCTGAAGAGAGTTGAAGGCACTGTAGTATCAGCAGAAAAAGAAACGAAGTAAAAATGGGACAAAAAGTTAACCCTGTAGGATTTAGATTAGGCATCGTTCGTGGTTGGGATTCCAACTGGTATGGTGGCAATACATTCTCTGATAAATTGGTTGAAGATCAAAAGATCAGAAAATATATCGATGCCCGTATTCAAAAAGGCGGTATCGCTAAAGTGGTAATCGAAAGAACACTGAAGCGCATTACCCTAACCATTCACACAGCTCGTCCCGGTGTTGTGATTGGAAAAGGTGGTAATGAAGTCGACAAAATCAAAGAAGAGTTGAAGAAACTCACTGGTAAAGATGTTCAAATCAACATCTTTGAAATTAAGCGTCCAGAGTTGGATTCTAAGTTAGTGGGTGAATCTATCGCTCAGCAAATTGAAGCGCGTATCTCTTACAAAAGAGCGATGAAGCAAGCTATTGCTTCTGCGATGAGAGTAGGTGCTGAAGGTATCAAAGTAAAAGTTTCTGGCCGCTTAGCAGGTTCTGATATGGCTAGAACAGAACAATATAAAGAAGGACGCATTCCATTGCATACCCTTCGTGCCGATATCGATTATGCAATTTCTGAAGCACAAACTGTGTACGGAAAAATTGGTATCAAAGTATGGATCTTCAAAGGCGAGATCTATGGCAAACGTGACCTTTCACCAAATGTTGGATTAGTAAGCAATGCACCTCAAGGCCAACAAGCCGGCAACAAAGGCGGTGGTGGTAATGAGCGCGGTGGCGGCAGAAGAAGAGAAGGTGGCGGTGGCCGCGATGGCGGAAGACGTGGTGAAGGTGGTGGCGGTGGCCAAAGACGCGGTGGCAGTGGCGATCGTGGCGGAAGAAGAAACGGTTAATTAATTAAAGAGAAACGATTAAAGCGTAGTAACAATGTTACAGCCTAAACGAACCAAATTCAGGAAAATGCAAAAAGGACGCGTGAAGGGCATGGCCACAAGAGGTCATACCATTGCGTTCGGATCATTCGGTTTAAAATCACTCGAAGGTGGTTGGATCACTTCACGTCAGCTCGAAGCAGCTCGTATTGCGGTAACACGCGCTATGAAACGCGAAGGTCAAGTGTGGATCCGTATCTTCCCTGACAAACCAGTAACTCGTAAACCTGCTGAGGTTCGTATGGGTAAAGGTAAAGGTGCTCCTGAATATTGGGTAGCAGTAATTAAACCAGGTACCATTTTGTTCGAAGCGGGTGGTGTGAACATCGCGACTGCTAAGGAAGCGTTGAAATTGGCTGAAGGTAAATTGCCAATCAAAACAAAGTTCACAATAAAAAGAGATTACGCTGAATAATAAAGGCTATGAAGAACGCAGACATCAAAGCATTAAGCACAGCCGAACTGAATGAAAAATTACTAAGCGAGAAAGAAACGCTTCGTAAGATGAAGTTCGCGCACAAAGTTTCAGCCATCGAAAATCCGATGAAGATTAATGAAACACGCAAGTTAATTGCAAGACTAAATACGGAGTTACGAGCTAAAGAACTTCAAAAATAATTCCTATGGAAGAAAGGAACGAAAGAAAAGAAAGAATAGGGAAAGTTACCAGCAACAAGATGCAAAAAACCATCACGGTAGCTGTTGACAGAAAAGTGAAACACCCTATCTATGGTAAGTTTGTTAATAGAACTACCAAATTTAAAGCGCATGATGAAGAGAATACCGCGGGTATCGGAGATACCGTGCGCATCTCGGAAACACGCCCTTTAAGCAAAGACAAGCGTTGGAGACTAGTTGAAATAATTGAAAAAGCGAAGTAATCATGATACGCACAGAATCCAGACTTACAGTAGCAGATAACAGCGGAGCAAAAGAAGTGCTTTGTCTGCACGTTCTAGGAGGTAGCAAAAAACGCTACGCTTCGGTAGGCGACAAGATCGTAGTTACTATAAAGACTGCTCTTTCTACAAGCCAAGTAAAAAAAGGAACTGTTTCAAAAGCAGTTGTAGTAAGAACAACCAAAGAAGTGAGAAGAAAAGACGGATCATACATCCGCTTTGAAGATAATGCTGCTGTTCTTTTGAACGCTCAAGACGAACCAAGAGGTACCCGTATTTTCGGTCCTGTTGCGCGTGAGTTGAGAGAAAAGCAGTTCATGAAAATTGTTTCATTGGCCCCTGAAGTTCTATAAGCCATGGATAGAAAAAGCAACAAACAGCCGAAGTTGAACATCCGCAAAGGTGACACCGTGAAGGTGATTGCCGGTAACGACAAAGGCAAATCTGGAAAGGTACTTGAAGTACTCCTTGAGAAAAACAAGGCCGTAGTAGAAGGTGTACGTGTTGTTACAAAACACCAAAAACCATCTGCTGGGAAACCGGAAGGCGGCTTGAAAAAAACGGAAGCCCCAATTCACGTCAGCAATCTGATGTTGATTGACCCAGCGAGTGGTAAACCAACCCGCGTGGGTAGAAAGCTTGATGACAAAGGCAAGCTACAGAGATATGCAAAGAAAACCGGAGAACTGATTAAGTAATGGCAACTCCCAGACTAAAAGATAAATACACAAAGGAAATTGTACCTGCTTTAAAGCAGAAGTTCAATTACGATTCTATTATGCAAGTACCGAAGATCGAGAAGATCTGCATCAACAAAGGTATGGGCGTAGCAGTATCAGATAAGAAACTCATCGATGTTGGTATTGAAGAGATTTCGACCATCACTGGTCAAAAAGCAGTGCCAACCCGCTCTAATAAAGACATCTCTAACTTTAAGTTAAGAGCTAATGTACCTATTGGTGTGCGTGTTACACTGCGTGGTGACAAGATGTATGAGTTTTTAGACAGATTGATGAACATCTCGTTACCTCGTGTGCGCGACTTCCGTGGCGTAAGCGCTAAAGGTTTTGATGGTCGCGGAAACTATACACTTGGTGTAAAAGAACAGATTATCTTCCCTGAGATCTCTATTGAGAAGGTAAATAAGATCAGCGGTATGGATATCACGTTTGTGACCTCCGCTCAATCTGATGAAGAAAGCTTCGAACTCTTAAAAGCATTCGGGATGCCGTTTGCTACAAAAAATTAAGCTATGGCTAAATTATCTGTAATCGCAAGACAAAAGAAAAGAGAGAAATTGGTAGCAACGTATGCTGCTAAAAGAAAAGCTCTTAAAGAAGCCGGAGACTATGCCGCTTTGGATAAATTACCACGTAACGCTTCGCCTGTTCGCTTAAAAAACAGATGCAAACTTACTGGTCGTCCGAAAGGATATTTGGGAAAATTCGGAGTTTGCCGTAACGTATTTCGTCAAATGGCATCCGACGGAAAGATTCCAGGGGTAACAAAATCAAGCTGGTAAAAGCTTGAAAAAGGGCTAAAAAGCCCGAACGTTTATTTGAATTAAAAGAAATGTTCAATAACTTTGCAGCCCCGTTTTTTGGCGGGATTGCTTTTTAGTTGAAAAGGATAAAAACATGACTGATCCGATAGCAGATTACTTAACAAGGTTGCGGAATGCGATAAAATCAAATCATCGCGTAGTTGAAATCCCTGCATCCAACATCAAAAAGTAAATCACAAAGGTGCTTTTTGATAAGGGCTATATATTGAATTACAAGTTTGAAGAGACTGATAATCATCAAGGTAAGATCAAAATTGCCTTGAAATATAACCCTGAAACTAGAGAGCCAGCTATCAACAGCCTTGAGCGTATATGCTCGCCAGGTCTGCGTCAGTATGTTGGTTCTGATAGCATGCCACGTGTAATGAGCGGTTTAGGTATCGCCATTTTGTCAACTTCGAAGGGCGTGATTACCGATAAGGAAGCACGTTCACTTAGTATTGGTGGTGAAGTATTATGTTACGTGAGTTAATGATATAAGAACATGTCACGAATAGGTAAAAAAATAATTTCAGTTCCTAAAGGCGTTACGCTTAACGTTGCTAATAACAAAGTAAGTGTGAAAGGACCTAAAGGAGAGCTTCACCAAGTGATTGAGCCTGATTTTACAGTGACTCAACAAGAGGGTGAGGTTACTGTTACTCGTCCTACAGAACAGAAAAGACATAGAGCCCTTCATGCCTTGTATCGCGCTTTGATTGCGAACATGGTTGAAGGTGTTTCTAATGGATATAAAGCGCAATTGGAGTTAGTTGGCGTGGGTTATAAAGTAACTGCACAATCTAACGTGTTAGAGCTAAGCTTGGGTTATTCGCATAATGTGTTCCTAGCAGTTCCTGCGGAAGTAAAAGTTACCGCAGCACAAGAGAAGGGTGCGAATCCAACGATATATCTTGAAAGTATTGATAAACAATTAATCGGGCAGGTTGCTGCTAAGATTAAGTCACTTCGTAAAGTTGAACCATACAAAGGTAAGGGTATCCGCTTCACAGGTGAGTTTGTGCGCAGAAAAGCTGGTAAAGCTGCTGCTAAATAATTAAGTAAATAATAAGCATCATAGATAAATTACTATGGCAGGCAAGAATCGCGAAAGAAGAGCAAGATTAAAGATGAGCATCCGCAGGAAGATTGCGGGTACCACTGAATCTCCAAGACTATCAGTGTTCAGAAGTAACACAGGTATTTACGCACAGATCATTGATGACACTACAGGTGTTACGTTAGCGTCAGCTTCTACTAAGGAGATGGGCGAGAAAACCAGACTTACCCAAGAGAACTCAAAAGCTGTTGGAAAGAAAGTAGCTGAGAAAGCAATTGCTTCTGGAATCAAATCAATTGTATTTGATCGTAACGGATACTTGTATCATGGTAACATTAAAGCTTTGGCAGATGGTGCCAGAGAGGGTGGTTTGAAATTCTAAGAAATTAAGATATGTCAGTAAGTAACATAAGCACGGTAAAGGCCAGCGAGATTGACTTAAAGGAAAGAGTAGTTGCCATTCAACGCGTAGCAAAAGTGGTGAAAGGCGGACGCAGATTCAGTTTCGCAGCGATCGTAGTAGTAGGCGATGGCAATGGTGTTGTGGGCTATGGACTTGGAAAAGCAAATGAAGTGACCGATGCGATCACGAAAGGTATTGACGATGCTAAAAAGCATTTAGTGAAAGTGCCTATTATTAAAGGAACTGTTCCTCACGAAGCAATCGGTAAATTTGGCGGTGGCTTGGTGCTTTTGAAGCCGGCTTCTCCTGGTACTGGTGTAATTGCTGGTGGTGCTATGCGTGCTGTGTTGGAAAGTGCTGGCGTTCACAATGTGTTAGCAAAGTCAAAAGGTTCTTCTAATCCACACAACGTGGTGAAAGCAACTTTCAAAGCTTTGACAGGAATGCGTGATGCTTTCACCGTTGCAAAGAACAGAGGAGTTAAATTATCGAAAGTATTTAACGGGTAATAACCATGGCAAAAGTACAGATAACACAAACCAGAAGCATCATTAAAAGACCTGAGACTCAGGTGCGTACGATGAAAGCATTGGGATTGGGCAAGATGAACAGAACAGTTGAGGTTGAAAAGACTCCACAAATTGCCGGAATGATCCGTAAAGTAAATCACTTGATTACTGTAAAAGAACTTTAAAATGAAGCTGCATACATTAACACCTGCTGAAGGTTCTACAAAGAATAACAAAAGACTTGGCCGTGGTCAAGGTTCTGGCGGTAGCACTTCTGGCCGTGGTCACAAAGGCGCAGGCTCGAGATCAGGTCACAAAACCAAGGTTGGTTTTGAAGGTGGTCAGATGCCATTGCAAAGACGTGTTCCTAAATTCGGTTTTAAGAACAATAATAAAGTGTATTTCAAAGCTATCAACCTAGATGCATTAGAGGTCGTAGCTGCTAAATCAAAATCTGCTTCAATCAGTCTTCAACTTATGGTTGAGAATGGAATTGTAAACAAGAATGATAAGATAAAAGTATTAGGAAGAGGAGAGTTAAAATCTAAGATCAGCGTTGAAGCTCATGCTTTTTCTGCAACTGCATTAAAGGCTATCGAAAGCGCTGGTGGAACTGCCACAACTATTAAGTAATGAATCGATTCCTTAGCACGATAAAGAATATCTTCTCCATTGAAGATCTCAGGGTGAGAATCCTGAACACGATCGGGTATTTGGTTATTTTCCGTTTGGGTACTTTCATAGTACTTCCTGGAGTTGACCCAACCCACACAAGTCTTTCTAGCGGAGACAAGGGTGGAATATTTGGATTGTTGAATACTTTCCTTGGTGGATCTTTTAGCCGTGCATCGATTTTTGCATTGGGCATTATGCCGTATATCTCTGCATCGATCATCGTTCAGTTATTGACAGTTGCTGTTCCTTATTTTCAAAAACTTCAAAAGGAAGGTGATTCTGGTCGTAAGCGTTTGAATCAAATTACAAGAGTGTTGACTATCGTTATTTGTGGTTTTCAATCTTATGCATATTTGAAAGGCACTATCGATATTTCAGCTGTTATCAGTCCAGGCTTCTTTTATTATTTCTCATCAATTACCATTCTCATTGCAGGTACTATGTTCTGTATGTGGTTGGGTGAAAGAATAACAGATAAAGGTATCGGAAATGGTATCTCGATGTTGATCATGATTGGAATCGTTTCCCGTTTCCCTGGTGCGATCATCGATGAGGCTGTCAACGTTCGTGGAATGCAAGGTTCACTTGTATTCATTATTGAATTGCTTGCATTATTCGGGGTAGTAATGGGTGTGATTTTGTTAACGCAAGCAACACGCAGAATTCCTATCCAATATGCAAAACAAGTAATCGGGAATAAGTTGTACGGAGGTAAGCGTGATTTTATCCCGCTTAAGTTGAACTCTGCTGGTGTAATGCCGATCATTTTCGCGCAGGCTTTGATGTTCATTCCAGCGATGGTGGCAGGTATTTGGAGAGAAAGTGATATTGGAGCATATATTGGTTCTACTTTCTCTGATCCATATTCTTGGCAATATGGAGCACTCTTCGCGTCATTGATCCTGATCTTTACATTCTTCTATACTGCAATTACTATCAACTCGAATGACATTGCAGATAATTTGAAGAGAAACGGTGGTTTTGTTCCAGGCGTTAAACCGGGAAAACAAACTGCTGAATTCATAGATACAATTTTATCAAGAATTACTTTGCCGGGTGCATTATTCCTGGCTGTTATCGCCATCCTCCCTGCATTTGCGGTGAAGGCTGGTGTTGGTCAGAACTTCGCTCAGTTCTACGGTGGTACTTCTTTGTTGATTTTAGTGGGTGTAGTGTTAGATACCCTTCAACAAATTGAAAGCTATCTGTTGATGAGACATTACGAAGGCATGATGAAATCAGGCAGAGTGAAAGGACGTTCTCAATTTGCTGCGGCTTAAAAGCTGAATGGTCCACTTAAAAACGAGTGAGGAGATTCAACTAATAAAGGAAAGCGCCCAGATTCTGGGAAAAGCTCACGGTGAAATAGCCAAGCTGGTGAGGCCTGGTGTAAAGACCAAAAAGTTGGATGAAGTTGCTGAAGAGTTTATAAGGGATCATGGTGGTAGTCCATCGTTTAAAAATTACAATGGATTCCCCGCCACGCTTTGTATCTCGGTTAACGAGGTTGTTGTGCATGGTTTTCCCGGAGACTACGAGTTGAAGGAAACAGACATCATCTCCGTTGATTGTGGAGTTCTTTACAAAGGGTTTCACAGTGACTCAGCCTACACTTATCCATTGGAAGGTGTAAGACCTGAAACACTTTTATTGCTCGAAAGGACGTATGATTCTTTATATAGAGGAATTGCACAGGCCAGGAACGGTAATAGAATAGGTGATGTGGCCTACGCGATTCAAAGTTATGTTGAATCGTTTGGTTATGGTGTAGTTAGAGAGTTGGTTGGTCATGGTGTTGGAAAAAGTCTTCATGAAGATCCGGAAGTACCAAATTTTGGTAAGCGTGGGAAGGGAGTGAAGTTGGTGCCAGGAATGGTCTTCGCGATTGAACCGATGATCAATAGCGGAACCAGAAGTGTAGTGCAAGAACGAGACGGCTGGACCATCAGAACAGCGGACAGAAAACCATCGGCTCATTTTGAGCACACGGTGGCGGTAGGAGAAGACAGAACAGAGATATTGACAACGCACCAGTATATAGAAGAAAATTATAGTTATAAGTGGCGAAACAAAAGTCAATAGAACAAGACGGAACAATCATGGAAGCGTTATCCAACGCTATGTTTAGAGTACAGTTGGAAAATGGTCATGAAGTTCTGGCACACATATCAGGGAAAATGAGAATGAATTACATTCGAATTTTGCCAGGTGACAGAGTAAGGTTAGAAATGTCCCCTTACGATTTGACAAAAGGAAGGATTGTATTTAGATACAAGTAATAAGAACATGAAAGTTAAAGCATCCATAAAGAAACGCAGCGCTGAATGCAAGATCATCAGACGCAAGGGGAAACTCTATGTGATTAACAAAAAGAATCCCAGGTATAAACAAAGACAAGGTTAAAAGACTATGGCACGTATTGCTGGTGTAGACATTCCGGATAACAAGAGAGGCGAGATCAGCCTCACATATATTTTTGGTCTTGGCCGCAGGTCAGCTCAGAAAATTCTTTCACAAGCCGGTGTAAACTGGGATAAAAAAGTGAAGGAGTGGTCTGAAGAAGAATCTACTGCGATCAGAAATATTATTACGGAGCAATTCAAAATTGAAGGTGTTCTGAAATCTGAGATTCAGCTGAGCATCAAACGTCTTATGGACATTGGTTGCTACCGTGGTCTTCGTCATCGTAGAGGGCTTCCTGTACGTGGACAAACTACGAAGAACAACGCACGTACCCGTAAAGGAAAACGTAAGACTGTAGCCAACAAGAAGAAAGCTACTAAAGGTTAATTAGACAAATAGAAAGTAAACACTTTTCGTAATGGCAACCGCTGAAAAGAGAAAAGATAAAGCAAAGAAGAGAGTAGTAATTGTTGAAGCTGTAGGAGAGGCTCACATTAAAGCTAGTTTCAATAACATCATCATTTCGATGACCAACTCTACAGGCCAGGTTATTTCCTGGGCATCTGCAGGTAAGATGGGTTTCAAAGGTTCTAAGAAGAACACACCATACGCTGCTCAAATGGCGGCACAGGATTGTTCAACTAAAGCCTTCGAACAAGGTTTGAGAAAAGTTGAAGTGTTTGTGAAGGGACCTGGCGCTGGACGTGAGTCAGCCATCCGTACTATTCAGAACGCAGGCATTGAAGTAACCGCGATTCGCGATGTTACACCGCTGCCGCACAATGGTTGCCGACCTCCTAAGAAAAGAAGAGTTTAATAATATATAATTGAAGATCACGGTTAAATGCCTGATCTAAAATTCAAAATCTAAATAGAATGGCAAGATATACAGGCCCAAAAGTAAGAATCTCAAGACGTTTTAATGAGCCTATCATGGGCGACAATAAAGCGCTTGCTAAGAAGAACTATGCTCCTGGTATGCATGGACGTGGCAAGAAACGTAAGCAATCAGAATATGCTACGCAGCTTGCTGAAAAACAAAAAGCAAAATATATATACGGCTTGCTAGAGCGCCAGTTTGCAAAATTATTTGATACTGCCACTCGTAAAAAGGGTGTAACAGGTGAGATTTTATTGCAGCTTCTCGAAGCGAGATTAGACAATACGGTTTATCGTTTGGGTATTGCACCAACCCGTAGAGCTGCGCGTCAGCTTGTAGGTCATAAACACATTCTTGTGAATGGAGACGTGGTTAATATATCTTCGTATACTTTGAAACCTGGCGATCAGGTAGCTGTTCGTGAGCGATCAAAGTCATTAGAGGTGGTGACCAACAGTCTTTCTACTCAAGGTGCAAAAAAAATACAATTGGTTAGAGTGGGATGGTAATGAGTATGTTGGTAAACTTATTAATTTACCTCCTCGTCAGGATATTCCTGAAAACATCAACGAGCAGTTAATCGTTGAGTTGTACTCTAAGTAATTTTAACAGTTAATCACACAAACTATGTCAATATTAGCATTTCAAATGCCAGAGAAGGTTGTGATGGAGAAGTCTGATGATTTTCATGGACTTTTTACATTCAAACCGCTGGAAAAAGGATATGGTGTTACCATCGGCAACGCGCTGAGAAGAATTCTTTTATCCTCTCTGGAAGGTTATGCCATTACAGGTATAAAGATCCCAGGGGTGCTTCATGAATTCTCTACTATCGAAGGTGTTGTAGAAGATGTGGCCGAAATCATTTTGAATCTTAAAATGGTAAGGTTCAAGAAAGTAGCCGACAACTTTGATAGCAAGATCACAGTAAGCATTAAGAAGCAAAAACAATTTAAAGCTGGTGACATTGTAAAGTATACTTCAGCATTTGAGATCCTTAATCCTGAGCATGTTATCTGTAACTTAGATGAGTCTGCTCACTTCGAGATCGAATTGAATCTTGAGAAGGGAAGAGGTTATCTTCCTGCAGAAGAGAACAAACCCGCTGAACAAGTATTCGGATACATTCCCATTGACGCGATCTTCACACCAATTAAGAATGTGAAGTACAGCGTAGAAAATACCCGCGTTGAGCAAAAGACTGACTATGAAAAATTAGTTATCGACATCGAAACAGATGGCTCAATTCACCCTGAGAAAGCATTGGAAGGCGCTGCTCATATTTTGATCCAGCACTTCAGGTTATTCTCTGACAAATCTATTGAACTCGAAACAGGTAAAGACGCTGAGATCGAACAAGTAGATGAGGAGATGCTTCATATGAGGAAATTACTCAAGACTGGTTTACATGACCTGGATCTTTCTGTTCGCGCTTACAACTGCTTGAAAGCTGCTGACGTGAAGACACTTGGTGACCTGGTGGAACTTGAGATTTCTGATATGATGAAATTCAGAAATTTTGGTAAGAAGTCGTTGGCTGAGTTAGAGCAACTGGTTGCTGAGAAAAACCTCACCTTCGGTATGGATCTTTCTAAGTATAAATTGGACGAAGATTAATCATGAGACACGGAAAGAAAATTAATCACTTAGGTAGAAAGAGCGCACATAGACATGCGTTACTATCTAATATGGCATCATCGCTGATTATGAATAAAAGAATCACGACTACAGTTGCTAAAGCGAAAGCGTTGCGCAAATATGTAGAGCCTCTTCTTACAAAGGCTAAAGATGATACTATGCATTCTCGCAGAACGGTGTTCTCTTATCTTCAAGATAAAGAATCTGTATCAACACTTTTTGGTGAAGTAGCATCAAAGATTGCTGACAGACCAGGTGGTTACACCCGCATCATAAAGTTGGCTGACAATCGCCTTGGAGATAATGCAGAAATGTGTTTTATCGAATTAGTAGACTTCAATACTTTATATTCGAAAGATGCTGAAGTGAAGAAGGCTAAAACGCGTAGAGGCAAAAAGCCAGCCGGCAAGAAAGCTGAAGGCGCTGAAGGATCTGCAGAAGCTGAAACACCTGCTGCTGAGAAGCCTGCTAAAAAAACAGCAAAAAAGAGCACTAAAAAAGAAGATAAAGAATAGTGATCAACGTCATAAAATATAAAAAAGGGATTGAGCTTTTGTTCAATCCCTTTTTTATTGACCATACAACAGTAAAAAAATGTTTTAAAGAGGCCTATTCATAAGGTCGTTACATTATTTTTGTGACCAATATGCAAAAGAAAGCTTATCTCCTCCTTGAAGATGGTTTGTTAGTAGAAGGTATAGCGATCGGTAAGATCGGTACGACCGGTGGTGAAATCTGTTTTAACACCGGAATGACAGGGTACCAGGAAATTTACACCGATCCATCATACTACGGGCAAATCATTGTAAATACGAATGCGCACATTGGTAACTATGGCACCGTTGATGAAGAGCAAGAATCAGTTGCTCCCAAAATAGCAGGCCTTGTTGTGAATGACTTTTCAGAAGTGTTTAGTCGTAAGACCTCAAAAGAAAGCCTTCAACAGTATTTAGAGAAGCACAACGTTAGCGGCATTGCAGATGTTGATACGCGCAAGTTGGTCCGTTATATCAGAAGCAAAGGCGCTATGAACGCCTTGATTTCTTCAGTGCTCACGCCTGAGCAAATGAAGGAAGAGATTAAGAAAGTGCCATCAATGGATGGACTTGAGCTTTCGTCTATCGTCAGTACGAAAGAAGCTTACTTTGCAGGTGATCCTGGTGCCAAAATTAAAGTAGCCGCACTTGATCTGGGCATAAAGAATAACATCTTGAGAAACCTTGCAGCGCGTGGTTGCTACATTAAAGTTTTCCCAGCCAAAACACCTTATAAAGAAATGGCTTCATGGAACCCCGATGGATTCTTTATTTCTAATGGCCCTGGTGATCCGGCTGTAATGGACTATGCCATCAAGACTGTAAAGGAAGTATTGGATTCTAATAAACCAACTTTTGGTATTTGTCTTGGCCATCAATTAATGGCGCAAGCAGCAGGCTTAACAACTTACAAAATGCACCATGGCCATCGCGGTCTTAACCATCCGGTAAAGAATCTTATCAGTGGCAGAGGCGAGATGACTTCACAGAATCATGGTTTTGTGGTAAGTGAAAAAGATATCGAGAAAAATCAGAATGTTGAGGTAACGCATCTTCACTTGAACGATAACACCATCATGGGTATTCGTCTGAAGAATAAGAGAGCTTTCTCGGTGCAGTATCATCCCGAGGCATCTCCTGGTCCGCATGATTCAAACTATCTATTCGATCAATTTATTCAAATGATATAGTGTCGACCGTGTGCGGCACATTTAAACAACCTTAATACCTCAAATCCTAAAATCAAATTTTATGAGTTTAATTGAAAGTATCCACGCCCGCCAAATTCTTGATAGCCGTGGAAACCCAACTGTTGAAGTTGATGTAGTTACCGAAAGCGGAGCCTTCGGTCGGGCAGCTGTTCCATCTGGTGCATCTACCGGTACCCACGAAGCTGTTGAATTACGCGATGGTGATAAGAAAGTTTATGTTGGTAAAGGCGTGTTAAAAGCTGTTGATAATGTTAATAATAAGATTGCAGCAGAGCTTGTAGGATTTGACGTGTTTGATCAGAATCTGCTAGACAAAATCATGATCGATCTTGATGGCACACCTACAAAAGGAAAATTAGGTGCTAATGCTATCTTGGGTACTTCACTTGCAATTGCTAAAGCTGCTGCTATGGAAGCAGGTATGCCATTGTATCGCTACATCGGTGGTGTAAATGCTAATACGCTTCCAGTACCTATGATGAACATCCTTAATGGTGGTAGCCACGCTGATAACTCAATCGACTTCCAGGAGTTCATGGTTATGCCAGTAAAGGCAGACACTTTCTCTGAGTCACTTCGCATGGGTACTGAAATATTCCATACGCTAAAGAAAGTATTACACGATAAAGGTTTCTCAACAAATGTTGGTGATGAAGGTGGTTTTGCACCGAACATTAAATCAAATGAAGAAGCTATTGAGATTGTATTGCAAGCTATTGAGAAAGCCGGTTTCAAACCTGGTGAAGATGTCTTCATCGCGATGGATGCTGCAAGCTCTGAGTTCTTTGACAGCAAAACACAGAAATACACTTTCAAGAAATCAGATGGCAAACAATTGAGCTCTGATGAGATGGTAGAATACTGGGCAAAGTGGGCAAGCAAATATCCAATCATTTCTATTGAAGACGGTATGGCAGAAGAAGATTGGGATGGTTGGAAAAAAGTTACTGACAAGATTGGTAAGAAAGTTCAGTTAGTTGGTGATGATTTGTTTGTAACCAATGTTGAGTTCTTACAAAAAGGTATTGACCTTGGTGTTGCTAACTCAATTCTTGTGAAAGTAAACCAAATCGGTTCGTTGACTGAAACCATCAACGCAGTAAACCTTGCAAAACGTAATAGCTATAAGAGCATTATGTCTCACCGCTCTGGTGAAACTGAAGACAGCACTATCGCTGACTTAGCAGTTGCATTGAACACAGGTCAAATCAAGACTGGTTCTGCTTCACGTTCTGACCGTATGGCGAAATACAATCAGTTGATTCGCATTGAGGAAGAGCTTGGCGAAGTTGCTTACTTCCCTGGAAGAAAATTCTAAGAAGAATACG
>Ga0170475_127220596_pt1 | contig 17107 bp, 32 predicted proteins | sample Soicark_Litter_5_FD_111474 | JGI IMG/M metagenome (GOLD analysis project Ga0170475, IMG submission 111474) | Avena fatua rhizosphere microbial communities from Hopland, California, USA. Combined Assembly of 48 SPs
GGGATTTGCAATTTAACTAATTGATAATTAAGAAACTAAGTTTTTATGCCTACTATTCAACAGTTGGTTCGTAAGGGAAGGACGCAAAAAAGCAAGCGCAGCAAGTCAGCGGCCCTTGTTTCATGCCCGCAAAAGCGTGGTGTTTGCACAAAGGTGTACACTACTACCCCTAAAAAACCAAATTCAGCACTTCGTAAAGTTGCCAAGGTACGTTTGACCAACAAGACCGAGGTTATTGCCTATATTCCTGGTGAAGGACATAATTTACAGGAGCACTCAATAGTACTTGTACGCGGTGGTCGTGTGAAGGACCTGCCAGGCGTACGTTATCATATAGTGCGTGGAGCATTGGATACTGCCGGTGTTGAGGCACGCAGGCAAAGGCGCTCAAAATACGGAGCGAAAAAACCTAAGGCAGGAGCAGCTGCTGCTGCAGCAAAAAAGAAATAGTCATTATTAGCTAGCGATATAAAATGAGAAGAACCAAAGCTAAAAGCAAAATTATACTACCTGATCCAAAATTTGGTGATGTGGTAGTAACCAAATTCGTAAACAATTTGATGTGGGACGGTAAAAAGAACAGTGCCTACACTATTTTTTACGAAGCCCTTGATATTGTTGAAAAACGTACCAAGGAAAGTCCGTTGGAGATTTGGAAAAAAGCTGTTGAGAATGTTACCCCAGCTGTTGAGGTACGTAGCCGCAGGGTTGGTGGTGCAACTTTCCAGATTCCTACACCGGTGCGCGAGAGCCGCAAACAGTCATTGGCCATGAAATGGTTGATACTATACGCACGCAAACGCAACGAGAAATCAATGGGTGAAAAATTAGCAGGTGAAATTATTGCTGCTTCAAAAGAAGAAGGCGCTGCATTTAAAAAGAAAGAGGATGTGCACCGTATGGCTGATGCAAATAAAGCCTTCTCGCATTTCCGTTTTTAATTGAAAAGAATAAAATAATATATGTCATTAGATTTAAAATATACACGTAACATTGGAATCGCAGCGCATATTGATGCGGGTAAGACTACCACTACCGAGCGTATCCTTTATTACACAGGTGTAAACCACAAAATTGGTGAGGTGCACGATGGTGCAGCTACTATGGACTGGATGGTGCAGGAGCAGGAACGTGGTATTACCATTACATCTGCAGCTACAACTTGTTTTTGGAACTACCGCGACAATAAATACAAAATCAACATTATTGATACCCCGGGCCACGTGGATTTTACCGTTGAGGTAAACCGCTCGCTTCGTGTATTGGATGGACTTGTGTTTTTGTTTAGCGCAGTTGACGGTGTTGAACCGCAATCAGAAACGAACTGGCGCCTTGCTAACAATTATAATGTTGCCCGTTTAGGTTTCGTAAATAAAATGGACCGTTCAGGTGCCGATTTCCTTATGGTTGTAAAACAGGTTAAGGAAATGTTGGGATCAAACGCTGTTCCATTGCAATTACCAATTGGTGCTGAAGACAATTTTAAGGGAGTTGTTGATTTGATCAACTTTCGTGGAATGGTTTGGAACGAAGCTGATAAAGGAATGACTTACGAGGTTATTGATATTCCTGCTGACATGGTTGAAGAGGCCAAAGAATGGAGGGAAAAATTACTTGAAGCCGTTTCAGAATACGATGATAAATTGATGGAGAAGTTTTTTGACGCTCCTGAAACCATTACTGAGCGCGAAGTGCTTGATGCATTGCGTAAATCGGTATTGGACATGAAAATAGTTCCAATGGTTTGTGGTTCGTCTTTCAAAAACAAGGGCGTGCAAACAATGCTGGACTTAGTAATGGAATTGTTGCCAAGCCCGCTTGACCGCTCAAATATTGTTGGAACAAATCCTGACACAGGTGAAGAGGTTACGCGTAAACCTGACTATAATGATTCTTTTGCTGCGCTTGCATTTAAAATTGCTACCGACCCATTTGTAGGCCGTTTGGCATTTATTCGTGTTTACTCGGGTATGCTTACTGCAGGATCATACGTACATAACATGCGTAGCGATAATAAGGAGCGTATTTCGCGTATTTTCCAGATGCATGCCAACAAACAAAATCCTGTTGACCAATTAGGCGCAGGTGATATTGGTGCAGTAGTAGGTTTTAAAGATATTAAGACAGGTGATACACTTTGCACAGAGGGTAAGCCAATCATTCTTGAATCAATGAATTTCCCTGAGCCGGTAATTGGTTTGGCTATTGAACCAAAAACACAGGCTGATATTGATAAATTAGGCGTATCATTAAACAAACTATCTGAAGAGGATCCGACTTTCCGTGTTAAAACGGATGAAGAGACAGGACAAACCATTATTTCAGGAATGGGTGAGTTGCATTTGGAGATTATCCTTGACCGTTTAAAACGCGAGTTTAAAGTTGAGTGTAACCAGGGAGCGCCACAAGTTGCATACAAAGAATCTATCAAGGGCAAGGTGAATCACCGTGAAGTTTATAAGAAACAAACAGGTGGTCGCGGTAAATTTGCCGACATACAGTTTACCATTGAAGCACAACCTGACAAGACCAAATTGGGTCTTGAGTTTGTGAACGAGATTAAAGGTGGTAATGTACCACGTGAATTTGTTCCCTCAGTAGAAAAAGGTTTCCGTGAGGCCATGAAAACGGGTGTACTTGCCGGTTATACCATGGACTCAATGAAAGTGACGTTGACAGATGGATCATACCACGCGGTTGACTCGGATGCATTTTCATTTGAAATGGCTGCGCGTTTAGGATACCGTGAAGCATTGCCAAAAGCAACACCAATTATTCTTGAACCAATCATGAAACTTGAGGTGTTGACGCCTGAAGAAAACATGGGTGATGTGGTTGGCGATTTGAACCGCAGGCGTGGCCAAATGCAGGGCTTTGATGAGCGTGCAGGAGCTAAAGTTATTAAAGCACTGGTTCCGCTAAGCGAAATGTTTGGATACGTGACCCAATTACGTACCATCACTTCTGGTCGTGCATCATCAACAATGGAGTTTGACCATTACGAAGAAGCCCCACGCAGCATTGCAGAGGATGTAATTGCAAAAGTTAAAGGAAAAGTAACAGCATAATTCATAAGATTAGTAAGAATTAATGGCACAGAAAATAAGAATAAAATTAAAGTCATACGATCACAGCCTGGTTGATAAATCAGCTGAGAAAATCGTTAAGACAGTTAAAGCAACAGGTGCAGTGGTTAGTGGTCCAATTCCATTGCCAACCAACAAGCAAATTTACACGGTGTTGCGTTCACCACATGTTAACAAAAAAGCACGTGAACAGTTCCAGTTGAGCTCCTACAAACGCTTAATGGATATTTACAGTTCATCAGCTAAAACTGTTGATGCGTTAATGAAACTTGAATTACCAAGCGGTGTTGAAGTTGAAATTAAAGTTTAGGTTAAAAAAAATAAATAAGTAAATAATAACTCCATAAAAAATGGCAGGATTAATAGGTAAGAAAATAGGAATGACTAGCATCTTTAGTGCCGAGGGTAAGAACATACCATGCACGTTAGTAGAGACTGGTCCTTGTGTTGTTACACAAGTTAAAACCGTTGAAAAAGACGGTTACGCTGCAGTACAGTTAGGTTTTGGCGAGCGCAAAGAAAAGCACACCACTTCGGCTCTTATGGGCCACTTTAAAAAAGCGGGTGTTGCACCAAAACATAAGCTGGCTGAATTTCATGGTTTCGACAATGAATTGGCTTTGGGCGCTGAGCTTAAGGCAGACTTCTTTGCGGAAGGCGAATTTGTTGACGTAACCGGAAGAACTATTGGAAAAGGATTCCAGGGTGTTGTAAAACGTCACGGTTTTGGTGGTGTGGGTGGACAAACCCACGGTCAGCACAACCGTTTGCGTGCTCCAGGTTCAATGGGAGCATGTTCTTTCCCTTCACGTGTTTTCAAAGGAAAACGTTTGGGTGGACGTATGGGAAATGCCCAGGTTAAAATAAAAAATTTACAGGTTGTTCGTGTATTGGCCGATAAGAACCTAGTGGTTATTAAAGGTTCGGTACCGGGTCCTAAAGGTTCAATTTTAAAAATTGAGAAGTAACATGGAAGCAGCAGTATTGAATATAGAAGGTAAAGAAACCGGTCGTAAAATAAAACTAAACGATGGTATCTTTGGAATTGAACCAAACGATCATGCAATTTATCTTGACGTTAAACAAATTCTGGCAAACAGGCGCCAGGGTACACATAAAATAAAACAGCGTGCTGAGGTAGCTGGTTCAACCCGCAAATTACACCGCCAAAAAGGAACTGGTGGTTCACGTAAGGGAAGTATTAAAAATCCATTGTACAAGCAAGGTGGTACCATGCACGGTCCTGAACCGCGTGATTACGGATTTAAACTGAATAAAAAGGTTAAGAAACTTGCACGTAAAAGCGCCCTTGCTCACAAAGCAAAAGGAAAAGGAATTTTGGTTGTAGAAGACATTAAGTTGAAAGCAAATAAAACAAAAGAATTTGCTGCTGTATTAAAGAGTTTAAAAGCTGATGGACGCAATTCATTGGTTGTGGTTAGCGGACACAATGAGCAATTGTATCTTGCATCACGCAACATTGAAAAAACAAACCTGATTGTTGCCAGCCAGCTTAACACGTATGATATTATGCGTGCACATAACCTGATCCTGACCGAAGGAAGTGTTGCCGAGATTGAAAAACTATTTAACAATTAATTATCATGGCGAACATTATTATAAAACCAATCATTTCTGAAAAAGTAACCGCGTTGACTGAGAAGAATAACCGTTACGGATTTTGGGTGGCACGTACAGCGAACAAGATTGAAATTAAAAAAGCCGTTGAGAAGCATTTTAATGTAACAGTTGAAACTGTAAACACAATGGTAACTGGTGGTGGTAAGAAAAACGCGAAATACACAAACCGCGGAGTTTCTTATGCAGCGGCATCAGTACGTAAAAAGGCCATTGTTACAGTTAAACAAGGCGATGTAATTGATTTATTTGGTAACATTTAAGAATAGGACAAATGGCATTAAAAAAATTCAGACCAACCAGCGCAGGAACGCGTCATCGTACGTTAACTACGTTTGAAGAGGTTACAACAGCTAAGCCTGAGAAATCACTTTTGATTAAAAAGAAAAAAAGTGGTGGACGTAACAACATGGGTAAAATGACCATGCGTTACATTGGTGGTGGACATAAAAAAATGTTTCGTTTGATTGATTTCAAACGTACGCACCACGGTATTGCAGCAACTGTAAAAACCATTGAATATGATCCAAACCGCAGTGCATTAATAGCGTTGGTTGTATATGCAAACGGATTGAAAACATATATTATTGCACCTCAAGGATTGAAAGTGGGACAAAAGATTATAAGTGGTCCCGGTGTTGCTCCTGAAATTGGCAACGCATTACCGCTTGCTGAAATTCCATTGGGAACAATCATTCACAACATCGAATTGCAACCTGGTAAGGGAGCATCGTTGGTGCGTGGTGCGGGTGCATATGCACAATTGGCGGCACGTGACGGAAAATATGCGGTTGTAAAAATGCCTTCAGGCGAAACACGTATGGTTCTTATAACTTGTCTTGCAACTGTGGGCGCTGTGTCAAATCCTGAGAACAACCTGATTCGCGCTGGTAAAGCTGGCCGCAACAGGTGGAAAGGTATTCGTCCACGCGTTCGTGGTGTTGCTATGAACCCGGTTGATCACCCAATGGGTGGTGGTGAGGGCCGTGCTTCAGGTGGTCATCCACGTTCACGCAAAGGGTTACCTGCCAAAGGTTACAAGACGCGTGCTCCTAGGAAGTACAGCAATAAATTAATCATTGAAAAAAGGAAGAAATAATTTAAGATAAAGTAAGAAATGGGTCGTTCATTAAAAAAACCACCGTATGTACACCACACGTTAATTACACGTTCGGCAGCACAGGTATCTTCAGGAAAAAAGACAGTGATCAAAACCTGGTCACGGGGCTCAACTATTATTCCTGACTTTGTAGGTATAACCTTTGCGGTACATAATGGAAATAAATTCATTCCTGTTTACGTAACAGAGAACATGGTTGGACATAAGTTGGGTGAATTTTCACCAACGCGTACATACCGTGGTCATGCAGGAAACAACAAAAAAGATAAAGCAGCTAAATAAAATTATACTGAAGCAACATGGGTGCCAGAAAAAAAATAAAAGCAGATCAAATTAAGGAAAGCAGGAAGACATTGGGCCTCGCGGTATTGCGTGACCAGCCTACTTCACCTCGTAAAATGAGGACACTTGCTGACTTGGTTCGCGGAATGAATGTAGTACAAGCGCTGCATATTTTGCAACACAATCCTAAGCATAGCTCAAAAAGTTTGGAAAAACTTTTACGTTCGGCTATTGACAATTGGGGTACTAAAAACGGGAATCAAAACCAAGATAAACTTGTGGTAAAAACCATTATGGTTGATAGTGCAAGCGTATTGAAGCGTATTCGTACAGCGCCACAAGGACGTGCGAACCGCATTCGCAAGCGTTCAAACCATGTAACAATTATTGTAGACAACGAATAATATTTATAGAAAAGAATGGGACAAAAATGTAATCCAATTGGCAACAGGTTAGGCTTCATCAAAGGATGGGATTCAAACTGGTATGGCGGCAGGTTTTATGCCGACAAATTAACTGAAGACGAAACCATTCGTAAATATTTGATGGCTCGTTTGCGCAAAGCAAGCATTGCGAAAATTATTATTGAGCGTACGCTTAAATTGATTACCGTTACAATTAATACCGCACGTCCGGGTGTTATCATTGGTAAGGGTGGCCAGGAGGTTGATAAGCTTAAAGAAGAGTTAAAGAAACTTACCGGTAAGGAAATTCAGATAAACATCTACGAAATTAAACGTCCCGAATTGGATGCGCGTTTGGTGGCTGATGGTATTGCACGCCAGATAGAAGCGCGTATTTCTTACCGCAGGGCAATAAAAATGTCAATTGCATCGGCAATCCGTATGGGTGCAGAAGGCATTAAGGTAACAATTGCTGGTCGCTTAAACGGTGCTGAAATGGCACGTACCGAGTCTTTCAAGGACGGTCGTATTCCATTGCATACCTTGCGTGCCGATATTGATTATGCACATGGAGAAGCGTTAACTACGTATGGTTTGCTTGGAATTAAAGTATGGATTTGTAAAGGTGAGGTTTATGGTAAACGTGACCTGTCTCCAAACTTTGGTGCAAATAAAGCATTGGCAACTGCACAGGGCAATAGTGGTGGAAACAAGCCTGGTGGTGACCGTAAATTTGGACACCGTGGTGGCGGAGGTAAAAAAAGGAAATAATAATATTTAAGATAAGGTAGTCATGTTACAACCAAAGAGACAGAAGTTCAGGAAAATGCACAAAGGCAAAATGAAGGGCAACGCCAAGCGCGGCTCAAGCATTGCTTTTGGATCATTTGCAATAAAATCCATGGATATGACATGGGTAACATCGCGTCAAATTGAGGCGGCCCGTGTTGCAGTAACCCGTTTTATGAAACGTGAAGGAAAAGTTTGGATCCGGATTTTTCCTGACAAGCCAATAACCAAAAAACCTTTAGAGGTACGTATGGGTAAAGGAAAAGGTGCGCCTGAATTTTTTGTTGCTGTTGTAAAACCCGGCCGTATTTTATTTGAGGTTGATGGTGTTTCAAAGGAAACAGCAATGGAAGCAATGCGTTTAGCGGCTCAAAAATTGCCTGTGCGCACAAAATTTGTTACACGTCACGATTACGAATTAGCAAAATAATAACAGAGTATGAAGAACAGTGAAATAGCAGCTCTTTCGGTTGAGGACTTAAAAGCGAAAGCTACTGAGTTAAGCGCAAATCTTGAGAAAATGGTGTTGAATCATGCCATTACTCCATTGGAAAACCCGCTTACATTACGCCATACCCGTAGGGAAATTGCCCGCGTAAAAACCGAGTTAACAAAAAAAATAAAATCTTCAAAATAACCACATGGCTGAGAAGAACACACCAATAGAAAGAAACGACCGTAAAGAAAAAATCGGGATTGTTGTTGGCAATAAAATGCAAAAATCAATCACCGTTACGGTTGAACGTAAAATCATGCATGGCAAGTACCATAAGTATTTGAAGAAAACAAGCAAGTTTTACGCACACGATGAAAAAAATGAATGCGGTATTGGCGACACAGTTCGTATTGCCGAAACACGCCCCATGAGCAAATTAAAGCGCTGGAGGCTGGTTGAAATAATTGAAAAAGCTAAATAATATTTTTTAGACAATGATACAGCAAGAGTCACGATTAGCAGTTGCCGACAATAGCGGAGCAAAAGAAGTTCTTTGCATCCGTGTATTAGGCGGTACAAAAAGAAGGTATGCATCAATTGGTGATAAAATTATTGTTTCTGTAAAGGACGCTATTCCCGCAGGAAACATTAAAAAAGGAGCGGTTTCTACAGCAGTGATTGTTCGCACCAAGAAAGAAGTTAGGCGCCAGGATGGATCGTATATCCGTTTTGATGACAACGCAGTGGTGTTATTGAACCAGGCAGGTGAGATGCGCGGCACACGTATTTTTGGACCGGTGGCACGTGAATTAAGGGAGAAACAATTCATGAAAATTGTTTCACTTGCACCCGAAGTAATTTAATTATTTGAAGAGGTTATGCAAAAGAAATTACATATAAAAAAGGGCGATACTGTGATGGTAATTGCCGGTGTAAACAAAAACAAGCAGGGAAAAATCATTGAAGTTGACCGCGCTAAATCGCGTGCAAAGATTGAAGGATTAAACCTGGTGAAAAAACACTCTAAGCCTTCAGCCAAGAGTCCACAGGGTGGAATTATTGAAGAGGAAGCAGGAATACACGTGTCAAACCTGATGTTGATTGTGAATGGTAAACCATCACGCAAAAGGGTTGAAACTACTGAGAAAAAAACAACAAAAACAAAAAAGACTAAGGAGGTAACCAAATAATGAGCTACGTTCCACGCCTTAAAGAAAAGTATAAGAAGGAGATTGTTTCTTCTATGCAAAAACAGTTTAGTTACAAAAATGTAATGATGGTACCTAAATTGAAGAAGATTTGCATTAACCAGGGTATTGGTGATGCTGTTGGTGACAAAAAAATGATTGAAGCTGCGTTAAAAGACCTTTCAATTGTTACCGGTCAAAAAGCCGTTCCAACCAAATCGCGTAAAGATATTTCGAATTTTAAATTGCGTAAAGGAGTAAACATCGGTACACGGGTTACATTGCGTGGCGACATGATGTTTGAATTTCTTGACCGTTTAATTTCGGTTTCACTGCCGCGTACACGTGACTTCAGGGGTGTAAATCCCAAGGGGTTTGACGGTTCAGGTAATTTCACATTTGGTGTGAAAGAGCACATTATTTTCCCTGAGATGGACATTGACAAAGTGAACAAGATTTTAGGGATGGACATAACGTTTGTTACCAGTGCAAAAACAAACGAAGAAGCAAAAGCATTAATTACAGAGTTCGGTTTTCCGTTCACCAAAAAATAATAAAAGGAAATGGCAAAAGAATCAATGAAGGCGCGTGACAAGAAGCGTGCAAGATTAGTAGATCAATACGCTGAAAGACGTGCAGCGCTTAAAAAAGCGTTACTTGCCGGTGATGTTGATGCAATGAAAAAGTTGCAGGAGCTTCCCAAAAATTCTACGAAAGTCCGCAAGCGTAACCGCTGTATGTTGACCGGTCGCCCGCGTGGGTATATGCGCCAATTTGGTGTATCGCGTATTGTTTTCCGCGAGATGGCACTGAACGGAAAAATTCCGGGTGTAACAAAGGCTAGCTGGTAATTAAAAAAAATTGAAAAGAAATTATGACAACTGATCCAATAGCAGATTATTTGACCCGCGTGCGCAACGCGATAAAGGCCAACCACAAGGTGGTTGAAGTGCCTGCGTCAAATTTGAAAAAAGAATTGACAAAAATCCTTTTTGAAAAAGGATATATACTTAACTACAAGTTTGAAGACGATGACAAGCAGGGTAAGATCAAAATCGCATTGAAATACCACCCTGTTACAAAATCATCGGCAATCAAATCAATGGAACGCATCAGCCGCCCGGGTTTACGTAAGTATACCGATGCTGACGCATTACCAAAAGTAATCAACGGTTTGGGTATTGCCATTATTTCAACATCAAAAGGTGTGATTACCGATAAGGAAGCACGCAAAATGAATGTTGGAGGCGAAGTATTGTGTTACGTTTATTAATATTAAAAAATAAAAAGAATTTATCATGTCACGTATAGGTAAATCACCAGTAATTGTACCGAAAGGAGTTGATGTTAACGTTGATAAAAATCATATCAAGGTTAAAGGACCAAAAGGCGAATTAAACCAGCCTTTCAATCCTTCCATCAGCATTTCGGTTGAAGAAGGAAGAATAAATTTCAAACGTTCATCTGACGATAAAAATGTACGCGCGCTGCATGGTTTGTACCGTGCCCTGATCAATAATATGGTTATTGGCGTATCGCAAGGTTACAAGATCGAGCAGGAATTAATTGGAGTGGGTTACAGGGCTAATGCTAGCGGCCAGCAATTGGAGCTTTCATTGGGATTTTCTCACAACGTAATTTTTGAAATTCCGAAAGAAGTAAAAGTGATTACTTCACAGGAAAAAGGTCAGCCTCCGCGCATCACACTTGAGTCGTATGACAAGCAATTGATAGGTATGGTTGCTGCAAAAATCCGCTCATTGCGCAAGCCTGAACCTTATAAAGGAAAAGGTATCAAATTCGTAGGTGAAGCATTAAGAAGAAAAGCAGGAAAAGCTGCAGGTAAAAAATAATTAAGTCATGGCATTAACTAGAACAGAAAAAAGAGACCGCATACGTAAACGTATCCGCAAAACCATTTCGGGTACGGGCCAACGTCCAAGGTTAGCTGTATTTCGCAGCAACGGGCAAATTTACGCACAAGTTATTGATGACATAAAAGGTGTCACTGTTGCATCGGCAGCATCGTTAAAAATTACGGCATTGCAAAAAGGCAATAAAACCGACCAGGCTAAAGCAGTTGGGAAAATTATTGCAGAGAGTGCAATTAAAGCTGGAATTACAGAAGTGATTTTTGATCGCGGTGGTTATTTGTACCATGGCCGTGTAAAAGCACTTGCCGAGTCAGCACGCGAAAATGGTTTAAAATTCTAAGAAAGAGATTATGTCAAAAGAAACAGTAAAAAGAGTTAAGTCAGCTGATCTTGAATTAAAAGATAAACTGGTTGCTGTAAACCGTGTTACCAAAGTAACAAAGGGTGGCCGTACATTCAGCTTCTCAGCCATAGTGGTTGTAGGAAATGAGAATGGTATTGTTGGCCATGGTTTAGGTAAAGCCAAAGAGGTTACCGAGTCAATTACAAAAGGAATTGATGATGCCAAGAAAAACCTTATTAAAGTTCCTGTTGTAAACGGTACTGTACCTCACCAGCAATGGGGCGAATTTGCAGGCGCACGTGTGTTTTTGAAACCTGCCGCCAGCGGTACGGGAGTAATTGCAGGTGGTGCCATGCGTGCTGTACTTGAAAGCGTAGGCATTAAAGATGTATTGGCAAAATGCCAGGGATCGGCAAACCCGCACAACGTGGTAAAAGCTACTATTAATGCACTTTCAAATATGCGCGATGCTTATACTGTAGCTGAACAACGCGGTATTTCATTGGAAAAAATATTTAACGGATAATACCTTGAATAATGGGAAAAGTTAGAATTACACAAATCAAAAGTACGATTGATCGTACGCATACACAAAAAGCAACTGTAAGGGGCTTTGGAATTAAAAAAGTGCACGGTTCTGTTGAGTTGGAAGCAACACCACAGATACTGGGAATGATAAAAAAAGTTCAACACCTTATAAAGGTTGAAAACATTTAATTGAAGAAAAATGAAATTAGAAAATCTTAAACCAGCTGAAGGTTCTACAAAAGTAAACAAGCGTTTGGGTCGTGGACAGGGATCAGGCCGTGGTGGAACATCAACACGTGGACACAAAGGTGCGAAAGCCCGTGCCAATTACAAGCGTAAGATTGGATTTGAAGGAGGTCAAATGCCTTTGCAAAGACGTGTACCTAAATTCGGTTTTAAAAATATAAACCGTGTTGAATACAAAGGAGTAAATCTTGATACAATACAGGAACTGGCTGAGAAAAAAGGAATTGATACGGTTACACCTGAAGTCCTTTTCAAGCAGGGCCTTGTTGCTAAAAAAGATAACGTGAAGATTTTAGGTCGTGGCGAGTTAAAAGCAAAAGTAAAAATATCAGCACACGCATTTTCTGCAACTGCTAAAGCAGCCATTGAAGCTAAAGGCGGTGAAGCAACCACACTATAACAAGTAACATCGAATGAGAGGATTTATTCGCACATTAAAAAATATTTGGAGCATACCTGAACTTAAATCCAGGATTGTAAATACGTTAATGTATTTATTGATCTTTCGAATTGGTTCATTTGTACTTCTTCCCGGCATACACTCCAATAGTTTGGATTCGCAAAGTAATGCAAGCGGATTGGCCGGTTTGATTGATATTTTTTCAGGAGGAGCTTTTTCAAGGGCATCCATTTTTGCATTGGGAATTATGCCTTATATATCGGCATCCATTATTATGCAGTTAATGGGTATTGCGGTACCAACCATTGCGCGCATGCAGCGTGAGGGTGAAAGTGGCCGTAAACGCATTAACCAGTGGACACGCATTCTTACAATTGGTATTTGTCTGGTACAGGCACCAGGCTATTTGGCAACAATGGTTCCGGCCGATGCAAAAACACCCGGGTTTTCACCGTGGTTAGCTGTATTTGTTTTAATGGCTGGTACTATGTTCATTATGTGGCTCGGTGAAAAAATCACTGACAAAGGGATTGGAAATGGTATTTCTTTACTGATCATGGTTGGTATCATTGCTAAATTGCCGGCAGCGTTCCTGCAGGAATTTGCGGCACGTAACCAAAGTGGTGGTTTTGTAATTCTTCTTTTGGAAATTGTGATGTTGTTGCTGGTAATTGTTTTCTCAATTATGCTTGTTCAAGGTACACGCAGGATTCCATTGCAATTTGCAAAACGTATCCAGGGTAACAAGCAATACGGAGGAAACCGCTCCTATTTGCCTTTAAAGGTAAATTCAGCCGGTGTAATGCCAATTATTTTTGCCCAGGCGTTAATGTTTATTCCCTCATACATTGCATTGGCAACACAAACACAGTGGCTAAACATGAATCCTTTTGGGTTCTGGTACAACTTCTTCTTTGCTATTTTAATTATTGTGTTTACTTATTTCTATACCGCTATTGTGTTTAACCCGCAAAGTATGGCCGAAGAAATGAAGCGTAACAATGCCTTTATTCCGGGTGTAAAACCTGGTAAACAAACGCAGGAATACATTGACAGCCTTATTTCAAAAATTACATTGCCCGGGTCAATATTCCTGGCTGGTGTGGCTATTTTGCCAACGTTTGCGCAAATGATTGGCATTAAACAGGCATTCGCTTATTTTTATGGAGGAACATCGTTGTTGATTATGGTGGGTGTGGTTTTGGATACGTTGCAGCAAATTGAAACGCATTTAATCAATAAAAAATATGATGGTTTGATGAAAGAGGGACGAATTAAAGGACGTGGAACAGCAATGCCGGCAGTGGCTCAATAAAAAAAAAGGATGTCGAAGCAATCAAATATTGAACAGGACGGAACGATTTTAGAAGCGTTGTCAAATGCTATGTTCAGGGTTGAACTGCAAAACGGCCATGTAATTATTGCACATATTTCAGGTAAAATGCGCATGCATTATATTAAAATTTTACCTGGCGATAAGGTGAAGCTTGAACTTTCGCCTTATGATTTGAATAAAGGAAGAATTATTTTACGCTATAAATAAGATTAAAATGAAACAGGCGCTTCAACCAAATAAATGAAGCGACTGTTGACAAACGGAAATAAAATAAAAGAACAGATGAAAGTAAGAGCATCAATTAAAAAACGTTCAGCAGACTGCAAAATAGTACGCAGGAACGGCAAGCTTTATGTGATTAACAAAAAGAACCCTAAATTTAAACAACGTCAGGGCTAATAATATTTTTTAAAACTATGGCAAGGATTGCAGGTATAGATTTACCAAAAAACAAAAGAGGCGAAGTAGGTTTAACCTACGTTTACGGTATTGGACGAAGTAAATCGCGCGAAATTCTAAAAGCAGCAGGTGTTGATTTCAACATCAAAGTTGGTGAGTGGAATGACGAGCAGGTTACAAAAATCCGTAACGTAATCAATGAAACAACCAAGGTTGAAGGTGCACTTCGCTCAGAGGTTCAACTTAACATTAAGCGTTTGATGGACATCGGTGCTTACCGTGGCGTTCGTCACCGTGTTGGCTTACCTGTTCGTGGGCAAACTACAAAAAACAATGCGCGTACACGTAAGGGTAAACGTAAGACTGTTGCTAATAAGAAAGTAGCTGCTAAATAGTAATTAAACAGAATAACAGATAAAAGGTTTATGGCAAAAGCAACAACCGAAAAAAAGAAAAAGAAAAAAGTAGTGGTGGATGCTGTTGGACAATTGCACGTTAATGCAACATTCAACAACATCATTATCTCATTGACTAATGGTAGCGGCCAGGTTATTTCGTGGTCGTCAGCCGGTAAAATGGGTTTCCGCGGATCAAAAAAGAACACTCCGTATGCTGCCCAGGTAGCTGCCGAAGATTGTTCAAAAGAAGCGTTTGAAAACGGACTTCGTAGGGTAAAAGCGTTTGTAAAAGGCCCGGGTGGCGGACGTGAGTCAGCAATTCGTGCAGTGCACAATTCAGGTATTGAAGTAACCGAAATTGTTGACGTTACGCCTTTGCCACACAATGGCTGTCGCGCACCTAAGAAAAGAAGAGTTTAAAAAATTTAAATGCAGATATAAAATAGTATGGCACGTTATATAGGTCCAAAATCAAAAATTGCGCGTAAGTTCCGTGAACCGATTTTCGGTGCGGATAAATATCTTGAGAAAAAGAATTACCCTCCAGGCCAGCACGGTCCGAATAAGAAACGCATGAAGCAAAGTGAATATGCTGTGCAGTTGCAGGAGAAGCAAAAAGCAAAATATACGTATGGTATATTAGAGCGCCAGTTCTCAAACCTGTTCGTAAAAGCAGCCCGAATGAAAGGCATTACCGGTCATAATTTGCTTGCACTTTGTGAAGCACGTTTGGACAATACGGTTTACCGTTTAGGCATTGCTCCAACACGCAGGGGTGCACGTCAATTGGTAGGCCACCGTCACATTACCGTGAATGGTGAGGTTATTAATGTACCAAGCTATACCCTAAAAGCAGGCGATATAATTGAAGTACGTGAACGTTCAAAATCACTTGAAGCTATCAGCAATTCAATTTCAACCAACCCAAGCAAATTTGAATGGCTTGACTTCAACGCATCTGACAAAAAAGGAACATTCCTTCAAATGCCAGACCGGACGCATATTCCTGAAAATATTAAAGAGCAATTAATTGTCGAATTATATTCTAAATAATTAAATAAAAAAAAACAATGGCTATACTTGATTTTCAAAAGCCTGACAAGGTTATAATGATTGCATCAGACGATATGTCTGGTCAGTTTGAATTTCGTCCACTAGAACCTGGTTATGGTATTACAATAGGCAATGCATTAAGGAGGATTTTGCTTTCTTCATTGGAGGGCTTTGCCATTACTTCGGTTAAAATTGAGGGTGTTGAGCACGAGTTCTCATCAATCAAGGGCGTTATTGAAGATGTTACTGATATTGTTTTGAACTTAAAACAGGTTCGTTTTAAACGTCAAATTAACAATACCGATACGGAACATGTGGTGATCAACATCAAAGGTCAGGATACATTTACAGCCGGAGATATTGGAAAATTCACTTCAGGTTTCCAGGTTTTGAATCCTGATTTGGTTATTTGCAATATGGAAAAAGGAACTTCACTGAACCTTGAAATTGCTATAGCAAAAGGTCGCGGTTATGTTCCTGCTGAAGAGAACAAAACAAATTCAGCACCAATTGGAACTATTTTTGTTGATTCAATTTTTACACCAATCAAAAATGTAAAATACGGCATTGAAAATTATCGTGTAGAGCAAAAAACGGATTACGAAAAATTAGTGATGGATGTAACTTCTGATGGATCAATTCATCCTAAAGAAGCATTGAAAGAAGCAGCTAAAATTCTTATTCACCATTTCATGTTGTTCTCGGATGAAAAAATCACCCTTGATGCACAAGATAAAAAAGAAGAGGAAGAATTTGATGAGACAAGCTTGCATATGCGCCAGTTGCTTAAAACCAAATTGGTTGACATGGACCTTTCAGTACGTTCATTGAACTGCTTAAAGGCTGCCGATGTTGAAACACTTGGCGAACTTGTTGCCTACAATAAAAACGACTTATTGAAGTTCCGTAACTTTGGTAAGAAGTCATTGACAGAGTTGGAAGACCTGGTTGAATCAAAAGGACTGCATTTCGGCATGAACGTTGCGAAATATAAATTAGACAAAGATTAATATTAAATAAAATGCGTCAGCCAGAGGCTGATCACCTATTGGGTGAAATATTGAAAAACATTTTAAGAATTGAAAAATGAGACACGGAAAAAAAGATAATCACTTAGGCCGCACAAAGGAGCACCGCGCTGCAATGTTGTCAAACATGGCCGGGTCATTGTTGTTACACAAACGTATTTTCACTACAGTTGCAAAAGCAAAAGCATTGCGCATGTATGTTGAACCGTTAATTACAAAATCAAAGAACGACACCACGCATAACCGCAGGACAGTGTTCAGTTACCTTGGCAATAAAGTTGCCGTAAGTGAATTGTTCCGAGTAATTTCCCCAAAGATCATTGAGCGTAATGGTGGTTATACACGCATTATCAAAACGGGAAACCGCCAGGGAGATAATGCAAAATGTGCATGATTGAATTGGTAGATTTCAACGAGATTTATACCAATGCCAAGGGTGAAAAGAAAGCGAAAACAACACGTAGAAGCCGCGCCAAAAAACCGACTGCTAAAAAAGAAGCAGAAAGTGCTGAAGGCGCTGAGGAAAAAGGCGAATAATAAGCTTGCAGCCAGTGGCTGAC
>Ga0170475_111445915_pt1 | contig 17094 bp, 16 predicted proteins | sample Soicark_Litter_5_FD_111474 | JGI IMG/M metagenome (GOLD analysis project Ga0170475, IMG submission 111474) | Avena fatua rhizosphere microbial communities from Hopland, California, USA. Combined Assembly of 48 SPs
GATTTGTGTATCGTATTATCGGCGAACGTTGTTTGCAACGGGAGACAGACCATGTACGCACAGCTGGTGGAAACTGGCCTTACGAAGGTCCAGACGCTTGATGACATGAGCTCGGAGGAGCAAGCCTTCCAGGCGCGCATCGATGCCGGGGTCAAGATCGAGGCGAAGGATTGGATGCCGGAAGCCTACCGCAAGACCTTGATCCGTCAGATTTCTCAGCATGCTCACTCGGAAATCGTCGGTCAACTGCCCGAAGGCAATTGGGTCACGCGCGCGCCGACCTTGAAGCGCAAGTCGATCCTGCTGGCGAAGATCCAGGACGAAGCCGGCCACGGCCTGTATTTGTACAGCGCGGCCGAAACGCTGGGCGTCTCGCGCGACGAACTGCTGGCCGCGCTCCACTCCGGCAAGGCCAAGTATTCGAGCATTTTCAATTACCCCACCTTGACCTGGGCCGACATCGGCGCCATCGGCTGGCTGGTCGATGGCGCCGCCATTATCAACCAGATTCCCCTGTGCCGGTGCTCGTACGGCCCGTATTCGCGCGCGATGATCCGTGTTTGCAAGGAAGAGTCGTTCCACGCGCGCCAGGGCTACGACATCATGATGAGCCTGGCCAGGGGCACGCCCGAGCAAAAGGCGATGGCCCAGGACGCGCTCAACCGCTGGTGGTGGCCGTCCCTGATGATGTTCGGCCCGTCCGATGCCGACTCCGTCAACAGCGCGCAGTCGGGCAAATGGCGCATCAAGCTGTTTTCGAACGACGAACTGCGCCAGCGCATGGTCGATCAGACCGTGCCCCAGGCCGAATTCCTGGGGTTGACGATCCCCGACCCGAAGCTGAAATTCAACCACGAGACTGGCCATTACGAGTTCGGCGAAATCGACTGGGCCGAATTTCACAACGTCTTGAAGGGCAACGGCCCGTGCAACCGCGAGCGCCTGCGCACCCGTGTCCAGGCGTGGGAAGACGGCCAGTGGTTCCGCGACGCGCTGGTGGCGCATGCCGACAAGCAGGCCGCCAGGAATGCCGCATAACGACCACATAATACGGAGAACATGATGAGCAAGGAATGGCCGCTCTGGGAAGTCTTCATCCGCAGCCAGCATGGCCTGGCGCACAAGCACGTAGGCAGCCTGCACGCGCCGGATGCCGGGATGGCGATCAATAACGCGCGCGATGTCTACACCCGCCGCAACGAAGGCGTGTCGATCTGGGTCGTGCGCGCCGCCGACATCGTCGCCAGCAGCCCGGCGGACAAGGACGCGCTGTTCGAGCCGGCCAACAGCAAGGTCTATCGCCATCCGACCTTCTTCCCGATGCCGGAAGAAGTCAAGAATCTGTGACGCGGCCATGAACGAAAAGTTTGAATACCTGCTGCGCCAGGGCTACAACGCGCTGATCCTGTCGCAGCAGCTGTCCCGGCTGTGCGGCAAGGGCCCGGCGCTGGAAGAGGACATGGCGCTCACCAATGTCGCGCTCGATCTGCTGGGCCAGACCCGCATGTGGCTGACCTATGCCGGCGAGCTCGAAGGCCGCGGCCGCGACGAAGACCGGTTGGCTTTCCTGCGCGACGCGCACGAGTACCGCAACGTCCAGCTGGTGGAGCAGCCCAACGGCAGCTACGCCGACACGATGATGCGCCAGTTCTTCTTCGACACCTGGCATTACTTCCTGATGCAGGGCCTGCTCAAGTCGAGCGACCCGCGCATCGCCGACATCGCCGGGAAGGCGGTCAAGGAAGCGACCTACCACCTGCGCCGCAGCGGCGACCTGGTGGTGCGTCTGGGCGACGGCACGGACCTCAGCCACGCCAGGATGCAGGCCGCCGCCGACGACCTGTGGACCTACACCGGCGAGCTGTTCCTCTACGACGACATCGACAATGCGATGGTGGCGCAGCGCGCCGCGCCGGCGGCCGAGGGCCTGCGCGCGGCCTTCCTCGAGCACGTGGGCGAGATCTTCGCCGAAGCGACGCTCGCGATGCCCTCGCCTGACGCCTACATGCAGCGCGGCGGCAAGCAGGGACGCCACACCGAGCATCTCGGCTACATCCTGGCCGAAATGCAGTTCCTGCAGCGCGCCTACCCCGGAGTCGAGTGGTAATGAAAACGCAGCCTGTCACGCTGGAACAGGTATGGGCTTGGCTGGGCGAAGTGGCCGATCCCGAAATCCCGGTGATCTCGGTGGTGGACCTGGGCATCGTGCGCGACGTGGCATGGAACGGCGACGAGTGCGTCGTGACGGTCACGCCCACGTATTCCGGCTGCCCGGCGATGCAGGTCATCGCCGACTCCGTGGCCGATGCGCTGCGCCTGCGCGGCCTGCCCAAGGTGCGGCTGGTAAGCCGGCTCTCGCCGGCCTGGACCACCGACTGGATGAGCGAAGCCGGCAAGGCCGCGCTCAAGGGCTACGGGATAGCGCCGCCGGGCCAGCAGGCGATCGACATCAGCGGCCTGCGCGCCGGCGTCAAGCGCCGCGCCGCGCCCGCGCTGGATCTGACGTGTCCGCGCTGCGGATCGCGCCACACCGAGCTCGTCAGCCAGTTCGGCTCGACGCCGTGCAAGGCGCTCTACAAGTGCCTGGATTGCCGCGAGCCTTTCGATTACTTCAAGTGCCATTAGGGCGACCATGAGCAAGTTCTATCCACTGACCGTGGCGAAGGTGAAGAACGAGACGCGCGACGCCATCGCCGTCACCTTTGACGTGCCGGCCGAATTGAAAGAGACCTTCGCCTACCGGCAGGGCCAGTACCTGACGCTGCGCGCGACGATCGGCGGCGAGGACGTGCGCCGCTCGTATTCGATCTGCTCGGCGGTGCAGGACGATATGCTGCGCGTGGCGATCAAGCGCACTCCCGGCGGGCTGTTTTCGACCTGGGCCAACGAGCGTCTCAAGCCGGGCGTCACGCTCGATGTGATGCCGCCGATGGGTCACTTCAACGCGCCGCTCGACGCGGCCAGCGAGAAGCACTACCTGGCCTTTGCCGCCGGCAGCGGCATCACGCCCATCCTTTCGATCATCAAGACCACGCTGCTGGCCGAGCCGAGGAGCCGCTTCACGCTCGTCTACGGCAACCGCGCCTCGTCGACCGTGATCTTCCGCGAGGAGCTGACCGACCTGAAGGACTTCTACATGGAGCGCCTGAAGCTGGTCTACGTGATGAGCCGCGAGCAGCAGGACATCGAGCTGTTCAACGGCCGCATCACGCACGACAAGTGCAGCCAGTTCCTGCGCCACTGGATCGCCGCCGGCGACATCGACATGGCCTTCATCTGCGGCCCGGAGGACATGATGCACGGCGTAGCGGCCGCGCTGCGGGAAGCGGGGCTGCCGAAGGAGCGCATCCGCATCGAGCTGTTCGCCGCCAGCATCCCGAAGCAGGGGCATCAGCCGCGCCAGGCCGAGGCCGGTGCGCGCCACCAGACCGAAGTGACCGTCATCATGGACGGCAACGCCGCCAGCTTCACGATGGACAAGGACAAGGAATCGCTTCTCGACGCCGGCCTGCGCGCGGGCATCGACATGCGCTACGCGTGCAAGGGCGGCGTGTGCTCGACCTGCCGCTGCAAGGTGCTCGACGGCGAAGTGGAGATGGACGTGAACTATGCGCTCGAGGACTACGAGGTGGCGCGCGGCTTCGTCCTGAGCTGTCAGAGCTTCCCGGTCACCGACAAGGTCGTCGTCGACTTCGACCAGGCCGAATAAACTGGGGAACGAAAGCCAGTCGGCGCCGTAGGGCTCCCCCCAGTCCGCACCTACCCGTCATTCCCGTTGAGGCGGCCATCGTCTCGCGGCGGGCCATTGGAACCACAATCAGAACGGAGGCAACATGAGCTACCAATTCATCCAGTTCAAGATCGAAGATGGCGTTGCGCTGTTGACGCTGAATCGCCCCGACCGCCTCAACAGCCTCACCCAGGCCATGCATCTTGAAATGCGCGACGCGCTGGAGACGCTCCAGGCCGACAAGTCGGCGCGGGTGCTCGTGCTCACCGGCGCCGGCCGCGGCTTCTGTGCCGGCCAGGATCTGGCCGACCGCTCGGTGGAACCGGGCGCGCAGGGAGTGGACCTGGGCGAATCGGTCGAGAAGTTCTACGCGCCGCTGGTACTGACGCTCAAGAACCTGCCGATGCCGGTCATCTGCGCCGTCAACGGTGTGGCCGCCGGCGCCGGCGCCAATCTGGCGCTGGCTTGCGACATCGTGGTGGCGGCCAAATCGGCCAGCTTCATCGAGGCGTTCTGCAAGCTCGGCCTGATCCCCGACACCGGCGGAACCTGGCACCTGCCGCGCCTGATCGGCCCGGCGCGCGCCGCCGGCCTTGCCATGCTGGGGGAGAAACTGAGCGCCGAAAAGGCCGAGCAATGGGGCCTGATCTGGGCTTGCGTGCCGGACGAAGCGCTGATGGACGAGGTGATGGCCATGGCCGAGCACTTCGCCAGCGCGCCGACCAAGGGGTTGGCGTTCACCAAGAAGGCGCTGCAGGCCAGCTACGCCAACACGCTGCCGGAACAGCTCAAGCTCGAAGGCGAGATGATGCGCGAACTAGGCTACAGCCACGATTACCGCGAAGGCGTCGCGGCCTTCCTCGCCAAGCGTCCGGCGCACTTCAAGGGGGAATGACGATGCAAGCGCTTCTGAAAAGTAACCTCGTCGCCGTCGTCGGCGCCGGTGCAATGGGCTCCGGCATTGCGCAGGTCGCGGCCGCAAGCGGCCACCAGGTCCGGCTTTTCGACGCCCGCCTTGACGCGGCGGACAGGGCCATCGCCGATATCGGCAAGGTCTACGACAAGCTGGTCGACAAGGGCAAGATGGACGCGGCCGAGGCTTGCCTTGCGCGCGAACGGCTCGCGAGCGTGGCCGCGCTGGACGACCTCAGCGAGGCGGCCATCGTAATCGAAGCGATTGTCGAAGACCTCGACGCCAAGCGCAAGCTGTTCACCGAACTCGAGAACATCGTCGGCGAAGCCTGCATCTTGGCGACCAACACCTCGTCGATCTCGGTCACGGCGATCGCGGCGGCGTTGCGGCGCCCGGGGCGGCTGGTCGGCATGCACTTCTTTAATCCGGTCCCGCTGATGGCGCTGGTGGAGGTCATCAGCGGCCTGGCCACCGACAAGGGCGTGGCCGACACGGTGTACGCGACCGCCGAAGCCTGGGGCAAGAACCCGGTGCATGCCCGGTCGACGCCCGGCTTCATCGTCAACCGCGTCGCGCGCCCGTTCTATGCCGAGGCGCTGCGCCTGCTGTCCGAGCAGGCCGGCGAACCGGCGACGCTCGACGCGGTCATGCGCGACTGCGGCGGTTTTCGCATGGGACCGTTCGAACTGATGGACCTGATCGGCCACGACGTCAATTTTTCGGTCACTCGGTCGGTGTTCGCCGCCTATTTCGGCGACCCGCGCTTTACGCCATCGATCCTGCAGCAGGAGTTGGTGAACGCCGGTTTCCTGGGCCGCAAGACCGGGCGCGGCTTCTACCGCTATGACGAGGGCGCCGCGCAGCCCAAACCGCAGCTCGAGGCGTCGCGGCCGCAGCCGCAAGCGGTGAGCATCGGTATTGTCCCCGGTGGGAGCAGCGCCCTCACCGATCCGATGGAGGCGCGCTTTGCGGCAGCCGGCCTTACCGTCACCCGGCGTGAACTGCCGCCCGGCCAGCACGAGGCGCCGGCCTTCTACTGCGATGGCGCCAGCGTGTTCCTGACGGACGGCCGCAGCGCCACCGAGCGCGCAGCCGACAACGGCCATCCGGACACGGTGCTGTACGACCTGCTGCTCGATCCTGCCGGCGCGAGCCGCATTGCGCTCGCCCGCGCCGACCACTGCAGCGATGCAGCCTACCATGCCGCGGTCGGCTTGTTCCAGGCCGCCGGGTTTGCCGTCACGCGCCTTGACGACGTGCCCGGCATGGCCGTCATGCGCACCGTCGCCATGCTCGCCAACGAAGCGGCGGACGCGGTGAACCAGGGCGTGTGCAACGCGCGCGCGGTCGATATCGCGATGCGCAAGGGCGTGAACTACCCGCGCGGCCCGCTCGCGTGGGCGGACGCGGTGGGCATCGCGCACATCGTCACTGTCCTGTCGAACCTGGCGGCCGCGTACGGCGAAGACCGCTATCGCGTATCGCCGCTGCTGCGCCGCAAGCTGGCCGCCGGAGCGCGTTTCCATGCATAGCGATCCGCAAGCGCTGGCTGAACTGGCCGGCAAGACGATGTACGAGCGCGACCCGGCCAGCCAGGCGCTGGGCATGACGCTCGACGAGATCCGTCCGGGATATGCGCGCATGTCGATGCCGGTGCGCGCCGATATGCTCAACGGGCACCGTACCTGCCACGGCGGCTACATCTTCATGCTGGCCGACAGCGCTTTCGCGTTCGCCTGCAATTCGCACAACTTCAACACGGTCGGCGCCGGTTGCGCCATCGATTACCTGGCGCCGGCACGCGAAGGCGACCTGTTGACGGCGGAGGCGGTGGAGCTGGCGCTGCTTGGCAGAACCGGCGTCTACGACGTCGCCGTGACCGACCGGGAAGGGCGCAAGATCGCGCTCTTTCGCGGCAAGTCGCATCGCGTAAGCGGGTTTGTGGCCGAGACGGCCGCCTGAATCCGCATGAAGGAGGCCCAGATGGTCCAACGTCATCCCGCTCCCGGTGAGCTCGATCCTATCGAGCGCGCCAGCCGCGACGAACTGCAGGCGCTGCAGCTGGAGCGGTTGAAATGGTCGCTCGCGCACGCCTACGGGAACGTGCCGCACTATCGCGCGGCCTTCGACGCCGCCGGGGTCCATCCGGGCGATCTGAAGTCGCTCGCCGACCTCGCGCAGTTCCCGCTTTCGGACAAGAAGACCCTGCGCGACAACTACCGGTTCGGCCTGTTCGCGGTGCCGCGCGAGAAGGTGGCGCGCATCCACGCTTCGTCCGGCACCACGGGCCAGGCGACCGTGGTCGGCTACACCAGGAACGACATCGACACCTGGGCCGGCGTGGTGGCGCGCTCGATCCGCGCCGCCGGCGGGCGCCCCGGGGACATGGTTCACGTCGCCTACGGCTACGGCCTGTTCACGGGCGGCCTGGGCGCGCACTACGGCGCCGAGCGGCTTGGCTGCACCGTCGTGCCGATGTCGGGCGGGCAGACCGAAAAGCAGGTGCAACTGATCCGCGACTTCAAGCCGTCGATCATCATGGTCACGCCCTCGTACATGCTCAACATCGTCGAGGAGTTCGCGCGCCAGGGGATCGACCCGGCCGGGTCGTCGCTGAAGGTCGGCATCTTCGGCGCCGAGCCCTGGACCGAGGCGATGCGCAGGGAGATCGAGGCCCGCGCGGGAATCGATGCGGTCGATATCTACGGCCTGTCCGAGGTCATGGGGCCGGGCGTGGCGAGCGAGTGCGTCGAGAGCAAGGACGGTCCGGCGATCTGGGAAGACCACTTCTACCCGGAGATCATCGACCCGGAAACCGGCGAAGCGCTGCCGGACGGCGAAGAGGGCGAGCTGGTGTTCACTTCGCTGACGAAGGAAGCGCTGCCGGTCATCCGCTACCGCACGCGGGATCTGACGCGCCTGCTGCCGCCCACCTCGCGCGCGATGCGGCGCATGGGCCGCATCGCCGGCCGTTCGGACGATATGCTGATCATCCGCGGCGTGAACGTGTTCCCGAGCCAGATCGAGGAGCTGATCCTGAAGATGCCGGCGCTGGCGCCGCAGTACCAGCTGGTGGTGGGGCGCGAGGGCCATCTCGATACGCTCGAGGTGCGCGGCGAGCTGCGCACCGCCGCGATGCCGAGCGACACGGTGGACGCGTTGCGTCGCGAACTGCAGCACTGCATCAAGACTTACGTCGGCGTGACCGCCAAGGTGACGCTGATGGCGCCGCAAGGCATCGAACGGACCGTGACCGGCAAGGCCCGGCGCGTGCTCGACAAGCGTCCCAAACCCTGAACGAGGAGACACCACTTGAACGACGCATATATTTGCGACGCCATTCGCACCCCCTTTGGCCGCTACGGCGGCGCGCTGTCCACGGTGCGCGCCGACGACCTGGCCGCATTGCCGATCGCCGCGCTCATCGCCCGCAACCCCGGCGTGGACTGGGCGGCGGTCGACGACCTGTATTACGGCTGCGCCAACCAGGCCGGCGAAGACAACCGCAACGTCGGCCACATGGCCGGCCTGCTGGCCGGGTTGCCGCCGGAGGTGCCCGGCACCACGATCAACCGCCTGTGCGGTTCGAGCCTCGACGCCGTCGGCATCGGCGCGCGCGCGATCCGCGCCGGCGAAGCGAACCTGATCATCGCCGGCGGCGTCGAGAGCATGACGCGGGCGCCTTTCGTGATGGGCAAGGCCGACAGCGCGTTCTCGCGCGCGGCCAGGGTCGAGGACACCACCATCGGCTGGCGCTTCGTGAACCCGCTCTTGAGAGCGAAGTACGGCATCGACTCGATGCCCGAGACGGCCGAGAACGTCGCGACGGAATTTAACGTCAACCGCGCCGATCAGGACGCGTTTGCGCTGCGCAGCCAGCAGCGCTGGGCGCGCGCCAACGAGGCCGGACTGTTCAAGGACGAGATCGTTCCCGTCACCATCCACGGAAAAAAGGGCGAGTCGCGCGTGTTCGACACCGACGAGCATCCGCGCCCCGAGACGACCATCGAGTCCTTGGCCAGGCTCAAGGGTGTCGTCATCCCGGATGGCACGGTCACCGCGGGCAACGCCTCGGGCGTGAACGACGGCGCCTGCGCGCTCTTGATCGCGTCCAGCGCCGCGGCCGGGCGCTACGGTTTGAAGCCGCGCGCGCGCGTCGTGGGCATGGCGACGGCCGGCCTGGCGCCGCGCATCATGGGCTTTGGCCCGTCGCCGGCGACCAGGAAAGTGCTGGCGCAGACCGGCTTGACGCTCGGGCAGATGGACGTGATTGAGCTGAACGAAGCGTTCGCCGCGCAGAGCCTGGCGGTGACGCGCGACCTTGGCTTGCCTGACGACGCCGGGCACGTGAATCCGAACGGCGGCGCGATTGCCATCGGCCATCCGCTTGGCGCTTCCGGCGCGCGGCTGGTGACGGCGGCGGTCAACCAGCTGCACCGCGGCGGCGGGCGCTATGCGCTGTGCACGATGTGCATCGGCGTCGGCCAGGGCATCGCCCTCATCGTCGAGCGCGCGTGAGCGGGCATGGTGAAGGTCTATGAAATCGACGGCGTGCGCCCGGTGGTGCACCCGAGCGCCTACGTCCATCCGAGCGCGGTGCTGATCGGCGACGTGATCGTCGGCCCGCGCTGCTACGTCGGCCCGCTCGCTTCAATGCGCGGTGATTTCGGCCGCCTGATCCTGGAAGAGGGCGCAAATCTCCAGGATACCTGCGTGATGCATGGCTTCCCGGGCGAGGAGACCGTGGTGGAAGTGGACGGCCACATCGGCCACGGCGCCGTGCTGCACGGGTGCCGCATCAAGCGCAACGCGATGGTCGGCATGAACGCGGTGGTGATGGACAAGGCCGTGGTGGGCGAGGAATCGATCGTGGCGGCGATGAGCTTCGTCAAGGCCGGCATGGTGATCCCGCCGCGCAGCCTGGTGATGGGCGCGCCGGCGCGCGTCATGCGCGAGCTGACCGAAGACGACGTGAATTGGAAGAGCTTCGGGACGCAGCAGTACCACGAACTGAACGTGCGTTCGCTGCGGACCATGCGCGAGGTGGAGGCATTCACGGAAGCCGAGCCCGGCCGCCGTGGCATCGACTTCGGCGCGGACGCGCACAAGCCGAAGGCATGACCCCTCTGTAACGAACAAACACTGACAGGAGACCTCAACATGGGCAACGTTATGACACTGCAAAGCTTGATCGGCGGCCGCTGGCTCGGCGAAACCGCGCATACACCGTTATATAGCGCCATCAACAACCGGCTGATCTACCATACCCACGCCGAGAAGATCGACTTCGGCGAGGCAGTGAGCTATGCCCGCAAGACCGGCGTGCCCGAACTGATGAAGCTCGACTTCCAGAAGCGCGCCCAGCGCCTGAAGGCGCTCGCGCTCTACCTCATGGAGCGCAAGGAAGAGCTGTACGAGATCTCGCACCTGACCGGCGCGACCCGCCCGGACAGCTGGGTCGACGTCGAGGGCGGCATCGGCACCTTGTTCGCCTACGCCAGCATTGGCAGCCGCGAACTGCCGTCGTCGAATGTGCTGCACGAGGGGCCGGCCATGGCGCTGGGCAAGCGCGGCGGCTTTGCCGGCACCCATATCCTAGTGCCGCGTGGCGGCCTCGCGGTGCACATCAACGCCTTTAATTTCCCGATCTGGGGCCTGCTCGAAAAATTCGCGCCGAGCTTCCTGGCGGCGATGCCGTGCATCGGCAAGCCGGACACCGCCACCAGCTATCTGACCCACGCGCTGGCGCGCATGATGATGGAGTCGAACCTGCTGCCGGACGGCGCGCTGCAGCTCGTGATCGGCGGCGCCGGCGACCTGCTCGACCGCCTGACCGGCTTCGACACCGTCACCTTCACCGGTTCGGCAGACACCGCCGCCAAGTTGCGCGCGAACGCCAACCTGATCAAGGAGTCGGTGCCGTTCACGGCCGAAGCCGATTCCCTCAACTGCGCGATCCTGGCGCCGGACGTCACGCCCGAGGACCCCGAGTTTGACCTGTTCATCAAGGAAGTGGCGCGCGAGATGACCGGCAAGGCCGGCCAGAAATGCACCGCGATCCGCCGCATCGTCGTGCCCGAAAACCGCGTCGAAGCGGTGGGCGAACGCTTGCGCGAGCGCCTTGCCAAGACCGTGGTCGGCAATCCAAAGGTCGAGGGCGTGCGCATGGGCGCGCTGGCGTCGATGGAGCAGCACCGCAACGTCAGCGAATGCGTCGAGATGCTCGCGCGCGGCAACGAGGTGCTGTTCGGCGCGCGCGACGGCTTCAATCCGGTCGGCGAGGATGCCGCCAACGGCGCATTCTTCTCGCCCACCCTGCTCCTGTGCCGCAATGCGCGGGATAACGACGCGGTGCACGACATCGAAGCCTTCGGCCCCGTCAGCACCTTGATGACCTACCGCGACATCGACGAGGCGCTGGCGCTGGCCGCGCGCGGCAAGGGCAGCCTGGTGAGCACGCTGGTGACGAAAGACCCGGCCATCGCCGCGCACGCCGTGCCGGTGGCCGCCGCCTCGCATGGCCGCGTGCTGATCCTCGACCGCGAATCGGCGGTCGACTCCACCGGCCACGGCTCGCCGCTGCCGCAACTGAAGCACGGCGGTCCGGGCCGCGCGGGCGGCGGCGAGGAGCTGGGCGGCATCCGCGCCGTCAAGCACTTCCTGCAGCGCGCCGCTGTGCAGGGCTCGCCGACGATGCTCACCGCCGTGATGGGCGAATACGTGCGCGGCGGGGCAGTGAAGGAAACCGAAGCGCACCCATTCCGCCGCTACTTCGAAGATCTGGAGATCGGACACTCGCTGCTCACGCATCGCCGCACCGTCAGCGAGGCGGACATCGTCAACTTCGGCGGCATCTCGGGCGATTACTTCTATATGCACTTCGATGAGATCGCGGCCAAGGATACGCAATTCGGCAAGCGCATCGCGCACGGCTATTTCGTGCTGTCGGCGGCGGCCGGTCTGTTCGTCTCGCCGGCGCCGGGGCCGGTGCTGGCGAACTACGGCCTCGACAACCTGCGCTTCGTGGCGCCGGTGGCGATCGGCGACACCATCCGCGCGCGCCTGACCTGCAAGCGCAAGGTCGACCGCAACCGCACCGACGACAAGGGTGTGGGGCAGGGTGTCGTGGCATGGGACGTGCAGGTGACGAACCAGAACGACGAACTGGTGGCCAGCTACGACATCCTGACGCTGGTGCGGAAGCGCGGGTGATTGGTCCTGGCTGGTATGGCAACCGGTAATGCGGGCATCCGGCCCCGCGCATTACCGGCTGCGCTCAATGGTTTGGAGGCAGCGTCAATTCGGCTCTAACTTCTTTGCGTACCGCTTGCGAATGACCTGGCTGATGAAAGTCGATAAGCCACGGCCAGCAATCGCCAGGCGTTGCATATGAGCGATATTTGCCGCGCCTGCACTTTCTTCCGTATAAAGGTAACGGTCACCGTTGATGAACTGGACCGTGATGGACCCGGCGCCGAGGTCGTAGGCGACGACGCCCGAATTCCCGCTGAGATTTTTGTAGGGCTGCATCCGGTCCCCACTGCATGAATCCGGACAGATTCCAGCCGGAGGAACCGGATTTTACTGCGCCAACAGCGCACGCACCCGCGCGATCGCGGCGCGCACCTGGCTCGGCGCGGTCCCGCCGACGTGGTCGCGCGCGGCCACCGAGCCTTCCAGCGTCAGCACCGCGAACACGTCCTGCCCGATCAGCGGCGAGAACTCGCGCAGGCGTTCAAGCGACATCTCGGACAGATCGCATTTGGCCTCGTCGCAGGCGCGCACCGCCCGCGCCACGGCTTCGTGCGCGTCCCGGAACGGCAGGCCCTTCTTGACCAGGTAGTCGGCCAGGTCGGTCGCGGTGGCGTAGCCCTGCAGCGCGGCGGCGCGCATCGCGTCTGCCTTGACCGTGATCCCGCCGGCCATGTCGGTAAAGATGCGCAGCGTGTCGAGCACGGTGTCGATGGTGTCGAACAGCGGTTCCTTGTCTTCCTGGTTGTCCTTGTTGTAGGCCAGCGGCTGGCCTTTCATGAGGGTCAGCAGGCCGTTGAGGTGGCCGTACACGCGGCCGGTCTTGCCGCGCGCGAGTTCCGGCACGTCCGGGTTTTTCTTCTGCGGCATGATGGACGAGCCGGTGCAGAAGCGGTCGGCGATGTCGATGAAGCCGACGCGCGGGCTCATCCACATCACCAGCTCTTCCGACATGCGCGAGACGTGCATCATGATCAGCGAGGCGGCAGCGGTGAATTCGATCGCGAAGTCGCGGTCGGATACCGCGTCGAGCGAGTTATGGCACACGTCCTCGAAGCCGAGCGTCCTGGCCACGCGCAGGCGGTCGATCGGGAACGTGGTGCCGGCCAGCGCGGCCGCGCCCAGCGGCAGGCGGTTCACGCGGCGGCGGGCGTCCTGCATGCGCTCGGCGTCGCGCCCGAACATTTCGACATAAGCCAGCATGTGGTGGCCGAACGTGATCGGCTGCGCCACCTGCAGGTGGGTGAAGCCCGGCATGATGGTGCCGGCGTGGCGTTCGGCCAGGTCCGTCAGCGCCGTGCGCAGGCTGGCCAGCAGGGCCAGGATGTCGTCGATCGCCGCGCGCACGTACAGGCGGATGTCGGTGGCCACCTGGTCGTTGCGCGAGCGGCCGGTATGCAGGCGCTTGCCGGCGTCGCCCACCAGTTCGGTCAGGCGCTTCTCGATATTCAGGTGTACGTCTTCCAGGTCGAGCAGCCATGCGAAGCTGCCCGCTTCGATCTCGGCGCGGATCTGCGCCATGCCGCGCTCGATGTCGGCGCGGTCCTGCGCGCTGATGATGCCCTGCGCGGCCAGCATTTCGGCGTGCGCGAGCGAGCCTTGGATGTCGAACGGGGCCAGGCGTTTGTCGAAGAAGACCGAGGCGGTGTAGCGTTTGACAAGATCGGAGACCGGTTCGGAGAAGCGCGCGGACCAGGCTTCGGCTTTTTGGGAAAGTTGTGCAGTCATGGTGCATCCGGGTTTGATTTCCCTGATTATAAACCGCGCGGCGTCAGCCCGATGGCGGCACGCCGCCATGTCCGTCTAATCGAACGTGGTGTGCTCGCCAAACGGCGCTAGAATTGGCTTTTGCCAGAATCTCGCGCCCTATGACTACTAACGATTCCAGTTTTCAGATCAGTACCGACCAGTCGCGGTTCGACGTGCCGCTGATTTACCGCTACCTCAGCGAGCACTCCACCTGGGCAGTAGGCATTTCGCGTTCGCTGGTCGAGCGCGCGCTCGAAAATTCGTTGTGCTTCGGCGGCTTCCTCGATGGCCGGCAGATCGCCTTCGCGCGCGTGATTACTGATTACGCCACTTTCGCCAATCTGGCGGATGTGTTCGTGATCCCCGAATACCGGGGCCGTGGCTATGGCAAGCAACTGATCGCCGCCGTCATGCGCCACCCTAGCCTGCAGCGCCTGCGCCGCTTCATGCTCGCCACCAATGACGCGCACAGCCTGTATGCGCGCTTTGGCTTCACCCCTCTGCAGGAGCCCGAAACACTGATGGAACGCTACTTTCCAAATATCTACGTTTCCTGACCAGCCTCAACACGGCAAGTGCCTTCTCGAATCAGGCTTATGTTTGTTGGATTCTAGAAGGAAAGTACCATGTTCACATCCGCTGTCCGTGTTGTGCTTGTCTTGATGCTGATGACCTGGGCCCCGGCTAGCGAGTCCGCGCTTCCCAAGGGGTCGCTCGTCATTATCGGCGGCGCGCTGCGCGCGGATAATGCTGCCGTCTGGGAACGTATCGTCCAGTTGGCTGGCGGCAAGGGGACCCGCATCGCCGTGTTTGCCTCCGCCTCCGCCAATCCGGAAAATGCCGGTAAGAACCTCGTCGATAGGCTCAACAAGTACGGCGCCAATGCTTTCTTCGTTCCCGTGGCGGTACGTCTGGCCGGCAGCGACTACCAGGCTGCCGCCGACGATCCGGCTCTGGCTGCGGCGGTGCGCAGCGCCGGCGGCGCCTACTTCGCCGGCGGCGACCAAGCTCGCATCACGCGTGCGCTGCGTCGGCCCGACGGCGGCAATACGCGGGTGCTTGACGCACTGTGGGATATGTACCGGGCCGGCGGCGTCATCGCCGGCACCAGCGCGGGTGCGGCCATCATGAGCAGTACAATGTTTGGAGAACCCAAGCCGGTGCTCGCCACCTTGAAGCTGGGCCTGGAGGAGGGCAACGAGATTGCGCCGGGGCTGGGCTTCATCGGCAACGACGTGTTCGTCGACCAGCATCTGCTGGTGCGCGGACGTTTCGCCCGCATGCTGCCGGCGATGCTCAAGAAAGGCTACAAGCTGGGGCTGGGCATCGACGAGAATACGGCAATGGTGGTCGGTCCGAACCGCGACGTGGAGGTGATCGGCTACAAGGGGGCGCTTGTGGTCGACCTGTCGCAGGCGAGTTCGGAGGAGGGCGTATTCAACGTCGCGAACGTGCGCCTCAGTTATCTCGACAGCGGCGACCGCTTCAACATCGCCACGCATATGTTTGTTCCTTCCGCCGACAAGATGGACGGCAAGGTCGATCCGGCCAAACCGTACTACCGCGAGCCGCTGTTCTCGGCCGACATCCTCGGCAATAGCACTGTGGTTGACCTGATGAGCAAGCTGATTGACAGCGACCAGTCGGAAGCGATCGGGCTGACATTCGGAAGTCCGCAGGGCGTGCAGCCGGACCTCGGTTTCGAATTTCGCCTCTCGCGCGCCAGTGACAGCGTCGGTTACATGTCGGCCTTCACTGAAGCGTATTCGGTCTATAACATGCGGCTCGACATTCGGCCGATCGTGATCCGGCAACCGCTGTATCAATATCGGTGAGCGACGCGTTTGCAATGCCATGCCCTTCGAGGCCGCTTACTAATGGCCAAAGCGGCACGAGGGGTCTGTAACGAATCACTTGCAGGTAGCCGCCGCAGCCCAGGGAATCGGGTAAGGCCGCTGCGGTCATAAGGTGGTGGTCTTTGCGGATCGGATACAGAGCGTCCCAGCCGGTGTCAATAATCTTGCACGTGCGGCCCGGCCTGACGCCATTGATTATGACGGGCCAAATCCTCAGTCGCTTCCGAGTTCGACCGCGAAAGCCGCCGCCAAGCGGGCAAACTTCAGCGCATGTGCTGCCTGACTGCCGGAATTGGCGAAGGTATCTCTGGCGGTGTGGATGCGTGGGTTATACCGCGCCAACGTCGACTCGAAAGGTATCGAGGCCGGATAGTCCTGTGCATCCCAGCTCACATGATCCGAGCAGCCATAGCCGCACTTGTCATAGCCGACCTTTAGCTCAGACAGGTAAACGCCAATCAACTGCGCGATGAATGCGTTCTGCTTGCTGTCCGTGTAGTCCGTAAGCAGATAAATGTCATTCGCGGCCCCCTTGTAGTTGGTCATGTCGAGCTGCAGCACTCCCACCACATTCGTATTGTTTTGCTTGAACGAGCGGGCGATTTCCTGGGAGCCGCGCAGCCCGACTTCTTCGCCCGCGTACGCGATCATATGAATCGTCCGCCTCGGCTTGAAACCCTGCGCAACCATTGCGCGCAAGGCTTCCGTCATGCTGGCCACGCCCGAAGCATCGTCATCGGCGCCCGGCGCCTGTGCAGTCTTGGTCATGTTAAAACTCAGGATCGAATCGAGGTGGGCGCCAATGACAATGGCTTCTGCCGCATTGTCGTTGCCGGCAATGGTCAGGATCACGGACGGCTGACGGAATCCGGCGTGTGAGAACTGCCTGACGGAGATGTCAGGGCGGTCCTTGCCGATCTCGGTCCACTTTTGCATCAGCCAGTTTGACGCGTCGACGCCGCTCTGGCTCGTGTAGTAGCGATTAGTAAACTCCGAAAGCGCGATAATCGTTGCCGCGATATTCGTTTCTTGCATCTGCGCAAGCATGGGCACGACGAGATCCTGGTTGTCTATGGTGTATGCAGGATTTGTCGCGGCGGCTCGTTGGCGGCGCAATGCTGCATGTGCCTCGGCTTCGGTCGCGTGATACATGAAACCACCGCAGTGCCCCAACTGGCGGTGGACGGCGCCCGCAATGACGGGGATTTCCGCTTCCTTCACAAGCACCACATGGATCTTCTCCGTTGCGCCGGCGGTTTTGACGTGAACGGAGTCGATAGAGACGATATCCGGAGAGACCTTCCTTGCGAGCTGGAAGGAAGCGTCGCCGATCGTGAGCCAGGCTTTCCTTTTTTCGTATGCCATCGCGGAGCCAAGATTGGCAAAGAACACGGCGGCGACGCAAAGGTGCATGATGCGGGTGTTCATTTGATTTCTCCCCGGCAAATTAATTGAGATCCTAGCATGCTGTGTTCGTTCAAACGTTTTGCCCGCGTCGACTTATTGACGAAGCGCAAGCCACTTTCTCATCCGCTTTAAAAAGCCGGCGGCATCCAGTAGTCGAGATTGCAACAGCAAGCAGCAGAGCAGCCACA
>Ga0170475_125788524_pt1 | contig 17089 bp, 14 predicted proteins | sample Soicark_Litter_5_FD_111474 | JGI IMG/M metagenome (GOLD analysis project Ga0170475, IMG submission 111474) | Avena fatua rhizosphere microbial communities from Hopland, California, USA. Combined Assembly of 48 SPs
AGTCGAGCCAGCGACGCTCGTCATCGCGCTGTCGATGCTGATAAGCCCAATCCTGTTCGCCGCTTCGGAGCGCTGGCTCATCCCACGCTTGATGCGGAAGGCACCCCGGCCCGCGTCGCGGCTCGAAGAAGCGCGTCCTGCGCCCGTCGTGATTTGCGGGTTCGGCCGCTTCGGCCAGATCGTCGGGCGCGTTCTGCTCATGCGCGGCATCAAATTCAACGCGCTCGATTCGGAGCCCGGCAATGTCGAGACCGTGCGCCGCTTCGGCTATCTCGCCTTTTTTGGCGACCCCACCCGACTTGAGCTGTTGCGCGCGGTCGGCGCCGAGCAGGCCAAGGTGATTGTGGTCGCGTTACCCGATGCCGAAGCGGTGGTGAAAGTATCGCAGCTCGCCCGCGAGCACTTCCCGCAGGCCAAGATCTACGCCCGCGCCAGAAACCGTCGCGTCGCGCATTCGCTGATGGATGTCGGCGTACACGATTTCGTGCGCGAAACATTTCTCTCGAGTTTGCGCTTGGGCGAACTGGTCCTGCTTGGCCTGGATTTCAATGAGGATGACGCGCGGCGCACCGTCGAAGCGTTCCGCGAACGCGACGAGCAGATGCTGATCGACCAACATGAATTCTACGATGACGAGACGAAGGTCATACAGACAGCGGCGCAAGTCAGTGCAGAGTTGAACAGCCTGTTCGAAGCGGATGCTGCTACGTGAAATCGTGTAATGCGTCCTCTTCGCCTCATCCTCTTGAACGCGCTCATCATAGTCGCGGGTGGCTGGATGCTTTCGTTCGCGCGCGCCGCCGAGATAGACAAATGCCCTGATATGATCGCGGCGAAACCGATCTTTCGCACGGCGCTCGCGCGGGATCAGGTCGGCGTCACCTTCGTTGGGCATGCGACCTTCCTGATCGAAAGCCCCGGCGGAACGACAATTGCGACCGATTACAACGACTATGTCAGGCCGAAACTCGTGCCGACCGTCGCCACGATGAACAAGGCGCATTCCACGCACTACAGCTTGCATCCGAGTCCCGCCATCGCTCACGTCCTACGCGGCTGGAATCCAGACGGCGGCCCGATTCATCACGACCTCAATATCGGCGACATGCACATCCGCAACGTGCCGACCAACATTCGCAGCTGGGATGGCGGCACCGAAGATGATGCGAACTCCATTTTCATCTTCGAGACCGCCGGGCTCTGCATAGCCCATCTCGGGCATTTGCATCATCCGCTGACCCCGGAGCACCTAAAGCAGGTCGGGCATGTCGATGTGCTGCTCGTGCCGGTCGACGGGAGCTACACGCTCGACACGCCCGGCATGATGGAGGTGATCGATGCGATTCGCGCGCCGCTGATCCTGCCGATGCACTATTTTGACCAGACAACGCTCAACCGGTTTCTGGATGTCGCGCGGCCAAAATACGAGATCGAATTCAGCCCGGGTTCTACAATCGAAGTCTCGCGCCAAAACCTTCCGTCACATCCAAAAATGCTGATCCTGCCTGAGCGGCACTATTGACGCGGCTTGCCTGACGTCAGCATTTCCCGCGCCTGCGCGGCATCCTTGCGCATCTGTTCGACGAGCGCTTCTGCAGTGCCGAACTTGTCCTCGCCGCGAAGAAAGTCGACAAACGCGACCTCGGCCATCTTGCCGTAGAGATCGCCGTCAAAATCGAAGAGATAAACCTCGAGCAGAGGCGCACCATGGTCGAAGGTGGGACGACGGCCAAAACTCGCCACGCCGCCATACGTCACGCCATCGACATTCATGGTGACGGCGTAAATCCCGTGCTTCAGCCGGCACGAAGGGTCCGGCACGATGTTCGCAGTCGGAAAGCCGAGCTCACGCCCCCGTTTCGCGCCGCCGACCACTTCCCCCTCGATCAAGAAGGGATGACCGAGAAGCTCGCGCGCACGCCGGACCTCGCCCGCCTGCAGCGCCTCGCGGATTGCGGTGGAGGAAACGGCATCCAGACTGCCCGAAGCGTCGTAGGTGATCTTCTCGACGATTTCGACCGCAAAGCCGTGACGCGCTCCGGCATCCTTCAAAAATTCCGGCGTACCGGCGCGCTTCGCTCCAAAATGAAAATCATAGCCGGCAACGACGCCGCCGATCGCGAGCCGCTGGACGAGCACCGTGGAGACGAAATCTTCGGCAGAAAGCCCGGCGAGCGCGGCGTCGAAAGTCAAGACGATCATGCCATCGAGGCCCATCCGATCGAGGATGGCTTCCTTTGCCTCCGGTGGAGTTAGGCGGAAAATCACGCTCTTTCCCGCGAAAAAGTCTGCGGGATGCGGTTCGAAAGTCAGCAACGCGCATGGCCCGCCGAGCCGCCTGGCGAGGCTTAACGCGCGCACGATCACGCCGGCATGGCCGCGATGCAGCCCATCGAAATTGCCGATCGCAACGACCGGGCGCTCCAACCCCGGAGGCGGTCTCAGCGGGTCGATCGCGACGCGAAAAGGATGATGGACTGTGTTCACGCGACGATCATCGCGGCCCCGTTGTCAAGCCGCCTCGCGGATACCGGGCGGGACTTCCGCGGCGCGGGGAACGGCGGGAGCGCCCACCCATTCGGTATGCGCCGGAATCTCCTCACCTTTCATGACAACGGTGAGTGGTCCGAGCCGCGCGTAATCGCCGACATTCGTGTCATAAAGCACGGTCGAACCGGCGCCCACCGTCACGCCATGACCGATATGAACGCGGCCAACTTTCATTACGCGATCTTCATAGAGATGCGTCTGCAGCGCCGACGCGATGTTAAGCGCGCAATAATTCCCGACGGTCACGCAATCGAATTCGGTGATGTCCGTCATGTCGGAATAGACGCCTTTGCCGAACCTTGCCCCGAATAAACGTAGCACCCAGGGCAGGAAGGGCGTGCCGCGCAAATGCTCGAGCAGGACGCGGCCGGCGAGGCCCCAGTACAGCACGGCAACGGCTTCGGTGCGCATGGCCCAGAAGGACCACATCGGCTTCACCACCGGCTCGTAGCGTCCCATCGTTATCCATTTGACCGCGATCACGATGAGCACCATCACGGTCGAGATCACAACCGAGGTGGCGAGGAACTGCCCCGCGACCAGAGCATACCGGCCGTCAATCAAATTCTGGCCGAACCACTCCACCGCCCACGTCCCGAAGGTGATGAACAGCATGTTCGGCAGCGAGATGTGAACTGCCTCGAAGCAGGCGCGCATAACCTTCTTCCAGCGCGGCGCCTCGTAGGTCCAATTGCCCGCTGCTTCGAATTTTTGTCGCACGGGAAGTTTGATCGGCGGCGACCCGAACCACGTGTCGCCCTCCGACAGTTCCGAATTTGCCGGCGGTTTCGATTTGATGCCGATGAGCGCGCCCGTCGGGACAATTGCGCCCGGCGGCACCACGCCATCATTGCCGATGAAAACTCGCGAGCCGGTCTTCACCCGTTCAAGATGCATCCACCCGCGCCGGATATCCTCGTCCCCGAGAACGACTTCGTCGGCGATAAAACATTTATCGCCGATCTCGATCAGATCGTAGCGGCCGGCGAGATTGGTCGAGATTTCCGAATCCTTGCCGATCTTAGCGCCCATCAAGCGGTACCAGGTGCGCATGTAGATCGTGGCGAAGAGTGAAGACAAAGTCTCGAGCGTGACCTCGGTCGTCAGCGCCACCGTCCATTTGCGCAGGTAGAAGCTGGAATGGACGGAGTATTTCCCCTCGGTGACGCGAGGCAGGATGATCCACCGGCACGCCGCCATGAGGCCGACCGTGACGAGGACCAGAGCGAAGGAGGTCGGCCAGGCCATCAGCGGTATCGACAGCATGTAGCGGAAGCGCTCGATCGAACTGAGGCCCATGACGCTGTCGACCTGGTCGAATACCCAAAATGCAGGAAAGATCGGCAGCAGCCCAAGCGGCGGAATGGCCAATAAAAGGACGGTATGGACGAAAGTGTTGATGCTGCGCCGCGCGACCGAGGCGGTTGGCGGCTCATCGAGGGCGGCGAGGTCTACGCTGCCGACCTGGCGTCCGGGTGAACCGTCATAAATTTCCGCATCTCCGATCCGCGTGCCCGACGATACCGAGGTGAGGTCCCGCAATTCGGCGCTGTCGCCGACGACGACGTCTTCCTCCAGCATGCAGGACGAGCCGATATACGCGTCTTCGCCAATTTGGATCGAGCCGATGATGAGTTCGTTGCCTTCGACGCGCGCATTACCCAGCCGCACCTTCGAGCCGATGCTTGCGCCGGCGCCAATGGTGATGAGATCGACAGCACCGATCTCGATATCGCCGATCAGCGCATCATCGCCGATTTTCGCACCGAGCGCGCCCAGGAAGTAGCGCATCAGCGGTGAGCCCTGAAACCACTTAAGATGGGTGAGCGTCATCAGACGCTGTACGAGCCACAGCCGATAATAATACACACCCCAGAGCGGGTATCGGCCTGGCTTGATGCGGCCGATGATCAGCCACTTGCCTGCAATCGCGATCGCCACAGTCGCAACATTGATGCAGGAATACACGCTGAGCAGCGAAATGATTTCTTGGAACAGGCTCGTATCGGGATCGGTGAGCAACATGTAGCTCACGAACACGCCGAGCCATTGCGCCGTCAGCATCGCCATGATGATGGGCAGCGCCGCTGCTTGCGCGAGGCCGCAGAGGAAACGGCGCATCAACGGCGGAGGGTCGAACGACAAGTCCCGCACCGGGGCCGCGGCGGCGCGTTTGCCGTCGAGGATGCCGCCTATCGCGCGCAGTGTTCGCGCCGCATACACGTCCTGCAACGTTATCGAAGCCAATCCGTGCGTTGCGCGCACCGCGGAGACAAATCGTGCCGCGAGCAGCGAGTGCCCGCCGAGCTCGGTGAAAAAGTCCGCGTCGAAGGGAATGGATTGCGGCGGCAGCACGCGCTTTGCTGCGGCTAACAATGCTGCCTCGGTTTCCGTCCGAGGCTCCTCCTGCTCGTCCGCTACAGCAATAACGGCGAGCGGTATTTTCTTCAAAAGGTTGCGGTTCACTTTGCCGGAGGCAAGCTTCGGCAGGTCGTCTGTGAATTCGTAGCGCTGCGGCAGCATGTAAGCCGGGAGCCGATCTTTGAGTTGTGCGCGAAGCGCTTTGGCGTCGAGATTGGCGCCGCTTTCGCCGATGACGAATGCGACGAGCTCGTCGATGCCGTCATCCGTGCGCAGCACGACGGCTGCATGCGAGATGCCCGGCAGATGGGTCAGCGCGGATTCGATTTCGCCGAGTTCGACGCGGAAGCCTCTGATCTTGACCTGATCATCGATGCGGCCACGAAAACCGATATTGCCATTGCTATCGAGGATAACCGCGTCGCCGGAGCGATAAAGAACGGGGTCGGAGCCGTCGCTGTCGAAGGGATTGTCGATGAACTTGTCGCGCGTCAGTTCATCGCGCTTCAGGTAGCCCTTGGCGACGCCCGGTCCGCCGATCAATAATTCGCCTTCGGTGGCCGGTCCGAGGAGCTGCAGCGCCTCGTCGACGATGTAGCACGTATAGTTCGGAATGGGCTTCCCGATCGTTACCGGCTCGTGCGGGTGCACCTCCGCGACTGTCGCGACCACCGTCGCTTCCGTCGGGCCGTATGAATTGAAAATGCAGCGCCCCGGTTTGCACCAGCGGCTCGCGACGATCGGCGGACAGGCCTCGCCGCCCAGAATGATCACGCGTAGCGAAGGAATATCCCGCGGCACCATGGCAAGCAGTGTCGGCACGGTATCCAAAACCGTGATGCCGTTTGCCTCCATCACATCGGGGAGCCTTTCGGCTTCGCCCATCATCTCAGGCGTGGCGACAAAGAGCGTCGCGCCGACGAGGTAGGGCAACCAGATTTCTTCCATCGAAAGATCGAAGGCGACGGAAGCGCCCTGGAACACCACATCCGCTGAACGCAGCTTGTAGATTTCGTTTGCCGCGCGCAGGAAATGACAGATGTTGCGGTTGGTGATGACGATGCCTTTCGGCGTTCCGGTCGAACCAGAGGTATAGATGAGGTAAGAGGGATGATCCGGGCTCGCACCGAGCGCGCGCGCATCTACCGGCCGGCTCTCGTCATCATCGAGAATGTCAGCAGGGATGAGCAGCGGGCACGGCATGCTCCCGTGCGTCTTTTCCGCAAAAGCGAGCGATATCAGAAGCCCCGTAGCTTCGGCATCCCGCAAGCAAACGGCGATGCGCTCGACAGGTGCGTCGGCATCGAACGGCAGCCAGGCCGCACCGGTTTTCGCAATCCCGATCTGCGCGACGAGAAGATCGATGCCACGCGCCATCCAAAGCCCGACAACATTTCCAGGTCCGACGCCGCGCTTGATAAGTCCACGCGCGATCGCGGCGGCCTCGTGGTCGAGTTCGGCGTAACTGAGATGGCGCCCTGGCCCGGCTATCGCTTTTTTCTCGGGATGAGCGGCGACCGTGGCAGCGAAAATCTCGGAGAGGAGTTCATCTCGGATCAGGTCCGGCAGGCTCTCGCCGTGCAAGACGCTCCGATTTGCCGCCGGCCGCGGAGAAATTTGGACCTGAGTGCGTGGGCGAGCCATCTGCGCAGCAATGTCCAGAGCCGTTTGGGTCATGCGAGGGTCGTTCCGCCGGTCTTAATCGCGAGCCGGCGAGAGAGCGCGGCACCCCCAAAAAATCAGGCGGCGGAGGAGATTTTCTGGCGAGCTTGCTTTCACCTTCATCCGTCCGCGTGAAGCGCAACCGGTGCCGCAGCCGGCAGAGCCGGATTAACATAAGTTCGCGTAGGAACATACTCGTTTAGAGGTGAACGGTTCCCGAACGGCAGGGGTCAATCCCGCGCTGCAGCAATGTCGGGTGCGGCGGGATGCTTCATCCCGACAATATGATAGCCCGCATCAACATGGAGGATCTCGCCTGTAACGCCGCGCGCCAGGGGCGAGACGAGATAGGCGGCGCTCTCGCCAACCTCATCGATGGTGACTGTGCGCCGCAGCGGCGCATTGTATTCGTTCCACTTGAGAATGTAGCGGAAGTCGCCGATTCCCGACGCTGCGAGGGTCTTGATGGGCCCTGCGGAGATCGCGTTGACCCGAATGTCCTTCACGCCGAGATCGGCGGCGAGATAGCGGACCGAGGCTTCGAGGGCGGCCTTGGCCACGCCCATCACATTGTAGTGGGGCATCCATTTCTCAGCGCCGTAGTAGGTGAGCGTCAGCATCGCACCGCCGCTTGTCATCAGCTTCTCGGCGCGCTGCGCGACGGCGGTGAAGGAGTAGCAGGAGATGAAGAGCGACTGCGCAAAATTCTCCGGCGAGGTATCGACGTAGCGCCCGGTCAGTTCGTCTTTGTCGGAGAAGGCAACGCAGTGCACGACGAAATCAAGACCGCCCCAGACCCTATCGATTTCGGCGAACGCCGCATCGAGGGTGGGCGGCTCCGTCACGTCGCAATGGCCGAGAACGTGTGCGTCGAGCTCCTGCGCCAGCGGGCGCACGCGCTTTTCCAAAGACTCCCCTTGGAACGTGAGCGCAAGCTCCGCACCTGCCTCACGTGTCGCTTTGGCGATACCCCAGGCGATCGACCGAGTGTTGGCCACGCCCATAATGAGTCCTCGCTTGCCGGCAAGGATGCCGGTGGTCGGCTTGGACGTGGTCATTTTCGTCACGTGCCTTCAGAGCTTGGCCGTAGCGGCCGTGATGTCCGGCTTTAGAGTGTGCCTTCCGGAAGCGCAAGGTAGGCGGCGACCTAGCAAGCACCGGAAAAATCTCGGTGCTAGCCGGGCTAGGACATGGTCAAGCGACCTTCCCAGGCCTAATATCGATACAGCGCGCTTTTTCGCGCTGTTATTATTGTTGCTGCAGGCAAAATGTGACGTCGCGGGAAGCGATCGAGACTCTGACGCCGGGCCTGCGCCGCTACGCGCGCGCTCTCACCGGCCTTGGCAACGGCGCCGACGAGATCGTTCAGGCGACCCTCATGCGCACGCTTGAGGAAGAGCGGCGTTGGCGCGACGACGAACTCAAGATGCGCGTCTACGGCACGCTGACGCAGCTCAATCGGCAGCGCCAGCGCGCACAGGCGGTGCGGCGGCAAGGCGAAGCCCCGCCGGGACGAGGCGGCGCGCTCGCAAAGCCCGGTTCACGGCGGGACGCGATCTCTAAAGCCCTCGACGTCCTCGCGACCGAAGAGCGCGAGGCGCTGCTGCTCGTCGTCGTCGAGGGTTTCAGCTACCAAGAGGCAGCCGAAATTATCGGGGCACCGAAAGCCACCCTGGTCGCGCGGCTGATGCGCGCCCGCGGGGCGCTTGCAGCGGCCCAAGGGTTCGATCTGCGTTCGCGCCCGAGCCCCACGGCGCCGCAGCGGGCCGCCGGTCATTTGCGCCTGGTGAAATAGCTCGGCATGGGAAAGGGTCAGGACCCCGTGACGGAGGCTGACCTTCACGCCTTCCTCGACGAGGAGATCGGCGCGGAGCGCCGCGCCAAAGTCGCTGAACATCTCGAGCACAAGCCGCTCGATGCCGCGCTTGTCGACACATGGCGAACGCAGAACGAGGCGCTCCGCGGCGCTTTCGCTCGGATTGCGCGAGAGCCGGTGCCGCTGTCGCTCTCGCTTTCCCAGCCGCTGACCGTGCGGGCAACCACGGTCCCCATCAGCGCCCGGCGCCTCGACCTCGCCCGGACCGCGCGTCAGCGGCGAGTCGCAATCGTGTCAGCAATCGCCTTCCTTGCCGGGTCGATCGCGGCGGCAACAAGCGCGATTGTGGTGCAACACCTGCCCAGTTTGTTTCGGGCCGAACCGGGTATTTCGGCTACAATCGGGCGGCGCATCGCCACGCGGGCGGCCGCGATGTACCGGACATTTGCCAATGACCGGACACGGCCCGTCGAAGTCGCTGCTGCTCAGAAGCCGGAGCTCGGGCGATGGTTCTCCGAACGCACGGGGTTGTCTCTCATCCCAGACTTCGCTTCGGAAGGCCTGAAGCTGGTCGGCGGGCGTGTGACGCCGGGCGAGTTTGGCGCCGCCGGCTTTCTTCTCTACGAAATGGGAACCGGCGAACGCATCGGGGTTTTTTTGGAACGTGCCCCTGACGACAGTGCGGCAGAAGCGATGCGGGCCACTCCGGGTGATCGCAACACCAGCCTTTATGGGCGTGAGAAGGGCACTTACTGGGCGATCATCGGCTCACTCGGCGACGAGCGGTGGAAGCAAGTCGCCCAGCATCTGATCAGTCAGATTCGAGCCGCAACTCCGTAAGTTCAGCCGGCTTTCCGCGGATCGTACTGCTTCTCGTCGCGTAACCGCTGCGCCAATTTTTCGAGTTCGGCATCGGCTCCGTCCGGCAGGACGATGCGCAAGGTCACAAGAAGATCGCCTGCCGGTTTGCCGCCGCTCGCCGGCAGGCCTTTACCGCGCAGGCGCAGCGTACGGCCGCCGTTGGAGTATTTCGGGATCGTCAGCTCGACATTACCCTGGAGCGTTGGCGCCTCAACCTTACCCCCAAGCACGGCCTCGTAGAGGGTGACCGGCAAGTCCAGGCGCAGATCGCGGCCATCGACCCGCAGCCGCGGATGCTTGCCGATATGCACCGTGATGATCGCATCGCCGGCCTGTCCGCCCAACATGCTCGGTTCGCCCTGGCCTTTCAGCCGGATCTGCTGGCCCTCTTCTATGCCTGCGGGAACCGCCACCTCGAGTCGCTTGCCGCTCGGCAAACTCACCACCACCTTGCCGCCCTTGATCGCATCGACGAGCGTAACTTCAATCGTTGCGGCCAGATCGGAGCCGCGCGGCGGGGCATTTGATCGTCCCTTCGAACGCCCGCCGGCGCCGCCCGCGCCAAACCCGCCGAACAGGTCGGCCAGGAAATCCGATGGGTCGATATTCTGCGTGTTGGTTCGTCCGCCGCGGGCGAACGGATTGCCGCCGCCGAAATGGAATTCGAAATGCTCAGATTGACCCGGTCCGCCGCCTGAGCGCCGGAATCCGCCGGGGAAACCGTCGAAGCCGGGATGGCGTGGCTTCCCCTCCGCGTCGATTTCACCGCGGTCGAACTCGGCGCGCTTCTTCTCGTCGCCAAGAATCTCGTAGGCGGTGTTCACCTCCGCGAACTTCGCCTGCGCTTTGGGATCGTTTTTGTTCTGATCGGGATGATGTTTCTTGGCGAGGCGGCGGAACGCCTTTTTGACCTCGCCGGCGCTCGCCGATTTTGCGACGCCTAAAACCGCATAAGGATCACGCATCTCTCGTCTTTGTCCTCAAGCCCAAACGTATTCGCCCGGGACCGGCGCGGATACAGATGTCTCAGAAGGATATGTGGTGAGGCTTAAACGATGCGCAAGCGGTGCCAAAGGGCTCCTCCCCTGGCGGCGGAGCAGTTCCGGCACTGAGAAACGACCAAGCCGCATCTAACAGCGAGGCTTCTTCCCCGGATTAGTTGCATAAGCCTTGCGTATACCCGCGGGGACTATTCTACTGACGAGTCGGGGCTTTCCAGCGGCAAAAGCAAAACATCAGGGCGATATTCACTTTAGTCCGTCATCAAATTCTTATTTGCGAGGCCATGCTACTAAACGCGCGTATGCTAAAATTAATGCGTGCGCGGGTACAAAGCCGCAACCAGTCCAAGTGAGTTTATCCAACAAAGCATCCAAGCTTTAGGCCCTTTAGTACGTAAAGCCATTGACTTCATCGATAACATTGCCCATGAAGCTTAGATCGCCATTTGGCATCTTGATCGAATGAGCTTGCGCTTACGCAAGCCATTTCGAACGGCGTGAGGAAACACGATGGCCCGTCCAGACATTAAAGAAGATCGCAAGAAGTTCCTGCAAGCGCTCGGAAAGAGCACTCATGGCAACGGCGCCCTCCGCAAAGCGCTCGGCTGGGCCGAGTCGAGATATTGGAAAGTGCATGCGAGTCTGCTCGAAGACGAACGCATCGTGAAAGGCAGGGGCCGCGGCGGCTCGGTGTCCCGCGGCTAAGGCTATTTCATAGAAAGCGGACTGTTCCGATGGAGATAAAAAGGGCGGCGGCGACCTTCGCGCGCCGCGGTCCTGCGGATTCATTCACCGGAACAGTTTGGCAGGATCCCATCATAGAGGCGCCGGCCCCGGCGCGTCTGCGCGCGGCGCGGGTGACGTTCGAGCCCGGCGCGCGCACGGCTTGGCACACCCACCCGCTCGGCCAGACGTTGCATGTTGTAACCGGCGTCGGCCGCGTGCAGCTGTCGGGCCGTCCGGTTCAGGAAATCCGGGCCGGCGACACGGTGTGGATCGCGCCGAATGAAAAGCATTGGCATGGCGCCGGTCCGAAGACCGCCATGTGCCACTTCGCGCTTCAGGAAAATCTCGATGGCGTACACGTGACCTGGCTCGAACAGGTGTCGGATGCCGATTACGCCCGAGAGCCTGAGGCTAGCGCCTAGAGCGCAAACGGCAGACTGATCCGCGTACCCTTGCCGCTGCTGTCGATTTGCACGCTCGATTTCAAATTAGCTGCCATCGCTTTGATGATCTTCGTGCCAAGGCCGGAGCCGCGCACCGCATCTCCTCCCGGCCAACCGACGCCATCATCCTCGACGACCAATGTCGCGCGAGCAGGGCTATCGCGTCGGAACTTAACCCGGATGTCGCCGCGCCGGCCTTCAGGATACGCGTATTTGTAGGCATTCGTGACGAGTTCGGTGACGATCACACCGACAGAGACCACCTTGTCCGTAGCGACATCCAGCGGCTCGGCCGAAAGGCGGATGGCATGTTCCCGCCCCGCCGCTCGCATCGCTGCTTCCAATTCTTCGACGAGGCTTTTCAGATAGGTCGCCACGTTGACCACTCGCACGTCGGCGGACGTGTAGAGATGGCGATGCACGCCGGCGATCGCAGTGATGCGCACCTGCGTCTCCTCCAAGGCCGAACGCGCAGCGGGATCGATGACGGAAGAGGCCTGTAATCGCACCAGGGAGCCGACGAGCTGCAGAGAATTGGCAACGCGATGATTGACTTCACGCAGTGAGAGCTCGGCGCGATCGCGCGCCTCTCGCATCTCCTGTTCGGCGCGTTCTTTGTCCTTTCGCAAGGCTGCTTGGCGGAGCGCCGCTTCGATCGAACTGCCGAGGAGCTCGCGGAACTGGCCCTCGGTATCTTTGAACACGTAGTCCGCCGCACCCTGCTTCAGTGCGCTGACCGCGACATGAATATCGTCCGAGCCGGTGACATAGATCACCGGCGGCGCGTTGGGCAGCTCGCGTATTCGCGGGAGCAGACTGAGCCCGGTTTGATCCGGCAGGTGATGATCGAGCGCCACAACGTCGATGCCGCCGGCCTGAAGCGCCTTCAGCCCCTCTTCGCCGGAGGTCGCATGCTTGATGCTGAACCCCCTCCTCTCCAGTGTACGCTGAATGAGCCGCGCGAGCGCAGGGTCATCATCAACATAGAGAACCCGGATGGAGGCCTGACCCGTCACTTCTCAATCCGTTTCCGGAATCTGCATGACGGAAAAGAATAGACCGAGCTGCCGGATGGCGTTCGCAAAGCTTTCGTAATTCACCGGCTTGGTGATGTAAACGTTAGCGCCGAGGTCGTAGCAGCGTTGGATTTCGCGCTGATCATCGGTCGTCGTCAGAATGACTACGGGGGAACGCCGCGTTTGACGGCTGGCCTTGACCTTCGCCAGAATGTCGACGCCGGTCATATCCGGCAGATTTAGATCGAGCAGGACCAGAAGGTGCCGTCGCGCGCTCGCCTCGCCGGACCCGTCGCCGCCCAGCATATATTCCAATGCGCTCGTTCCATCAGTGAACGGGATGATCACGTTGTTCACTCCCGCGCGGCGGATGTTTTTCTCGATCAGCCGCGCGTGACCTTCGTCGTCTTCGACCATGACGATGGTGACGGCCTGCGCTTCAGAACTCATGAATTCACACCTTCCATTGCTTTCTCCGAAGTTTGCTGACGCAGAACCCGGGGCAGAGATACCCGAAACGTCGTACCGACGCCAAGCTCGGATTCTACCTTGATGTCGCCCCCGAGCCGGCGAGCCAGCGCGCGCACATGCGCGAGTCCGATCCCCTCTCCCGGGCGATCCTGAACACCGGAGCGGCGAAACAGCTCGAAAATCCGCTCGTGGTCCTCTTTGGCGATGCCGCGCCCATTGTCGATGATCTCGAAGTGAACAATGCGGCCTGACTCGATTGCGCGAATCATGATTCGCAACGGCCGATTCCGGTCCCTGTACTTGACCGCGTTGTCGAAGAGATTGCCGAATATCTGTTCAAGCGCCAGCCGATCCGAGATCAACGTCGGAAGCGGTCGCATAAGAGCGATTTCACCCCCGGCTTCCGACACCTGATGCTGAATGTTGGCGGCCAAAAGATCGAGCAACTCACCGAAGTCCACGCGTTCGGGTTTCAGGGTCCGCCGGCCCTCGCGCGACAAGCGGAGGATCGCGTTGATGAGGCTATCCATGCGGGTTGATGAGGCGCGAATGAAGCCGATCGCCTCCGGCATGTCGTCCTTGACGGCGACCTTCGCCTCCCAGGCGCTCGTGCTCGTCTCATCGACTTGAAGCTCATCGAAAAACCGACTGACCGTGCCGACGCCCGTTTCGAGCTCGCTCGTGAAGCCCATGATATTGACGAGCGGCGCACGCAAATCGTGGCTAACGATGTAGGCAAAGCGCTGTATCTCGTCGTTGGCGCGCGCTAGATCGGTCGTGCGTTCCTGAACCCGCTCTTCCAGAGTTTCGTTCAGCGTCTGAACTTCCGCGCGAGCGCCGACGAGATCGCGCGTATAGCGCCCGACGATCAAAAACGAGCCCGCGCCGACAAGAAAGACGAGCAAGCCGCCCGCGATGGTGGCGAAGGAAAGATAGCGCGCGCCGCTGGTCATATCTTCGATATCGCCGCGGAGCCGAACGTCGGTACGCGCAAGCAGGTCCAAGAGAGTCTTGCGGGCTGCTTCCATCGTTTCGCGACTCCGATCGGTTTTCGCGAGATCGAGCGCTGCGGCTAGATTCCCGACTTGCGCAAGCGCAATGGTTTGATCGAGCTCACCAAGTTTGGTTAACACGGCGCGCGAAACCTCGTCCAGCGCTCTCCCTTCATCCGGATCGGATTGGTGCAGTTGCTTCAACCGCTCCATGTCGGGCCGGATCTGCCGGCGCGCCGCTTCGTACGGCTCGAGATATCGCGGGTCCTGCGTCAGCAGAAAGCCGCACTGACCGGTCTCGGCATCGAGCAGGAGAGTCAATAAGCGCGATGTGCGCGAGCGGATGCTTTGGGCCTCCTGAACGTCGGCCGCATTCTCGCGCGTGCGCTCGGCCAGCCACACGGACGATCCGGCGACGACGATCAGAATGAGAAGTCCCGCCCCGAGCAGCGTCAGCGTCGAGCGGATAAAGGTTGCAGTAGATATCGGCATGGATGATATTTAGCGGCGATGCGTGTGGGTCAAGAAGCGATTAGCACGCAAATTGTCCACGCTCGATTTGTCCGGCGGCCTGAACCGCACATGAACGAGCATTTGTTCAGCTGGCAAGCGCCTTCTGCCGGCCGGCGATGAATTCGGGCGCAAATCGCGCGAACCAATCTAAACTCGCGGGATTGGCCATCGCATCGGTATTCGCCACTTTATCGAGCGGCTGCCCGAGCAGCAATTTCTTGATCGGCACTTCCATCTTCTTGCCCGACAGCGTGCGCGGCACCTCATCGATCTGCAGAACCGAATTCGGCACATGCCGCGACGACAGACCACTGCGGATGCTCTGCGCGATGCGCTCAGTGAGCCCGGCATCCAAAGTGAATCCCTGGCGCAAGACGATGAACAGCGCCATATGCGGTTCCTGGCCCAAATATTCGAGGTCCACCACGAGGCTATCGAGCACCTCCGGGATATCCTCGACAATTCGGTAGATTTCGCTCGATCCCATGCGGATGCCGTGGCGATTGATGGTCGCATCCGAGCGGCCGTAGATGATGGCGCCGCCGCGTGCGGTGATCTTGATCCAGTCCCCGTGACGCCAGAGGCCGGGATAAACGTCGAAATAGCTTTCGCGGTAACGGTTGCCCCCAGGATCGTTCAGCAATGCGATCGGCATTGACGGCATCGGCGCGCTGCAGACGAGTTCGCCGACTTCTTCGATCAGCGGATGGCCGGCTTCGTCATACGCCTCGACTTTCGCGCCAAGACAACGGCACTGCATCTCGCCGGAAAAAACCGGCAGCAGCGCGCAGCCGGCGACGAACGCACCGGCGAAATCGGTGCCGCCCGAAATCGGCGTCAACCAGATGTCGGAGCGAACTTTGTCGTAAATCCATTCATACGCTTCGGCCGAGAGCGGCGAGCCGGTCGAGCCGAGCCCGCGCAAGCGCGAAAGATCGGCGATCTTGGGGGGCTCGATCCCCGCCTTCATGCAGTTGGTAAAGAATGCCGCGCCGCAGCCGAAAAACGTGACGCGCGCCTCCTCGACAAAGCGCCAGATGCGGCCGAGATCGGGTACGGCGGGGCTGCCGTCGTAAATCGCGATCGTCGCCCCCGCGAGCAGACCCCCGACCTGCGAGTTCCACATGATCCAGCCGGAACTCGTGTACCAATGGAAGATGTCATCGGCGCCGATGTTGTTATGCAACGTGCCGAGCTTCATGCCCTCGAGCACGATGCCGCCGTGACCGTGCACGATAGCTTTTGGCAGACCGGTCGTGCCGGAGGAATAGACGATCCACAAGGGATGATCGAAATCGACGGCTAAGATGTCGAGCTTCGCCTCGCCCGCGGTGAGCGCGCGGAAATCGTGGGCCGGGATCCTGCCATTCGTAAGCACCGAGCCATGGAGGGCCGGCACGATGATCACGTTTTGCAAGCCGGGGATGCTTGCTGCGAGGTCGCGCACGATCTCGGAGCGGTCGTAATGCTTGCCGCCATAGCGATAGCCATCGACCGCGACGAGAACTTTCGGCTGGATCTGCTTGAAGCGATCCCCAGCCGCGAGTTTGCCCGCATCCGGCGCACAGAGCGACCACACCGCACCGATGCTGATCGTCGCCAGAAACGCGACGACCGTCTCCGGGATGTTCGGCATGTAGGCTGCGACCTTGTCGCCGGACTTCACACCCATTCCTCGCAGCGCCTGTGCGAGGCACCCCACCTGACGCTTCAATTCGCGCCAGCTTATCTCCTGCAGCGCCCGCGTTTCGCTGGCAAACAGGATCGCCGGCCTTTCTGCAGTCTCGTTGCGGAAGACATGCTCGGCATAATTCAGCGACGCCCCGGGAAACCAGCGCGCACCGGGCATGTCACGCGAGGCAAGCACGCGCTCGTAAGGCTTATGAAAGCGAATGTCGAAATATCCGCAGATCGACTCCCAGAACGCGTCGAGGTCTTCGACCGACCAGCGCCACAGCGCATCGTAATCGGCAAAGACGAGCCCCCGCTCGTTAGCTAGCCAGTCCCTATAACGCGCCATATGCGAGGCGCGTTTGAACTCCTCGCGAGGCGTCCATAGGAGCTTACCCTCGGCAAGGGTGACCATGTTTCCTCCCCAGCGCTTTCTCCGATCGGCTATTTCTGACAGGATCGAACCGCCGGGCAAGAGAGTGGAAGCGGAACCGCAGGACCGGAGAAACATGGACGATCGGGTGAGGACTTCCATTTCGGGCGGCATTGCCGATGTGCGGCTGGTCCGCGCTGAGAAGATGAATGCCCTCGATCCCTCGATGTTCAACGCCCTGACCCAGACCCTCGCGCAGCTTGCGGGCGCCGAGGGGCTTCGCGCCGTCGTTCTTTCGGGCGAGGGCCGCGCCTTCTGCGCCGGCCTCGACATGGGGAGCTTCCGCGGGATGTCCGGCAACGGCAGCGAAGGCGCAAACACGCCGAGCGCACGCACGGCATTGCCAACCTCTTTCAGCACATTGTGTGGAGTTGGCGCGAATTGCCGGTTCCGGTGATCGCGGCGGTTCATGGGGTCGCCTATGGCGGTGGGCTGCAGCTCGCCCTCGGCGCCGACATGCGCTACGCCGACAAGAGTACGCGTTTCTCAGTGAGGGAGACGCACTGGGGATTGATCCCGGATATGTGCGGCACGCAGCTGATGCGGCATCTGGCGCGCGAGGACATTGTGCGC
>Ga0170475_101272634_pt1 | contig 17085 bp, 10 predicted proteins | sample Soicark_Litter_5_FD_111474 | JGI IMG/M metagenome (GOLD analysis project Ga0170475, IMG submission 111474) | Avena fatua rhizosphere microbial communities from Hopland, California, USA. Combined Assembly of 48 SPs
ATGCTGAAGGTTCGAACCGCGGTGATGAACGGCACCTTCGATCAGGATCATGCCGCGGCCGAGTGGCGCGCCAAACGCCCATACCGTCGCCGAGCCGCTTGACCCCCCCCACATTCTGGACGGTCTCTTCAGGCACTGCTCAATCCACTGCCAATCCGTGCCGCTTGACTATGAAAACCTGACTCAAACAGGCTCTGAGTTGGACCATGTCTGGGACGGCAAGGCAATCGGCGACTCAACGGGAGGTGGTTTCAATTGAAAAAACGCTTCTGCTTGGACGCTGAAGTGCGGATTGTAGAATGGATCCGCGCGAAGCTGATCGCTCCAGCGGTCCCACATCAGTCTGATTTCCCGCGCCAACCGTTCCTGTTTCAATCCCTGGTCATCGCGTCCCCGGCTGGCGGACTCGTGGTGCACCGCGATCACTTCCGGTGCATAGATAATCTTGTGCCCAGCCTGCCGTAGCCGCAGACACAGATCGACATCGTTAAATGCAACCGCGAAGCTTTCGTCGAACCCGCCAACGGCGCGGAACGCGCTGGTCCGCACCAGCATGCATGCGGCAGTGACCGCACACACCTCCTGAGCTACAATAGCGCGGCCGAAATATCCTGGGGCCTGCGCCGGCAGCCCGCGATGCGCATGATCCGCGACGCCGCCGAGGCCGAGGATTACCCCACCATGCTGGACGAACCCGTTTGGGTAGACAAGTTTCGGACCGACCACCGCGACCGTCGGATCGGCGAGCATTTCGCCGAGCAGATGACGCAGCCAATCCGGCTGCTGGTGAATCACGTCATTGTTTTGGAATAAAAAGAATTCAGCCGCGCTATCGGCTGCTGCCAAATTATTCAGCCGAGAGAAATTGAACGGTTCCTCGACCCGCAAGACGCGACCCTCCGCATCGCGGTCAAATGCCTCGAGCATAGCAAGGGCGCCCGGTTCGGTGGACCAATTGTCTACCAGTGTGAGCTCCCAATTCGGATACTCGGTTTGCTTGAGGGCGTTTAGACATTGCTGCGTCAGCGCCGCCTGATCCTTACACAGGATCACCGCCGCCACGCGCGGAGTCTGCTTGCTCCGCCAGTCCACCCGGTAGAAAGTCGCATCATGAATGGCAGTGACGCCAGCGGTTTTCTTGCGACGCTTGAGATGGGCTCGCACCGCTGCCACCCCGGCGGCGGCGGCATACGGCTTGACCGCCGGGTCCCGCGCGGTTGAATCGGCCGTGATGCGCCAGTGATAGAGGATCTCCGGAACATGGTGAATCTGCTCTGGTGAGAGACGCTCGGCCAGGCTCAGCACAAGATTATGATCTTGGGCGCCGTCATAGGTGGAATCAAAGACAGTTTCGCGCACCACGTCACGTCGCGCCATCAGCAGATGACACATGTAGTTATTCGCTAGCAACAGGCGATAGTTGAAATCTGGCTTCAGGTGCGGCTGCACGAATTCGCCGCGATCGTCGATCTTGTCCTCATCGGAATACAGCAGGCACGCGCCACTTTTCTCCGCTGCTGCCAGCATCACCAGCAAAGCCTGGGGGTCGAGCAGGTCATCATGGTCAACACACGCCACCCAGTCGCCTGTGGCTTTGGACAGTCCCGTGGCAGTGGCGACGCTGATGCCGTGATGCTTGCCATCGCCCATAACGATCACGCGCTTGTCGGCGGTGACAGCCTCGGCAATTGCCTCGTCCAGCGCCGGATCATCACTTCCATCATCGACCAGGATCAGTTCCCAATGCCGATATGTCTGGCCGTATACCGATTCCAACATGGCCCGGAAATGTGCCAAATTCGGCCCGTATACGGGGCAAATGATGCTGACCAGCGGCGTATCGGTCAGGGCAACCTGCCGTTGGTGCAGATGCCGGAAATACAAATCGGCCCAGTCCTGGTAATTGCTCAATGTATATTCAGGCGTTGGCAGCAAGGACTCGAGCAGGTCGCGCGCTGTCTGCAGTTCGTGCTCCAATCGGAATACGGTCTCGCTTAACTGGATGATCTTGCTCTGCTGCGCATCCGTCATCAGATTGACCGCAAGCGGGGAGCCATCCAGCTCGACTTTTTCCGGTAAAAGGAAGAACCGGAAGGTTTGGCCTCGGGCGCGCCGGACCTTCAGCGGCGGAACGAAGCGGAATCCGCAATATGCATCCGCTTGATGCTCGGCAGCCACATCGGGGCGGAACCGATCCGCTCTGACTTCCATCACTGGTTCGTCATCGCTGGTGACCAACACCGATTGGTCGCCGTGTTTGCTATCGTTGGTTTGTCGGAGTACCCAGCCCAAAATAGCGCCACCCACTACATCATCGACCATGCTATGAATGATTGGCCGGACAATATCCTGGATCGTTAATCGGGTCTTCTGCCGGCCCTCATGGATGAAGGGGATTGGCACGTCGCGCCCAAACGGGCTGCGGAGTTCCAGGGTGTGCGGCCGGCCATCAAAGATAAACTTGGGTAATTCCAGGTGAAAGCCGCTGTCGGCGCGGTAGGGCGTACCGATCAGGTCATCGCGCGGTAGAGAGCACTCCAGAAGTCCTACCGTGACACTGTCCACCAAGGCGAACACAGGTGGGACGGGCTGCGCAGGTATCGTCGTAACTATCCAACCAGTCAGAACCGAAGGCTGCACTCGATCCAGAATGCATACGACCGGTAGTTGTTTAGTACTGGAGATCATTCAATTCGAGCTTCTGCCACCTTCATCTAAACATAGGTAGTTGAAGTTCTATCGCTTGACAATCGTCCAATACCCACGGATAGCTACACCACAATGTGTGCAACCGCATCAAATAAAAGGCGGGCGCTTAATGCTGGAAAGGTTGCCGGTCCTTGAGACCGAAACTATTGATATTCCGAAGATTCTTTCTAGCGCTATCAACAACCAATATTATCGCGCGCGCTATCCCGATATGCGAGACCCGGCCATCGATGTCGTGGAACATTACTTCACGGTGGGATGGCGCGAAGGGCGCGATCCAAATAGTTGGTTTTCCACCCAATTGTATCTGATTGGGCATCCCGACGTCACCCTCTCGGGGGCCAATCCACTGCTCCACTACATGGCTGTCGGACGGGACCAGGGACGACACATCTGGCCACCGCTGACCACTAGCGATATTTCTGCTGAATCCGAAATAGTTCACAGCGAGTTCGACGACGAGTACTATCATAAGCGCTACCCCGATGTCACGGGGTGGAGCGGGGTCGAACACTTCTGTCTGTTCGGCTGGAAGGAAGGGCGCGATCCGACACCCTGGTTCTCCACCCGCGCCTATCTCAATCGGCATGACACCGTCCGCAAGGCCCGGGTCAATCCGTTCGCGCATTACCTTTTGACAGGCCGTGAAGCCGGCCTGGAAATCAAGCCCGCCTCCTTCGTCGGCGGCGATACCCGCCTGGCCATACTCTGCCATATTGACGCCGCCAGCGTGGACGAGAACGGCATCCTGCGGGTGAATGGCTGGGCGGTGGCGCTGTCGCCCGTGCACCGGATCAATGTCAGCCTGAACGGCGCCCCGATCGGGCAGGCGCATCGCGGCCTGCCGCGTACGGACGTCGCGGCGGCGCATCCCGACTACCCGGACGCGCCGGTTAGCGGATTTCATTTCCGGCGTCTGCTCGAGGAAGGCGCGGCAAGCGGCGAGATCGCCGTATCCGTGGAAACCTTGGGCGGGATTGTTCGCGATATGACCATTCCGGTTAGCGTGCCAACGATCCGTCGCGCGGTACGCCGCGATCCGGCAATCCGCCACGAGGTCGACGCAATCTCCCTGGACGAAGATGGCACCCTGATGGTGGCGGGCTGGGCGTTCGCCGGTTCGGGAATCAGCAAGATCGAGGTCGGCGTTGGCGAAGGCCTCGCCGGCCTGGCCGATACCAGCCTCGAGCGGCCGGATGTTGGCAATATTTTTCCCTTAATTCCGGAATCGGGACATTCCGGGTTCCGATTTGCCAAAGCTTTGAAGGGCAAGTTCAAGGGCGAACACAAGGTGTGGTTGCGGTTTCACACGGCGGATGGACGGAGCAAGGTTCGCACGCTGGGGGTGCAGACACGTACCGCGCAAGGCACCGCCGCCGACCCGGCCACCCGCGGTATCACCTATTATATCGACAGTCCGATCATCAGGGGCGGCGTCGCCGAGCCGGTAAAGACCAATCTGACCCTTGCCGGGTGGGCTTTCTCGCCAGGCGGCATCACCAGCATCGACGTCACGATCGATGGAGAGCCGGCCGGGCAAGCTTATCACGGCATCCGCCGCGAAGACATCAAGGCAGCGTTCCCAAAAGTTCCCGGTGCGCTGTTGTCCGGCTTTGCCATGGCAATCCCGCGCAAAAAACTACCGGATGGCGATCACACGATCTCGGTGACCATTCACGCCCGCGACGGCGAACGCGCTCACAATAAATTTACCATCCGCGCCGAACCAGACGACCGAGAGACCGGCGGTCTCGCCAGGACAGTAAATCAAATCGAAACTGATGTGAAACGGCGCCTGATCCACGCCTGGGCAGCGCGCGAAAATGGCGTGGAGCCTACCTTCACGATCCTCCTGACGCTGGCGAATGCTGGTCCGGCCGAGCGCGCCAAGGCCCGCACCACCCTGACCAGTCTTTCCGCTCAAACTTATCCCAAATGGCGGGCGATCGTGACTGTGCTCACAGGCAACACAGAGCGGGTTGCCCAGGCGCTGAACGATTTGGCGCTGGCCGGACGGGTGGTATGGAGAAGCGCGCCGGCGCGCGTGCCCGCCGGGCTCGTCATGCTGTTGCGGGCCGGCGATGTTTTGGGTGCCGATGCCTTGCTGGAATTCGCCCTGGCGCGCGCGACGGAACCGTCCGCTGATTTCCTATATGCCGATGATCGCCGGCCCGATCCGACTGGAACCACCGTGGCGCCGTATTTCAAACCGGACTGGTCGCCCGAGTTTTTGTTGTCCACCAACTACATTGGCCGTGCCTGGGCTGCTACACCGGACCTGCTCAAGCGCAGCGGTCTTAGCCTGCTCGGACTGACGGAGACCCAGGACTACGCAAACGTTCTCCGCCTCACCGAAACAGCGCGGCATATCGCGCATGTCAGCAGGGTCCTTCTGGCGCAAGCAGGGCACGCCAAACGGGACAATGAGCTCGCCGCACTGCAGGAGGCACTGACGCGGCGCGGCGAGACCGCCAGCATCACACTGCTGCATCCCGGCGTGTACCGCGTGCAACGCCGCCTGATCAATCCCGAGGCGCGGGTCTCCGTGATCATCCCGACGATCGCGGCCCGCGGCCTGATCGAGAAAGCGATCGCCTCCCTACGCCACAAAACGGATCATGCTAACATCGAAATTGTCTGCATCGACAACATCGATCCGCAGCAGCCCCCGGCCAATATGCCGCCGGAACGCGACTGGAAAGACTGGCTGCGCACACATGCCGACATCGTGATGGACGTCCGGGAACCGTTCAACTGGTCACGCTTCAACAACATGGGGGCGCGCCACGCCACCGGCGACTACTTGCTGTTTCTCAACGACGACATCGAGGCAGAGGATCCGGAATGGCTGCGTGTCTTGATGGAACACGCCCAGCGACCGGAGGTCGGAGTCGCCGGTCCGTTGCTGCTGTATCCGGATGGCAAAGTGCAGCACGGCGGCATCTTTTTATCGCATGAACAAGGCCGTCACGCCTTCCGGTTTGCACCTCCAAACGAACCAGGACCGTTCGGACTCGCCTTTGCCCAGCGCAACATGATCGCGGTCACTGGGGCTTGTATGCTGATGCGCCGCAGCACCTTTGAGCAGGTCGGCGGCTTCGACGAAGTGCACGCGGTGGTCAATAACGATCTCGATTTCTGCTTGCGGGTACAGAGGGCCGGGCTTCAGGTGATTTTCACGCCGCAGTCCCGCCTGATCCATCACGAACTCGCCAGCCGGGCCGAAATCGGCGACGTGTATGACAAAATGCGCTTCCACACGTGGAATGACGCTTTTCGCTACGGCGATCCCTACATTAACCGGCAGATCAGCCGCGACTATGATGACTACACCCCCGAACCAGAGCCGCTGGAAATATTGTTTGTGGGTCATCCTCGCCGGTCGCACTCGGAAATCAAGCGCATACTGGCGATGAAAGTGGATCACATCGGCGATTTCATCACAGCGTTGCCCGCGTTCGCGCGGTTGCGCGAGCATTTCCCCAACGCCGAAATCACGGCCCTGGTGTCTCGCGCGTCAATGTCATTGGCGGCGTCGCTACCCTCAATTGACAGAGTCGTTGAGTTTAATTTCTTCCATATACGGTCGGAAAAAGGCCGGCGAAAAGTGAGCAAAGCGACGTTGCACGCGCTACGCAAGCAGCTTGGCGCGTTGCAGTTCGATCTAGCGATCGACTTGCGCCGGCAGCCGGAAACCCGCGAGGTGCTGCGCTACACCGGGGCGAAACTCCTCGGCGGCTATGATTTCGGCAACCGCTTCCCGTTTCTCGACATCACGCTGGAATGGGAAACCGACACGAAATTGGTCCCGAAGCGCGCCCATATCTCGGATTATCTGATCTATCTGGTGGATGCTATGGCGGATGCCTGCGCCCCGCGCCGAGGACCGGTGCTGCCGAACGCCGCCACGCCAGAGACGCTTGCGGCAATCCGGCGCAAGGCGCGCGCCAGGTTGGCCAAGCTGCCGGCGATCAAACCGTTCGCCAGGGCGATGCTGAAGCATGATAAACCGCTGATCTGCATTCACCCCGGCGTCGGCGCCATCACCCGGCAATGGCCGCCGGAATACTTCGCGGCCTTGATCGATTTGCTGACCGAGCGTCTCGCCGCGCGCTGTATGCTCATCGGTAGCCATGATGAAGCTGAGATCGCGCAACGGGTGCTCGACGGTATTGAACATCCGGAAGTGACGTTTAACCTGATCGGCAAGACAGCGATCGGCGATCTGCAAACGGTCCTTCAGGCCAGCGACCTGCTAGTTGGCAACAACAGCGGCCCGCATCATTTGGCTGCCGCGCTCGGCGTGCCGACGATCGGCGTGCATTCCGGGGTGGTCGATGCGGTGGAGTGGGGACCACGAGGCGACACCGCCTTGGCAGTGCGACGACGTATGAGTTGCAGCCCGTGCTACCTTGAAAAGGTGACGGATTGTCACCGCAACCATGCCTGCTTGCGGCAACTCTATCCGGGTGACGTCTTTCGTGCCTGTCAGCCACTTCTACTCACCATGTCTGAAACCTAGGAGAAATATGACCCCATGGCTTTTCTACTTCCGTTCAACGTCATCTCCACGCGTCTGGGCCTCGGCGAGCCGCCCTACGACGGGGAGCAGCAAATCCCCCTGGCGTCGGTGATGGACGTGCTGCGCACGCTGATCCGCACTGTTCCCGTTGATGAAAATTGGTATTTGGAAACCTATCCGGACGTTGCTGAAGCGGTGCAGGCCGGGTACTACGACAACGCCAAGCACCATTTCGCTACGAATGGCTATTTCGAAGGCCGCTGGCCGGCGCCCGCCAAGGTCGATGAGGAGTGGTACTTGAAAATCTATTCGGACGTGCAGGAGGCGGTGGCCGCCGGGGACGTTACCTCGGCGCAAGATCATTTTAATCGGCACGGCTACCGCGAAGGACGCGCGCCAAACGCAGCCGAATTCGATACGCTCACCACCATCGGATAAAAGGCAACCAAGTTGTGCAGCTGATCGGCTATATCGATGCGATGGCACGCAACCGTGTTACGGGATGGATCGCGAATAAGCTCATGCCCAACGAACCAGTAACCGTTCTGATCCATGTAAATGGCGAACGGGTTGGCCGTGCCGTCGCGGAGAACTATCGGGAAGATTTGCACGATCTGTTTCCCAACGCCACTGGGCGGTACAGCTTCACCTACACGTTTGCCCCGCCGCTCTCGATGTTTGCCGATCAGGACATCAAGGTCACGGTGGGCAACGTCCTGCCCTCCCGCGGATTCGCCCGCCTTCTACCGGCGATCGCGCAGGAGACCACGCCGCTGCTCATTACTTCGGCAGGCCGATCCGGCTCGACGCTGATCATGAACCGGCTGCACGCGCATCCTGAAATTGTTTTGATGAACAATCATCCAGCCGAGGTGAAGCAACTGACATACTATGCGCAGGCACTGCGCACTCTCGTCTCGCCCGCCGATCGGGAACATTCCACCGATCCCGATCTGATGGCCGATGACCCGTTCCATATCGGCTTCAATCCCTTCAATGATCCGGGGTTGTTCCGCAGCCCGATTGTGGACAATTACTGGAACCGGACCGTTCCCTCGATGCTGGGGAGATCGTTCCGTGATCTAATCATTACATACTATGATGCTCTGCGCATGGCCTACGGCAAGACCGCGATGCGCTATTTTGCGGAGAAAGCCCAACCCGATCCGGTCGTTCGGCAAGCTACGTCCCTCATGTTCGGGTCGCTACGGGAGATCGTTCTGTTACGCGACCCGCGCGATCTGATCTGCTCCTACAACGCCTTCTGGGGCGTGACGATGGAGGAGGCGCGAAACACACTCAGATCGCAACTGAATCTGCTTCTTCAGTTGCGTGGGAAACAGCCTTCCCACGTGCACTTTGTCAAATACGAAGATCTGGCTTTGCATGGCGAGGCCATCATGCGGGGTATCTTTGGCTTTCTTGGCCTCAATCACGTGGCTGATGCCGAGGTCAATGACCCGGAAGTTTTCAAGAAGCACGGCACATCGCGAAGTCCGGCTGCCTCGATCGGGCGCTGGCGCAGTGACCTGTCGGCGGAGGAGATCGCCGCATGCAATGAAGGATTCGAGGACTTCCTCCGGGTCTTTGATTACAGATTGTCATGATGCGGGTAGCATGCCTTATTCTTGGTTATTCCGCTCCGGATATCCTGCGACATGCGTTGCCGACGCTGCGGGGCGCCGGGTTTGACATCTACCTCCATCTGGATAGCAAGATAGAAAGGACCGCCTACTGCCGAAAACTCAGCGCTGCCGGGCAGGACGTGCAGGTCCTGGAACAACGGCTGAACATCTTCTGGGGCGGCTACCGGATGATGCAGGCCGGGCTGATCCTCTTGCAGGCGGCGCACGAAACGGGGCCGTACGACCGTTACCTTCTCATCTCGGATGACTCCTTTCCGGTACTACCCGCTAAGGTCTTGCAAGCCTATATGGCGGAACAGGATGACTGCATCACCATGGTACGTCAGCCGGGTGGAAACATCTATCATCAGCGATACTACAATTTTTTCTTCTACGATCATCCGGCGGTTGCCGCGCGCGGCGAGCGGCATCAGGAAATCGATCAGGCGTTCGAACACACGATCGAGGAAATCGCCGTGCTGCGCCGCATTGGCAAAAAACCGATTGACGTGTATTTCGGTTCACAATTTTGGGCGCTGACCCAGGCCACAGCGGCTTACCTCCTGGACGTGGTGCGCAACGATCTGCATCTCGTGAAAAGCTTCCAGTACGCCGCCTTGCCAGACGAGTTGATGGCGCAATCCATCATCGGCAACAAGCTTGGCAAAAATCGCTTTACCGCGCCAGTGTTCGAGGATTTTCCCAAAGGCGTGGGCCCGACGGTGTTTTCCAACCTCCAGCAAATTCCGCATCTCGACAGCAACTTTATCTTCATCCGCAAGATCGCTCCGGATGCCACGACTTTTGCCAGGCAGATGGCGGAACGATTGGGTAGTGGCCTGACCATCCTCGGTGCTCCCCCGGGGGCAAATCGGGATGGGGTGCTCGTCACCAATAGTGACGGCGAGCGCTTCATCAACCTGCGTCTAATGGCGCCGGCCGAAAGCCGCCCCGGCTGGCATGATGAAGAAACCTATCTGGGGCGCTCCTTCCGTTGGACGTATCGTCCGAAATTGGAATGGACGATGGAAGTGCCGGCCAGCGAAATCCCGGTGGAACTGCGGTTTTTCATGCCACTGGTGATCGCTGACCGGCCGCGTCTGTACGAGAACTGCTATCTCAAGCTGAACGACTTGCCGTCGAAGCGGATGACATATGGCGGTGGTGGTTTGAACGCCACAGTGTCGTATAGCGGTGATGGGAGGCTTACGGTGGGCGTAACGACCCCGCCCGCCGTGACACCGCTTGATGAGGGCGGCTCCGATTCGCGCCGGCTTGGATTGGCGGTGGAGATTGGTCGCTGACGCATGGCTAAAGAATCTCTTGGGGGTGAGTGCGATGTTTAGATTATTTCGCAGCCGCAAGGTGGAGCCGCCGGTTGCCAAGGCGCTAAGCCCGTTGTCCGGACTGCGCGAAAGCGAACCAAGGCCCCCAGTTACCGTTGAATCGCCACCCGAGGCTTCGCGCCTTGAAGCGCCAAGAACGCTTACCAGCGCTGTCCCGCCGGTCACTCCCGCACCGCCCGCCGTGAACCCGAAAGAGCCGGCGGACGCGCTCGCCTCCACCTCCTTCGCCAAGCCGTTCGACGAGAACGCTTATCTGGAAGCCAATCCTGACGTCGCTCAAGCGGTGACCAATGGCGAATTCAGGTCCGGGCAGCACCATTACCAGCTGCATGGGCACCGGGAAAGGCGCCGGCTGCGACGGCCTCGGCCACCTCTGGCATCAAACGCGCGTATGGTCGGTTCAGCCGAGGCCAAAGCGGCGCTCGTCCCCACGTTGATATCCAATCTGGACGGCAGGGTGCCCAATGCCGAGGCGTCGGGATCGCAGGAGGACTTGGCCTCAGTCTATGCAGCGCATCATGCGGCGCATTACCTAACGCCGTTTGACCTGCGCAAAACCACCGTGCTGCCGAACCGTATCGCTCTGATCGGCTCCTGTTTTCTACAAGGTTTGCAGTTCCATCAGCGCGAAGACTGCAATGCCGACTTGTTTATAGTCAACAATGTCGGCGCGATGCCCGACAACTTGGCCGAATACGACCTGCAAATCGTCCAGGTGCCGTTCCGCAACGTGCTACCGGACGCCGCGCTGTGGGCGTTGCCAGCCATCGATGAGGCGGCGCATCTGCAAGCCCTGGAGGAAGCCCGGGATCGGCTAACCTTTCAACTGACCGAGCGGCTGGAAGGCAACAGGAAATATGGTCTTCTCACTTTTGTTTGCAATTTCTTTACGCCGCAGCGCAATCCGCTCGGGGTGCTTTGGCCGAAATACGATGTGCGGAACATTGAATACGTCGTCGATCAATTGAATGTGCATTTCGAAACGATTGTCCGCCAGCACCGCAACGCCTACGTGTTGAATGTGGACCGGATTGCCGCTTCGCTCGGGCGGCGCTTCGTGCAGGACGACAATGTCGCTTTGTTCGCGCACGGTGCCATCATGCCGATGGACCCGCCGCTGGCCGGCCGGATGGAACCGGTCGCGGCAATGAGCGATTATTACACATCTAATCATCCTCTGCTACGCGAGACGATCTGGAACGAGGTCGTTTCGATGTATCGGGTGGTCCGGCAGGCTGACGCGGTCAAGCTGGTGGTGGTCGATCTGGACGACACGCTTTGGACAGGGGTTAGTGGTGATCTCGACGACATCGGTCCGGCCATGGCGGAAGGCTGGCCGCTCGGGTTTACCGAAGCCCTCGTCTATTTAAAAAAACGAGGCATCCTGCTGGCCATCCTAAGCAAGAACGAAGAGGCGCGGGTGCGCGAGATTTGGCCGAAACTTTTCGGCAGAAAGCTTAGCCTGGATGATTTTGCCATGGTAGTGATCAACTGGCAGCCGAAGACCGCCAACATGGAGTACATCCTTGAGACGATGAACCTGCTGCCGCGCAACGTTGTGTTCATTGATGACAACCCCGTGGAACGGGCAAGCATGCAAGCCGCGCTTCCGGATATCCGCCTGCTTGGGCGGCATCCCTATTATCTGCGCCGCATCCTGCTCTGGTCTTCAGAAACCCAGGTGGTGTCGGTTACCCAGGAAGGTGCACGACGCACCCAGATGATTCAGGCCCAGGTGGTGCGGGAAACTCAACGCAAAACGTTGTCACGCGAGGAGTTTCTGGCTAAGGCCGCGCCCAGGGTACATCTTGACGAGGTCAGCAGCGTGGAGCATCCGCGTTTCGCCCGAGTTTTGGAACTGATCAACAAGACCAGCCAGTTCAACACCACCGCTAAACGTTGGACTTCGGAAGAACTCACCGCGTTTCTGGGCGCCAGGGGGCGGCTATTTTGTTTCGACGTCGCAGACCAATTCGCCGATTACGGGTTGGTGGGTGTGGTGCTGATGCGCGGCTCGGAGATCGTCCAATGGGTGATGTCATGCCGGGTGCTTGGGCTCCAGGTCGAGGAAGCGGTGATGGCAACCATCATGCGAGGGATCACGGCAGCTGGTCATGACCGGATGTCGGGATCCCTGATCCTTACCAATGTGAATTTTCCTTGCCGCGACCTGTTTGAAAAATGCGGATTTAACAAGACCCCAGTGAGCGAAACGGAATCCTGCTGGAGAATCTCGCTGCTTACGTTACCAACAGTGCCGTCCCACATCACCCTCGATGCATGAGGCGCTGCCCGGAAGTTTTGCTGGCGATGGCCGTCTCGATCACCCCAGCCTGTGCCGCCGATATCTGGCTGGCCGGCGTGGACCCGTTCGTCCGTCATGCGATGGACCCTTCCAGCCCATCCGATTACATGGCCCTGTTCGCCTCGGGCGCGCCCTGGGCTAAGGCGAGCCGACACGTCAAGGTGTTCAAGACTTCGACGCAATGGCTGGAACAGGCGCCGGATGCCGACCTGCGGCAAATGATCCGGAACCTCAAGTCGCGCGGCATCGCGTTGGCGGTGGAAGCGCTGATGATCCCGCACCCGAGCCTGGACAGCCCCGGCACCGGGGTGGAGGGGTTTTCTGACAATCCGAGCGGGATGCAATATGCGGCGCAGCGTGTCCAGGCGCTGGGCGGCACGCTTGACTACGTCGCCATGGATGAGCCGCTCTGGTTCGGACACCATTACGCGGGTCCGAACGGGCCGCAGTGGCCGATCGAACGCTTGGTGCAGGAACTCAACAGCAATGTGCGAATCATCCGCAACATTTTTCCCCAGGCGCAAATCGGCGATGTTGAGCCGATAGCGACCGATGTAGCGGGCTGGGCGGACCAGATCGCCGCCTTTGCACAAGTCTTCCAGGCCGTTACCGGCACGTCGCTGAGCTTTGTGCATGCAGATGTCGCGTGGCGCAACCCCACGGGGTTTTTGGGGCCGCTCCGCGACTTCACTGACAAAATGCGCGCGCTCGGGATTAAGGTTGGCTACATTTACAATGGCGACGCCAGAGACGTGTCCGATCAAGCGTGGGCCGACCGGGCGGCAGAGCGATTTGGGGCGCTGGAACTCCAGGCCGTGGACACGCCGGACCATGCGGTCTTGCAAACGTGGATGCCGCATCCGACGCACATGTTGCCGGATTCACGCTCCGACACGATGACCGGAATGGTCAACCGCTATGCCAAGACAGCGGTCACACTCTCCCTGACACGGGGGACGCCGGTCACTGGGCGCCTGCAGACGGTTCTGGGCGGCGCGGCGGTGAGCGGCGCGACCGTGACGATCACTGCGCTCGGCGATGGGTCACCCACCGGGAAGCTGGTCACCCGCACGTTGACGGGGACGGTGCCGGCGCAGGCGGTGGATGCGGTACCGATCGTCCGAATTAACACCGAAGGAGTGACGAACGGCGCGGCGGATGTCATCGTTGGGCCGGTGACCCTGGCGCAGAGCAACCAAACCACGAAGCGGCGTTTCAAGGCGCGGCGCTACACGGTGACGGCGCCGCAAAAGGTGAGCACCAACGCCGATCCAGTGCCGGTGACGCCCGGGACGGAGTTCCGGTTCACGGTGCCGATGCGCACCCCGTATGCGTCCACGGGCACTGGGTATGTGGGCGTGGTGTTTCAGGATCGGCACGGGGATGAAATCTCCCGGGCGGTAATTCCGTTTCAGGCAGCCGCTATTTGGAGACGAAATGTTGAGACAGACTCAACCGGCAGTTATTCTGTTATACCGCCTGTATACACCCAGCGAACGCTGTTGGTGCTTTTGGCCGATTATGCCGGGGATGCTTGCCATCGGCCAGTAAGCCTGTTCCCGCAATAGTTCGCACCGACTTGCCGCATTTCGGCCCAATTCTGTGCCTCTTCACTGCAAAGTGAGGAGCCTTATAGTTGTCTGCACATAAACGCGGAGTAATCTGCGAAGGCTTCCTGGGGGAAATGCGATGGCCGGTGTCTCCGTTCTGGGCGCCAACGTACAGAGCCACAAGCTTGACTATTACGCAACGAATTTGGAGCTGGCCCGAAAACTCGCGGATAAGATCAATGCGGGGGTGAGCGGGGGCTTTATCATCGCAGCAGACAACAACACCGCGCCGACCATCGGTCAGTCGGTGATGGCGGGAGCGGCGAACCCCGCTTACCGCAATGACCACCAGAATGCCTCCGGCACCATCGTATTCGGCAATGGGCAGGACAAAGTCGACATCGGCGCCAGAGATGCCGGCGCCTGGATTATTTCCGTCGGCAACGGCCAGGATACGATTTCGGTCCAGGGACCGGGCGCGGCGACGATTTCGGCGGGCCTGGGCGGCGATTCGATCAAGCTCGGCACTGGCAAGAGCGTGGTCCATACCAGTGGACAGGCAACCGTCGTTGGCGGCTCCGGCGCGGCGACCGTTTCTGGCGGAACAGGGTTGAGCTTCATCGGCGGCGGCGGAGATGCCATGGTCACCGGGGCGCAGGGCAGCGACAACAGCTTCCAGGCCGGGTCCGGCAACGAGACCCTGACCGGCGGCGCATTCCGCGGGCACGGTAGTGACACCTTTGTATTCTCGAAGAGTCACGCGGGGGGACAGGATATCATCACCAACTTCACGCCAGGCCAGGATGAGGTCATTCTGAAGGGGTACTCCGAAAAGGAGTTGCAAGCGGCTCTGCTCAGTGCGCAAACCATACCAGCCGGCACCACCATCACCCTTTCTGACGACACAAAGATCACATTTAACGACCTTTACTGGCTCGATCCGAAATCCTTCGTCATCAAGTAAATTGCCGTGGTTGGGACGCGCATGGATTGGACAGGACGCCGGGTCTTGGTCACAGGCGGGGCAGGGTTTTTGGGGGCCAATATATGTCTCGCGTTGGTGGCGCGCGGCGCCAAGGTGATAGCCCTTGATGGATTTCTGTTTGGCAGCGGCGCCAATCCGCACAATCTGGATAATGCGGACGTAGAGTTGGTGCGGGGAGATATCCGCGAGTTGGACCTGCGCAACGTGTGCGAGGGGGCGGATGTCATCTTCAATCTCGCGGCGCAGACCTCCCATATGGGCGGGCAGGCGGACCCGCTGGTCGATATCGACATCAACGCGGTGGCACAGGTGCGGCTGATCCAGGCGACGCGCGAGGCGGCACCGGACGCGATCGTGGTGCACGCCTCGACTCGGCAATTCTATGGGCGTGTGGAAAAACTGCCGGTGGACGAGAATCAGCCGGTGACGCCGCCAGACGCGAACGGCGTGTCGAAATTCGCTGGCGAGCAGTACTGGATGCTGGAGCACCGGGTGCGCGGACGGCCCGTAGTGTCGCTGCGGTTGACCAACTGCTACGGGCCGCGTCTTCGCATTCGCGACGCGCGGCAGACATTCCTGGGGATCTGGATCCGCTGTGTGCTGGAGAATCGGCCGTTCGAGGTCTGGGGCGGGGCGCAGTTGCGGGACATGACCTATGTCGACGACGTGACTGCGGCGTTCCTTGCGGCGGCGGAGCATCCGGCCTGCCACGGGCATATCTACAATATCGGCGGGCCGCCCCCGGCCTCGCTGCACGACATTGCCGAAATGATGGTGCGGGTGTCCGGGGGGCAGGCAACCTATTTCACTCGGGAGTTCCCGGCCGATCGGGCCCGGATCGATATCGGCAGTTACCATGCGGACGACCGCGCATTCCAGGTGGCGTCGGGGTGGAAGCCGGAGGTCGGACTCGAGGAGGGGATCTCTTGGACACTGGATTGGTACCGGACCTGGTTGGCGCATTACGTATGATACTGCAGGCAACCCCGGGATTTCGCGCGATGCAAGGCGAGATAGACGCGGCGGTCGGCCGACTGCTGGCGTCGGGGAGGTATATTCCTATCCGCGAGCGGGCGCCCGTTCGAGGCGGAGTTTGCCGCTTGGGCTCCCACATGCGATCGGGTGCGGGAATGACACCGACACGATCCCCTGGCGCCGCGAAGCCCGGGCGTGGGACCGGGGTGCACAGCAGCAGCCATGTTGCATACGGCGGTCGCGGTGGAGCGGTGCCTCTGCTGCCGATGACGGCGCGGGTGACCATACTGCCCCCGGTTTCGCTGCGCGACGAATGTGGCACGGACACTCGGAGACCCGGCTTTTGCGGCAGAATCGGACCGGCCTGACAGCCATAGAGGGATCATGAACGATAACCTGAACGGCTTTGATGAAGACTTATACCTAAGAGCGTATGCCGATGTTGCCACAGCCGTGCGTGCGGGCAAGTTTCCGTCCGGTCGCGCGCATTACGAGCGGCACGGCCGCTTCGAACAACGCAGGGCATTTACCAAGGTCGACCGGATTGTGATGCCCTGGATGGCGAAATCCGAGTCGGTGCATGGTTGGTGTCGCGGCGCGGAAGCGTATGAATTGTTTCGAACGGCCTATTCACGACTGCCGCAGGATGCGATCATTGTGGAGATTGGTGCGTTTATCGGTTCCGGCAGCATCCTGCTCGCCGGCACCCGCGCTGAGCGTGGCGGCGGCAAGGTGCACTGCATCGATCCGTTCGACTGCTCCGGCGACCAATTCTCGGTGCCAATCTACCAGCGGTTGGTGAAAACCGCCGGCCCGACCATGACCATGCGGGAAATCTTTGACAACAACGTCGCCAGGGCTGGGGTAGCCAAATGGATCGTCGCGCACCAATGCGGCGCGGTTGAGGTGGCGCGCGATTGGAACGACCCGATCGATTTATTGTTCCTGGATGGCGACCAATCGCCCGCTGGGGCGCGAGCGGCGTATGAGGCCTGGGAACCGTTCTTGAAGACGGGTGGCTACATCGCGGTGCACAATTCCGCCGACCGCAAGTACGCACGGGACCAT
>Ga0170475_100202563_pt1 | contig 17083 bp, 17 predicted proteins | sample Soicark_Litter_5_FD_111474 | JGI IMG/M metagenome (GOLD analysis project Ga0170475, IMG submission 111474) | Avena fatua rhizosphere microbial communities from Hopland, California, USA. Combined Assembly of 48 SPs
CCTCAGGGTCGGCCGCTACCGATCAAGCGATCTTAAGCGTCCCGCACCCCGCTGAGGCCTCATACACTTTACGCCTGAGTAACCGAGCGGTCAAACCAGCTGACCTTAGCCCTTGTACCTCCGCGGCGCTTGAAGTACAGCGTCGGCTCCGACCGGCTTATTCCCAGACCTGATCCCCCAGTTTCCGATCCCGATCTGGGCCGTCAGCGATCGGTTACCGTAACGGCTCCGACTGTCCGCTTGCCGCGCCGTACGATGGCGAATCGCCCGTGCAGCAGGTCATCGGGAGTCAGCAAAGCCTCTGGGTCCTCCACGCGGGCATTGTTCAGGTACGCCCCACCTTCGGTAATCGCCCGCCGAGCGGCCGCTTTGCTACCTACCACCCCACTGCGCTCGAAAACCTCGACGATCGGCGGCAGCCCCCCTTTTGCGGGAAGGGCAACACCGCCAACTTCGGCCACGACGGCGGCGAGCGTGGACTCATTCAACTCACCTAGATCCCCTTTCCCGAAGAGCGCGGCTGAAGCAGCAACGGCAGCCTCCCGTTCGGGCTTGGAGTGGACCAGGTCGGTCACGTCGTCGGCAAGGGCCCGCTGTGCCGGCGAAGGTGCGGCGCTTCCCGGGTTTGGCGCTCCAACTCCTCGATCTCGGTTCTGCTGCGCTCGCTGAATACCTTGAGATACTCGATGACCTTCTCGTCCTCCACGTTCAGGAAGTATTGATGGAATGCGTATGGCGACGTCATCGCCGAGTCGAGCCAGATCGTTCCGGTCTCGGTCTTACCGAACTTTGTGCCGTCGGCCTTGGTCAGGAGCGGTGTGGCAAAAGCATGTACGCGGTTGCCGTCGACCCGCCGGATGAGCTCGACTCCGGCGGTGATGTTGCCCCACTGATCGCTACCGCCGAACTGGAGCGTGCAGCCGTAGGAACGGTGTAGCTCGAGGTAGTCCAGCGCCTGCAACAAGACGTAGGAGAACTCGGTATAAGAGATGCCCTCTTCAAGACGTTGCCGGACGACATCTCGGCTCAGCATCCTGTTCACCGGGAAGTGCTTGCCGATATCGCGTAAGAAATCGAGCACCGGTAGCGGCCCGGTCCAGTCCAGGTTGTTGACCACACGAGCGGGATTCTCGCCAGAGAAGTCGACGAATTTCTCGACCTGCCGCCTGATGCTCTCTACCCAGCCGGCCACAGTCTCTTTGGGATTCAGGACTCGTTCGCTGGTCTCCTTCGGATCGCCGATCAGTCCAGTCGACCCGCCGACCAGCATCAAGGGGTGATGGCCGGCGCGCTGTAGCGCTCGCGCGACCATGAGCTGGACGAGGTTGCCGAAGTGCAAGCTTGGAGCTGTTGGGTCGAAACCCACATAAAAGGTGACAGAGCCAGCAGCGAGGTGCTCAGCGAGCGAGGCCTCATCGGTGGACAGCGCGATCAGCCCACGCCACTTCAGTTCACTGAGCACCGTTTCCACGGGGCACCACAGTAGCGCCAGCGCGACTAGCTGATTATCTCGGCGATCGCCGCAGCGGGTGCGAGCCCTGAACCGACGTGATCAGTGGCACGCCGACCTATTCAATGCGCACCTTGAGGTCCGCTCCACAGGGGTCCTGAGCCTGTCGAAGGGCACCTTTCGGCGTGCGGCCACGTTTCCCATCCCAAGACGGCCAACGTGTGTCTTCACCCCGATTTCGACGCTCTGGATGAGGGCGCTACTCGCGCCGACAGCCAGCTGTGAACGGATAGCCAAGCGCATGATCCACCGCACCTAGGCACTCTTCGCGCCGCTTCCTCAAGGGTTCAGGTGAGGTCTTTTGGCGATCCACTCGTTTAGCAAAGCCGTCGCGCTGCGGACTTCGTCCAGCTGCTCCTGGACCCGAGCCAGCGCCGTACCGCCATGGCCAGAGCGGCTGTTGATCGAGCCCTCGACGGTCAGTACAGAATGGACCTCAGGGGTCAGGTGCGGCGAGACCTCGGCGAGGTCAGCCGCGCTCAGATCCGTCAACTCGATCCCTTCGGCCTCACATCGGCGTACGCAAGCACCAGCGATTTCGTGCGCCTCGGCAAAAGGGACCCGCTGACGTACCAGCCAGTCGGCAATGTCGGTGGCCAGCGAGAAGCCTTTCGGCGCCAGTTCGGCTAGCCGATCGGGATGGAACTTCAGCGTCGAGACCATCCCCGCTATTGCCGGAAGCAGGATCAGTAGTTGGTCAATGGAATCGAAGATCGGCTCCTTGTCTTCTTGCAGGTCCCGGTTGTATGCCAGGGGTAATCCCTTCAGAGTCGCCAGCAGTCCGCTCAGATTTCCGATCAACCGTCCAGCCTTGCCCCGTGCCAGCTCGGCCACATCGGGGTTCTTCTTCTGCGGCATGATGCTGGAGCCGGTCGACCATTCATCCGCCAAGGACGCATATCCGAATTCCTGCGTTACCCAAATGATCACGTCCTCGCTCAGTCGAGACAAATCGACGGCGATCTGGGCACAGACGTACGCCACCTCCGCCACAAGATCACGAGAGGAAGTGCCGTCGATGGAATTAGCCACGCTGGTTAGGAATCCGAGCTCAGTTGCCACGGTCTCTGGATCCAGCCCTAGCGAGGTGCCTGCCAAGGCGGCCGACCCGTACGGGCTAACGGCGAGCCGACGGTCAAGATCACGGATTCGATCGGTGTCGCGCAGCAGCGGCCAGGCGTGGGCTAGCAGGTGGTGGGAAAGCAGCACCGGCTGTGCATGTTGCAGGTGGGTACGACCCGGCATGGCAACGCCAAGATGATCACCTGCCTGCCGATGCAACGCACCAACAACGTCGGTCACCCGATCTGCCACCTTGCGCACGGCATCACGAAGATACATCCTGATCAACGTCGCAATCTGATCATTGCGGGACCGGCCTGCCCGCAATCGGCCGCCGACCTCAGCGCCGGCCAGCTCCACGAGCCGACGTTCCAGCGCTCCGTGCACATCCTCGTCTGTCTCCGCAGGTCCGAAGGCTCCTGAGGCGACCTCGGAGGCCAGCGCATCGAGACCGTTGATCAGCGCGGCGAGATCGCCATCGGTCAGCAATCCGGCCTTATGCAGTGCCCTGGCATGGGCCCGCGACCCGGCGATGTCGTAGGGCGCAAGCCTCCAGTCGAAGTCCGTCGAGCGGCTCAGGGTCGCCATGGCCTCAGCGGGACTGCCCGTGAACCGGCCTCCCCAGAGCCGCCCGCTGTGATCTCCTTGCAGCGAATCTGATCCAGTGATCAAGACAGCCCGGCGTCCCGGCGCGCCGCAAGCGTGCTCGACATCCCATAGAGCGAGATGAAGCCACGCGCCTGGGACTGATCGAACCTGTCGCCCTCGTCGTAGGTGGCGAGGTTGAAGTCATACAGGCTGGTATCGCTGCGCCGCCCGGTCACGGTCGCCTTTCCGCCGTGCAAGATCATCCGGATGTCGCCGCTGACAGGCTGTTGTGCCTCGTCGATGAAGGAGTCGAGCGCCCGCTTCAGCGGTGAATACCACTGGCCGTCATAGACCAGCTCAGTCCAGCGCTGGTCGATGCCGCGCTTGTAGCGAGCAAGCTCACGCTCGATGGTGACGTTCTCCAGCTCCATGTGCGCTGTGATCAAGGCGATCCCGCCCGGCGCCTCGTAGACCTCCCGACTCTTGATTCCGACCAGCCGGTCCTCCACCATGTCAAGCCGACCATTCCCCTGAGCGCCGGCGCGCTCGTTGAGGATCTGGATGGCCTGCAACATGGAGACCTTCTCGTTGTCGATCGCAATCGGATTTCCGGCCTCGAAGCTGATTGTGACCTCGTCCGGCTCCCGAGGAACGGCCGGGTCGGCCGTGTAGGCATAGACATCCTCGATCGGTGCGTTCCAGATGTCCTCAAGGAAGCCGGTCTCAACGGCCCTGCCCCACACGTTCTGATCGATCGAATACGGGGAAGCCTTACTTTGTTGGATCGGCAGCCCCTTGTCCTCGGCGTACGCGATCGCCTTCTCCCGGGTCCAGGCATAGTCGCGTACCGGGGCGATCACGGTCAGCTCCGGAGCCAGATTGGCAATGCCAACCTCGAATCGCACTTGATCGTTGCCCTTGCCTGTGCAGCCGTGCGAGACGATCGTTGCCCCGTGCGATCGGGCCGCATCGACAAGATGCCGCGCAATGAGGGGACGGGATAAGGCGCTGACCAGCGGATAACGATCCATATACAGCGCGTTCGCCCGCAGTGCAGGTCGGCAGAAGTGCTCGGCGAATTCGTCTTTGGCATCCACCACGACAGCCTCGACCGCCCCGCAGTCCAACGCGCGCCGGCGAATTACCTCCATGTCCTCGCCACCCTGGCCGACATCGACGGCGACGGCCACCACCTCCCGGCCGGTCTCCTCGGCCAGCCAGCCGATGCAGACGCTCGTGTCGAGGCCGCCGGAATAGGCCAGCACGATCCGATCGCTCATGTCATTTCCTTCTCACTGTGGTTGGGATGGGAGCTGCTGAGCCGTTGGCCGGCTTGCCGGTTCGGCTCATGATCAAAAACTGTTCTGCGATGGCACTGCCGCCGGTTGGGCTGCGGGTGATCAGCAAGATCGTGTCGTCTCCTGCGATGGTGCCGAGAATCGATTCCCAGCCGACCCGATCGATCGCGCCCGCGAAATACTGCGCCGCGCCAGGCGGAGTGCGAAGCACGACGAGGTTGGCGGAGGCTTCGGCCGATACCAAGACCTCCGCGCACAGCCGAGCCAGCCGGCCCTCAAAGCTCGCGAACTCACCGACGTGCGGTTTCCGGTCGCCACCCTCGGCCGGGACGGCGTAGACCAGATGGCCGCTGGAATTGCGTATTCGGAGGGCCCCGATTTCGACAAGATCACGGGACAGAGTGCCCTGGTTGACGTGGACTTCATCGTCGGCCAGCAGCTGGGCTAGCTCATTTTGAGAGCGCACCTCATGCTGCTCCAACAGCGTCACGATCTTGGCATGCCGGGCGGTCTTTGTCAGAGGTGCACGTGCATATGTCGACATCAGCCAACCGCCCTTGCTTGCTCGTCGAGGAAAGCCAGCAGCGCCTTCTGGACGTGTCTCCGGTTTTCGGCCTCGTCCCAGACCACCGACTGTGGCCCGTCGATCACCGCACCCTCGATCTCCTTGCCGCGGTAGGCCGGCAGGCAATGCAGCACGATCGCGTCGCGATCGGCAAGTGCCAGCAGGGCCTGGGTCACCGCGTACGGAACGAAGATCGACTCGCGGTCGATCCGAGAGCCTTCCTGACCCATCGAGGTCCAGGTGTCGGTGGCGACAACGTCTGCATCGGCTACCGCTTCTTTGGCTTCCTGATGCACCTGCACGCTGCCTCCGGAGCTGCTCGCCAGCTTTTGAGCTCGGTCGACGACAGCAGGGTCAGGCTGGAAGCCTGGCGGAGCGCCGATCCTGATATGCATGCCAGCCAAAGCGCCGCCAACGAGATACGAATGGGCCATGTTGTTCGCGCCATCCCCGACATAGGCCAGCGTCAGTCCCGCCACCTGCTGTTTGCGTTCTCGTATGGTCTGCAGGTCGGCAAGCACCTGACACGGGTGGTATTGATCAGTCAGCCCATTGATCACCGGCACGTCTGCGTAATCTGCCATTTCTTGCAGCCGCTCTTGGCCGGACGTGCGCCAGACGATGGCGGCCACGTGACGGCTGAGCACTCGCGCGGTGTCGCTGATCGACTCACCGCGGCCCAGCTGAGACAACGCCGCGTCCATGATCATCGGATGTCCACCGAGCTCCACAATCGCGGTTTCAAATGAGATCCGGGTGCGCGTGGAGGGTTTGTCGAACAGCACGGCCACCGTACGCGGTCCAGCGAAAGGACGCAGTCGATAAGGCTCCGCCTTGAGGATGTCGGCCAAATCCAAGATCGCCAGCTGCTCAGCTGAGCTGAGATCATCGTCAACCAGGAAGTGCCTCATGACGCCTCCACTGCTACCTGATCGAGAAGAGCGGGCAGCACATCAATGAAGCTGTCAAGCTCTGTCGCGCCGATGATCAGCGCTGGCGCGAGGCGAAGTACGTCGGGACGTGGCGCATTGATCACGAACCCGGCTGCCAGCGCAGCATCGACAACAGCGGCTGCGATGGGCTCGGTCAAGATCACGGCCTGCAGCAGGCCTTGGCCGCGTACCCCGCTGATCAAGGGATGTCCCAGTTCCGCGATCGTTTCTTGGATATGGTCAGCGAGCGACTTGGCCTGCTCAAGTAGCCCATCCCGCTCGATGACGGCGATCACAGCGAGCCCGGCGATGGCGGCCACAGGGTTGCCGCCGAAGGTGCTGCCATGAGTACCCGGGCCGAGCAGTCGCGATACCTCCCCAGTGGCAATGCAGGCTCCTACCGGAAACCCGTTCCCCAGGCCTTTGGCGACCGTCACGATGTCGGCTTTCACACCTTGGTCCACGTGCACCAGCCAGCTGCCACAGCGGCCCATGCCCGTCTGCACCTCATCCATCCACAGCAGTGCGCCATGCCGCTCGCAGATCTCCCGAGCCTTGCTGAGATAGCCGGCCGGCGGCAGCACGACGCCGTTTTCGCCCTGGATCGGCTCCAGCACGACCGCCGCGACTGTCTCGTCGACTACCGTTGCCAGTTCGTCCACGTCGCCGTACGGCACGAAGATCACTTCGCTTGGTAGCGGCTCAAACGGTGCACGGTATTTCGGATTGTGAGTCAGCGCCAGTGCACCCATAGAGCGGCCGTGAAACGCGCCCTCGGTCGAGATGATCTTGGTGCGCCCAGTCATCCGCGTGATCTTGAATGCAGCTTCATTGGCCTCGGTGCCGGAGTTAGTGAAAAAGACGCGCGCCTCATCGACGCCGGTCATGCGGCCCAGCCGTTCGGCGAGCGCGACCTGGGGCGGCGTGGCGAAGAAGTTCGACACATGTCCCAAGGTGGCGATCTGGCCCGTTACCGCCGAGAGCACTGTGGGATGGGCATGACCGAGAGCGTTGACCGCCAGACCCGACAACAGGTCCAGGTACCGGCGTCCCTCGGCATCCCAGAGATAGCAGCCTTCGCCCCGTACGAATACCCGCTTCGGCAACCCGAAGGTGTTCATCACAGATTCCGCATAGGCGTCCAACACCGCGGCAGAGGACGTCGGACCAGATAGCTCGCGACTCACAGTCATCGGGTCGGCGGTCATGATGGCACTTCCTCAGGCGTCACGGGCGCCGGTCCGAATTCGCCATTGGCATATTCCTCCGGCGGTATTCCCTCATCTCGGGAGAACACGCGGCTGCCGAGCCGAACCAGCCCGTCCTGGGTGACCATCGTTCCGATGCCGACATTGGTGAAGATCTCCAGGAGCAGCGCATGTGGAACCCGGCCATCTACCACCGTGGCTCGGGTCAGTCCACCGTCGACTGCCCGAAGGCAAGCCTCCATTTTCGGCACCATGCCGGCCTCGAGTTTGGGCATCAGATCGCGCAACGCGCTCGCCGAGAGTTCGGTGATCACTTCGCTGCTCTTCGGCCAGTCCCGATAGAGGCCTTCGACGTCGGTCAGCACGACCAGACGATCGGCCTTGAGAGCCACTGCCAATGCGGCTGCGGCGGTGTCGGCATTGACATTGTGGACTACACCATTCACATCGGGCGCGATGCTGGCCACGACCGGTACGCTGCCTGAGCCGATCAGGCCTTCGATGGCTTCTGTCCGCACTGAGACGACATCCCCCACCAGACCAAGATTGACTTCCTGCCGGTCGACGACGGCACCGCGACGCTCGGCGGTGAAGAGGCCGCCATCCTCGCCCGAGAGCCCAACAGCCACAGTGCTATGGGTGTTGATCAAGCCGACCAAGTCTCGGCCGACTTGGCCGACCAGCACCATGCGGACCACTTCCATAGCCTCCGGACTGGTGACCCGCAGGCCGCCCCGGAACTCCGAGGCGATCCCCAGTCTGGAGAGCATCGTTGAAATCTGCGGCCCGCCGCCGTGGACCACAACGGGATGCACGCCACACCGTTTCATGAACACGATGTCCTGCGCGAAGGCCCGCTTCAGATCGTCGTCGATCATGGCGTTCCCGCCGTACTTGATCACCACGATCTTGCCCGCATACGTCTCCAGCCAGGGCAGCGTCTCGGTAAGGATAGATGCCTTCTCGACAAGCGAAAGCGGCCGAGTCTCTGGGAAGCTCATGTGGAGTACTCCGCGTTCTCTTTCACGTAGTCATAGGTGAGATCGTTCGTCCAGATGGTCGCCGAGTGACGGCCGTTGCGCAGGTCGACATGCACCTCGACATCGTGTCCGCTCAGATCAACTAGTTCCCGCGGATCGCCAATGGAACCGTCGCGGCACACCGGTACGCCATTGAAGGACACATCGATGCGATCCGGTTCGAAGTCGGCTTCGGTGGTCCCGATGGCGGCTAGCACCCGTCCCCAATTCGGATCCTGCCCGAACACCGCGCACTTGAAGAGGCTGCTACGCGCGATCGCTCGACCGACGTGTACGGCGTCGTCCTCAGATGCCGCATGTTCGACATGGATCGCAATCATGTGCGCCGCCCCCTCTGCGTCAGCCAGCAGCTGCAAGGTGAGATCAAGGCAGGCCTCGTCCAGCGCGGCCTGGAAATCCGCCGACGTTGGGCGTACCCCAGAGGCCCCGCTGCTCATCAAGATCACGGTGTCGTTGGTCGACATACAACCGTCGCTGTCTATCCGCTCGAAGCTGCGGCTGCATGCCCTCACGAGCTGATCATGGAGGAGTCCTTGATCGACAACGGCGTCGGTAGTCAGCACGACGAGCATCGTGGCGAGGGCGGGAGCCAGCATGCCCGCACCCTTGGCCATCCCACCGATCGACCAGCCTTCGTCGGCATAGCTGGTCTGCTTCGGCACCGAGTCGGTCGTCATGATCGCCTCGGCCGCCGCGTGGCCACCGTCACGGCTGAGCAGCGGAACAAGATCGCTGATAGCCGGTGTCAGCTTCTCCATCGGCAGCCGAACACCGATCAAGCCTGTCGAGCACACCGCGACATCGATCGCACCGATGTCTCCTGCGCCCTGAGCCCCTCGAAGGGAATCGGCGACCAGCTCCGCCGTGTGGTGGGTATCGGCAAAGCCCTCCGGGCCGGTGAAGGCATTGGCCCCTCCGGAGTTCACGATTACCGCGCGGAGTTGGCCGTCGGCCAACACCTGCTGTGACCAGATGACCGGGGCAGCCTTCACTCGGTTGCTGGTGAAGACGCCGGCGGCCGCATGATCCGGCCCGGTGTTGACCACCAGCGCTAGGTCCTTGCGGCCACTGGTCTTGAGACCGGCAGCGAGCCCGCACGCCTGGAAGCCGGAAGCCTTCGTGACGCTCACGGTGTCACCCCGAGGGTCGTAAGACCCGTCGTTTCCGGCAGACCGAGCGCCAGATTCATGCATTGCACAGCAGCACCCGCGGTGCCCTTGGTCAGGTTGTCCAAGGCGGCAATAGCAACCAGCCGGTCCGCGCCATGATCAACTGTGACCTGAACCTGAACAGCGTTCGATCCGAGTACAGACTTGGTCTGCGGCCATTGACCGTCAGGCAGCAAGTGCACAAACGGTTCGTCGGCGTACGTCTCGGCGTAGGCGGCGTAAATCTGATCATGAGTGATTTCATGATCAGCAAGTGGAGCGGTACACGTCGCAAGGATTCCCCGAGACATCGGGACTAGTACGGGCGTAAAGGACACCGATGGCTCTGGAGCACCGCAGGCCGCGAAGTTCTGCAGCAGCTCGGGAGTATGACGATGAACGCCACCGACGCTGTAGGCACTTGCCGACCCCATCAGCTCGGCGCCCAGCAGCTGAGGCTTGAGCGATCGACCGGCACCTGACGTACCACTAGCCGCGACAACAACGACATCACGAGCGGTCGTCAGCTTGTGAGTGATGGCCGGGAGTAATGCCAAGGTTGCCGCCGTGGGATAGCACCCCGGGACAGCGATGGCACGGGCACCGGACAGCTTGTCACGTTGTCCCGGGAGCTCCGGCAAGCCGTACGGCCACGTCCCCGCGTGAGGTGCCTCGTAGAACCGCTGCCAAGCCTCAGCTTGCTCCAGCCGAAAGTCGGCTCCACAGTCGATCACCACTGTGTCCGGATGCAGCTGTGCAGCCACCTCACCAGAAGCGCCATGCGGCAGCGCCAGAAACACCACATCATGATCAGCAAGCACCTGTTCGGAGGTTTCTGCAACCAACCGATCGAGCAGCGGGATCAGTTGTGGCTGGTGCTCGCCGAGCCGTGTGCCGGCATTGGCATTGGCGGTGACTGCGCCAATCTCCACGTTGGGATGGGCAAGCAGCAGCCGGAGCAACTCTCCACCTGCATAACCGGTGGCGCCTGCCACCGCGGTCCGTACAGTCACTCGCATGAGTATGCCATTTCGGACAAACTAATGCATTTCGCGTCTCACCAATCGGAGCCGGGCGTTGAAGGAGCGCAGGAAACGTCAGGGGCTCAATCGCAGAGGCTGATCGGCGACCATCGCCGACCTCCACATGTAGGAATTCAGCGGACCCTAAAATGGTCGCTCACTTATTTACCGAGCCGGAACGCCAATCGTGTCTGCCACTTGTTCATATCCGGCACCTCGGCAGGATCGCTGAGGTACTCCTCGAGGCGGCAGCCCCACCTATTGCCGCTGGCATCCCATTTCAAGTCGCGCTCGGTCGCCCAGTCCAGCAGATCCCGGGTGGCGTCCACGAGAGTGTCCGGGTGACCGGTGTGGACGACTGTGGCATAGCGACCGGCAGGCAGACCTCGCTCGGGCACTGAAATCGTCGGTCGCGGTCGCGCAGCTTTGCCTACACAGTTCGCTGGACCGCGCCCGTACGCTCTGCCGCAACGGCAACTGCGGCGTCTCGTGCGGCCGCAGCCTCGGCGTCAGTGAGCGTACGGTCCGCAGCGCGGAATCGGAGGGCGTAGGCCAGCGACTTCTTCCCGTTACCGATCTGCGGGCCGGTGTAGACGTCGAACAACCACACCGACTCCAGCAACGGCCCAGCTCCGGCCCGCGAGGCACGCTCCACGGCGGCGGCAGGCACACCCTCATCGACAATCAAGGCGACATCCTCCTTGGCGACAGGGAACGCCGAGATCAACGGGATATCACCGGTTGCAGGCGCCGCGGCAATCAGCGCATCAAGATCGATTTCCGCAGCCGCGGTGCGGGCCGGTAGGCCGAATGCTGCGCAGACGGCGGGATGCAGTTCGCCGGCGTAGCCGATTCCATCGCCGTTGGGCAGCAGGAACTGTGCACACCGGCCGGGATGCCACGGTGCGTATTCCGCCGCTCGACGCTCTAGGTGCAGCCCGATCGCCAAGGCAGCCGCCTCCACAAACGCAATGGCCTGTTGCCAACTCGCCCGGACTCCGTGCCTTTCCCAGTTCTCCGGCTGCCAGTAACCGGTGAGCACCACTCCCAGATATCGGGGCTGCTGGCCCAGAGCATGATCGATTGCGGCGAGCTCCTCGGCGGACGGGCGCTGAGTCAGCGGTGGCCGGGGCGCGGCCAGCAGCGGATCGTTGGCGAAGAACACAGAACCCGTCTCGAAGAGCGCAAGATCATCGTTGCCGCGGCTGGTGTTGCGGGTGACTGCACCGAACAGGCCCGGAAGCAGCGAAGTACGCAGATAGGGACTCGCTTCCGACAAGGGATTGACGATCTTGTTCAACCGACGCCGGCGGTCGTCAACCGGTACACCCATCGCGTCAAGATCGGCAACGGACGCAAACGGGAAGCTCAGCACTTCCACGTAGCCGCGAGCGGCAAGTGCGGCATTGATCGCTCGCCGTGCTCGCTGGCTTCGAGTCAGCCCGCGGCCAACCGGCGCTGTCGGCACAACTGGTTCGATGGTCTCGAAGCCGATCAGCCGGCCAACTTCTTCGACGTAGTCGTACGGATCCCTCAAGTCGGGCCGCCAGCTGGGTGGCGTAATCGTCAGGCTGTCTCCATGATCAGTGACGGTTGCGCCGATGGCCTGCAGGAGGCGTACCGCTGCCGAATGATCAACATCAATGCCAAGAATGCGCGTCGGCAGCGTGTCGTCGATCGTGGTGCTGGGTCGCGCGGGAACCATGCCACGCACCGTCTCCTCGGCGAGCAGGGTGCCGCCGGCATGCTCGACCAGCAGTTCCGCGACGCGATGCGCGGCTGCGTAGCTGGCCTGTGGATCAACCCCCCGCTCGAACCGCCGGGACGCCTCGGAGGAGAGCTTGTGGCGGCGGGACGTGCGGGCAATCGTCATTGCATCGAAGTGGGCTGCCTCGATCACCACAATGCGGGTCTTTGCCGAGAGTTCCGTCGTCGCTCCGCCCATGACACCGGCGAGACCGATGGGTCCGGAGGCATCAGTGATCAACAGATCATCGGGATGTAATGGGCGTACCACGTCATCCAAAGTGGTCAGCTTCTCGCCTTCGCCGGCCTTGCGCACCACGATCGCACCGTCGAGAAGTTCCGCGTCGTAGGCATGGATGGGCTGACCGGTCTCCAACATCACATAGTTGGTGATATCCACCGCTAATGAGAGAGAGCGCATTCCTGCCAATTGGACGCGGCGGGCGAGCCAGCGCGGGCTGGCCCGACTGGGATCGATTCCCTCGACGGTGAGTGCCACGAAAAGCGGGCAGGCGTCCGACTGCAGCTCGACCGGGTAACCGTTCCTGGTCTCGGCCGGCACGACACGATCGACCGGGTCGGTGAAGGTCGCACCCAGCGCCTGCGCTGACTCCCGAGCAATGCCGCGTATGGAAAGGCAATAACCTCGATCCGCGGTCACCGCAATGTCGAGCACGTCCTCGCGCAGGTGTAGCACCGGTAGCGCGTCACCGCCCGGCTCCAGATCTGGCTCCTCGAGCACCAGAATTCCGGTGTGATCATCACCGAGACCTAACTCTTTCGCCGAGCAAATCATGCCGTCGGAGACGTGCCCGTACGTCTTACGTGCGGAGATCCCGAAACCCCCAGGCAGCACAGTGCCAGGCAGCGCGACCGCGACGAAGTCGCCAATCTCGAAGTTGTGGGCACCGCACACCACACTGCGCGAGCCAGAACTGTCGTTGTGTACGCCGACATCGACCTGGCACCAGCGGATCGACTTGCCATTGGAGTGGACCTCGACCTCGTACGCCAACACCCTGCCGATCACCAAGGGGCCGCTTACCTCGGCACCGACCTGCTCGACGGTCTCGACTTCCAACCCGGCTCTGATGAGTTCTTCCGCGAGGGTACGACCGTCAAGATCATCACCGAGGGCCGCGTACTCCCGAAGCCAGCTGAGCGGTGCCCTCATCGTGCGGTTCCTAAGAGTGCCCGGCTGAAACGCACATCACCTTCGATCATGTCGCGCATGTCCTCGGAGTTGTTACGGAACATCAAGGTGCGATCAACGCCCATCCCGAAGGCGAAGCCGGAGTAGAGATCAGTGTCGACGCCACAGGCCTGGAGCACTCGCGGATTGACTACGCCGCAACCACCCCACTCGATCCAGCCCTCGCTTTTGCAAGTCCGACAGGGATTGTCCGAATCGCCAACTGAAGCGCCGTGACAGACGAAGCATTGCAAGTCGACCTCTGCCGACGGTTCAGTGAACGGGAAGTAGTTAGGCCGGAAACGAGTCCGCGTGTCACCGAACATGGAACGCGCGAAGTGATCAAGGGTGCCGCGCAAATGACCGAGGGTGATGCCTTTGTCCACGGCCAGTCCCTCGATCTGGTGGAACACGGGCAAGTGGGTGGCGTCGTACTCGTCGGATCGGTAGACCCTGCCCGGACAGACAACGTAAACAGGCAATTCCCGGTTAAGCAGTGCCCGCACCTGTACCGGCGAGGTGTGGGTTCGCAGCACGATGCCGCCGTCCTCCGGTTCGACGAACAGAGTGTCCTGCATCGTCCGGGCCGGATGATCAGGGATGAAGTTGAGCGCGTCGAAGTTCATCCACTCGGCCTCTAACTCTGGACCCTCGGCCACCTCCCATCCCATTGCGATGAAGACATCGACCATCAGATCCATCAATGCCGTGATCGGATGAACCGCGCCAAAAGGCTGGCTCTGGACCGGAAGCGTTACATCGACCCGTTCCTCAACCAGGATGCGGGCTACCTCGGCAGCCTTGAGCTGATCTTCGCGTGCTTTGAGCGCCTCGTTGATCGTGCCGCGGGCGCGGCCGACGCGGACCCCTGCATCCTTCCGGGCCTGCGGTGGTAGCGCACCGATCTCCTTATTGGCAAGGGCAATAGGTGAACGGTCGCCCGCGTGCGCTAACCGGGCTTGCTTGAGCTCAGCCAGCGAGGTCGCTGCCGTGAACGCCGCCAAGGCCTCCGCCACCATCGCCTCGATGCTTTCGGCGCTCAGCGGTGTGACCTGTACAGGGTCGTAGCTGGTGTTCGGCCCGGACATAGCTCCCTCAGGAATCGAGTGTGTGACGCACGGTGCGCCTGGGACAGTCTAGGAATGATGCTGATACGCCCACGCGGTTTACTCACTGGACCTCGGCGCACTTGTCAGAACACGGTTCACCTATAGCTCAACTGTGTTCTCACAGGTGGGCGCGTTGGGCGGTGGCGGAGGCGTAAAGAAAGATCGCCGCAGCGGTGGAGAGATTGAGGCTTTCGGCACGTCCATAGAGCCGAAGAGCCACCCGCCGGTCAAGCAACGCTTGGTGTTCGGTTGGCAGGCCCCAGGCCTCATTGCCCATCACCCACATAGTGGGTCGGGCCAGCTCGCCGGACTCGGCCAAGTCGTTGATCGTCTCCGGTGCCGCCGGGTCCGCGCCAAAGATCTGCAGGCCGGAGTCATGGGCCACAGTGACTGCGTCATCAAGATCAACACCAATGGCAAGTGGTAGGTGAAAAAGGCTGCCTGTCGTGGCGCGTACCGTCTTGGCGTTATAGACATCGACCGAGTCGCGGCTGACAAGGACGGCATCGGCGCCGAAGGCATCGGCACATCTGATCACCGTGCCGAGGTTGCCTGGATCACGGACCTGATCACAGAGCACCACGAGCCGAGGGGCGCCGGCGAGGGCCTTGACCGCTGGAACATCGACCATCTGACACACCGCGACCAGCCCTTGGGGAGTCACCGTGTCGGCCAACTCGTCAACGGTTCGAGCCGACGTAACGGCAATCCGGACTCCCGCATCAGAAGCGATGTCGAGCAGGTCGTGATACCGGTCAATGCTGTCATCGGCGACGATCAGCTCAATGACCGTGCCTGGTTGGCCCACCGCCTCGGAGACCGCCTGCGGACCCTCCACAAGGAAACGTCGCGCGCTTTGGCGGTCTTTTCGTCGCAACAGGCGTCGAGCTGAGCGCAGCATCGCCTGGGAAGCTGCGGGCAGCTCAGACAGTTGGATCTCAGGCGGCCGTCGCGTCGGCGGCAGGCGCATTCGCCTTGGCCACCTCAACCAGAGTTTTGAAGGCGGCGGGGTCGGTCACAGCAAGATCGGCAAGGATCTTGCGGTCGACCTCAACTCCGGCAGCCTTGAGGCCGGAGATGAAGCGGTTGTAGGTCATACCTTCGGCACGGGCAGCCGCATTGATCCGCTGGATCCACAACTTGCGGAAATCACCCTTGCGAGCGCGGCGGTCGCGGTAGGCATATACCAGCGAATGGGTGACCTGCTCCTTGGCTTTCCGGTACAGCCGAGAACGCTGCCCACGGTAACCGGACGCTTGCCCCAGAACCTCACGGCGCTTCTTCTGTGCATTGACGGAGCGCTTGACGCGTGCCATCGCAGTTACTCCTTTTTCTGTGAGATCGGGCTCTCAGGCACTCTTGCCGAGCAGCTTCTTGGCCTTGGCGGCATCACCAGGTGCCACCAGCTTGTCGCCATCCAGCCGGCGGGTGCGAGTGCTGGGCTTGTGCTCATTCAGGTGCATCTTGCCCGCCTGGCGGTGCATGAGCTTGCCCGACCCCGTAAACCTGAATCGCTTCTTGGCCCCGGAGTGCCTCTTCATCTTCGGCATGTTTGATCCATTTCTATTCATGTGGTGCTGTGATACGGCGCTGCCGTACGGAGGTGTTAGCCCAGGTCCATATCGGGGTCGAGGTTGTCCGTTGGTCCTCGACGCTTCTTCGCTACGGGCTGAGCGGCGGCCTGCGCCCGTCGATCCGCCTGCTCGGTTCGCTCCGCCTCGGCGTCGGCGAGCCGCTCCGCAGCGCGGCGATCACGCTCGGCCCTTACCTCGGCCCGGGCCTCGGTCTTCTTCTTCAGTGGACCGAGAACCATCAACATGTTCCGACCGTCCTGTTTCGGGGCGGACTCGACGAAGCCGTACTCGTCAACGTCGGAGGCCAACTTCTTCAATAGGTTGTAGCCAAGCTCGGGCCGCGACTGCTCACGCCCCCGGAACATGATCGTGATCTTGACCTTGTCCCCCGCTTTCAGGAAGCGCACGACGTGACCCTTCTTGGTCTCGTAGTCGTGGGTGTCGATCTTGGGCCGAAGCTTCATTTCCTTGATCACTGTGTTGGTCTGATGACGTCGGCTCTCGCGCGCCTTCTGGGCGTTCTCGTACTTGAACTTGCCGTAGTCCATGAGCTTGGCGACTGGCGGCCGCGCCATCGGTGCGACCTCAACCAGGTCCAACTCTGCCTCTCGGGCGAGGCGCAAAGCATCCTCTATGCGTACGATGCCGACCTGCCCCCCCGCCGGTCCGACAAGCCGGACCTCGGGGACGCGAATTCGATCGTTGATTCGCGGTTCGGTGCTGATATGTCCTCCAGTTGGTTGTAGTTGGTTGACCAACCAGGAGGCGCTGAATCCATGCGCGGCGACCCTAACGACGAAGGGTCTCCGCGTACGCGAAGACCCCGAACCCACGAGGACATGACACATTGCAGCCCTCGCAGACCGACCCGACGACAATCGCTTGACGACGCTGTACGGGTAGGAGATCAGGTCTCCACTTACGGATTCAGTGCGCAACTGAATCGGTCGCAGTCAAGATATCACCGTAGGCCAGATTGGCCACACGTTCGCCATCTCGACTTCACAGAAAACGTGTGGCCGGAATCGGGTATTCCCTCATCGAGCCTTGACACCAGCAGACGCTCAATCCGGTACGGCGATGATCCAG
>Ga0170475_100594512_pt1 | contig 17082 bp, 16 predicted proteins | sample Soicark_Litter_5_FD_111474 | JGI IMG/M metagenome (GOLD analysis project Ga0170475, IMG submission 111474) | Avena fatua rhizosphere microbial communities from Hopland, California, USA. Combined Assembly of 48 SPs
GGTCACGTTCCGGGACGACGGCCTCAGCGCCAAGCTCGCGCAGCGCCTCGACGGCACGGGTGCGCCCTCGGCCTGCCTGCCCACCAGCGCCAGCCATGTGGCGCTGATAAACGGCATGAGCTACGCCGAAGTCAGCGCCACTGTGGGCTGCGCCGGCCAGCTGCTGGACGAGGTCGTCACAGGTGGCACGAACGAGAAGACCTTCGCCTGGGGCGCCATCGTCTCCGGACCGTACTTGCAGGTCAAATTCCGCAACGGTGCGCTCGCAGCCAAGACTGCGATGCGGCTTTGACGGCGCGGCGGTGGGTGGCCGCCCATCGCACGATCACATCGCAGATGAAACACAGCGCTAGAAGTGAGCGAGGTAGCCCCCGTCCACGGCGATCACTTGCCCGGTGACGTAGGACGCCGCCGGTGAGACAAGAAAAACCACCGCGCCGGCAACCTCGTCCGGCCGGCCCCAGCGGCCGAGCGAAGTGCGGCGCTGCAACCAGTCGGTCACATCCGGATCGGCCACCATCGCTGCGTTGGGCTCTGTGGTGAAGTAGCCCGGCGCCACGGCATTGACTGTGACGCCGTGCGGCCCGAGTTCGGCCGCGAGCGCCCGGGTCAATGCGGTCAGCCCCCCTTTTGCGGCGGTGTAGACCGAGTCGCCGGCCCGCGCGATGTCGCCAGCGATCGACGTCACATTGACAATGCGACCTCTGCCCTTCGGCCCCATGTGGCCTGCGGCCGCCTGGCACAGGTGAAAGGGCGCCAACAGGTTCACCTCGAACAGGGCTCGCACGTCGGGCAACGCGAAATCTGCGAGGGCACCGCGACGGCGCTGACCCACATTATTGACGAGGATGTCCCAGCCGCCGGCGGCCACCATCGCATCGATGCTCGGCGCAGCGGCCGGGGCATCGGTCACATCGAACACGGCGGGGTGGGCCGTGCCCCCGTCAGCGCGCACCACGTCCACCGCAGCGGACACCCGGGCAGCGTCGCGCCCATTGACCCACACGGACGCACCGGCTGCCGCGAGTGCACGCGCGATTGCCAGGCCCAGTCCACTGGTAGCGCCGGTCACCAAGGCATTCTGGCCCGCCACTGAAAAAGGATGAGCGGTCATGTGCTTTCCACCTTGCTTCCCAGATGACAAAAGCCCGCCGAGGCGAACCTGGCGGGCTTTCAGACGCGTGCGACGATCACTTCTTGCGGAACTTGCGCAAGGCGGCGATCTGGGCGGCCATCGCGACGAACTCACCTTGGGCGGCGGCGAAGTCGATGTCGCTCTTCGCATACTTCATCGCTTCCTCGGCGAGGCGCTTGGCTTCGAAGGCCTTGGCTTCGTCGAGGTCCTTGCCGCGAATGGCGGTGTCGGCGAGCACGGTGACCGTGCCCGGCTGCACTTCGAGGATGCCCCCCGCGACGAACACGAACTCTTCCGTGCCGTCGGTGCGCTCGATGCGAACGGCGCCCGGCTTGATGCGGGTGATCAGCGGCGTGTGGCGGGGCAGGATGCCCAGCTCGCCGCTTTCACCCGGCAAGGCGACGAACTTGGCTTCGCCGGAGAAGATGCTCTCTTCGGCGGAGACCACGTCTACGTGCAAGGTTGCCATGATGTTTTCCTTGGAGGTTTGGAGGCGGGTTCAGGGAGGACACCGGATGCGGAGCGGGAGGCTCGCACACCCGGTCGGGCCGCTCACTGAATCTTCTTCGCCTTCTCGAAGGCCTCGTCGATCGTGCCGACCATGTAGAAGGCCTGTTCCGGGAGGCTGTCACACTCGCCGGCCACGATCATCTTGAAGCCGCGGATGGTTTCCTTCAGCGGCACGTACTTGCCCGGCGAGCCGGTGAACACTTCGGCCACGTGGAACGGCTGGCTCAGGAAACGCTGGATCTTCCGGGCGCGGGCCACGGACAGCTTGTCTTCAGGCGACAGTTCATCCATGCCAAGAATGGCGATGATGTCGCGCAGTTCCTTGTAGCGTTGCAGCGTGCCTTGCACCGCGCGGGCGGTGTTGTAGTGCTCTTCGCCCACCACGTTCGGGTCCAGCTGACGCGAGGTCGAGTCGAGCGGGTCCACGGCGGGGTAGATGCCCAGCGAGGCGATGTCACGCGAGAGCACCACGGTGGAGTCCAGGTGGGCGAAGGTCGTGGCAGGCGACGGGTCGGTCAAGTCGTCCGCAGGAACGTACACGGCCTGCATCGAGGTGATCGAGCCGACCTTGGTCGACGTGATGCGCTCTTGCAGGCGGCCCATCTCCTCGGCCAGCGTCGGCTGGTAGCCCACGGCCGAAGGCATCCGGCCCAGCAGTGCGGACACTTCCGTGCCGGCCAGCGTGTAGCGGTAGATGTTGTCCACGAAGAACAGCACGTCCTTGCCTTCGTCGCGGAACGATTCGGCGATGGTCAGGCCGGTCAGGGCCACGCGCAGACGGTTGCCCGGAGGCTCGTTCATCTGGCCGTAGACCATGGCCACCTTCGAGTCTTCGAGCTTCTCGAGGTTCACGACGCCGGAGTCGGCCATCTCGTGATAGAAGTCGTTGCCCTCACGGGTGCGTTCGCCCACGCCAGCAAACACCGACAGACCGCTGTGGGCCTTGGCGATGTTGTTGATGAGTTCCATCATGTTCACGGTCTTGCCCACGCCGGCACCGCCGAACAGCCCCACCTTGCCGCCCTTGGCGAACGGGCACACCAGGTCGATCACCTTGATGCCAGTTTCGAGCAGGTCGGTCGACGGATTCAATTCGTCGTACGACGGGGGGAGGCGGTGGATGGAAGCCGTCAGCTCGTGACTGACCGGGCCGCGTTCATCGATGGGCGAGCCGAGCACGTCCATGATGCGGCCGAGGGTGGCACGGCCGACCGGCACGGAGATCGCCTTGCCGGTGTTGGTCACGGTCAGGCCTCGGCGCAAGCCGTCGGACGAACCCATCGCAATGGTGCGGACGAGGCCATCGCCCAGCAGCTGCTGGACTTCGAGCGTCAGGGCCGTGCCCTCCAGCTTCAGTGCGTCGTACACCTTGGGCATTGCGTCGCGGGGGAACTCGACGTCCACCACCGCGCCGATGCACTGAACAATTTTGCCGTCAGCCATGTTCGTATCCTTGAATAATCAGTTTCTTGAATCGTCGACCTGGGGTGCGCGGGGTGGTCAGACCGCCGCGGCGCCTGCCACGATCTCGGACAGTTCTTTGGTGATCGCGGCTTGCCGGGCCTTGTTGTAGACCAGCTTCAGCTCGGCAATCACGTTGCCGGCGTTGTCGGTCGCCGCCTTCATCGCCACCATGCGGGCCGAGTGCTCCGACGCCATGTTTTCGGTGACGGCCTGGTAGACCAAGGCCTCGGTGTAGCGCACCAGCAGCTCGTCGATCACCGTTACGGCATCGGGCTCGTAGATGTAGTCCCAACCGTGCGACCCGGCGCCCACCGCGCCTGACGCCTTATCGGCTCCAACGCTGTCGGCCACCAAGGACCTCAGGCTGTCGGCCGCCAGCGGCAGCAGTTGCTGCACCACAGGCTCTTGCTTCATCGTGTTGATGAAGCGGGTGTACGTCAGGTACACGGCCGAAAGCTTGCCTTCGGCATACGCATCGAGCAACGCCTTGACCGGGCCGATCAGCTTGTCGAGGTGCGGCTTGTCGCCGAGCTGGGTGACCTGCGCAACCACGTTCGCGCCGATGCGGTTCAGAAAACCGAGGCCCTTGTTGCCGATGGCAACGGCTTCGATCTTCTGGCCCCGGCCTTCGAGCTCGCGCAACTTGGAAGTCAGGGCACGCAGCACGTTCGTGTTCAAGCCGCCGCACAAGCCCTTGTCGGTGGTGACCACGATCACCCCGGCCGACTTGGCCGTGGTGTTGGAAACCATGAAAGGGTGCTTGTATTCGGGCGTGGCCTGCGACAGATTGGCCGCCAAGCTGCGGATCTTCTCGGCATAGGGGCGTGCTGCGCGCATGCGCTCCTGCGCCTTGCGCATCTTGGAGACGGAGACCATCTCCATGGCCTTGGTGATCTTCTTCGTGTTCTCGAAGCTTTTGATCTTGCCGCGGATTTCCTTGCCTGCTGCCATGTCGGAGTTCCTTCGTTAAAGGGTCTTCGGACCGTCAGCGGATCAGGCGAAAGATTTCTTGAAAGCCGCCACGGCGTTCGACAGTTCGGCTTCCGAATCCTTGTCGAGGGCCTTGGAGTCTTCAATCTTCTTCAGCAGACCGGCGTGGCTGGACTTCAAGTGCGTGTGCAGGCCGGATTCGAAGGCAAGCACCTTCTTGACCTCCACATCGTCCATGAAACCCTTGTTCACGGCGAACAGCGTCGCGCCCATCAGGCTGATGGACAGCGGTGAATACTGTGCCTGCTTCAGCAGTTCCGTGACGCGGGCGCCGCGGTCGAGCTGCTTGCGGGTCGCTTCGTCCAGGTCGGAGGCGAACTGGGCGAAGGCGGCAAGTTCACGGTACTGCGCCAAGTCGGTACGGATGCCGCCCGACAGGCCTTTGATGACCTTCGTCTGGGCAGCGCCACCGACGCGCGACACCGAGATGCCGGCGTTGATCGCGGGACGGACGCCGGCGTTGAACAGCGAGGTCTCCAGGAAGATCTGGCCGTCGGTGATCGAGATCACGTTCGTCGGCACGAAGGCGGACACGTCACCGGCTTGCGTTTCGATGATCGGCAGCGCGGTCAGCGAACCGGTCTTGCCCTTGACTTCACCCTTGGTGAAGGCTTCGACGTAGTCGGCATTCACGCGGGCTGCGCGCTCGAGCAGACGGCTGTGGAGATAGAACACGTCGCCGGGGTAGGCTTCGCGGCCCGGCGGGCGGCGCAGCAGCAGCGACACCTGACGGTAGGCCACGGCCTGCTTGGACAAGTCGTCGTACACGATCAGAGCGTCTTCGCCGCGGTCGCGGAAATATTCACCCATCGTGCAGCCAGAGTAGGCCGACACGTATTGCATCGCGGCAGATTCGGCAGCGGATGCGGCGACGACGATCGTGTATTCCAGGGCGCCGTTGGCTTCCAGGGCGCGCACCACGTTCTTGATCGATGAAGCCTTCTGGCCGATCGCAACGTAGATGCAGGTCATGTTCTGACCCTTCTGGTTGATGATCGCATCGATCGCAACGGCTGTCTTGCCAGTCTGGCGGTCGCCGATGATCAGTTCACGCTGGCCACGGCCGACGGGCACCATGGAGTCGATGGACTTCAGGCCGGTCTGCATTGGCTGATCGACCGACTTGCGGGCGATCACGCCCGGAGCAATCTTTTCGATCGGAGCGGTCAGCTTCGCGTTGATCGGACCCTTGCCGTCAATGGGCTGGCCGAGGGCGTTGACCACGCGGCCCTTGAGTTCGGGGCCGACCGGCACTTCGAGGATGCGGCCCGTGCACTTGACGGTGTCGCCTTCCGAGATGTGTTCGTACTCGCCCAGGATCACGGCACCGACGGAGTCGCGCTCGAGGTTCAGGGTCAGACCGAAGGTGGGTGCACCGGCTGCGGTGGCCGGGAATTCCAGCATTTCGCCCTGCATCACGTCCGACAGGCCGTGGATGCGGACGATGCCGTCGGTGACCGACACCACGGTGCCTTGGTTGCGGATGTCCGTCGAAGCGGCGAGCCCTTCGATGCGGTTCTTGATCAGTTCGGAAATTTCTGCGGGATTCAGTTGCATAGCTTCTCTCCGGTCTGCTTCGGGCGAGGCCTTGGCAGGTTGGACGGGCAGCGGGGACGGCTTACGCCGTCAGCGCCACCTTCATTTGTTCAAGACGGGCCTTGACCGAGGTGTCCAGCACTTCGTCACCGACCACCACGCGAATGCCGCCGATCAACTCGGGCTGCACCACCACGGTAGGGTCGAGCTTGCGCCCGAAGCGCTTTTCCAGCGTCACCTTGATATCGGCCAGCTGGGCCGGTTCGATGGCGTAGGCGCTGTACACGACAGCATCCGAGACGCCGGAGCGCGCGTTCACGAGCGCCTGGAATTGCGCGGCCACTTCGGGCAGCGCCGCCAGGCGCTCGTTTTCGAGCACGAGCAGCAGCAGGTTTTTCGCGGCGGCAGACAGCGGAGCCTTCACGACCGAACCAATCACGTCGAGCACCTGGTCAGTGCTGACGTTGGGGTTCGATGCGAAAGCGCGCAGTTGGGCGTCACCCGCGACGCTGGCCAGGACCTGGATTTCTCCAGCCAGGGCCGGCGCGCTCGTGGCGTCGGATGCCTTGAACAGCGCCTCGGCGTACGGGCGTGCGATGGTTGCAAGCTCGGCCATGGTCTACAGCTCAGCCTTCAGGCGATTCAGAATGTCGGCGTGGACGCCGGCGTTGACTTCGCGCTTCAGGATCTGCTCCGCGCCCTTGACGGCCAGCAGGGCCACCTGGTCGCGCAGGCCTTCGCGTGCACGGGTGAGTTCCTGCGCAGTCTCGGCCTTGGCGGACGCGATGATCTTGGCGCCTTCCTCGCTTGCGCGAGCTTTGGCTTCCTCGATCATCGAATGGGCCAGGCGCTCGGCATCGGCCAAGCGCTTGTTGGCGTCATCGCGGGCGGCAGACAGTTGCTCGCCGACACGCTGTTGCGTAGCGACCAGCTCCGTCTTGGCCTTGTCAGCGGCGGACAGACCTTCTGCAATCTTCGCGGCACGCTCGTCCAGCGCCTTGGTGAGCGGCGGCCAGATGTAGCGCATCGTGAACCACACAAGGATCGCAAAGACGATCCCTTGGAGGAACAGGGTTGCGTTGATGTTCATTGCACGATCCTTTCAACCGTGAAAGGGATGCGACGAATTACCGGAGGAAAGCGGCGAACGGGTTGGCGAAGGCGAACAGCAGCGCGATGGCGACTCCGATCAGGAACGCAGCATCGATCAGACCGGCCAGAATGAACATCTTGGTTTGCAACTCGTTCATCAGTTCCGGTTGGCGAGCCGACGATTCGAGGAACTTGCCACCCATCAGTGCGATGCCGATCGAAGCGCCGATCGCGCCCAGACCAACGATCACGCCGCAAGCCAGTGCCAGAAGACCGATGTAGCTGTTATCCATGATTGCTCCTAAGAATGTAATGAAAAACGAAAAGGACTAAAACAAGAGAGAACGAACCGGATCAGTGCGCTTCGTGCGCCTGGCCCGCATAGATCAGCGTCAGCATCATGAAGATGAAGGCTTGCAGCGTGATAATGAGGATGTGGAACAGGGTCCAGACGGTCCCGGCCACCACATGCCCCAAGCCCAGCCAGAAGCCAGCGGACGCGGGATTGAACTGCCATGCCCACACGCCACCCATCAGGGCGATCAGCATGAACACGAGTTCGCCGGCGAACATGTTGCCGAACAGCCGCATGCCGTGGGACACGGTCTTTGCGACGTACTCGATCATTTGCATGAGGAAGTTCACCGGGTACAGGAACCACTTGTCGCCGAACGGGGCCGCGACAAGTTCATGCGCCCAACCGCCCACGCCCTTGATCTTGACGTTGTAGACGAGGCAGACGAACAGCACGCTGGTCGACAGACCGAGCGTGGTCGACAGGTCGGCCGTTGGCACGACACGCAGGTAATCCTTGAAGCCGAGCGCCGGGCCGGCCGTGTGCCACGCGGCGGGGAGCAGGTCCACGGGCAGCATGTCCATGAAGTTCATCAGGAAGATCCACAAAGCCACGGTCAGCGCGAGCGGCGACACGAGCTTGCGGCTCTTGGCGTTGTGGATCACGCCCTTCGCCTGGTTCTCGACCATTTCGGCCAGGATCTCGACGGCCGCCTGGAAGCGGCTGGGCACGCCGGATGTGGCGCGACGCGCTGCCAGCCACATGACCCAGCAACCGAACACGCGAGCACCACCGAAAAGACCAGGGAATCGAAATTGAAGACACTGAAGTCAACGATCGATGATTGCTTGGCGCTCTCGAAAGAGAAGGTCTTCTGCAGGTGTTGCAGGTGGTGCTGGATGTACTCCGTGGGCGAGGGGCCCGCGTGATGCGCAGCGTTTGCTTCGGCAGACCTGTCGAATCAGACTCTCTTTGTTTTCGTGGTCACAACCGGCCGGCGCCGCACGAGCAGCACCAACCACCCCATCTTCAGGCTCACGATCATCGTGACCAGCATGGCCGGCCAACTCAGTTCGGGCGCCCACATGGCAGCGCCCACCAACATGGAGGCTGCCACGGCGATCTTCACCAATTCCCAGAACATGAACCCAACGGCAGCAGCCGCCGGGTTGCTCGCTCCACGTCGAATCCCATAGGCCAGCAAGGCCCCGGGAAGCACCACCACTGCAGCCCCCCAGAGGGCCGACCACACCGCGCTGGCGCGATGCGTGAAGCCCCAGGTGAGCAGCGCGCAAACCACGCCCATTGCGGCTTGCGCCGCAACGAATCGCCAAGGCGAGACCGGTGGATTGGTGACCCGCAAGGCCGACACTTCTTTTTGTGTCGGGGCCTTGAAAGCCAACTCGTGCGACGCATCTGGGTCGGACGCGCCATCAAAGCCATGATCGAGAGGTCCGTTCACGGTTCAAGTGCATCTGGTGGCAGCAAAGCAACGAAATTATACGAGCAATCCCGCACTCTTCCCCGCACTGCAACTCACGCTGTCTGGTTTAAACCAAAAAACGGGATGGGAAGTCCAGGGACATCGACACGCAACGCGAGCACGCATCCCGCCCAAGGCTGGGCCATCAGCTCGGCTTGCGGGCGTTTCTCGCGGGCAGTGGTGAGGTACAGCGTACGCAGATCGTGCCCGCCGAAACAAGGCATGGTGGGGCATTGCACTGGCACGTGCACGTCGCGCAGAACTTCACCCGAAGGCGCAAGGCGCAGCACGCGCCGCCCCTCGAACATCGCCACCCAGTAACACCCCTCGGCATCCACTGCCGCGCCGTCGGGACGCCCGCCGTAGGTGTCGAGCGGATGCCCTGGCTGCCTGGGCGGGAACCGAGCGAACACCCGACGATTCGCCAACGTCCCTCGGTCCGGGTCGAAGTCGAACGCGAAGACGGTGTGAGAGGTGGTGTCCGACCAGTACATCGTGCGCCCGCTGGGACTGAAGCCGAGACCGTTCGACACGGTGATGCCGTCGGCCATCTCCTGCAGGCCGCCCTGGCGGTCGAAACGGTAAAGCGCGGACAGCGGCTGGCGGCGGTCGTGCAGCGTGCCCACCCAGAAGCGTCCCCGCGGATCACACTTGCCATCGTTGAACCGGAACTGCGCGGGGTCGTATGGCGGCGCCGCCAGCGTCTCGCACGACCCGTCGCCGCAATCGAACCTCCACAGGCCGTCGCGCCGCGCCAGCAGCAGGGCACCATCGGCCATCGGTGCAAGGCTCGCGACTTCGACATCGAACTGCCAGCGTCGGAGTTCATCGGTGACCGGGTCGAAACGCCGCACCTCGCGCCCTGCGATGTCGCAGTGGAAGAGACACTGCTCCTGCGGATGCCACATCGGCGACTCGCCCAACATGGCGGGCACGGCCACCGCCAGCGCCCACGGGGCGTCGATCTCGGGCCGGTGCGCGCTCACAGGGCGGTGACGGCCAATGTCATCGAGGCCTCGAACACTTCGCCAGGCTCGACCTGGCGCAGTCCGTGGGCGACCGGGTCGGCCATGTGGATTGCGTTGCTCACATGGCTGACGGGCTCGACGCAGAAGTATCCCTTGTCTTGCGGCGTATAGACAACGAGGTATGGCAGCGTGGAGGTGAGCTGCAGAGAGAACTTCTCGTCGCTGATGCGCGCAGCACCCTCGAAGCCGTCGAAGCAGTTGTCAAGTTCGAGGCGGGACACGTCCGCGTCAATGCCGGGCTGCGCCACGCGACGGATCGGCAGCTGGGTAGCGTCCGAATCCCAGCGGCCGGCCACTTCGACATGCAAGCGGCTGCGTTCGCGCTTCGGGAAGTACGGGTGCCAGCCCAGCCCCACCGGCTGCGCAAGCGCGTCGGTGTTCGTGAACACGAACCGCGCAGTCAATTCCTGTGGCGTCAAATTGAAGTACTGCATCACCTCGAACGCAAATGGCCAGTGCTCATCCGGGGTGTGCCGGTACTGCATGCCCAGATCGGCCCGGCTCGACGAAATAACCTCCCATGACCGCAGCCAGGCCACGCCATGCACCGAATGGGGGTTGTCGCCAAAGTTCGGGGCCGTGGTGTATTCGTTGCCTTCCCAGCTGAAATGGCGATATCCCAGGCGGTTCGAATACGGAACGAGTGGATAGCTCGCGGATGTGCGCGGCTGCACCAGATCCGCGGGTTCCGTGGAGCGCAGCACCGGCGTCTCGCCGTGCCACAGCCCGGCGATCGCGCCGCCAAGGTCGGGGCGCAATGCGAGCCGCAGTGCGCCGGCATGGAGTTCGAAGCTCTGGGGAATGGGTGCGGTCATGGCCTGCCTTGGGCTGGAGAGGGGGAAAGGTGCGGCGTGTCCGGACGGACGCTCAATCCAGATCCGCCTTCAGGTAGTGTGCGCCCGGAATCGGGTTGAAATAGTACGGCGGGATGCCGTGGAAGCCCAGGGCGGCATACAGGCCACGAGACGCTTCCATGTCATCGAAAGTATCGAGCAGCATCGCCGAGTAGCCAGCCCGTCGGGCCTCGTCCAGCAGGGCCTGGGCCATGACCCGGCCGAGGCCGAAGCGGCGGAATGCCGGGCGCACGTACAGGCGCTTCATCTCGCACGCGTTGGGGTAGTCGGCGTCTGGCAGCGGTGCGAAAGCGCCGCACCCGGCAATCTCACCGTCGACCAGCGCCAGCAGCAATTGCCCCTGCGGCGCGGCATAACGCCCAGGCAGGGCCGCAATCTCTTGTTCGAAGTGCTGAAATGCGAGATCCACACCAAGGTTGTCGGCGTACTCGCGGAAGAGTTCGCGGGCACTGTCGAGCCACTCGAGATTGTCGGCGGCGATCAGGCGGATGTCAGGTGCGTCCATTCCGGCAGGGTGAAGGCGGTCCGCACCAGTTTATCGGTTCGTCACGGCTGCCGACGGCAATCCACGGCGCCACGGGCGGTGCAGGCCATCCGACATGGTGTTCGGCTAACATGCGCGGCTGCCATCATCCGGCGCACCGCGACACCGCCCAGCCCCCTGCCGGGATGGGCCGCGGGCCCTTCACTAGCATGTTCCGCATGACCTTGATGTCTCCCCGATCCTTGATCCAGGCCGGCGTGCTGGCCGCATCCTTGTTGTCCCTCCCGGCTGTCGCACAGGCGGCCGGAGAGGCAAACGCCAACAGCTTCGGCATGTCGGCGTTCCCGTCCGGTACCCAGGAGCAACGCGCCACTGGCACCGTTCCGCGGGCACAGGGCGGCGAAAGCGGTGGAGGTGCCGGTGGCGTCCTGACCCTGCGCAACGATCCCGTCGCAAGCGCTCCGGCGGCCTCGCAGACGCCGCAGACCCGATCCAGTGTCACCAGCCCGGGCCGCCGCACCGACCTTCAGCAGCCAGGGCCTAGCGAATTCCAGAAGTTCGTCGAGGCGGCCACCGGCCGCCAGTTGCAGAACTTCGGTGCCCGGTTCTTCCACGATGCCGCGGATTCGTTCTCACCCATCGACAACGTGCCCGTGTCGGCCGACTACACCGTCGGCCCGGGTGACCAACTGCTGATACGCGCGTGGGGCAGCATTGACGTCGACTACCGCGCCACCGTCGACCGCGCGGGTCAGATCAGCCTGCCCAAGGTCGGCACCTTCACGGTCGCCGGCACACGGGCATCGAACCTCGAGAGCCACCTGCGCGCGCAGATCGGCCGGCTTTTCACCAACTTCAACCTGAACGTCACGTTGGGCCAACTGCGCGGCGTCAAGGTGTTCGTCGTGGGCCCGGCGCGCCTACCGGGCGTCTACACGCTGGCGAGCCAATCGAGCCTGCTGTCGGCGGTCGTCGCAGCCGGCGGCCCGAGCCCGAACGGATCGATGCGCAAGGTCAGCCTCCGCCGCGACGGCAAAACGGTGGCCGAGGTCGACATCTATGACTTTCTGGTCCAGGGGGACAAGTCGAAGGACGTCCAGCTCGTGGCCGGCGACGTGGTCGTGTTCCAGCCGGCCGGGCCGCGGGTCGCGGTCACAGGTGCAATCGACAGCCCGGCCATCTATGAGCTGCGCTCGGCCCAGGAACCCGTCGCCGACGTCCTGCGTTACGCTGGCGATTCGCCGGTGCTCGTCAACCCGAACCGCGTACAAGTCGAGCGCATCGATCCTTCGCGTCCGGGCGCAGCCCGTTTCGTCGAGCAGTTCAAGTTGGACGCCGAGGGGCTGAAGAAGTCACTGCGAGACGGCGACGTGCTGACGCTTCTCGCCATCTCGCCGGAGTTCGCCAACGCGGTGACGCTCAAGGGCAGCGTCGCGCAGCCCCTGCGCTATGCGCACAGCTCCGGCATGCGCATCCGTGACCTGATCCCTGACCGGGACGCACTCATCTCGCCCGACTTCTATCGGCGCAAGAACATGCTGGTGCAAGTCATGGATGAGGATCGTGAAGAGCGACGGGCGCGGCAATTGCGCGACAGCGACGCGGCAGACGGGCGGCGTGCGGGTGGTGGCGGCGCGTCGGCGCGCCAAACGTCGGACACCGTCGGCGACCGCGAACTGGAACGCAAGCGGGCACGCGAACGAGACTTCGAACGCGAAGGCGGCAGCACCCCCGATCGCGGCGACGACGATCGCGTCGCGCTGGACCGCGAACGCACGGACCGCGACCGCTCGAGCGTCAACACCCGCCAACGTGCGGCTGCCCCTTTGTTCGACGAACTGAACTGGGAATATGCAGTCATCGAACGCCTGAACAAGTCTGATCTCACGACGCAGGTGATTCCCTTCAACCTCGGCAAGGCCGTGCTGCAAGGCGACGATGCCAACAACATCGAACTGCTCGCCGGCGACGTCGTGACCGTGTTCAGCCAGAAGGATGTGCGCGTTCCGGTGTCGCGCCAGACCCGCATGGTTTCGTTGCTGGGCGAAGTGGGCGCGCCGGGTACCTATCAACTGCTGCCCGGCGAGACGCTTCCACAATTGATTGCCCGCGCCGGAGGCCTGACGCCTCAGGCCTATGTGTACGGCATCGAGTTCAGCCGCGAGGAAACCCGCCAGCGCCAGCGCGAGAACCTGAACGCGGCCATCGTGCGCCTCGAGGCACTGTCGGCGGTGCAGGCCGCGCGCGAGGCCGCGAACCGCACCAACGAAGGTGCTGCGGCGCAAGCCATCAGCACGGCAGCCACTCAAGCCCAGATCGGCCGGCTGTCCCGGATGGAGCCCAACGGGCGCATTGCGCTTGAATTGCAGCCCACGTCTGGCTCGCTCGTGGACCTGCCCAACGTCCCACTTGAGCACCAGGATCAGATCATCGTGCCGACGAAACCGGCGTTCGTCACGGTGGCCGGCGCGGTCGTCAACAACAACGCTTTCCTGTGGAAGCCAGGCAAGACGGTCGGCGACTACATCAATTCGGCAGGCCTCGATGACGCGGCCGAGCTGTCGAACATGTTCGTGCTGCGAGCCGACGGCACTGTGATGCACGCGAACGAATCACGCGGCTTCTTCGGCGGCCGCAACCTGCAGTCTGCCTCGCTGAACCCGGGCGACGCCATCGTGGTGCCGAACAAGCTCGACTATGAAACCTGGGGACGCGCGCTGGTACGCAATCTGAAGGATTGGTCACAGATCTTCTCGCAGTTCGGCCTGGGTGCGGCCGCCATCGTCACGCTACGGAACAACTGAGGCCGACATGGACACATCAGTTCAAACACCGGCCCAGGCGCAGGACAACCTGGACGAAGGCCCGCAGCTGGGGCTTGTCGATCTGCTGACATGGATCGGAGAAGGCAAGCGCTTGATCGGCACGGTGACGGCTATCGTGGCCATTGCGTCGGTTGGGTATGCGCTCTCGCTGTCCAACGTGTTCACGGCACGCACGACCCTCCTGCCACCGAGCAACCAGCAGCAAAGCGGATCTGCCGCGGCGCTTGCGGCGCTCGGTTCGCTGGGCACGCTGGCCGGCGGCCTTGCGACGAAGACACCTGACGAGCTGTACGTCAGTCTGCTGCGCAGCGACACCGTCCAACGCAACCTCGACAAGCAGTTCGATCTGAAAGCAAGGTACCGGGCCAAGACCTACGAAGAACTGCGCAAGATCCTGCCCTTTTTCATCCGAGTGGCCAGCGAAAAAAAATCCGGCGTGATCACGGTTGAGGTCGATGACAAGGACCCGACGTTCGCGGCCGACCTGGCGAACGCCCACTCGGGCGAGATCACGCGCCTGCTCAGCAGGCTGGCCGTCACGGAAGCGCAGCAGCGCCGCGTCTTCTTCGAACAGCAGCTCAAAGAGTCCAAAGAGAACCTCATCAAGGCCGAGGTCGCCTTGCGTGAGGTGCAAGAAAAATCGGGCATGGTCGTGCTCGAAAAGCAGGCCGAAGCCATCATCGAGGCGGTGGCCGCGCTCAAGGCACGCATCGCAGAGCGAGAAATCCGCCTGAAAGTGTTGCGCACCGCCACCACGGCCGAGAACCCTGACGTGCGCCTGCTGATGTCCGAGCTCGCCGCGCTGCGAACGGAGCTGCAGCGGATGGAATCGAATGGCGGCACCGCATCCTCGCCGAAAGACGGCAGCATCGACATCCCGGTCGGCCGGCTGCCGTCCGCCGGACTGGCGTATGTGCGCGCCTATCGCGAGGTGAAGTTCCAGGAGACCATGCTTGCGAGCATGCTGCGTCAATTCGAAGTGGCCAAGCTTGATGAAGCCAAGGACGCGCCGGCACTGCAACAGGTCGACATGGCACTGCCTCCGGACCGCAAATCCAAGCCGGCGCGTGCGATGGTCGTTCTCGGCAACACGTTGGCCGCACTGCTCGCCTCGTTGTTGTGGGTTGTCTTGCGCCGCTACGGGCAGATCGCACGTGAACACAACCCGGAACGCGCCAAGGCGCTGGACGGCCTGCGCAACGCCTGGCGGCTGCGCCGCTGAGTGGTCCGGGTGTCATGCCATGGTCTTCAGCGCATCGGCCAGCATTCGCACGCCGCGATCGATCTGTTGCGGGGTGGTGGTCACGAACGAGAGCCGCATCGTTGCAGGATTGCTCCGGCCTGCATAAAACGCTTCGCCGGGCACGAAGGCCACCCCACGCTCCACCGCGTGCGGCAGCAGTGCCCGGGCGTCCACGCCCGCCGGCAACTGGACCCAGAAGAACATGCCCCCACGCGGCGTCTCCCACCGACAGCTGTCGGGGAAGTGGAGGCGCAGCGCATCGGCCATGGCGTCGCGCTGGCTTTTGTACCGGGCACGCATGGCGTTCAGATGATGGCTCAGCAGATCCGTGCGCAAGATGTCCAGCACGATCCGCTGGTTGAACCCAGGTGTGTGCAGGTCAGCCGCCTGCTTGGCCTGGAGCAGCTTTGACCCCAGCGCTGCCGGGGCCACCACGTACCCCAGTCGCAAACCCGGTGCCAGCACTTTTGAGAACGACCCGAGGTACGCTACCCCCTCCGGCCAGTGTGCCGCCAGCGGCACGGGCGGTCGTTCGTCGTACCACAGTTCGCCGTACGGGTTGTCCTCCACGATAGGCAAGCCGACGGCACGCGCCGCCGTGGCGAGCGCCTCGCGGCGTGCAGCGCCGATGCAGCGGCCGCTCGGATTCTGGAAATTGGGCAGCGCATACAGCAGCCGGGCGCCTTGAGCCGACACAAGCCCTTCCGGAACGGGCCCATCGTCATCGCATGCCACCGAGATCCATTCGGGCTCAAACACGTTGAACGCCTGAAGTGCGCCGAGGTAGGTCGGTGACTCGACCGCCACGCGGCTGCCCGCATCTACGAGCACTTTGCCGAGCAAGTCCAGCCCCTGTTGGGAGCCCGTGGTGATGAGCACTTGGGACGCATCCACGCACATGCCCGCGCCGCGCAGGTGCTCGGCCACCCATTCACGAAGCTCAGGCAAGCCTTCGCTGGACGCGTACTGCAGGGACGCATAGGGGGCGTCGCGCAACACCCGGGCGCTCGCTTCGCGCACAGCATCCACAGGGAACGCCTCGGCGCATGGCAATCCACCGGCCAGTGAAATGATGCCGGGACGTTCGGTGACCTTCAGGATCTCCCGGATGCTGGACGGGTTCATCAACGCGGTGCGACGGGCCAAGTGCCAGGTCATGAAGACTCCTCGTAAGGCAAACGCTCAGTCTACGAAGCGCACCGATACAGAACCAGTACACTTTCCCAACACGCCGGACGCACTGTACCGGTGTCACCACCGACACATGAACACGCCGCTGCTTTCCCGTCACGCCCACGCCACGCTCACCGAGCAGCTCGCCGGACGGTTTGCCGAGCGCATCCGCCAACGGCTGATCGCCCCTGGGTCCCGGCTGCCATCGGTACGAGAATGCGCGCGCCGGCACGAGGTGAGTCCCTACACGGTCGTAGCCGCATACGATCAGTTGCTCGCCTTGGGGTTGGTGGAGGTCCGCCGGCAACGCGGGTTTTTCGTGCGTGAGGCCCATCAGGGATCCGGCCTCCCGGCCCAGCCTGTGCCGGGGCCGCAGCATCGGCCGACCGCGCCGGTCAGCGCCACGGCGCTTGCACGCGGCATGTTCCAGCGGCCCGGGGCCCGGCCGATGCCCGGGTCGGGCACCTTGCCAGTGGAGTGGCTGGACGTGCCCATGCTCGCCACAGCACTGCGCCGCGTGACCAGCGGAGCGCAATTGGAGGCTTTGTCGATGCGGTACGGCGAACCGGCAGGCGATACGCGTTTGCGCCAGGCGCTGTCCCCCTGGCTGGCCGAGATCGGTGTATCAGCACCGGCCGCGCAGATTGTCACCACGTCGGGCGCCATCCAGGCCCTTGACATCGTGACCCGCACGCTGCTGCACCCCGGCGACTCGGTGCTGGTAGACGAACCCGGCTGGTCGCTGGAATACGCCCGGCTGGCCGCCCTCGGCATGCGGATGCTGCCTGTGCCCCGCGGCGACGACGGGCCCGATCTGATGGCCATGCAGCGCATCATCGAGGCGCAGAAGCCCGCGGACCGGCCACGGCTTTACGTGACGGTGTCGGTGCTGCACAACCCAACAGGCGGCTCGCTCTCGCTGGGACACGCCCATCGGCTGCTCCAGCTGGCGCAATCGCATGACTTCCAC
>Ga0170475_113376297_pt1 | contig 17062 bp, 21 predicted proteins | sample Soicark_Litter_5_FD_111474 | JGI IMG/M metagenome (GOLD analysis project Ga0170475, IMG submission 111474) | Avena fatua rhizosphere microbial communities from Hopland, California, USA. Combined Assembly of 48 SPs
CACGGGTCCGGGCTAAAGCTGATTGGCTCGCTTGCCAGACAAATTGGTGGGATTGCCGAACAGGAAAGCTTCCGGGTTCAGCAACATGGTCAACTCGTCATCATTCCATGTCGGGTCGATTTCCGTCATGTAGGCAACGTCGAAGCTGCCGGTTTCCATGCACGGGTTATCGAGCACCACTTCGAGGTAGTACAGGATCGGATCGACATACCAATGGGCTTGCCAGTTCGATTGCTTGGTGTTGTCGGCCTGCAAGCGAACTTCGCCCTCAGGTGCGCGGATGCCGGGATTGAGCGAGATTCCACCCAAGCTCACAAAGCAATACGGGGTGCGGGTCACATCCACGCGGCGCGCAGGCTCCCAAAAGCCCGACTTGATGCCGATCATGGGCGGGTTGGAACAAGTGCAAAGGAAGCCGCCGGGATTTTCCGTGTCTTCCTGATCCATCGTGAGCAAGGGCGTGCCGCCCAAGGTCATCGGGAACATGCAGGACCAGCAAATATCGGTGATGGGGTTGGCAAACTCCCCCTGGCAGATCCCGGCTCCACTTTCGCGCGCGAAAGTTGCGCACAGCATCAGCATGAACATGACGAACACGCGTTTCATTTCAGCTCCTTCGCCGGGATTTCTTCCAGCAGCAGCATTGCGCCCTGTTGGCTAATGACGGTGGGAACGGCCTCGATGCCGAAGCGCTTGCTGAGCTTTCCTTGCTGGTCGTAGAAAACCTGGCTCTTCCACGCCATGGACGTGTCGTACCATGATCCGGCAACAAGGATCGGCTTGACCTTCGTGCTGTACTTCAAGACCATCTTGCGGACGGCCTCGGCCTGCGCCTTGTCGCGGCCGTCGAAGAAAACCAGCTTCTTGCTCAGAGCGGTCACTAGTAGCGGATTGATCTTCGAGCCGGCTGGCACCACGATTCGCCCCTCATCGGTGGTCACAGCCTTGTCGTAAGTCACCGTGGGGTCGATCAGGCGCTGTTTGCGGCCGCGCACGGTCACCAGCCCGTCTACCGGCATGGGGTTCTTCGCTGAATTGACGGCGCGCTTGATCGCTTTCTGTTGGATCTTTTTCAGCTCGCCCGTGCGTTCTTTTTCCTTGAGCTTGTTCAGGATCGTGTCGAGAGCGCTTTCTTCCCCGATCGGATACACAGGGCCGATTACGCCGAGTTCTTCCGCGTGAGCCGGGATTGTCGCTGCCAGAATGGCAGCAGAGACGGCCGAAATAAAGAAGTTAGAAAATTTCACGCGCCCTCCCGATGATGTGCATTTGCTTGACATTCCCACTCACCGCATAGCGCGAATCCAAGCTGTCAGGGTGGGGCGTGGACAGGAAGTATTCGCCGGGTTGGATCACGCCGCCTGCAGCGGCCTCCATAGGCTTGCCGTTCTTCGCCTTGACCTTGGCCACCCCAATGTATTGATTCCCGACTAAAAATGTCCTGTCCTCGCGTTTAACCACATCGCCAGGCACGCCCGCGACGATCTTGATGAACGTGGCGCCAGCGGGATAGCCGAAGCCGCCTTTCCAGCGGTAGGCAACGAGGTCTCCCTTCTGCCACGGCTCGCCTACCTTGTAGACGTACACATGGCCGTTCAGGCTGGACGTCAGGTTTTCGGAAAAGCGGTATCCGAAACCGACGAACGCGATCCAGGCGGCAACCGCGGCGAGACCCACAAAGGCAGTGATGCCAAGGAAAGCACTGCGCCGAACGCGGCAGATGGCCAGCAGCAGAGGTGCTGCGACCATGCTCCAGATTAGGAAGGGGAAGATGTATCCGCGCATATCGATCACCGTTTCATCCGTTGGCGAATGGTGTCCGTGTAGTCGATGACCGAGCCGCCCAGCACCGCAGCCTTGTTGACGATGACGCACTTGCATTCGCTGCCCAGCGTGTCGACATTGGCCGAGAGCTGCTTGGCAAACGCAATGGTCAGCTTCTCGATTGCCGCGCGCTGCTCGTCGGTCACGGCCGCGCCCCCGCTCTTGCTCAGGACGTCGATGGTGCGCTGCTGTTCTTCTTCGACCAGCTTTTGCAAATCGACCTGGGCGACTTGCGGCGGCATGCTGCTATAGGCCATGTAGGCCACGGGAGACAGGACGATGAGCGTCAGCAGTACAGCGGCAACCATCACCAAAAAGTCTTCTTTACGCATTGATCCCCCGGCGCTTGAGCATGATGGTTAAGGTTTCAAGGGTGCTGTGGCCTTGATCCATCAGCGCTTGAACCTCGTTGAAGTCCTCGGCCTTGCTGCTGGCCATCAGCAGCGAGAACGGGTCAGGAATGTGGCGAACCACGGCCTCGCCGTTGGGCGAGGAAATGAGCATTTCGGAATACTGCCCACCCTCTGTGCGAAGCGAAGTCAGCATGCGTTTGACCGATGGACTGAAACTGACCATGCCGTCTTCGATGAGCTTGTTCAGGTTCTTCGGGTCTTGGCGCAGCAGGATCTTCCAGTCAGCGTTGTTGTAGGCAGCCTTGGATGCGTCGTTTTTGTAGGCGTCTTCAATGCCCTGCGTGCCGACGCAAAACATGCCGTTGTATTTCCGGGCGCGACGGTAGCCTTCTTCGATGAAGTCAGCGGTTTCCTTGTCCGCGCCCAGCAACTGCCAGGCCTCGTCCACCAGACACAGCTTCTTGCGGTCGCGGGACAAATACATGTCGTGCGCGATGCGCGAAGTCAGAACGAACAGAACCACGCGGCGCAGATCAGGGGCGGCTTTGAGTTCTTCCAGCTCCAGACCGATCATGTCGCCGTCGAGGTCGATGTTAGCCTTGCCGTCGAAATAGGCGCCGTAGATGCCGTCCTTGGTGAACGGCTCAAGCTGCTTGCCCAGTTCGTAGGCCTGGCGCTCGCGTTCGCCTTTTTCGTTGGTGATGTTGCCCAGCAGGTAATCGCGAATACGCGTCGGATTGGTGTCCTGTTGGTAGTCGTTCCAGACGTTGGTGATGGCCTCCCCAACCAGCGAGTACTGGAATTCGCTCAATGCCGTATTTGGCGAGGCCATGCGGCCGACCATCGGTTTCAGCATCCGCAGCTCGTCTTTGAAGGTGATGTCGCTGTTCAGACCGACCCATGAAAATGGGTTGATGCAGATGGGGTTGCGGGTGTTGAACTCGATGAAAGTGCCCTTCTGCAGCCCGATCAGGTTCTTGTATGAGCGGCCCACGTCGATGACCCAGCATCGAGCGCCTATGCCCCGGTACGCGCTGACGATTTCGTTCATGGTCACGGACTTTCCTGAGCCGGAGACGCCCGCAACAAAGATGTTGTAATTGCCTTGCTTGTTGGAATAGAAGTCAAGGAATGTAGGCGTGCCGCGCCGGCCAAAGAACATCATCACCGGGTCGCCTGCGCCGCCCCACTCCCCGATCACGGGGGACATGTCCACGGCATTGACGGTCGTTTTCGTACTGACGATGCGGAATTTCTTCAGGTCTTGACGGGTCGCATCCGTCAAGGTCATTGGCAGGCTCGCGTACAGCAGCGGCAGGTGTAGCGAATCGAGGGTGCCGATGATGAAGCGCTCCGAACGCCAAATGTTGAGCGCCACCTGTGCAGTGCGGTTCATGACCTTCTTCGGCGCATACAACAGCAGGTGTGATACAGCTCTGTCATCATCCCGCCCTGGTTGAGCTGGTGAATGACGATGTTCCAGTCATCGGCCTCCAACGCAAGCTCCGGCTGAAATTCAGCCATCTTCGAGCCGGCGTTTTGCTTGGAACGCGCCGCCTTCAGTTGCGCTTTGGCGTCCACGTCTGCCGGGTCGAGCATGAACATGCCGCCGCAGACGACGAACGGGCACGGGTACTGCAGGCCCTCATCAAAGAAGCTGCCGATGATGTTCGCCATTTCCCACAGCTCTTTTTTCTGCGGGTACTGCAGTATCCCGAACGCACGCATTGCGATGCGTTCGTCAGTGTCGCCCGCTTTCTTTGGGGGCATGCCGAACAAAATTTCGTTGTGCTTGACGCGAACGTGATGCCCGAAGGGCGTCACCTGGTCCTTGATGGATTTGCCTTCGTCGTACCCCATCATTGGGAAAGGCTGATCATCGAACATGACTTGCGGATCAAGTAGCGGGCGCACAAACTTGATCAGCGCAGCCGCATCCATCTGAATGGCGGGAAGGTTCGATGTCTTGAGCTGCGAGCGCAGCGTTTCCCGCATTTCCCACATTTCCTCGCATAGCTTGTTGTCGCTGCTGGATCCCGCGCGAGTGATGGAAAATACCAGGTGGATCTTCTTCACCATGTAGTTGGTGTTGGGAAAAAGTGGCCGGCCCTTCGACTTCTGAATGTGGCCGACACGCCGTTGCGCCAGCGCGAGAAAGAATGCATCTGTCTTGCCATTGTCAACCGCGACATGCCGTTGATCCACATACGCTTGAAGCTGGTCATCGATACATGGATTGCCGAACAGGGTCCATTGCACGCCGTAGCCTGGGGGAATCGGCGTGAACAGTTGGGTGAGCTTCTGCGTCATTTCCTCGTCGGCCCCCGTCTGCGGGATCACCTCGAAGCAAAACGACACAGAGTTGTCGTTGTAGAACAGCCCTTTTTCCTCGTCGTACTGGTCGTACTTGAGGATGTTGTGAATGCCGCTCATCGTCTTGGCGACATCGTGAATCGTGCCGCCAGGTGTGCCGTCGATCAGGCGCTGCGAGGCCTCAACCGGGGCGGGCGCCTTGCCATGGTCCGGGGTCTTGCCCAAGACTTTCTTGTCCCAAACATCACCGATGGCGGCCAGCGCCTTCTCGGTAAAAGTCATTTCCAATCCCATTGTATTTCCTTTGTAGGCCAGTGAAGGCTTGTCGATGTGGTCTGGTTCTCGTCGCCTGACTGCATCGCACCGACCAGCCCGAGGTATCTATGCGACTACAGCGGTAATGTCCTGCCCGACATCCGCTGTCGCTTACTCGCTGTAGTCAGCGGCCTGTGCCGGCGAACCGGGCATGCCTGGGCGCAGAATTCCGCTGAGCATTTCCTGTGCGGTTTGCGGTGCCGGGTTAGCCGCTTCATCCCCTGTTTGGTTTGGCGGAGTTACCTTGATCTTTCCTTGCACGCCGCTTGCCTGAGCTGTCTGCGTTGCGGGCGCGCGTACCGGGCGATACGCGTCCTGAATACGGCGGCGGTTGTGCTCGATAAGCCACCGGCCGTTATCAACGGGCAGGTAGACATAGCTCTGGTCGTGCAGGTCGCCGTCCGTGTCTTCCCACGGGGCGAACCACACGCGCAGAACCAGCGGAGCGCTACGGATCGGCGTGCCGCTATAGATGGGCTTGGTGAGAACGCCGGTTGCGGGTTCTGCCACTTTCGCACGCGACAGTTCGGATTCGCTGCCCTTGTGCGTGACGCGCTGGCCGGGCAAGTTGTTCTGCTGGGCGTTGGCATAGATGCCGGTCATGGATTCGCACAGCACGCCGTCAGGTGCCTTGCACGAAAACGTGTCCTTGGCATCGAGGCCAGACATGTTGCCGCAGCCGGCAAGGGCCATTGCCGCGATGACTGGAAGCAGACTGAGTGCTTTCATCGTTTGATACCTCCGAAGGTGGAATGCGGTTGTTGTGGTTGGGTGTCGGCCTGGCAGCACTCGCAGCGGGATCGGTCCGTGGCGCAGCCGCTGGCCATCAGGACAAGTGCCGCCGTGCCGACGCACGCCAGCAGCCTCATTGCGTACTGCCTGCAACAGTCATCGCCTTTGGCGTGTTCAGCCATTGGTCGAGCTTTTCGGCAGGCACAGCACCCGGCAAAATCCGGCCGTCTTGCGCGATCAGCGTCGGCGTGCCCGTGACGCCGAGGCGAGCGCCAAGTACCAGGTTGTCGTTGACGGGGTTGTTGCAAGCCTTGAGCTTTGCCACTGAGCCGGTCAGCACGGCTTGCGCCCATGCCTGCTGCTGGTTAGTTGAGCACCAGATGGCGATGGACCTGGTTTTAGCCTCGGGATGCAGCGATTCGAGCGGGAACAGGAACGTGTAGACGGTTACGTTGTCCATCCGGGCAAGTTCGCCTTCCAGCTTCTTGCAGTACGGACAATCCGGGTCGCTGAAAATCGCCACCACGCGGCTGCCGTCGCCCTTTACGGTCTTGATCGCATTGCTCAGAAATTGCGAAGGAAATTCCACCTTCTTGCTCTCCACGCGGCGCTGCGCGGTGATGTCCACCTGTTCTTTCATGTCAAACAGATGGCCGAAGATGAAATACCGGCCGCTGTCGTCGGTGTAGGCCACGTTGTCGCCCATCACAACCTCGTACAAGCCGCCGATTTTGGCCGTGTTCACGCTGGTAAAGCGGGTATTCGGATAGCGGGCGCGTAACTTCTCTGCGATCTGCGGTGCTGCTTCGTCCTGCTGGACCGGGGCCTGTTGTGCCTGGGCGGTCAGTGCGGCGGCTGCGAAAGCGATCAGTGGGAGTGTGTGGTTAATCTTCATCATTGCTCCTTGAGGTTGCGCCGGTGCGGCGCATCAAGCCTTTGTATTGGTCACGTTTTACTGCGCCGCCCTTGTAGACGGCGCCTTTGGTCACGAGGATTTCGACCACGCGGCCGCCGTCAGTCTCGATAACGGGAAACAGCTTGTCTGCCACTTTCAAGTAATAGGTCGCCAACATGCTTGCAGCGCTGCCCACGCCGCCGCCGATTGCTGCGGCGCCGACTTGTTCCGGATCGACGATTTGCGTGACGCCGCCCCCGCCGACGGTTTGGGTCGTGGCCGACTGCTGGAAGGCTTTGCCGATGCCTGACAAAGAGCCGGCAAACAGCGCATTCGCCAGGAGTTGGCCTTGCTTGGTCACCAAACGGCCGCGCATGCCGGCCTTGCCATCTTCGCCAATGACAGTGCCCTTGACCGCCATTTCAACGGTGTCGCCGTTGATGATGCAAGTGAGCGACTCGGTGCGGCCAAAGGTCCGCTCGCTGGACACATCGCCCCATGCTGCAGCGATAAAACGGCAGTCCTTGATGTCGAGCCGGTACTTGTTGGCCAGGTTGGCCGTATCGAGCACTTGGAACGCCATTGGCAGCGGGTTGCTTTGGGCCTGACCGCCAGTTGGGGCGTCCACGCCGTTGAGCATTGCCACGCGCACAAATGAGCCAGCAGGAATGAACTCGATGCCAGATCCGCTCGTACCGGTCTTGCCTTCGCCGGCTGCAGCCATCTTCTTGGCCCGTTCATTGACAGGAAAGCCCAGCACTTGCGGCTCGCCTGCCTGAGTGCCATTGCTGCTTGCTGCGCCTGCAGCCGGGCGGCCGAAAGTAATCATTTCGACCGCATCGCGTGCTTGCATCTGCGGCTGGCCAGGACCATTGATAGGCCGGTTCAGCGTGCCGGCCTTTCCGGTCACGGGCGACGAATTGGGCGAGTTAAGCATCTGCCCCGGCTTCGGCGGGAAGCCCAGCGGCTTATCCAGCGTTTCAGCGGCCTTCTCGGCGGTCACGGCCTTGGCGGGCGGGGGCGTTGTGGACAACGGCGTTGGAGCCTTGCCCAGCTTCATGTCTTCCAGTTCCTTGGAAAGCCGCTTGTTCGTGTCGTCCTGCGCCTTCACCTTTGCCACCAGCTCGTCAAGCTTGCTCTGGTTGGCGGTGGATTTGGCCGACTCGGTGGCACGCCAAGCTTCCTTGTCGTCGATCGTTCCGGGGGGTGTCAAACTAACCGTGACAGGCTTGGTCTTGACCTTTCGCGGCGCCGGATCGAACAAAAACATCCCGGCGATCACAAGTCCGAAAATCGCGGCAATCACACCGCCGAGGATCAGAACCTGCGTCTTCTTCGTTTTGGCGTTTGGATCACTCATTTTCTTTGCGCTCCCGGACGATATAAATCTCGGTTGCGTTGCCTGGGGCGAGTGCGTGGTTCTTCACCGACACGGCCCGCACGCCACGGCGATACAACTCTTGCTCCACCAAAAGCATGTCGCTGCTGGAAACGTTGGTGAGCCGGTATTTCTCGCCCACAAAGTCGCCCATCAGGTACTTCGAGGCCAGAATCAAGCGCCCTTCTTTCCACAAGGGCACTTCCTTGTTCACGTCCACCTTTTCGGCCTCGCTGTCCTGCAACTCGTCGTCGGTCATCACCAGCATCAGGTCTTTGATGCGCCGCGCATAGGTCCCGGCTCGGCCGTCTGCAGTAACCGTGCGCTTTGCCGAAACGCTCTTGTCCGCTGGCGGCTTGAGGATGATTTCCTCAGCAGAAATAGCACGTGGAACCAGAATCAGCTTGTAAGTCACGCCCTGGTCGTCATCGACAAACAGCGCGACGGTTCCGGTTGCTGGAGATTCGGAATCGAGGGTGAAGTAAAGCGCTCCCTGCGTTTCATCTTTCTTGGCATTGAGCATGCCGACCTGGCCTGGGACGACATTCACGATGCGTCGGCCCTCGACGGCCAACCGGTTTGTCTCACGCGCAGAAATGTTGACCTGGACGTGCTGGCTGTTGCTGTTTTCGATCAGTTGCGTGGCCTTAACCTGGGTGCTGGCCAACAGGCTTAGCAGGGTCAGGCTTGACCACTTCTTTAACGTTGCGTACATAGAGTCGTCCCGAGCTGGTGATGTTGAATTCGACGGCGTATTCCTTGTCGCGCTCACTGGTGAGCACGTCGGCGATGAAGGTTTTGAGCCGTCCTTTGACCTTGACCCGTTTATCGGATTCGGAAATTTCTTCCTTCTGGGGAATCCAGAGGTGGTTACCCTCTCCCGTTTCATGCGCAGTGCTGCGCCATCGAGGTCTGCCCGGAGTTTTGGGTAGCCATCCGGGTCGGTCATCTTGAGAATGACCTTGTTGTTGAAGTCCACCGAGTCGGGCGTGACGGTCAAGATGGTCTGCAGGACATAGTTCGCCATGTCTGCCAGATATTCCTTGTTGCCGTAGTTGGACCCAATTTCGTAGGGGCGCTTGACCTCGGGCGGGACGATGGCAGTGACTTGATTCATCACCGTCCACCCCCAGCCAACCACAAGCGCGAAAATCACGCCGATGAGGCTGTAGATGACATACCGTTGAAACGTCACCTGCCCTTTCAAAATGTCGCGCTCGTTGTTGGCGTTCACGGGTTTCATAGCTCTCCTAGCCGTTGAGTTCGCGCAGGTAGGAAGCGGGCAAGTCCTTTGGCAAGGGCATACCCGTCCACCAGTACATGAGGTGCGTGGCAAGACCGGGATGTTTTCCCTTCTTCAACTTCCCGTACCCGAACGCCAGCATGACGCCGACGACAAGGCCAAGAAGGGGGTGGCCGGCGCCGAGGCCGACCAGCACCCCGACCACGCCGATTGCTGGGACATCCAAGTCCCAAAAGAGAAACTTGCCTGCCGAATCAAGGCGGCGAGGGATGAAGTGGGAGAGATCCGTTTGCGACATGCCACATCCCTCGCGCTTAGATCGTAGCCGTGAAGCTGGCGTTGATGATCGTCACGATGATGCCGATGCCGACCGACAGGATCACCGCGCCGAAGAACCAGCTCCAGTCCTTCTTGACGGCGGCAACGACAGAGCCAACGGCCAGGGCCACGAAGCCAGCCAACTTACCCAGCGAACCAGTCACCCAACCTTCGAACTTGCCCGAAACGGCGGCAAATTCGTCCTCGGTCGCGGCGAAGGCGAAGTGGTTGAGAGCCATGTATGCGGCCACCAGCAACAGCGTCCACATCATGGCCTTGGCCAGGATTGCGGCTTGTTCCTTGCGGTGTTGCGACATGTCCAGTTGCAATGCATTCATCTTCAAACTCCAATAACGATTGTTTCCCCAATACCCAAAAGTGGGCTTTGCGCGGGGCACGCAAAGACAGTCAGGGCCTTACTTCGCGGTCGAGGCAGGCCCGCATCCGAGTTGTGCCGGGCGTTTTTTCTTGCGAACGACAGGTTTCTTGACCTTCTTCACCGGCTCCACTTTCACGCGCAAAAGTTCGGCAGGCAGCTGAATGGACTGCGGCATGACAGCCGCAATCGGGGGCCTAAGCGCGACAGGAGCAGGCGCTGCGGGCTTCGGCGTGGTCATCGTTTTGGTTGTCCGCTCCGGGCAGTCTTCGCCGTTGCAGAAAATGAATTTCGCATCGCGCGGAACGCCGAACTGCGAAACGTCCATGGCACGAGGAGCCGGCGTTGGGTCGATCAGCGTTTGCGCGAAAGCGGGGATGTGCGCGGCCAGGATCAGGCCCGCGAGCATTGAATAGTTGCCGTGTTTGGCCATCGTCATTCCTCGGTGGTCGCCACGAGCGTGGCAGGTGTGGTGTCGGTTGAGGCTTGCTGCTGGGTAGCAAGCAGGGCCTTGGCAACTGCGACCTGTGCCTCCTGCTCCTGGCGCTTGTAGCCCGCGTAAAAGCGTTGCACGTCAAGCACGTACTCAACTTGAGCGGCTGTGTTCTTCGAGGCCGGGCCGGCGTAGTAGCAGCCAACAGCCTTCCACGTCGAACCGAAGCGATTGATGCAATCTGCCAGAACCCATGCGCCGACCTTCTGACTCACACACGCATCGAACAGGTGCTCACGGCGAATGCCGTACTGCGCCAGGGCGGGTAAATGAATGGAGTTGATTTGCATCAGGCCAAGGGCTTGATTGCCACCTGGTAATTTAGGGCCTACGGCTTTGGGCCAGCCGCGCGACTCTTTCCACGCGATGGCCTTGAGCAAGGTCGGCTCGATCCCGTACCGCTGCCCGGCTTCTTCCCAGCAACTGGCATGGCATAAAGCAGGCGCAAAGACACACGCCAAGATCGGCATGAATGACCGCATGAAAACACTCCTCGGGGGGATGGTACTGTTGGTGCAGATTGATACGGATCGCGACCAGAAACCGTTGTGAAACAATGAATTACAAATCGCAGCAACCTGAAATTCTGTGAAGGCTGCAAGCTTTTAATTGACGATGAATGCTTACGTATCCCGTACGAGATCCTTCAGGAATGCATTCAAAATTTGCTTTTCCGCCTCTCCGCAAGTGCCGAGCATTTCGAAGGCGTTGATGAGAAGTGCAAATGGCTTTTCACAATTCGTGATGATTTTTTCGCGCTCATCGTTGCTATCCAACGCTGGGGCCAGCGTGTCAAAGTAGTCAGCAATGATTGCTTTCACGTCATTTGAATCCGGTAAAACACGTTCAGCCATTTCACATTCCTCCCCGTTCCTGGTGGTGCTTTCATTTCCTGCATGAATGGGTAATTTTCAAAATGCCTAATTGCTTGTAATTTGGATAAATCAAACACCTAAAATTGTCGCAATTTTCGTACTTGTTTAATTCGTTTTGTGTATGGATTTATGCCTAATTTCTCTTTATGCGAACTGTTATTGTAAAGATGGTATTAATTGGCATGTCGAATTATAACGAATAATGATTTAAAAATGGAAATAAAATATCGTAAAGAGAATTATATGTGACGATTTAAGCGATGTTCTGTGTCGGAAATACGAATCTTCCGCTCTTCTTGATGCGAGATTTCCATTATCATGGGAGTTTTATTGCAATTTATGAGAAATGCGGCGTTTTCTCATGCCCTTACTTGGAGCAAATCTGGATGAATTCCGAAGGAAACGATGTCAATTTGGCTATTAAATTTTCTGCATTATTAAAAGACGCATTGGATCAAATTGGGTATCCAGCCGCGCCGGAGCGGGTAGTTAACCTTATGGAATTACTTGAGTTATCGAAACCACAGGCATACCGGATAATGACGGGCAAGGCGGCCCCAACGCTTTCGTCGTTAATGCAACTGCGATCTCTCGATATTTCAATTGATGAAATATTCGATCAGTTGAGAGGAGAGTCGAAAAGAAGACCGATGTCAGATGAACATCTGATTGATGGAAAGATTGAAATTTCCGGGGTTGCTGTTACATGCGATTTGAAGCTGACTCCCCTTTCTAGTCATGCGAGTGTGGTAGCTGTTCCTAAAAGCGACAAAGTTTGGGATGTGATGGCCGTGTCTGGGGCCAAATTCCCGGAAGGAGCCATGTCGGTGCAGGAGGTTCGGTTTCGCAATGTTCGCCCCACGATCGCCATTGTCGATGATCATCCTGGCACATTGACTGTGCTAAGCAAACAGTTGGAGTCGCATTTTGACGCGGTGCCGTTCTCAAACGGGCGCGCCCTTCTTAACACTCTGGTCAGCAGTTTTGCCACTTTTATCATCGACTGGCGATTACCTGATATTGGTGGTGAAGAATTGGTAAAAGAAATACGACGGCAGTCAAATGCGCCAATCTTTGTAATTACGGGAGAGACGTCGTTTCGACATGAAATTGCCAGGATAATTGAGAATACGGATGTACATTACGTCATCAAGCCTGTGGATGGGATCATCTTAGCTGCGCAAATGTCTCAAGCCTTACGCAATCGCGCTCCTTGATTGCTGAGTTTCTAGTGTGAGGGCACGTTTTCAAGAACATTCAATAAAACTTCATCGTCAACCGGTTTCGATAGCGTTTTGTCGAATATGCGAGCCCTCGGATCGCCGCTCAGTTTTTTCGTATATGCAGTCATGGCAATGAGTGCCGGACATGGCTGTAAGTTATCCCGGCAAGCTTGTGCCAGCTCAAAGCCATCGCGCACCGGCATTTGGATGTCAGTGAGAATCGCGTAATACTGCGTTTCAAGCGCCATTTGAAATGCTTCATCGCCATCTGCAGCTTGATCCGATGAATAACCCATCTCGGCAACAACCGCCGAGAGTACGGTGCGAATTGACTGGTCATCATCTACTATAAGAACTCTTTCGTCGACACTGCGCGGTCGTATAGCTTGAGAACTCTGTTCTGATGATTTTTGGTTGGCTTGCTGCGCATTGGCAAACTTAACGGGTAATTCTAGAGAAAAAACGCTGCCTTTGCTTGGTTCGGATCTTTTCAGAAATACCCGCCCTCCTGCGGTTCGGACAATACTGCTCACTATCGCAAGCCCTAGACCCATGCCTGCAGTATCCGTGGCTACGCGAACAAACGGTCGGAATATGCGTTCGCGTTCTTTTGCCGGAACGCCTGGCCCGGTGTCTTCCACATCGGCGTTCAGTATCCCTTCATCAGTAGTCAGGTGCGTAATATCGATGGTTAATTTGATTGAGCCGGCGCTGGTATATCGAATGGCATTGGAAAGTAGATTCCCTATGCACTGAGTTAGCCGGTCTTCGTCGAAGACGATGGAAGGCAAAGTGGCTGCATCAGCGATGAACTTGAGGCCCTTACTTTCCGCATCCACTGAGTAACGTGCCGCGATTTTTCCCAGCCAATAGGTCATGTCGATAGGCTGTGGATCGAAACTCAATTCTTCATTCCGGGCTAAGTCAACTAAATCATCTACCAGTCTAGCGAGCTGGCGGGACGAATCTCTGATAATTTCGACGTATGTGGCATTCTCACCTGCCGAGAAAATTCGACGCAATAATTGGGCGGCGCTGACAATTGCTTGTAAGGGGCTGCGTAGTTCATGGCCGACTGTAGCAAGCAGATACTCCAGGCGCTTAAATCGCGCTCGTTCCGCAGCTACCCAGGCGCCGCTGGCCCAATAGACACTGCCGAGAGCCACTGCTCCGAAAATATAGAGCAGGATGGCTATTTTAAAAGCCTTGTTCGCAAACAGGCGGCTGGAAATTATCGCCCGTTTCATTTCGTCACGTGATTGAAATTCCTTGTCGAGCGCTTCAACGGTCAATTTCCGCATGGTGAACAGCGCTTTTTCTTCTGCTGCAGCAAGCTCCTTATCGGCGCCTCGATCATTTCTGGTAGTGGCCCACTTGGATACTAAATCCACGAATTGACGGGCCGATTTGAGTGCTTCGTGAGCGGATGGAAGTTTGTCTACTCGTTCTCCTGCCACAGACGATGGGTTGAATGTTTCTAGCATGCCGCGAAACAACTCCACCTTCTCAGTCAGGTATGCCATCGGCAATTGCTTATCCGCTTGCACTTGTGAGTGGGCTAAGCTGACTTCTTTCAGACTTAGTATCGTATCGTATATATCAGTACTGTAACTGGTTGCGTTTTCATCGATCCAGCCTTGTATGGGGCTGGTATCCCCGAGGTATTTATCGTAAAAAAACGCAGTATAGATCGCGCCCCCAAGGGATGCGAGATACATTATTGATAAGGCAAGGAAAATTATTCTTAACGTTCGACCTCGATGGTCTATTTTTTCCTTGGCCGATTGTTTTTTATTGACCACAAATTAATGGATTACAAAGCCTTTTACCGCCCACGCAAGCTTACTTCTTGTCGCATTGTTGTCCAAGTCGGCTTTGTAGTTATCAATTGGATAAATGATCCAAAGGGGGCCCTTTGCCCCCAAGGTCAGGCGTTTTCCATTCTGAGAATGCGCCAGTATGACTTCCCATTTTTTATTTCTTCGATGGGGATTGTTGCAGGATAATTATCTAGCGTTATAACGTTGATTTGCTTTGCATTTGGACTTGCTCCGACGGCCTTTAGAATGTCACTGATGGTTGGTCCAACGAAGTCACTTTCTGGCGTCCATGTGGTTTTTGTATGTATCGTAGTCGCCGGCAATTTGGTCAGATCGCGAAAAGAAAACACGTAAGTTTTTTTGTCTGCCTGATTGGACCGCGAGATATTTCCGGTCACGGTCAATAGGACTTCATCCCCAGCGAAAGCCGCTGATGAAAACAGCATCATTACCCATACTCCGATAAGGAAGCACAGATTTAATCGTTTTTTCGCCAAAGCGTCCTTATACCCAACAGATTTATAAAGGTGGTGATTCGGGAACATTGATTGAATCCGTGCTCCCATAAATAAAGTATGCGGCATTTTCATTGTCAAGTTACAGCATGAATAAATAATGCAATATGGCAATATTTATGGGTTGTTTTCTGGAAATCAAGCGCTTGGGCAACTGAAATTACTCGCATTATCATAAATCATGATGTTAAGTTGCGGATTTTGAAATTCATTATGACATAATCTTACGTTGTTAAACACAAAATGGGCAAGGTTATCGGGTCTTGTCATTGGCACTGTAAGGAGTGGAATATTGTCAGCATGGAATAAATCTCTCTATGAAGAGATAGAAAGGGCGTGCGGGCGCATTATTGGCATGTCCGGGGATTGCGCAAAAGTGGAAACAACGCAAACTGAATATGTTCTTAAGGGGCGCACCATTAAGGTAATCACACAAAAAGGTGAATTTCCATTCTGGATTGGCATCAATGGCCCCCGCCTCTTTTTCATTGCTTATGTCAACGAAGACCATCAAGAAAGGGTGCAAGACGTTTTCCGGTTCTGCTTTGGCGGCGCTGAAAAAGTGGGCTGGAAATTCAATTGTGAAGGAATCGAGGGAGGAACATCCATTTGGGCAACTTGCATGACCGACCGCGAGAGGCCTCTTGTTGCTGGATCAAATTCAGATGAAGCAGTTTTGACAGAAGAGGGACTGTTCTGGGCAACGGATGTAGCAATGATGGCTCAATCGTGGGTTCGCACTTGCGAGCCAGAAATATTCAACGCCATAGATTGGACCCTGCGCCTCTATAGGAATAGACCGCCTTACACTACGTCACTTGTATAAATTATGCGTACCATCTTAATAACTGGAGCTGCTAGGCGAGGTGGCGCCGCAATAGCTCGACGTATACATGCGCGTGGCTATCGCGTTATTTTGCACTGCCGATCAACTTCGCTGACCGATGCGGAATACTTGTCGAATGAATTAAATTCATTCCGTACTGGTAGTGCGATTGTCTGGCTTGCAGAACTCGGCGTTGATATGCCGACTCCGCCGTATGTTTCTTCGATATTCGGTTTGGTGGCTTGTGCCTCCACCTATGCAGAATCTGATTTGGATTCGTTCGAGGCGAAACTCGATACGGATATGCTGTCGCACGTGACCGGCCATCTGGCAGTCATTAAAGATTGCAAAGCTGCGCTGATAGCCAATCGCGGCGCGATTGTGGCGATTACGGATATTCATGTCGAGCGTGCAGCCAAAGGCTACTTGACATATCAAATAGCCAAAGGAGCTCTTGCAGCAGCAGTTCGTGCGCTCGCTGCGGAGCTTGCGCCGCATGTGCGGGTGAATGCTGTTGCGCCAGGGCCGTTGGAATGGCCTCTTGCCGACAACACGACTGAGGAGCGTAAGGCTGAAATTCTTCGAACTACGCCATTAGCTCGAATCGGTACGTTTGAGGAACTAGCTACGGCAGTGGATTTTCTTTTGTTTGATGCAACATTTACTACCGGCTCGACATTGTGTGTCGACGGGGGTAGATCGGCTTATTTGGAATAATGATTATGCAAAATTCTTCTTCGTCAAAAAATTTAGCTTACATTCTTTTAGAGGGTATTGATGTTTACATTGAAATTGGCGTAACAACGGCGGAACACGGCCGGATGCAGCGCTTAACTATTGATGTTGAAGTTGGATTTGATGATGCGCGAACACGCCTCCCTGATTCGAAGGAAGGATTGGAGGATAGTGGATTCGATTACTCTCCTATTCGAGATTGCGTACATGCAGCTACACGTAAAAAAAACTTATTTGCTGGAAACGATCGCTAATCAAATAGCTGACGGCATTTTAGCGCTTCCAAGCGCATTAACGTGTACGGTAAAGGTCGGCAAGACGCGCTGCTGGGCAGATGTTGATCGCACTAGCGTGAAGATTTCTCGAGAAAAAAACAGCGCAGGTGTCAATGCGTCTTGTAGTGAGATTTGATCAAATCAATTATTGGCGAAATATCATCAGTTCGGGAATTGATATTGATGTTTCCAGTTTGCATCGAGGCACTCGGTGTTTCATCACATAGGCTCAGGAATTCATTTTTTTTTCGTTGAGCTTCATCCCATGTTTTTGCTGTAACTCGCCAAATCAACTTGGCGTTTGAGCTTAGCTGACTACGCATAGCTTCATTGCTGCTAGCGAAAAATTTATAGCCTGTTGGTTCAACCCACAATTCAAAATCAAAAGTTTTTTCTGCTTCTAGGTTCATAGGGGAGGAAGGATTGCGGCATTTACATAAGGGGTGAGTCACAAAACAGTTCAGCAAATATGCTGGATGTTCATCATCACAAAGAGACAATGTTGGCAGCACTGGCTAAATTAGTAAAGAACAAATTAAAGGGGGGGGGGGAA
>Ga0170475_116419535_pt1 | contig 17054 bp, 13 predicted proteins | sample Soicark_Litter_5_FD_111474 | JGI IMG/M metagenome (GOLD analysis project Ga0170475, IMG submission 111474) | Avena fatua rhizosphere microbial communities from Hopland, California, USA. Combined Assembly of 48 SPs
CGCATTCTTGCGCAAGTGCTCAGTGAACTTCTTCAGATCGACCGGCAAACCGTTAAAGGCATCCGCGCGGATCGTTTCGGGTGCTTGCATAACGGGAGACGTGATTTTGTAAATTGCTCCGTTGCCACGTAGATACTTTTACTGTAAGTATGTTACTGTGGGTGAACGGCACCTATCGAAACCAGCAACAATACCAATATTTATTTCGTGACCGAACGATGAAGCGACTTTTCCTTGCCCTTCTGCTCTCAACACCGTACCTAGCGTCAGCGCAACAAGCCAGATGTCCTCCCACGCTGCCCGAGGGGTCGATCCAGGTGGTCCGGCCCCCAGCGGGCTGGCTGAGCTTTTCGCCCTCGCTCACGCGCCTAACCAATGCGGGCGTCATGAGCGGCCACCCACGCGAGATGCAGTACCTTGTGCCGCGCTCGGGGAAGAGCAACAAAGGCAGTAGCGTCGATATCTGGGAGTTCAACGCCGGTGAGGAAAAATGGCTGTGGTGCGAATACGGCTCGGCCACGGTCCAGCTCGCCAAACGGCTGGATGATATGGCCACTCGCTGCATGATGAGCACCATCGAGGAGCACCGCGGCGTGCTGTTCGATGTCACTGTGGTATGCGACGCAAAGCAATAGCTAGGAATAAAATGCTATACGACATTATCCAAGATTCGTTCCAGGATGACGTCCCATCTGAACATGTGCCGGTCCGGCACCTCCGAGCTTTTGCAGAAATATTTCTAGAAGGAAAATTCATGCCGCAATGCCTCTCCATGCTGAAGCCAAGCAGAACGATCGCCGCACTCGTTGCGAGCAGCCTGCTGCTTGCCCACAGCGCAAACGCCGAAGTCGAATTAGACGGGCAAAACGCCACGCCGGAATTGATTGCGCGAATAGCACAGGGCGAAACCGTCAGGGTTGCGGCGTCGGCACGGCAGCGGGTACGGCAGGCGCACAACGTCCTGATCGCGGCGGCGAGCGGCGGTCAAAAAATCTATGGACTGACGGTGGGTGTCGGTCTCAATAAAGACCGCGATATGGTCGATGCCAAAGGCCATCTGACCAAAGAAATTATCGATGCATCGCGCCAGTTCAATATCGCCCTGCTGCACGCGCATGGCGGCGGCGTCGGGCCGGACGCGCCAGTGCTCGACACGCGGGCCGCGATGGCTGCTCGCCTGAGCAGCCTGCTGGCCGGCGGCAGCGGTGTGCAGGAAAGCATCATCGACGCCTATGTCGGCTTCCTGAACCAAGGCATTACGCCTGCGCTCCCCGCAACCGGTTCGATCGGCGAAGCGGACATTACCTTGCTCAGCCATATCGGCTTGGCCATGCTTGGCGAGGGCGATGTTTACTACCGTGGCAACAAGCAGCCTGCGGCCGAAGTCCTCAAGGCTACCGGTCTAACTCCCATCGTACCGTTCGGCAAGGACGCGTTATCCATCTTGAGTTCAAATGCCTACGCGGCGGGCTTGGCGGCACTGACGCTCAACGAGCTTGCGCAGCTGGCACGGGTATCGAAACTGGTTTTTGCCCTGAGTCTGCAAGCGCTAAACGGCAATGTATCGCCGTTCCTGCAAGACTCGCTGGCGCTGCGGCCGTTTCCTCAAACGCTGCAGGCCGGGGCCGATCTGCGCGCGCTATTGACCGGCTCCAGCATCTGGGACCAGGACCCGTCCCGCGCCTTGCAGGACCCGCTCAGCTTTCGTAGCGGCGTCTACTTGCTGGGGGAACTCGATCGCAGCATAGCGCGCGGCCGCTCCCAAATCGGCATCCACCTCAATTCATCGGACGACAATCCTGGCGTCGCGCTCGGCGTCGCGCCAAAATCGGCGCGCTGGCAGGAACGGCAAGGGTATGTGAGCGACGGCGGCGCCGTCCTGCCCACCGCCAATTTTGAACCGCTGCCCTGGGTGCTGTCGTTCGAAGATACGGGCTTGGTACTGGCGCACAACTCGCTGGCCTCGGTGCAACGTATCATCAAGCTCAACGACCCGCATTTCACCGGTCTGTCGCGTTTCCTCGGCACCGGCAACAGCACGCACGCGCTGGGCGCGATGGAAAAGCCGGCCCTTGCCCTTGCCATGAAAAACAAGCAGTTGGCGCTGCCTGTCTCGCTCGACTTTCTGCCGGTGGCCGGCAATATCGAAGACATCGCCACCAATGCTCCGGAAGCCGTACAGCGCGTACGCGAACAGGTCAACAACAGCTACATGCTGCTCGGCATAGAGCTGCTGCACGCGGCCCAGGCGGCCGAACTGCGGCAGCGCAAGGATTCCCATTTCAATCTGTCACCGGCCACCCGGGCGCTGTTCGATGCGCTGCGCCAGCATGTCGCCTTCCTCGATCAGGACCGGCCGCTGACAAACGACTTTCGCGCCGCCGCCGAAGTCCTGCGCCGCCTGCCCTGAAGTCACACGGCGGAGTTGGCCCGCAGCACGCGGTCCAGCTCGCATATGGTCTGATACAGTACGCGGGTGCCGTCCAGCAGTTGCTGCGGGCTGATCCACTCCTCCGGGCAGTGGCTGCGGCCATTCAGGCAGGGGATGAAAATCATGCCGATCGGACCGGTCGGCGCCACGTAAACCGCATCGTGGCCAGCGCCGCTGGGCATGCGCATACTGTCGTAGGCCAGCGCAGCGGCAGCTTTTTCGATGGCATCCATGACCAGATCGTCGCAATCGGTCGGTTTCGATCTGCTCACCGCTTTCATCGCCGCTGTGACCCCGAGCGGCGCCAACTGTTCAACGGCCGCGGCCATGATCTGCTCGGGAAAGCTGTCCAGGACCGCCGGGTTATCGCTGCGCACCTCCATCATCATCTCGACCTTTCCCGGCACCGCGTTCGATGCGTTCGGCGTCAGCGACAGCCGCCCTATCGTCGCCACCACGTAGTCGGGCTTGCCGGACATCGCGCTGGCCTGGCGGCTAACCGTATCGATGATGCGCGCCGCTCCCACCAGCGCGTCCCTGCGGATATCCATCGGCGTCGTGCCTGCATGGTCGGCCTGGCCATCGACGCTGATCGCCACCCTCCGAATGCCGACAATATTGGTGACCACGCCGATCGGCAAGCCGCGCTTTTCCAGCACCGGCCCCTGCTCGATGTGCAGTTCGACGAACGCCGCGGTACTGCCGGCCGGCCGCCGTGTTTGCTCCAACCGCTTGGGACGGCAACCTATGCGCTGCATGCCCTCGGCCAGCGTTTCGCCGTGGGGATTCCGGGACGCCAGCATGTCGCCATCGAGCGCGCCGGAAAACGCCCGGCTGCCGATGCAGGAAATGCCATAGTCGCTGGGTTCTTCCGACAGAAAATCAATGACCTCGAACGGATGGTCGAGAGCGATACCTTGCTCGTGCAACACATGAGCAACCTCGATGCCGGCCAGCACACCGATAATGCCGTCGAAGCGGCCGCCCATGAGCACGGTGTCGCAATGGGAACCGGTGATGATGGGCGAGCGCTGCGGTGCGTCCGAACGCGCCGCCAGGCGGCCGATCAGGTTGCCGCCATCGTCCTGGTGCACCGTCATGCCGGCAGCCAGGAATTGCTCGCGCAACCAGGCGCGTGCTTCAAGAAACAGTGGAGAGAAGGCGCGCCGCGTCCACGGCATGTCGGGCGCCGTCATTGTCGACAGCTGTTCAACCCGGGCCCACAAGCGCTCGGCGTTAATTGGGGGAAAAGAAATAGTAGGCATGGCAGAGTTTCCGACGGTGGCAAGATCAGGCGGGACGGGCATGGGGCCGCAGGAAACGGCCATGCCCAGGCTGGTTAACAATCTGCTGGCCGTCGTACACCAACTGGCCACGGCAGTAAGTGGCTGCCACCTTGACGCTGAATTCGCGGTCTTCAAACGCGCTCCACTGCACCGCCGAGAGGCTGCGCGACGGATCGTGGCGGTAGTGGCCCGGAGCCAGGATGACGATATCGGCATCGGCGCCGACATCGAACGAGCCCTTGCGATCGTCCAGCAGAAAATGCCGGGCCGGATTACGGCACAGTTGGCGCACCACCATCGACGGGCCGATGCCGTGCTCTTCACAGCCGGTCCAGAACGCCGGCAGCAGCGTTTCCAGCCCTGGGCCGCCGGAAGCATTCTTGAAAATATCGGGATTGCTCTTGCGCTCCAGGCCCCAGCTGACGTGATCGGACGACACAAAGGTGCAGTCGTTGCGCGCGATGTGGGTCCACAGCAACTCGACCTCGGCCTTGGGGCGGATAGGCGGATAATGCTTGGTCCGGGCGCCGAATCGCTTGCTGTGCTCTTCGTGATTGAGCATCAGGTATTGCACGCAGGTTTCGATCGATGCCGCATGGCCGGCGGCGCGGTACATCCGGCACAGTTCAAAGCCGCGCGCCGTCGATACATGGACGGCATGCGCCCTGGCCCCCGTTTCGGCGCCGATTTCATAGATCAGGGCGGTAGCCAGGTTCTCGATCAGCGGCGTATGGGCGCGCATGAAGGCATCCCAACCGGTATCCCCCTGCTCGCAGAGCCGCTTGATATTCTTGCGCGTCAGTTCCTGCATCTGATTATGCACGCCGCAGGCCAGGCCGGACGGCGCAATCAGCCTGAACGCCTCATAGAGGTCGTCTTCATCGACGCGCGGAAAGCGCCCCGGCGACGCCTCGAAGGTGGAAAACTTGAAGGCGCAAACGCCGCCTTCGATCAAACCGGCAGCGGCAGCCAGACCAAACCGGTCGTTGAGCGTGCCGAACAGCGCCACATCGACGTGGCAGTCGCGCTCGGCTTCAGCGATCTTGGCATCGAGTTGCGGACGCGACGCCACCGGTTCCGGGTCGTCATACGGCATGTCCACCATCACGGTCACGCCGCCGGCCGCGGCGGCGCGCGAGGCCCATCCCAAGCCCTCCTGCCCCGCCTGGCTGCCGGCATGGACCTGGCCATCGACGACGCCCGGCATGATCCAGCGCCCCGTGGCGTCAACCCTGTCCTTGGCAGCCGGCGGCTCGCCTTGGCCGCGTGCCGCCACCTTGCCGTCACGCACGGCAATCCAGCCGTTTTCCTCCACGCTGACGGCGTCGACAACCGCGCCGCTTACCACCAGATCGAAATCGCTCATCGTTACGTTCATCCTCAAAATAAATGCCAATGCGAAAGTATAGGATGGCTTACCTAAAATACCTTATGCTTAATGTGCAGTTCACTTAACATCAGGTTAATGGTCATGATGCTCAATCTCCGCCAGATCGAAGTCTTTCGCGCCATTATGCTCAGTGGATCGATCAGTGGAGCATCCAAGCTACTGTTTGTCTCGCAGCCGCGGTCAGCCGCCTGATTTCGTACACGGAGCAAAGACTGGGCTTGATGTTGTTCCAGCGCATCAAGGGCCGCCTGTATCCTACCCCGGAGGCGCGGCGCCTGTTCGACGAGGTCAACACGCTGTATCAGAGCGTACAGCGGGTCAATGAAATAGCCGAAAATCTGGCGGAGAACCGGGTCGGCCAGCTGCGCATCGCCTGTAGTCCGAACCTGGGACAATCGCTGATCCCGCGCGCCGTGGCCATCTTTCACCAGCGTTATCCGCAAGTCCGCATCGTGCTGCACACGCTCATACCCAGCGTGATGCTGCAGGAACTGCTGCGCCACCAGGTCGAGCTGGGCATCGCCTACATGTCGGTGCTCCATCCCAGTCTGGAGATCCGCCCGCTGTCTGAAAACCGGCTGGTCGCCGTGGTGCCGCGCGATCACCGCCTGGCGGCGCGCAGCGCCGTCACCGCGGGCGACCTGATGAACGAGCCGCTGATCGGCTACAGCAGCGACATTCCGCTGGCCCAGTTGGTGCAGCAGGTCTTTGCCGCCGAAGAAAACCAGCCTCAGCCATGCGTCGAGGTGCAGCAGGCCCACGTCGCGTGCGCAATGGTGTCGGCGGGAGTCGGGGTGGCGCTGGTCGATGAGATCACGTTCCGAGGGCCGACCTGGGCGAATGTGGTGGCGGTCCCGATCGCGCCCGTGGTCAGCGCGCCGATCAGCATCTTCAGCATCCAGTTTGAACCGCTGTCGCGGCTGGCGCAGGAATTCATCGCCGTGCTCGAAACGCTGGGAACCTAGCTACCCGTATCGTATTTTTGCAACAGTCATCAGCAAGATGTCGCTTATTATATTGCCCCTGTAACACGCCCTGATGGTGCACGCCCTGCACTATTTCTACCTATTCCTTTCAGCATGCACGCTGCCTGCCCTGTTGGAGGTAGGATACCGCTCGGCGCACCAAGATACCATTAACATGCCGTTATATACAAAGAACAAAAAATTCCACGACATTATCAAAAATCCTTCCTAGTATCAGGGCTATCGACAGCGGTAGGCACTGGATTTTGAAACTCACCCAACGATAAGGATAGAAATGGGACGAATTTTAACTCTCAAGGACGTAGAAGCTGCCGTCCGGGGAGGCTCCGTCTTTGCTTGTGGAGGTGGCGGCTGGGCCGACCACGGGCGCGAGCTGGGCACGATGGCCGTCACGCTAGGCCGTCCAGAGCTGGTCAGCATGGATGAAGTGCCGGACGATGCCTGGGTCGCCACCGCGGCCGCCATCGGCGCACCTGGCGGACTGAGCGATTGGGAAATGCTGGGCATCGATTACGTCAAGGCCGTGCAGCTGACACAGGAAGCGCTGGGGGAACCCATTTATGGCCTGATCATCGGCCAGAACGGCATGTCGAGCACCCTGAACGGGTGGCTGCCATCGGCCATACTGGGCACCAAGGTGATCGACGCCGTTGGCGACTTGCGCGCCCACCCCACGGGCGACATGGGATCGCTGGGCCTGGCCAACAGCCCGCTGCAAATGATCCAGAGCGCGGCCGGCGGCAAGCGCGCCAATCACTCCTACATCGAACTGGTGGTGCGCGGCGCCACGGCCAAGGTCTCGCCCATCCTGCGCAAGGCATCGGACATGTCCGGCGGCTTTATCGCCAGCTGCCGCAATCCCGTGCGCGCCTCCTATGTGCGCCAGCACGCCGCGCTGGGCGGCATCAGCATCGCGCTGGCGCTGGGCGAAACCATCCTGGCCGCCGAGAAGAAAGGCGGCAGCGCCGTCGTCGACGCGATCTGCAAACAGACCAATGGCAGCATCATCGGCAGCGGCAAGGTCGTGCGCAATACGCTGCGCTACACCAATGAGGCGTTCGACATCGGTGTCATTGAAATCGGCAGCGGTCCGAACCGGCGCCTCATCCACGTGATGAACGAGCACATGGCGGTCGAAGATGCGCACGGGGCGCGCATCGCCAGCTATCCGGACGTGATCACGACGCTCGACTCCGACGGCAAGCCGGTCAGCGCCGGCCAGGTCCGCGAGGGCATGGAGCTTTTGCTGTTCCACATTCACAAACAACACATACCGCTGTCCTCGAGCGTGCGCGATCCGTCCGTCTATCCGCCGGTGGAGCAGGCGCTGGGCATCAATCTGAGCGACTACGCATTGCTGGAAGAATCCAAATGAAACAGGCATTCAATGTGCAGGGCGGCTCCACGCTGCGCTGCAAGGGCTGGCGCCAGGAAGCGCTGTTGCGCCTGCTTGAAAATGTGCTCGCGGTCGGCGAAGCGCCAGAAAAACTGGTGGTGTACGCGGCGCTGGGCCGCGCGGCGCGCGACTGGCCGGCTTATCACGGCATCGTCGATGCGCTGCAGCGGCTGGAAGACGGCCAGACCCTGATCGTACAGTCCGGCAAGCCAATCGGCGTGTTACACACCCACAGCATGGCGCCCCTCGTCATCATGGCCAACTGCAACATGGTGGGACAGTGGGCCAAGGCCGAGAATTTTTATGCGCTGGAAAAGAACAACCTGATCTGCTGGGGCGGATTGACCGCCGGCGACTGGCAATATATCGGCTCGCAAGGCGTCATCCAGGGCACTTACGAGATTTTCTCCCGCATTGCCGAGCGCCATTTCAATGGCGACTTGCGCGGCCGTTTCATCCTGACAGCCGGGCTCGGCGGGATGGGTGGCGCCCAGCCGCTGGCCGGCTACATGGCCAACGCGGCGATCCTGGCGGTCGAGGTGAACCAGGAGCGCATCGACAAGCGCATCAAGGCCGGCTTCCTGAAGCAATGCGCCGCCACCCTCGACGAAGCGCTGGCCCTGATCGCCGCCGCCGTCGCCCGCCGCGAGCCGGCCTCGGTCGGCTTGCTCGGCAACGCCGCCGACATCTACCCGGCCATCCTGGCGCGCGGCATCGTGCCCGACATCGTCACCGACCAGACCTCGGCGCACGACCTGGTGTACGGCTATATTCCTGCCGGCTACACGCTGGATCAGGTCGCCGCCCTGCGCGAGACCGACATCCCGGCCCTGATGACGGCCAGCCGCAATTCCATCGTGCGCCATGTGGAAGCCATGCTCGGCTTCAAGGACCGGGGCGCGGTGGTGTTCGACAACGGCAACCTGATCCGCACGCACGCCAGCCAGGGCGGCGTCGCCCGCGCCTTCGAGATCCCGGTGTTTACGGAAGCCTTCCTGCGTCCGCTGTTTGCGCGCGCCATCGGGCCGTTCCGCTGGATCGCCCTGAGCAACGATGCCGACGACATCCGCAAGATCGACGACTTCCTGCTGGCGCGTTTTCCCGATAATCGGATCGTGTCCAACTGGATACGGCTGGCGCGGCTATACGTGCCGTTTGAAGGTTTGCCGGCGCGCATTGCCTGGCTGGGCCACGGCGAGCGGACCGAGCTGGCGCTGGAAGTCAACCGAATGGTGCGCGATGGCGAGCTGAGCGGGCCGATCGCCTTTACCCGCGATCACCTCGATGCCGGCGCCATGGCTCACCCCAACATCATGACCGAAAACATGCGCGACGGTTCCGATGCCATCGCCGACTGGCCGCTGCTCAACGCCATGATCAATTGCTCGTCCTGCGCCGACCTGGTGGCCATCCATTCCGGCGGCGGCGGCTACAGCGGCTACATGACCAGCGCCGGCGTCACCGTGGTCGCCGACGGCAGCAGCGCAGCGGAACAGCGGCTGCGCCTGTCGATGACCAACGACACCAGCAGCGGCGTGCTGCGCTATGCCGATGCCGGTTATCCCGAGGCGCTCGACGAGGTAGAGAAAAAAGCAATCCAGCGCATCGACACCGCCGCGTTCGCGCAGCGCTAACAGTTGCATGTCCATCAGCAACAGCATGATCAAAAGGAAGAATTCATGAGGAACACCGCGTTCAATCCAGTCTCCGAGGAGGGGTCGCAGCCGCAGCCGGCCTCGCCCGGTGCAGCCGCGCACGACGCAGGCGTGGCGCGCAAGGCGGTGCTTGCCGCGTCGGCCGGCAACGCGCTCGAATGGTATGACTTTACCGTCTACGCGCTGTTTGCCGTCTACATCGGACAGAATTTTTTCCAGAACGAGAATCCGACGGTCCAGCTGCTGGCTTCCTTCCTGGCCTTCGGGCTCGGCTATGTGGCGCGGCCGCCCGGCGCATTGCTGCTGGGCTCGTACAGCGACCGCGCCGGCCGCAAAGCCGCGCTGATGATGACCTTCATGCTCATGGCGACGGGAACGCTGCTGATTGCCATCGCGCCGCCGTACTCGGCAATCGGCATCGGCGCGCCGCTGCTGATCGTCTGCGGCCGGGTGCTGCAGGGCTTTTCCGCCGGTGGCGAAATCGGCGGCGCGGCAGCCTTCCTGGTCGAGCACGCACCGCCCAGGAAAAAAGGCCAGTACGCCTCCTGGCTGCAAGCGAGCATGGGTATTAGCAACGTGCTGGGCGCCCTGGTGGCGACGCTGGTGACCACGCTGTTTTCGCCGGCCGAAATCACCGATTGGGCCTGGCGTCTGCCTTTCATCGTCGGCTTGGCGATTGTGCCGGTCGGCTTATGGATGCGCAATACGTTGGACGAAACGCCGCATTTCAAGATGGAACAGTCTCGCGCGCATTCTGCCGGAAAGAAAACCGCTCCGCTGCTGACCGTGCTGCGCGACCATCCCAAGCCGCTGGTGATCGGCCTGGGTTTGTCCGTCCTGTGGGCGGCCGGTCCCTATGCACTGATCATCTTTATGCCGATCTATGTCCAAAAGACCTTGGGATTCAGCGGTACGCAGGCATTTTCCGCCGCGCTGGTCGGCAATTTCTTCCTGATCGGCGGCTGTGTGCTGGCCGGGACGATATCGGACCGGATCGGGCGCCGCGCGGTGCTGGCGACCGGCGCGCTGGTATTGCTGGCCGCTGTCTATCCGCTGATGATGTGGCTGCAAGCCTCGCATACCACGGCCGCGCTGATCATCGTGCAGTCGCTGTTTTGCCTGATGATCGCGCTGTTTGTCGGTACCGCGCCGGCGGCGCTGTCCGAAATCTTTCCGACCTCGGTACGCTCGTCCGGCATGTCGCTGTCGTATAACACCGCCGTCACCGTGCTGGGCGGCTTCGCTCCCGCGATCCTGACCTGGATTACCTATACGACCGGCGTGGCATTCGCTCCGGCCTTGTACGTGATGGGGGCGGCGCTGGTCACCCTGATCGCCATCGCCTGCCTGCCGCCAGCCAACCAGTCTTAGCGGCGGGCATGGCCTGCCTCAGCGTTTCCAATGCCAACAGTCAAGCTATCCATCGCGGAAAGGAGCTAAGCATGTAATTTGAAGAAAATGTCGCGGGACCGGACATGCCAGTCAGACGGAGAGAGCAGCTTGCAGTGGCAATGAACTGCTGAATAAGAATTCAAGATCAATAGAAAACAATCTAAGGAATACGAATGGGAAAGGATTTGATACGTTACAGCACGCTGGCCGTCCTGTCCGCAGGCGTCATGGCATCGGCGCAAGCCCAGCAGGCCGCCACTGCCTCCGCGGCAAACCAGGCGGCCAATTCCGGCAACTCGGACCGCATCGAACGGGTCGAGGTCACCGCCACCCGCTCGGTCAACTCGGTCGACGTGCAGCAAGTACCGTCCGCCATCACGGTGCTGAAACCGGATAACCTGTCCAAGCTCGGCCTGGGCAACCTGAACGATATCGCCAGTCTGGTGCCGGCCATGAGCATGCAGGAACAAGGACCGGGCGTGAACAATATCACGATGCGCGGCCTGGTCGTGCGCGGCATCGTGCCATCCGAGGTACAGGACTCGTCGCTGGTGGCCGTGTATATCGACGACATGCCGGTGACGCTGAAATCGAGCAACCCCGACCTGAAGGTGTTGGACCTGGAACGGATCGAAGTCCTGCAAGGGCCGCAGGGCACGCTGTTCGGCGCCGGCGCGATGGCCGGCGCGGTGCGCCAGATTACGCAGAAACCCGATCTGAAGGACACCTTCGGCTCGGTCGAGGCGGTCGGCTCCAACACCTCCGGATTCGGCGGCGCCAACCACAACCTGCGCGGCATGGTCAATGTCCCCGTCAAGGAGGATGTGCTGGCCTTGCGCATGACGGCTTACACCGGCAAGGATTCCGGCTTCATCAAGAACCAGCTGACCGGCGGCACCACCAATGCTGTCTCCACCAACCAAGGCCGGGTGGCCATGCGCCTGCAAGCCTCGCCCGACCTGGTAATCGATGCCAGCGCCATCGCGTCCAACCTCAAGGGAGGGATCAACGATGCTTACGCCGGCCTGGCGCCGTTCACCACCATCGCCCTGCTGCCGCAGACCAGCAACGACAAGCTGCAGCTGTATAACTTCGCGCTGAAATACGATTTCAGCAAGACGCAACTGGTATCGTCGACCTCCTACCTGCACCGTGACACGCTGTACGTGACCTCGGCCCAGTATCCGGCCACGGCTTTCATCTTCGGCGGCAACCTGCCGCTGATGCAGGCGGCCTACACCATCGGCAACGCGATCACCGATTTTGCGCAGGAAATCCGCCTCAACTCGAAGGACGCGGGGCCGCTGAAATGGACCGCCGGCGCCTTCTTCGAAACGGGCGAGCGTCACACCCACCAGGAAGAGCCGACCACCGGCTTCGATGCCCGCTACGCGGCCACCCGCAACTTCCCAGGCTATAACTCGCAGACCAACGAACTGGCATCTACCCCGGACAATTTCTTCTCCGGCATCCAGAACTCCAAGTCGCGCCAGATCGCGCTGTTCGCGGAAGGCACCTACACGCTGTGGGATAAGCTGGACCTGACCGCCGGCCTGCGTCTGTTCAAGGGCAAGCAGGACTTCGATCTGAAGTTCTCGGGCTTGTTCGGCAACCTGGTCAACGCCACGCCGGCCGCGCCGATTGGCCAGCCGGAGCTGAGCGCCAGCAGCGCGACGTCGCAAGGCGCCAATCCGCGCTTTGCCGCCGCCTACCGCCTGGACGCGGACCACATGGTGTACACCTCCGTCGGCAAGGGCTACCGCTACGGAGGCAATAATCAGCCGGTTCCGTTCAACTTCTGCGGCGTGCATGCGCCGGCCACCTTTGCGCCGGACACCTTGTGGAACTACGAAGTCGGCTCGAAAAATTCGCTGTTCGGCAACCGGATGACGTTCAACGCCAATGCCTACCTGATCGAGTGGGATGATGTGCAGGTGTTCAACAAGCTGCCATGCACCTATTACTTCACGCAGAACGCCGGCAAGATCCGCAGCAAGGGCGTGGAGCTGGAAACGGCCGTCAAATTGACGCGTTATGCGTCAGTCGCCTTGAGCGCCGCCTACAACGACGCCTATGCCAAGGACACGGTGCTTACCGGCGTCGCGGCGCAAAGCATTCCAGCTGGCAGCCGGGTACCGTATTCGCCGCGCGTCTCCGCCACGGCCACGGCCAACTACCGGATTCCATTGGGCGGTGCGGATGAAATCGGCCTGACCGCCAGCTACGCCTATCGCGGTAACGCCTTCACCAACTTCGCGGCATCGCAAGGCAGCTACGCCGAGATTCCGGTCTCGAAAACCCTGAACGCCACCGTCAGCTACCGGACGGGCAACTATGAGTTCGGCGTGTTCGGCACCAACCTGACCAACGGCGCCAAGATCAGCGACGTCACGCCGAACGTGATCGCCATCCAGCCGGGCAATCTCTTGTACATGGTACGTCCGCGTACGGTAGGCGTCCGTCTCAAGGCACGCTTCTGATCGTTGGGAGCGGCGCTCCCGCGCCCCGGTCTGGCCGCCTGTCGTCAGGTGGCCAGACCGGCTCGCAAGACCGGGCTCATCTCGCCTTCCAGCCATTCTCAGCCGACACAGATCGATATTTTCCCTACATCAATACCCCTAGTCGTCTCTCTAGTTAGATTTTGGTTTTGTCAGAATCAACTAAAGGGAGAGACTGACATGCCAAGGCGTTACCACATCACATTAGGCGCAAAGACCACGGCAGGCGGCACCGTCACGACTGCAACAAGTTGTTGCTCAATCAACGGTGTCAGGATGGCTCTTGAAGGGGATTCCATAAACTGTCCCGCGTGCCAGTCTATTGGGAGAGACGGACCCCGGCTTTCGGAAGTGCATCCACCCAGACTATCAGCGAAGCAAGGAGAACCCAGCAACTTATTTCGACCGGGAGTGGCACACGGACGTGAGCGACGTTCCGTTTCCGAACCCGGTTACGATCATCGAGACGACCGGTTGTGATTACCTTTACCCGATTCGGAAAGGTCACCTGATGATTGCCGAAGACGGTGGCTTTTTTGAGGCAGTCCGTGTCGGGAAAGTGCCAAGTAAGCCCGCCTCAACCCATCAGCAATAGCAAGCTGCAATGTAGCTTGTAGGGGCATGGCATCGCGTCCATGCCCTTTTCATTTCCGATATGAGTGATGTAAGGGCATACGCTGGCGGCCGGCGAAGATTTACCTAGTCGATTCGATGAACGCACCAAGCTTATCGAGGTCATGTGACCAGAACAGGGATAGGCCGCGCGCCTGTGCCTGTTCGAGGTTAAGAACCTTGAAAACGCCTGCCAATGCGGCGGCAGGCACAACCTGCGCGCTGCCGAACTGCTTGATCCAATACCCAGCCTTGACGGCAGCATCGTTGTTCAGGCGCTTGACGCTGTTGGTCGCGCTATTCGACACCTTGCATTCAATCGCCATAAGGCGTGTGTCGTGAAGACGCACGACGACATCGGCCTTGCGTTCGCCGAGCTGGCATTCTGCACAAAACTGCATGGCCTGCGGCCCCTTGACAATCGTATTGATCGCCACGGCAGGGGCCTCGGTAAAGCCAAGGGTACGGAGGTGGTCCTTCACCTTCGTCTCCTGGTTTTCCTTGCCCTCGTTGCGCCGCTCGGTTGCAATGCGCTGAGCAGCCAGGAGGGCGGACGAGGCCAATAAAGCCGCCTCTCGCTGCTCGGCAGTTGGAGGCACGCCGGCTTTTACCCACGGGAAACGATGCGGGTCAATCACGCGCTCGATGACTTCAAATACCTGGCGCAGAGCCTTGTGGTTCCGCTTTAAGATGCTGGGAGCAATCGACTCGACATCGGCGATCACTTGCAAGTCGTCGTCCGAGATCGGCGGACCGGCCAGGTAGCGCAAAGCTTCGCCGAGACCTCCGCCGTAGGCATCGGCGAGTTTGTCGTCGGTGATCGCACTTGGGTTCAGATCGCTCAGTTTCTGGAAAAGCAGCTCGAACTTGGCGCGCGCCTGCTTATAGTGCGTCTCCCAGGAATCCGACACGGCCAGGCGCTCGTTTCGAAATTGCGCCGCTGCGGTTGCAGCGTCTTCAGCGAGTTCGGCTATTGTCCATCGAGGCGGCGCGCTTATCATGCGAGAAGCGTTTCCAGTCTTGGGATACGCAAGCGCTCAATCTCCTTGGGTTCGAACTTCGTCAAGCCTCCGGCATAAGTCCTGCCGCTTCCCGTGTTAATGTTCTTGTTGAGCCATGTTACCAGACCTGCCATGGCGTCATCGGCCAACGGCTCACGCGGATAGAGGCCATGTGCGATGTTGATGTGCCTTGCATCGCATGCGTTGAGCGTGAATTGAGGCGGCCGGCGCGCCATATAGGTGCAGAGAATTGGAGCCGGGGCTTTGAGTCCAACAGACCACCAGGCTTTACGATGTTGCGCAACGTAGCCCCGATCCGCGCCTTGCAGCTTCGCCCAGGACAGGAAGGCATCGATGCGTTTGCGCTCTTCCTTGGTGAAGCCGTCCAATTCGGCGGGCAAGTCGATCACGCGGCGCAGGTCCTCGGCTGAATGCAGATGTGCTCCGGCCAGAATCAAATCCTTGGCCTTGGTGACGGCCGGCAGCTTGACACGATCAGGCAGGCTCGCAGCGTGCTCACCGGCGATCCAGATGCCGTTTGCGCCTGTAACCTGGCCTCGATGCACACGAAACAGCTCGCCAAGCTCAATCTCACCTGCGAAAGCGGGTTCGCTTGGGCGAACGATAATCGACCAGCGCGGCGCAGCCTGCAGCCGCTCGCGCGGGATCTCCGTTCCCTTCGTCAAGCCATTGAGGCGCTTCAACTCTTCCACGGCACGAACACGAACCGGTTCGGCCGTTTCTCCGACGCGGAAGCAGGTGATCGCAGCCGTCGTGATCGTGCCAGGGAATGCTTCGACAATCGGTTCAAGCACATGCAGGGCTGTCCCGCCCAGCTCGTCAAGCAACAACCGGCGTAGCGCGGAGCCGTAATTCACATCCATCCACTCGGCCGAAGTGATGAATGCGCCGACGTCGCCCGCCTTGGCGAGCAGCCGCGTCTTCAGGAAGAAGTGCAGATGCAAGCCAGCCAGCGCGCTTGCCTTGATGCCGAATTCAGCGAACTTCTCGACATACAGGCTTTCCAGTCTTCGGTAATGTCGTGGTGCCGCACGTATGGAGGATTGCCGATGAATGCCGTCATGCCGGCGCAGCGAGGCAGCTTCACCTCACGATAGTCCCTGACCAGCACAACCGCCCGATCGCTCCAGCCCAGAACGCCGAGGTTGGCGCGCAGCATCAGCGCGGACAAGGGGTCCATCTCTACGGCCACCAGTTGCGCATTCGGGAAAGCCGCGCCTGCGGCGAGGATAAAGCGTCCCGAGCCCGCGCCCGGATCAACGATGCGGGCCGGTGTGCCTTGAGTCGCCAGCCAGGTCATCATCGAGCGAACTATTGACGCGGGAGTGTAAACGGCCCCAGATTCACGCCGCGTAGCCGCCGGGCGGATCGCCGAGAACGCTTCTCCGAGCGGGTCTGCCCCACGCGAGATCGCTTTGCGGACCCCGTCGATGTCCCGAGCCTTCAGCGCCAATACGGTAACGGTCCTGGTAAGCTTGCGCTCTGCTGCGGATAGGCCATCCAGCTCTCCGATGAGAGCGAGGCATGCAGCTACCAGCTCTTGTTCTGTCCGTATATTCATTTCTATTTTGTTTTGATACCCGCGAACAGGTCCGCTTGGCCTTGAGCGGCGTGTTGCGATAGTAGCAGATGGGTACACAAATGTGCATCCACCCAGGCTGATCGGCTCTGAAAAAGTGCAACCAGGGGGGAGACGCTCGGCGTATACGACGAGTCCGCCGGACGGCATTGCGCATGCATCGTCCGACGGCTAGCCAAGCTCAAGAAGTGGGTCCGGGATCGGTACCTGGCGCCACCATCAATTCTTTCAGCAGCGCTTGGTTGAAAGCCGGAATATCGTCCGGCTTGCGGCTGGTGATCAGCTTACCGTCGACGACAACCTGTTCATCGGTCCATTCAGCGCCGGCGTTGCGCAAATCGGTCTGCAGAGTTGGCCAACTCGTGACGTGCTTGGACTCCGCAACGCCGGCGTCGATCAGCGTCCACGGACCATGACAGATTGCGGCAATCGGTTTGTCCTCGTCCCCGAAATCGCGAATGAACCCAATCGCTTCTTTGCTGAGGCGCAATTGGTCCGGGTTAGCAACACCGCCGGGAAGCACCAACGCGTCGAAGTCCGCGGGGCGGGCGTCCTTGACGGTCATTTCTACCTTGAAGCGGTCGCCCGGTTGAAGATGGTTGAATCCTTGAATCTCTTCTCCGGCTGCTTTTGGCGAAATCAGCGTCACCTCCGCCCCCTGCTGCTCCAGAAAGGTACGCGGCCCGATGTACTCAACCTGCTCGACGCCATCCGTCATCAGTACCGCAACACGCTTCCCCTGCAAGGCTTGACTACTGCCTGGTTCCATGTGACCTCCTCGTTTGATGATTGGACGTGGACGAGGAC
>Ga0170475_114296477_pt1 | contig 17043 bp, 2 predicted proteins | sample Soicark_Litter_5_FD_111474 | JGI IMG/M metagenome (GOLD analysis project Ga0170475, IMG submission 111474) | Avena fatua rhizosphere microbial communities from Hopland, California, USA. Combined Assembly of 48 SPs
AGTATTTTATAAATTATGGACGAGAAAAGAGGCTGTCATTAAAGCTGATGGAAGAGGCCTCCAGATTCCATTGTCTTGCTTCGAAGTGATTAGCCACCATGTATCAATAAATTCATGCAACTGGTTTATTAATGAATTGGCAATCGCAGAAGGCTATATAGCCCATATTGCAACGGACAGGATTTGTGATACCCAATTTATTCAACTGTCAATGTAAACGAATATCGAAGCGTGAAAAACATCAGGCGATCATGCGAACAATGATCTCCTGGCGCAAAATCTTCTATATTGGTCTTATCTGTGATTATGATGGCAATTCTCTATTCATTCATACATTAAATATTCTTCTGACAAAGAGAGTAATAAATTTCTCTGTAAAAGTGCAACCCGCACGAGTAGCTTTTTTCTACTGTCAACCCGAACTACTTCACAGGAAAGCCCGGTCAGAATTCCTTTATTAATAACCAACTGCTGGCCGGGTTGAAAATTCTGATCAGAAACTTCTATACTCTTATAATGGGTAGCCGCCAGTTTTATATTATTGACTACGGTTTCGTTTACTCGTGCAATTTCTCTACCTGTTTTAACATAACATAAACTACCCTCGGCGTTTGTTCCTTCATAATAATTTTGCAAGTCGTTCAAATAAATGAAAACATAAGACGGAAAAAGAGGTTCGTCAATATATTTTTTTCGATCGTGCCAGTTCCTGAGCACTTTTCTTGTGGGCAAAAATGTATTAATGCTCTTTTCAGCAAGCTGGGTTTGTACCTTTTTCTCATGACGCGGTTTCGTATAAATCAGGTACCATCCGGAGTTGAATTTATTCACACGATAAGGTTTAAGAAATCCGGAATATAGCTATCGCTAAAGCAAGTAACAGGTACTTACTCCCAGATTTGTTTACAACGATGTTAATGAAAATATTAATATCCCCTTTATTTCGGCAACCTTCATCAACTAAGAATCCGGTGTAACGAAACGTTATCAGTGTAAATTAATTAAATCAAACCCAGTAATATTTAGCAATGATACCAACATTTATTGCGGGTGTTACGAAATGATAAATGCCATCTGCCCGGTTCGGATGCTATTTGTTTGGGCGCTCTGTATTGATCGCGTTTTCGAAAAACCGGAAGTTTATATCGGTCAGCGCCTCCCAATGGTCTCCCTGAATGAATTGGGGTATGATCCCTCCGTTTGTAAACGCGTTCCAGGCATCCATGGCTGTAACCGACTTATTCCCAGCGGATATAAATGTATATATCTTATTATTGATTTTCCCGGTTGGCTCATACCTGTTCAATAGTTCAATATTATTAACAAGAAATTTCCGCAGTGCTGCTTCATCCCCAATTTCCACACCAATCAGTGCTTTGTATTTGCTCATCAGCCAATCGGCTTCCTTGCTCACTGACATATTATCCGGATGGGTCACAGGAACCACTCCCCTGTCAACCAGGATCAATTGCAGGTTGTTGAGGGCTGGTTCCAGGATCTTTGCCATTTCAAATGCGATGGCTGCTCCCATGGAATACCCTATGATTACCATTTCTCCTTTACTATGGTGAGCCAGTACCTGCCGGCTCATATCCATTGCCGCCTCCAGGATAGACCCGTATAGGGGCTCTTCGGCCACCTCCCGTTCCAGACCGCGGTATTGAATGCCATAACAATTGCAGCTATCCTGCAAAGCCGCTGCCAGTGGTTTGAACAGAATAGCATTGCCGAGGACAGGTGGAATGAAATAGCAGTTTTTCTTTTCTTCAGCAACCCGGCTGCTTAATTGAATAATGCGGGAGCCGGCATGTGTACGGGTTGCCACCGCCGACAGGAGGCCTTCGATCGTTGGATGATTATAAAGATCCTGGATCTTTATATGGATACCGGACTCTTTACGCATGATCAACTGAAGTTTCATTGCCAGGATACTGTGCCCGCCCAAATCAAAAAAATGATCGCTGATACCCACTTTCTCCCTGCCCAGTAACTCCTGCCAGATGGTGGCTACTTTTTTTTCTGTGGCATTACGGGGAGCAATATATTCCACGCCCTCTGAAACGCCTGACCTGTCCGGGTCGGGCAAGGCTTTCCGGTTTATTTTTCCGGTGGGTGTCAGCGGCAAAACATCCAGCTGCACAATATGTGCGGGTATCATATAAGCCGGCAGTAACCTGCCTAAATAAGTTTTTATCTCCGACGCGGAAAAAACTGAACTGCCTGTGATATAGGCCACCAATTCTTTTCCGCCCTGCGCATTATTTTTTACAGTGACAATGCCGGAGACAACTGACGGATATTGCCTCAACACCTCTTCAATCTCTCCCGGTTCTATTCTGTACCCTCTTATCTTCACCTGATTATCCTTCCTGCCGGTAAATTCTATTGTCCCATTAGCCAGCCATCTTCCCAGGTCTCCGGTCCTGTACATTCTTTCTCCCTCCTTGAATGGATTGAGAACGAAGGCAGCCTCGGTATAACCGGGTCTATTCAAATAGCCTCTTGCCAGACAGTCGCCCCCGATACAAATCTCCCCGATCACCCCGGCGGGCGCCAGCCGGTCATTCTTTAAAATATAAACGGTGGTGTTGGGTAACGGGCGGCCAACAGGAACAAATGACTGTTGCTGCTTTGCAGGATCATACTGGTGCATCATGGAAGTGACCGTAGTCTCCGTAGGTCCATATTCATTATAAAACTGATGATGCACACTCCATTTCTCGGCCAGATCTTTCGGGCAGGTATCCCCACCTGCGATCACTCTTTTCAGCCAGGTGTACTTTTTAACTGGCAGCATCGCCAGGATCCCCGGTACCAGGTGAACATGGGTGATCCTATAGTCATCGATAAATGCTTCCAGCTTTTCTGCCTCCAGCAACACCGCCTTATCGATCATGGTTAACCGCGCTCCGCTGGTAAGTGCGATAAAGACCTGCTCCACCGAAGCATCGAAAGAAATATCGGAGGCCTGAAGCACATTGTCTTCCCCGCTAATGCCGAATGCAGCCCTTTGCGCTACAATCAGGTTCACGACCGAGCGGTGTTCTACCAGCACGCCTTTAGGTTTTCCGGTAGAACCGGAGGTATAAATGACATACGCCAGGTTGTTAGGCTGGTTGACCTGAATGGGGTCATTCAATCCTTCTGCTGTCAGCAGCTGATCATAGTCATTCAGCCAGTTTTCGTCAATAAACAACCGGCACTGGCTATCGCTGATCATGTAATCGATACGTTCCGGTGGGTTGCCAGGATCAACAGGCAGATAAGCGCCACCGCTTTTCAGTATGCCAAGGATCGTTATGATCAATCTTTCCGATCTTTCCAGTTTTACTCCGATCAGATCATCGGGCTGTACAGCAAAATTCTTCCTGAGATAATGAGCCAGTTGGTTCGACTGTTCATTGAGCTCCCGGTAGCTGATCGTCTTATCCCTGTATGCCAGGGCAACCCGATCGGGCGTTCTCGTCACCTGTTCCTCAAACAGACTGACCAGCGTTCCGTCCCGGGGATATTCCGCAACCGGGCTGTTACCATTTAACAAAAGCTGCTTATTGTCTTCGTTATATAAACTCAATGCGGGCATTACTCTGTGAGGATCCTGCAGGGCACTGGTGAGGATGCGCTGATACAACAATCCCACCGACTTTGCGGACAGTCCGGACCGTAATTTCCTGCCAATCTGCAGATTCAGATAATAATGGCCGCCAGTAGCGCTGATGGCAAAATCAAAAAATGTATTGGTGCGCACATGACCCATCGCATGAACAGATTCCCCAGCCACCTCACTGATCGCGTCTTCCTCTTCCACTATCCTTTCATCATATGCATGGAAGTCGACAAAATTGAACAGCACATCGAAAAATGGATTGTTCAATCGCGCATTCTCCTGATGGATCTGAGCAATCGTTGTCAGGCTTAGCCGCTCCGCATCCTTTAAGCGGATCACTTTATCGTGCACCATCTTTACCAGGTCTGGAAATACAGTATGATCGGCTATCGTAATGCGGAATGGTATGGTATTTAAAAAGCAGCCAAGTACCTTGTCGCCGTCTTCGCAATCAGGCCTGGTATTGGTTACCAACCCTGCCAGTATCTCCTTCTCATAACTCAATTCCCTCAACAGATGCAGGTATCCACAAAATAAGATGACTTTGGGCGATGTTTTTAACCTGACTGCCTCTTCCTTCAGGGAAGCTATTTCTGCGTTCGAAAATTGATACGTATAAAAATCAAGTTGCTCGTCCTGTTCAAAAAGATCAAGCCTGAAATGCCCGTCCAGTTCTTTTCGCCAGAATTCTTTGAGCCCTTTATCCTGCTTGTCCATCAAATGCCGGACGATGAAATCCTTATAATCCGATCTCAACGGTAAAGGTCTATGCGTTGGATCGGCTCCCAGCTCTATATACAAATTATTTAGTTCCGTAGTCAGTAACGCGTCACTCCAACCGTCTATAATGGCATGGTGGCATTGAAACACGAATGCAAACGAATTTGCGTCCAATCTGAATACACGCATCCGCCAGAGCGGCGCCTCCGTAACCACAAAGGGATGCTTCCGTTCTTGCTGCAGATAATTCTGGATCCATAGTTCCTGATCAGTTTTTCCTATAGCCGAAAGATCTTCATAAGTCAGTGGAATAGTTACTTTCTTATAAACGATCTGCACTTCTGTTTCGTAGTCACTCACATTAAATGCTGTTCTCAGCATGGGATGTTTGTCTGTCAACAGTTCCAACGCATACCTGAATCTATCAAAATCGAATTGCGGGAACCTTTTTTGGTGGATGACCTGGTCATGATATACACCCAGTTCCGAATTCAGAGAAGACTCGTATACCATGCCTTTCTCAATATCGCTCATGGGATATATATCGGCTATATTGTCCTTGTTAGGTAGTTTGTCCGAAGACAATATTCGTTCTTTGAGTTCCCCGATTGCTGTCCTTATTTTCTTTTCATGGTCGGCTGTATGGGCATTGCGTACATCGATGGCAGTGCTATTGCGCGCCAGATGAGCCAGGATGGCTTCGATCGTGTTGTTGGCATAAATATCCGCAACCGCCATTTGCAACCCCAGTTGTTTTCTAACAGCCGAGATCATCCGCAACACCTTGATGGAATCGCCACCCGATTCAAAAAAGCCATCCCGCATACCAATCCTTTCTTTTCCCAGGACGGCCTGCCAGATAGCAGTAATTTGCAGTTCCAGTTCATTTGCGGGAGCGATGTATTCCTTCCCGTTCTCCATCCCCTGTTCATCCGGTTTTGGAAGCGCCTTCTTATCTATTTTTCCATTTACGGTCAGGGGAAGCCTATCCAGCCGGATATAATAATTTGGCAGCATATAGGCAGGAAGACGACCGCTCAGGTGAGATCGTACACCGGCGGTATGTAATTCCTGCTTACCTACAACATAAGCAACGAGCTCCTTCTCCCCTGCCCTATTGGTGATGGCGAGTACCAGCGCCGATGAAATATCCGGATGATCCCGCAGGGTACGCTCAATTTCTGCCAATTCTATCCGGTAGCCGCGGATCTTTACCTGGTCATCTGACCTGCCTGTATATTCCAATTCCCCGTTTTCAAGGATCTTTACCAGGTCGCCTGAACGGTATAACATTTCGTTTTTCCGGAAGGGACTTTTCAGGAATCGCTGGCTTGTGAGTTCTTCCCTGTTCAAATAGCCTCTGGCCACCCCTTCTCCTCCTACATAAAGTTCTCCGGCAACGCCAGGAGGCACCAGGTTCCTGTGTTTATCCAGTACATAGCAACTGAGGGTGGGTATTGGTTTGCCGATATTGCTGATGCCGCTCTTTATGGCTGTTGCTGTGATCTCTTTATAAGTCACATGCACCGTCGTTTCTGTGATGCCATACATATTGATCAGGCGGACCCAGGGATACCTGCCATGCCAGTTACTTAATTTATCCGGCTGTAAGGCTTCCCCACCAAATATCACGTACCGCAGCGCTATATTCCTGCTCTCCCCCTCCTCCTCCTTTTGTATAAGATTATAAAAGGCGGCGGGTGTTTGATTGAGGACGGTCACTTTCTGTCTGATCAGCAGATCCAGGAAAGCGGCAGGTTCTCTGGCTGTGTTCGCAGAAACAATGACCAATTTACCGCCGAATAACAGGGCGCCATACATTTCCCACACTGAAAAATCGAAGCAATAGGAATGAAACAGGGTCCAGACATCAGACGCATTAAAATCAAATAATTTGTCATCAGGCTTTAATAAGCGGACAATATTCCTATGTTCAATTAACGCCCCCTTGGGTTTACCGGTGGTGCCTGAAGTATAAATCACATAGGCGAGATCGGATGGTTTATTGACGGGCACGGGATTTTGCCGGTCATATTCCTGTACCTGTATTGTAAACCAGTCAAGTTCATCCTCATCGATCACCACCCTGCACCTGCTATCAGCCACCATAAAATCGATCCGGTCTTTCGGATAATCGGGGTCCATGGGCACATAGGCGCCGCCTGCTTTCAACGTACCCAGCAGTGCGATTACCAACCATTCATTCCGGGGTAAGCGGATACCGATCAGATCGTCGGGTGTAATCAGATGCTTCTTCCTCAGATAATGTGCCAATTGATTGGCGCGTTCGTTCAACTCCCGGTAGGTCATTACCTGGTCTTCAAAAACCAGAGCAATATGCTCCGGCGTTCTTTCCACCTGTTCTTCAAAAAGGGATACGACCGTTTCATCCTGCGGATAACCAGTGCCTGTATTATTTAAACCTGTAATCACTTGTTGCTTTTCCTTTTCCGTCAGGTAGTCCAGCGCATAAAGAGGCGTGGAAGGCTGTTGAATGATCACGCGTAGCAATTGTTCAAAATGACTGAACAATCGTTGAATGGATTGCTTATTAAAGATATCGGTATTGTATTCGATGGCTAATTCGAGCCTGTCTCCTGCCTCCCTGAAATTGAACAACAGGTCAAACTTGCTGATCGTACTTTCCGCTCCGTTGTATGGGGTTATTTTCAAACCCCTGAAGCCTTCATTTTGCCGGGAATGGTTAATGGCGGTATTTTGCAGCACCAGCATCACGTCGAACAAGGCGCTCCTGCTCATATCCCGTTGCAGGTGCAGGTCTTCCACCAATTCGTCAAACGGATATGCCTGGTGCTCCCAGGCACTGAACGTGTGCTGGCGAACATGCTCCAGCAAGCGCTCAAAACTATCGTTTCCGGAAAACCGGGTTCTGAGTGCAAGCGTATTGATATAGAAGCCGATCTGGCCGTCAAGGTCCGCATGCTCCCTACCTGCAACAGGACTTCCGATAATAATGTCTTCCTGTGCGGTATACCGGTATAGCAAGGCATTGATTACTGCCAGCAGCCCCATAAATAAAGTAGCTCCGCGTTCCTTACAAAGCCATCCTATACCCTGGGTAAGCACGGGATCGAAATAGCCGAAAACAACACTTCCATTATAGGTCTTCACTGCAGGCCTGGCTTTATCTCCCTGTAATTCCAGTACCGGAATCTCTCCCTCCAATTGCTTTATCCACCAGGCCTTACTATCTTTTAATTGCCCATTATTCAATTGCTTCTGTTGCCAAACCGCATAATCTTTGTATTGGATGCGCAACGGGCGCCCGCTGTGCGGGGTATCTGACATATAGGTGTTATAGCGCACTATCAATTCATCGATCAGTATATTCATTGACCAACCATCACTTATGATGTGATGCATGTTATAGACAAAGATCCATTTTGCGGTGCCTGTTTGAAAAACGGCTGCCCTGATCAGGGGACCGTTTTCCAGATCGAACCGTTTGGCAGATTCTTCCTGTATCAGTACCTCCAGCCGCTCCTCCCCTTTTTCGCGCAGATCGGTATACCAAGGCTGGAAATCCAGGGCTTCCGGCTTAAGGATAACCTGTCTCACTTCTCCTTGTTCATTTTCCCGGAAAACAGTCCTTAATATCTCATGCCGCGCTATTAGTGTGGTAAAAGCAAAAGCCAGCGCTTCCCTGTTCAGGCTGCCTTCGAATGTATAAATGCCCGGCATATTATAGGCAATACTCCCTTCTTCAAACTGACTTAATACCCATAATCTCCTTTGTGAAGAAGACAGCGGGTAATCGATTGCGGTAGCCGCAGGCGGTATGGCCACAAAGGATGTTCTCCGGGCCCGTTCAATCAATTGCCCCTGCTCCTCCAATATGCTTTTCACGAACAGGTCATTCAGAGAGATCTTTACGTCAAATGCCTTGTGTATCTGGCTGGCTAAACGGGTGGCCTTTAAACTGTGGCCACCCATTTCGAAGAAACTGTCCCTGAGCCCGATCTTATCGGGGGCTATTCCCAGGATATCGCTCCATATACGGGCCAGTTTCTTTTCGGTTACACTTCCAGGAGCGATAAATTCCACGCCTGCCTCCATGCCCGGTCCTTCGGGATGCGGCAAGGCCTTCTTATCCACCTTCCCATTTGGCATCAGCGGCCATGCTTCCAGCTGCACGTAATAGCCCGGCACCATATGCGCCGGTAATATTTTGCTTAAAAAGACACGCAGCTCCGCTATTGATACTATTTTCTTACTAATGAGGTATGCCACCAATTCCTTTTCGCCTTCAGCAAGCGTTTTGGCTACAACGACCGTTGATTCAATATCCGGATGATGCTTTACAGCCGATTCTATTTCTCCCAATTCTATACGGTAACCCCTGATCTTTACCTGGTCATCTGCGCGGCCGATAAACCCGATCCGGCCGTCCGGTAGCCACCTTCCCCAATCTCCGGTTTTATACACCCGCTCTCCGGATCTGAATGGATTCGCTACGAACTTTTCTGCCGTTAACACCGGGTTATTCAGGTACCCTCGCGCCAGTCCTGCCCCGCCGATATATATTTCACCGGCTACTCCTACCGGGCATAGCTCACCGCCCGACAGAATATAGATCTGCGTATTGGCCAGCGGGCGTCCAATGGAGATCACAGTCTGATCCTCTACGTTATCGGAATACAGGCATTCTATGGAGGTGACCGTTGTTTCAGTAGGCCCATATTTATTATAGAAAGGGTGGTATTCGCTCCATCTGGCAGCTAATTCCTTCGGGCATGTATCTCCGCCTGATACGACCCTTCGTACATGCGGATATTTCCGGATCCGAAGCATTTTTAATATCGCCGGAACCGTATGTATATGAGTAATCTTCCGGCTGCTGACAAATTCTTCCAGTTTATCTGCATCCATCATCGTATCCCTGTCGATCATTGTCAAACACGCGCCGCTGGTAAGTGCCAAGAATATTTGCTCAATCGATGCATCGAAGGAAATGGTGGAGAATTGCAACACATTGTCCGAAGGATCGATCCCGAATGCCGCTTTTTGCGCACTGACCAGGTTCACCACAGACCGGTGCATGATCATTACCCCCTTGGGTTTACCGGTAGAACCGGACGTATAGATCACATAAGCGAGGTCATCGGGCCGGACGGGCGGTTGCAGGTTATCCGTATCATAGTCGCCCTTACCTTCCTGAAATTGCCCGATCTCCTTTTCATCGATAACCAGTTTACACCCGCTATCCGCTATCATAAAATTGATACGGTCCTGCGGATAGGAAGGGTCGATGGGCACATAGGCGCCGCCTGCTTTCAACACACTTAATATGGCGATGATCAGCCATTGGCTGCGTTCCAATTGTATGCCTGCCAGATCCCCGGCTGCGATGTCGTAATTCTTTTTCAGATAACGGGACAACTGATTGGCCACCTCATTCAATGCCCTATATGTTATTTCGGTATCCTCAAAGATCAGCGCAATATTATCCGGAGTGCTGACCACCTGCGCCTCCCATAACGATACCAATGTCTGGTTCGCCGGATAAGCGATCGCCGTGTTATTGAATGCATTCAGCAACTGCTGCCGCTCAGTTTCCCGAAGGAAGGGCAAGCGGCCAACCGGCATAGACGGATGCGTAATGACCGCCTCCAGCAACTTCTCAACATGTGCGGCCAGTCTTTCAATGGTATTTTTAGCATAGATATCGCTGTTATAGCCGATGAGGACCTGCAATTCTTCTCCCGCTTCCATAAAGTTGAACACCAGGTCAAACTTGCTATACCGTGATCCTCCTCCTTTAAATCCGCTAACCTGCAGCTCTCCCAACTGTTGCTGACCATTTGCCCGCCCAACCTCCGCGTTTTGCAAAACGACCATTACATCAAACAAAGCGCTGCGACTCATATCCCGTTGCAGCTGCAGGTTGTCCACCAGTTCGTCAAACGGATAGGCCTGATGACTGTATGCTTCCAGTGTGACCTTTTTGATATTATCCAGCAACCTCTCAAAGCTATCGTTCCCATTAAAGCGGGTGCGTATAGCCAGCGTATTGATATAAAATCCGATCTGTCCTTCCAGATCGGGATGCTCCCGGCCTGCAACAGGGCTGCCAATGATGATATCTTTCTGACCCGTATACCGGTGCAACAAGGTATTAACTACCGCAAGCAAACCCATAAACAAGGTGGCCCCCTGTTCCTGGCTAAGAGTCCTTATCCCATTTGTCAGCCGGGCATCCAGGTGCAGGCTGACCATTTCTCCCCGATAGGTTTTTACAGCTGGCCTGGCCTTATCGCCGCGCAGCTCCAGTACCGGCAATGGCCCACCGAACTGTTGTAACCAATACGCCCGATGTTCCCGGAAAGCGCCATCTCTTAACTGGTTCTGCTGCCAGACCGCATAATCCTTGTATTGAATGGATAAGGGAGCGGGTAAATAAACCGTACCCCTGGTAAAAGCAGCATAAAAAGACAATAATTCATTGAACAGGATGCCCATTGACCAGCCATCGGTGATAATATGATGTAAATTCAGGACGAATACCCACTTACTGTCTGCCATCTGATACAAGACGGCCCGCATCAGCGGGCCCACGGACAGGTCAAAAGGTTTGCCGATCTCTTCCTGCACCAGCGCTATCACCAGCTCTTCCTGCACCCTTGCTCCGCGCTCCGCTTCTGAACGCAGATCGCGATGGACCAATTCAAAACCCGCTTCTTCCGGGGATTGGATGTATTGCCGGACCTGTCCCTTTTCGTTTTCCCGGAATACCGTTCGCAGGATCTCATGACGCTCTATCAGCCGGGCAATAGAATAAGCCAGGGCATCCCGGTTCAGCCCGCCTTCAAAAACATATACAACCGGGATATTGTAAGCAATATTCCCCTCTTCGAACCGGCTTAATATCCACATTCTGGTTTGCGAGGATGATAAGGGAAAATCATTCCCGGAAGCGGCTTCCGGGATAGCTGAAAAGCTACTTTGCCGGATTTGATTCACGTACTCTATCAGCCCTTTTTTGTTAGCCTTTATCAATTGTTTTACCCGGTCATCGATCACTCCTTTCCCCGCTTCGATCCTCAGGTTCTCTCCATCGACAATAATCCGTGCATTGGCTTCCTGTAACTCCAGAATGATGCTTTTAATGCTATCCATCTTATTGCTCGTCCTTTAAAAAGTTATTACTTTAAAAAACCAGTCTTTCTATTTCAGGGTCTTTTTGTTCCACAGCTTCACCTTTCTTTATCCATAGCAATGCCCTGATCACGATGGCTAAACCCGCTATCGATGGTTCCAGGAATACATCCTTTAGAGCGACCATGACGTCAAACTCTTTCCGTATTTTGCTGACTAAACGGGTGGCCCTGATACTATTGCCACCCAGTGTGAAGAAATTATCTCCTGTGCTTATTTTTCCTTTTTCCAGGCCAAGCACTTCACTCCAGATCGCTTCCAGTTTTAATTCGATCTCGCCCGCCGGAGCGATATATTCCACGCCTGTTGCCATACCCAGCCCTTCGGGATCCGGCAGGGCCCTTTTGTCTACCTTCCCATTAGGCGTCAATGGCAATTTTTCCAATTGTACATAATAGTCAGGCAACATGTAAACAGGCAGGAGGTCCCTTAAATAGTTTCTCGTCTCGTTGCTGTTCAACCTGGATTTACCAACGATGTAAGCGACAAGGGATCTATCTCCCTGCGCATTGGTTCTCGCTACAACGATCGCTTCACTTACCTGGTCATGGCGCCGCAAGGCCTGCTCGATCTCTCCTAACTCTATCCGGTATCCGTTGATCTTCAACTGGTGGTCCCTGCGCCGGAGATATTCGATCCCGCCTCCCGGCAGCCATTTCCCAATATCCCCGCTGCGATACACCAGTTCGCCATTCCGGAATGGATCGGGAATAAACTTTTCAGCCGTCAGGTCTGCCCGGCCGATATAACCTTTTGCCAGGTTCCATCCCCCGATATAGATCTCTCCTTCCACGCCTGGCGGCACCAGCTGCATTTCTTTATCCAGGATATAGATCACCGTATTGTATACAGGCTGGCCGATACCTGCTTTTTCCGGTATCGGTCCTTTGCTATAACTATAGGATACCCCTGTTACTACATGCGTTTCCGATGGACCGTATAAATTATAGAGCCGCAGCTCAGTATCTTTTTTCAGTAATTCCTGCAGCCCGCCGCTCACATATAATTGCTCTCCGGCCGAGATGATCTCCCGTAACTGGTGCCCCGTCCACTCCTCCGATCCTATTGCACTGAATAAGGCTTTCAGTGCGGAATAGGGCATCGATAAAGTCGTTATACCCGCTCCGATCACATACGCTTTCAGGGCCCACGGATCCCTGCGAAGCTCTTCGCTGATCACATGAAGCTCTCCTCCTGTAGCAAAAACATAACAGATGTCATACAGAGACATATCGAAGCTAAAGGAAGAGAACTGTAACTGCCTCGTTCCGGTGTCAAAACCTGCCCCTTCAATACTCCAGATGATCAGGTTGTACAGGGTAAGATGCGTTTGTTCCACTCCTTTCGGATCGCCTGTAGAACCCGAGGTATAAATGATATAAGAAGTTTCTGTGCCGGTAATGCCCAGAGCCGGATTGGACGAATTGATGTGCGCTGTTACTTCGTCGACTGTTATGACAGGTAATTCAAATGAGTAATGGTTATTTTCTGATCTTTTTGTGATCAGCAATTTTGACCGGCTTGCTTCCAGCATGTAGCGGATACGGCTGGCCGGTAGCGATGCATCGATCGGCACATACACGCAGCCCAGTTTCATGATCCCGATCATAACAAACACCGACCATTCAGAGCGATCCAGCAATACACCGACGCTGTCGCCCCTAAGAACGCTGCCCAGCTCCACTATCTTTGCTGCCAGCCGGTTCGACCACTCGTTGACCTCGCGGTAGCTGAATCGCTTTTCCCCGACGACAAGAGCCGTGGCAGACGGCGTTCTACTCACCTGCTCTTCCAGCAGATCTATGACGGTTCTGTTGTTAGAACAGTCGAAAGCAGTATCGTTGAATGCATGCAGCAGCTGCTCCTTTTCTGCCGGCTGTAAATAATCCAGTTGACGGATGGGCAGGGATGGATCTTTTATAATGGATTCCAGCAATTGCACCAGATGATCTCCGATCCGATCGGCGGTTGTCCTGTCAAAAAGATCGCTATTGTACTCAATAAATAAGATGAGTACGCCCTCCTCTTGTGTAAAAGTGAAAAGGAGATCAAATTTGCTGGTCTGGTGTTCTCCGCCTTCGTACCCGCTCACCCGCAGCTCCCCTAAAGCATCCTCCTTCCCAATGGATTCGTAGTTTTGTAAAACGACCATCACATCGAACAAGGCGCCCCTGCTCATATCCCGCTGAAGATGGAGATCATCTACCAGTTCATCGAACGGGTACGACTGGTGCTCATAGGCATCAAACGTAACCTGGCGAACGTGTTCCAGCAAGCCTTCAAAGCTATCCTCCCCGGAAAACCGGGTTCTTAGCGCCAGCGTATTTACATAGAATCCGATCTGATCTTCCAGATCCGCATGTTCCCTGCCGGCGATCGGACTTCCGATGATAATATCTTCCTGGCCGGTATACCGGTACAACAAGGCATTCACCAAGGCCAGCAGGCCCATAAACAAAGTACTGCCCTGCTCCCTGCCCAGCGATCCGAGGCCTTCATATTGTTTAGCGGAAAATATGCGTCTGATAAGGCCTCCCCTATAGCTCTTTACAGGAGGCCGGGGTCTATCAACCGGCAGCTCCAATAAAGGCAGCTCACCGCCTAATTGATCCAGCCACCAGGCTTTATGTTTGTCAAACAGATGCCTGTTCAATTGTTCCTGTTGCCAGGCTGCATAATCTTTGTATTGGATGCGCAATGGAATGAAAGGATCTGGCTGACCTGCGATTTGCGCCTTATACAATTGTAACAATTCATTGATGAGGATAACCGTCGACGTGCCGTCACCAATAATATGATGCATGTTAATAAAGAACACCCATTCATCGCCAGCAACCTGGAAAACACTGGCCCTGATCAAAGGCCCCGTTGCCAGATCAAATGGCTCATTGACCGCAGCCTGCACTCTTTCCGCTACCTCTTCCTTATGCAGCTCTTCGAACAACAAACGGAAACCGGTCATTTCAGGTGCGTGAATGAACTGCCGGATCTCTCCCTGCTGGTTTTCCCTGAAGACAGTCCGCAAGATCTCATGCCGGCCTATCAACCTGCCAAAAGCCGTCTCCAACGCCGGCTTGTTCAGCCGGCCTTCAAAACGATATATGGAGGGCATATTGTAACCAATATTCGCTTCTTCAAACTGGCTCATCACCCATAATCTCCGTTGTGAGGAAGATAAGACATGATCGGGCCAATCCGCTACAGCCGCAATGCCTGTAAATGTTGTTTTCTGAGCCTGATCGATAAGCTGTGCCTGTTCTTGCAACAGACTTTTCGCAAACAGCTCTTTCAGGGTTATCCTCACATCAAATGCCTTATGGATCTGGTTAACCAGCCTCATCGCTTTTAAACTATGTCCGCCCAGCTCAAAGAAATTATCCGTCACACTTATGTTTTCTCTCCCCAATATTTCCTGCCAGATGGCAACCAGCTTAGATTCAGTAGGGTTACGCGGATGTACTAAAACATTACCCGAAGCAATTCCGGCTCCAACCGGATCAGGTAGTTTTTTACGGTCTGTTTTGCCATTGGATGTCAGCGGTATTTCTTCTATCTGTACATAATGAGACGGCAGCATATACCCAGGCAATGTTCTGCCCAGATGCGAACGCAAGTCGGCCACATTCAACGATCCACGGCTAACTATATACGCGACCAATTCGGGCTCACCTTTATGGATCGTTCTGGCAACGACCACGGATGCCACAATATCCGGATGCGTTTGCAATGCGCTTTCGATCTCTCCTGTCTCGATCCGATACCCTCTTATCTTCACCTGGTTATCTATACGGCCGGCAAATTCGATGGTACCATCCGCCAGCCATCTTCCCAGGTCTCCGGTCCTGTACATTCTTTCTCCCTCCTTGAATGGATTGGGAACGAAGGCAGCCTCGGTATAACCAGGTCTGTTCAAATAGCCTCTCGCCAGACAGTCTCCGCCTATACAGATTTCCCCGATCACCCCAACGGGCGCCAGCCGGTCATTCTTTAAAATATAGACAATAGTGTTGGGCAGCGGGCGGCCCACAGGAACAAATGACTGTTGCTCATTGTTGGGATCATACAAGTGCATAATGGAAGTGACCGTTGTCTCCGTAGGCCCGTATTCATTATAAAAAGGATGATGCGCACTCCATCTTTCGGCCAGGTCTTTCGGGCAGGTATCCCCACCTGCGATCACTCTTTTCAGCCAGGTGTACTTTTTAACTGGCAGCATCGCCAGTATACCCGGTACCAGGTGAACATGAGTGATCTGGTGATCATCAATAAATGCTTCGAGCTTTTCCGGCTCCAGCAACACCGCCTTATCGATCATGGTTAGCCGCGCTCCGCTGATGAGCGCGATAAAGATTTGCTCTACCGAAGCGTCAAAAGAGACATCGGAAGCCTGAAGCACATTGTCTTCCTCACTGATGCCGAATGCAGCCCTTTGTGCTACAATCAGGTTCACGACCGACCGGTGTTCTACCAGCACGCCTTTTGGTTTTCCGGTAGACCCTGAGGTATAAATGACATACGCCAGGTTGTTAGGCTGGTTGACCTGAATGGGGTCATTCAGTCCTTCTGCTTTCTGAAACTGATCATAGTCATTCAGCCAGTTTTCATCAATAAACAACTGGCATCCGCTGTCTTTGATCATGTAATCGATGCGTTCCGGTGGGTTGCCAGGATCTACGGGCAGATAAGCGCCGCCACTTTTCAGAATAGCCAGTATCGTTATAATCAGTCTTTCCGATCTCTCCAGTTTTATTCCGATCAGATCGTCCGGTAGTATATGACAGGTTGTTCTGAGATGATGCGCCAGCTGATTCGATTGTTCATTGAGCTCCCGGTAAGTCATTGTTGTATTCCTGTATGCCAGGGCAACCCGATCGGGCGTTCTTGCCACCTTTTCCTCAAACAGCTCCACAATCGTTGCCGGTCCATCGGGCATCTTTACAGGGACCGGATTAAATGCTGTGAGCAGTTGCTGCTTCTCCACTTCCCCCACGAGCTCTATTGTATGGAGTGCCCTGTCGGCCGGGTCGGTTAGAAAGGATAGTATGGTCATATATAAGCCCCCTATTTGTTCGGGGGTAAAACCGCCTTTCATCTTTTTCCCCATGGTGATCCCAACACTGAATCTACCGCCGGTCATGTTAACGGTCAGGTCAAGAAAAGTATTGGTCACTCCTTTACCCGCAATCTCAATCCCAGCAACTTGCTGTCCGTAGCCATTAGGAAGTTTATTTTCAATCTCATTGTATGCGTGAAAGTCGACATAATTGAAAATGACATCAAAAAAAGGATTGCCCGTTCCCTTTGTATGCAATCGCGCAATCTCCAGCAGACTCAATCGTTCTTTGTCTTTTAAGGCGATCAGTTTATTATACACTCTTCTGGTGAGTGACGTGCATTTTTCATCGCTGCTGATCTCCATACGCAGCGGGATCGTATTTAAAAAGCAGCCCAGTACCTTATCTCCATCTTCGCAATCCGGCCTGGTATTCGTTACGACACCCACTACTATTTCTTCATTATAGCTCAATACCTGCAGCAGG